>Ga0075472_10000061_pt1 | contig 38498 bp, 65 predicted proteins | sample DEB19_08_DNA_3_FD_77014 | JGI IMG/M metagenome (GOLD analysis project Ga0075472, IMG submission 77014) | Aqueous microbial communities from the Delaware River and Bay under freshwater to marine salinity gradient to study organic matter... | ecosystem: Environmental > Aquatic > Marine > Coastal ...
CTCCTTGTGCATAGCGTCCATAGCCCTGAAGTTGGCAAGTATTTGCAGGTCACGCACTTTCACATCGTTGCGGAGATGCTCTATCTCGTCAATAGCCCTACCAAGCGCGCCCGCAACAGAATCCGCATGGTTATCGCTGAACACCAAATACAGTTCATTCAACTCCTTCACAATGTCGTCAGACATTACGCACCGCCTCGTCGTAAATACGCCACGCCTCAAGCCAATACTCATTGGTAATAAGGCTGTCATCCCCATGACGAAGGTCGTCAATCTGATTTTCAGCACCGAAACACAAACGATTAGCGATGTCTCGCCACTTATCCCGTTCGTTCAGCGCCCTGCACGTCATACAGTTCTTAGCCCAAGAAGCATCATGCATCTGACCACAGTCAACGTTCTTCACCGCCACCACCTGTCCAAACCAATAAACACAGTCAACGCCAAGAACGTGCCAACAATAATCCCATAAGAAAACGCATCCTCAAACGGTGTTGTCGTCATTGTTGCGAGCATCCAACTCTCCTCTCGTTTCCAGCCATGCATCCACGGCTGTCCTTTCCCTACTAGACATACCACCCAACCGGACGAAATCATTAGCGTTATAGATACGGTTCATCAAACACTCAAAAAGTTCCCGACTTACCGTCTCCATCTGAATCATGCTAGGCATCAGTAACCAGCCTGCTTCAACAGCCGAGCCATGTCTTCCATGCGCATAATGGCGTACTGCTCAGCACCAGTGCCGTGACCCTGACGTTTCACAACAAGCACACCAAAGTCGGCGTTAGCGTTCACACGTTCCTGTTCTGTTTCTGCCAGCCATGCCGACAGTTCATGCCGTTTTGCAGCCTTACACTCAAACACGAGCGGACCGCAACCAGTCACATCACCCTTATCTAGATTGCCGTGAAGCGCACGACGTTCCGCATAAGGGAAACCAGCGTCACGTAAAAACCTAACGATAAGTGTTTCAAACGATGTTCCTTTAGAACGGTTCTTCGACATGACTCCACGCCTCCTGAATAAGTTCACGCATGACACCGGACTTAGTGGTGTTTTTCAGTGTGGCGAGAAGTTCAAGAATGTCAAACTGTTTAGAGGTGAGACGCAACCCAACGAAACGGGTTGACGCCAGTTCACCTGTCGGGTCTACTGTCCGCTTAGCGCTCATGCCTGCTCCTCATCGTTCTTCTTGTTCTTCAGGTCAGCGAAAGCCTTACGCAACTTCGGCAGGTCAGACTGCTTACCGCCACCGAACTTGACACCAGCCTCTTTATAGATGGCAATAGGTGAAATGCCTGCGTCAATTGCTGCCTTGTTCATGGCAGATACCTGCTCCTCTGTCAATGGCGAATCAACTGCGGGCTGTTCCGCCTGTGTTGGGGCTTTCGTAGCCTTGGCAGGGGTGTGGTCGAGGTCTGCCCACTGGTTCTTAGTCCACAGGTTCAGTGCGATGCCGTAACGCATGGCTGAGTTCCTCAAGAAATCTCCGATGAGTTCCTTCTCGTAGTCAATCTTGTCTGCTTTGGCTGAGCCGACGCCAAGAAGTTCCTTGCCGTGGATGGTGAGCCATCCCCACATGGTTGCGTTGCCGTTCTCAACATGGATGGCGGGGCGTCCGTCCTTCCATCCGCACGGCTCCCAAGACCAGTACGGGTCAATCTCGATGAGGATGCGGGTGATGTCTGCGTGACCAACAAAATCAAGTTTCGTTCCTCCCTTGGGGAGTTGTTGAACGATGCTCGGGTCAGGCTTTGCGTAGTTAGTCAGGATGTCTTTGAGTTCCTGATGCTTGTCCATTGTTATTTCTCTCTTTCTCTGCGGCGTTGTTGCCGACGTGTAGAACGTATCGGAGTGTGTTGCGGTTGTCAAGAAATTTCTTTGAGGCTGAGGTGTGACGTTCATCACTCCCCCTTCAAACGCAAGGTCCGGGACTTAGTGGTCTTGACATACTGGTTGTACAGGTCGGGGTTCTCTGACTGGAACTTCTTAGCGTCAAACCAGTCACGTGCGTAGCCACGCCATGTCGCAACAACCTGACCGTTGATAGCAGCGGATTCGTTCTCGCCAATCAGTTCACAAAGTTCAGCCTTCAGCCTATCTTCCATCTGTTTGTACGATGCAAGTTCTGATTTTACGTGGCGTAGTTGAGCGACAAGGTCGGACACGGACGGGTCAAGACTGGCGACCGATGGCTTCGTGTTCTGAAAACGAGTAGAGATGGTTTCGTATGAGTACGTCACACCAGGCGGGTCCATACCCAACTCGATGTGATTCAGCCAAACAGCAGCACCCTCAATGTGTTCAGCCATTTCTTCAGCAGTGATGTTTTGCTCGACCAGATAAAGGCGGAGGGTGTTGTCAAACACAGCCCAGGTGACACGCTTGGCGTCGGAGCAGATTGCCTGCTGGATTCCTTGGATACGCCAGTAGTCGGGGAGTGTGCCGGAGAATTCACGGCTAGTTGTCTTGACCTCCAGGATGTGACGGTTCTCCTCGTTCCATCCGTCAAGGGTGGAGATGAGTCGTGCGCCGTTGTCGTTCTTGTAGCAGAACAATTCTTCGGGGGTGGTGAACGTGGTTCCCATACGGTCACCTGCCCATTCGATGATGGTGGCTTCCAAACGGTTGCCTGTTTCCATAGCGGCGTTTGGTGGGATGGGTGTGGGCGCTACGCCTGACAGAAGTTCTGCTGCGTATTGGTCCTGCTTTACGAACGGGTGTAGACCGTAGATTGCTGCTGCCGCTGATGCGGAGATTTGCCTACAGTGGTCCTCGTCCCAGTAGCGTTGGTTCAACCATTCCTGTGAACCGTGGGGTTCCTTGGGTATGCGGTATCGTTTGAAGTTCATGGGGTGTCCCTCCTTCTCTTATGTGGTACAGCGTCACCATAACAGGTGCCTGTGTCAATTACAAGGATTTACCATAATTGTTTGACGGACCATTCCTACGGGTATACGGAATACATGGATTACGTCGCCGTCATGGTATGACTGGACAATTGTCACATGGTCTTTCTTGCCGCCTGGTTCGTCAGCAGGGACGAGGAAACCTACGGTGTGGACAAGGGTTTCCCCTTCGTCTTCAAGGCTGTCAAGGGTGAGCCAGCCTGGTTCTTCACCTGTTGCGTCAGCCCAGACAATGAGCGCGATGGGGTATTCAGTCTTCATTGTCCGCGAGTTCGCCTTCTTCACGACATTCGGGGCAGTAGCGACCGTCCGACTTGTGCCATGCTGACCCGCACTGCGGGCAGACGTAGAGGTGGGCGAGTGGGGTCATGTGGTTAGCCTACTATGCGGCTGTTGCTCTGTGGATTAGCGCATCTAAAGCACTAATAACGTGGAACAGTTCGTCTTCTTCGGGTCCCCTCACCACCACTCTCTCTAGATACTTACGAATAATCAGGAGTTGAGCGAGCGTCATAGGACGGCTCAGTCTACTACCGAGGGTTTGTGATGTACGTTTCCACAAGCGTCAAACGTTCTTCAATTCTGTCCACCGAATCACGAAGCGATGTCCCACTATTCGGACGCATCTGATACTCGACAAAAGACATTGTCTTCTCTAGTCTCTGCGCCCACCTAAACACAGGTCGCACAACCCCACGATAAATAATACCGAGAGAAACAATGCACCCAGAAACGGTAGCGAGAACACCTACAAGACTCACTTCGGAATAGATTTCCACAGCGCAATAAACGCTTCCTTGTCCAAGTCGGCAACCTTTGGACCAAGTTCAACATGAATCCACTTGCCCATCGGCGTACCACCATTGTCGGTAGCCGACCATTCCTTCCAGCCCCGTCCACGACGCCAGCCACGTCCCCACTTCTTAGCAGTCGGATGCTTCGGATTAGACACAGCGCTGTAATCGTGAACTTCCTGAACATCAAGAGCCTTCACAACATCATCACGAGTCAACCAGGCAATAGCCTCATTAGTGGCAGCAATACCAGCGGGCGTCGGATGGTAGCCAAGGTCGCAAGCCCTGCCCGTAGCGTGAACAGACATCCACTTCTCTGCACCCTCATCACCAATCTTCATCCCCTTCGGGGCGGAACGCATGAGACGCACATTCAGGGTACCAAGATTGCGGAACTTCCAGCGCTTTCCACAAAGAACAACAAACATCTCGAGACCAGGCTTCTTAGCCTTAGCAACCTTGTCGAATCCAATGTACTTGTCAGCCATGATGTCTCCTTATGGGCGTTTGAACGCGAGTTGAAATAGGTCTGTGATAAGGGCAAGGAAGCACAGGACAACAGCGAGCATCTGCGCTGTTCCTGTGAGGGTAATGCATACGATAATCATGCCGACAATCGTCCAGGCTCCGGCGAACAGGTGGCGCTTGACTGTGGTGAGGATGCGTCTGCGGATAGCAAGTGGACCGTTACCGACGTAGCCGATGAGGTCGGGCGACATGGTCGGTTCTTCCCCTGCCACAACAAACCCATAGGTGTTGCCAACAAACACTTCATCTCTAGGTTCAACCCCAACAAGGGTCATCTGAAGTTCTGTCAAAGCAACGGTCTTGGCGGGGAGATGCTTGTTCTCCTCAAATGTGGACAAAATGTAGGGTGCTTTGAGCAAGCGGCGAAGAAACTTCTCAATCATTTACGTCTCCTTCCGCCTGTCTGTGTTGCTGCTAGTCCGCCTATAGTAGCAACTTGTACGACCGCTATGGCGGTTACTGTTCGCTTCTGCGCCCCTGTCACTGTAATCGTGAAACTAATCGGACCAAAATGTACACGCGACTTGTAAATACGCTTCAGAGGTGATACAGTTTCTTCTGCCACTGGCGGTGTCGTTCCCCCTTTCTCCGCCGCCAGTGGCACTGTCGTCTCTGGGGGCATGGAGGAAGTGGATGTATCAGGAACGGTCTCTACTGGAAGACTTGATGTGGAAGTTGTTGGCACCGCTTGAGTTGAGGTGGTGGCGGGCAAGACGATGGGCGGCACGGATGAAGGCACGACACTTGTGGTGGTCGCTGGTTCCACCGTTGTCGGCTCTGGCTGTTGTGTTGTTGTCGGCGCTGGCAGCGTCGTTGTGGTTGTCGTCGTAGTTGTTGTAGTTGTAGCAACAACAGGTTCAGAGACAAACACGCTGCCCGGTATCTGCTCTAACTGTCCGTTGTAATCCCAGAACGAATCAAACCACGCACCACCGCCGTTCTCATAGAACCAGACAGTGAATGTTTGCGATACGTCAGCAGTGAAGTGGACAGGTTCGGAGAATGAACCACCGCCGCCTTTGTCATACCAGTCGTCAATGACACGTACTCCGTCAAGGTCAAGTGTTACGCCGTCGTCGCCAGGTAGATAGAACCTAATGTCTGCATCTGTCGGAACAACAATGTTCCCAGTAAGTTTCACAACGAAATCGTCGTATAGGTTGAACATCGGTTCGTTATCAAAGTTCCAACGCAGCCCGCTAATGTCCAATTCCCCCGCCATAGAACTGGACGGAGGAACAGGAGGGGACGAGTTGTACTGGTTCCATGGGCTGTAGTTATCCCATACAGTCACATGAATCGGTGGCAGCGGTTCTGCTTTCGCTGTTGCTGCTATGAATAGGAACAGTGCTGACGTTCCTAAAAGGATGACGCGACTAGGACGCATCCTTCTTGCCGAACGCCGCAGCGACCTCGTCCTTTGTGAGAACACCATCGTCTGCCCATGACTGGAGAAGCGACTGAGTTACCTTTCCTGCAGCAACGAAACCTGCAACAGCAGCAGCCTTCCACAGTTCAATGCCGACAACGGCACCGCCTGCAAGCGCGGCAAAAGCAGATGCTCCGAATACTGCAAAAACTCGACCGATGAGGGTGGGCAACTTGACCATGATAACTCCTTGTGTTGAACGATTATCTTACACTATGCAGAATCAACGCGACCCAGTAATGGAATACAGCGTTGTCCCCGCTGAATTGGTGGCTTCTATCCATATCTGGGTAGTAGGGTGAGGGAAAGTAGCCGACCCGCTCACCGTGCTTTCAACCGTTGAACTGCTAATACTTGACGGGGTCACGGTCCAGTTATGGGTACCATACGTATCGACATATTTCCCAGTGACGGTTGTAGTCAAGTTGTGCGTTTCAACGTTTCCTTCAAATGTTGCGCTCAACAGACCACCCTCAGCAATAACAATCTGAGAGAAGGTTGGCTTGTTATCCGTCACCTGGACCCAGGAACCAGCGTTCTTTACCCATGTTTCCTTTGCAGAAACCCATGAGCCTCCGTTCTTCATGCGAACAGAGCCAGTCAAAGTCCAGGTGCCGTCAATCTTGACCCAGACTTCCTTATCGGAAACAAGAGCCATCAGACAACAATCCAAACGTCGCCGTTCTTACCGCCGCTCGGAGCGCTCGTAGACACAGTGATAAGGGGAACGTCACCAGAGGAACCAGTGTTCAACTTCGCAGCAGTAACAGCCGCCGAAGCAATCTTTGCTGTGGTGACGGAATCAGAAGCCAACTTGTCAGCAGTAACATTGGCATCAGTAATCTTTGCTGTAGTCACAGCAGAGTCGGCAATACCAGCAGTCGGAACCTGACCCCATTCAGGAGCAGAAGCGCCGGAGTTTACCTTCAACACTTGACCAGCAGTGCCAATCGTACGCTCAGTAAATGTGGATGCGCCCTGGTACACGATGCTTCCAGTAGCGGCGTACTTTGAAGTGAGTTCGTTCGCCTCATCAAAGTCGACAGCAGCAGCAACAGGGTAAATGACAGCGCCCGTAGCGTGAGACTTGGCGGTCGTGCCGTCAACACCGCGAGTGGTAATCGTCAGAGTTGTACCAGACCTGGACCCAACAAGAATCTTCTCCTCAGAAGAAGTACCAGGGTCAATAACTGCGTAGAACACACCTGTCGCCCATCCTGTTGATGCGGCAAGAACTACCGTTGCGTCAGTCGAGTTGATGCCAGCAGTGATAGTTGTTTCTACTGCTGCTCCTGCGTATGTGCGACGTGTCTTTGCTGCCATTGTATTACTCCGTAATTGTTCTGAGTGTCATTACCATTGTGCCTTCCCAAAGCCAGTCGTTACCAGCAGTGAAGAATGGAATCCATTTTGCGTCCTCAACAATAACGGAGAACGTGTCATCTTTTTCTTGGTATGTGACAATGCTCGGGTCAAGCGCCAGTTCTTCAAGAAGGTCACGTTCCAGGGCTACGTCAAAGTAGTAATCCCTACCCCTAATGCTGTGCCTTTCCTGAATAACCAAAGGAAGTGTGATGATTCGTGACCGCTTCGGTGCAGCAAAAGCAGACGCCATCCACCGCAGGAATGTAGGTCCGGTCGTGGCATCTCCACGGTTCAACGTAATCTTGTATTGAACTTGAATGAACTTTGTTTCAGGGGTAAAGAATTCATGTTCTGTCTGCCCCTCATTATCATGGGTTCCAGCATCAACATACGCCTGGTTTTCGATAGATACGGCAAGGGAGACTGAACCATCCAGCGGTTCGACACGTGTCTCAAAGCGAGGGGCAAACTTCCGGTCTGGAATTCCCCACTGGTACACGCCTGTTTCGATGTGACCGCTTGCTACAAGGTTTGAAGAATCTTCTACAACAAGACCGATACCCTTGACGGTGAACAGACGCTTGCTGTTGAACGATGCACAAGACAATACGTCTTCTGTTCCTGTGCGCATAAGGTCTGTTGCGTAGGCGGGGGTGTTAGCGACGGTGAAGTTAGACAGGTCAAGCCTGCCAAGCCCTGTTGATTCGCCGTCATAGTTCGACCATGTGAACCAAACAAACCTGTCGTCTGAAGTGAACCAGTTCACCGAACCTGATGTTGGGATAAGTGCGCCTGCTACAAGGTTGAACGCTGAATCTGCTGTGCAGAAACGTACGCCCTTGTTTGTTCCAACAATGATGTATCCAAGATACCCATGGATAGCGGAAACAATTTCTCCGTTTGGAAGTTCCAACGCGGCAACAAGTTTGTCAAGAACACCAGAAGAAGTAATAGTAATTTTATAGATGACCGACTTAGAACCAGAGTGACCAGCAGCGTAAATTGCGCCCTGACCACTAGCAAAACCGACCCACTGCCACGGGGTAATTTTCACTTCATCTGAATCAGTGGTGACGTTACCTGCGGGGTCGTAGTAGATGTCTTCGCCATAGACAGGGCTGGCTGAATAGTTAGCGCCAACAATGAGGCGTCCTTTGGCGTAGCCAACCTTGCCAAATTCATGTCCGTATGCGACGTTAGACGCCGTGTATGAGGCGTCAATTTTCCACAAACCGTATGACGAGGTAAGACCTGCGTATGTGAGATACACATTAGAGCCATCTGTTGCGATGTCACGCGCCTGCAAAGAAGGGAGACCGGACACGGTTGTCCATGTAGGAGATGACGCGAACGGGTCAGTGCTGTACTTCACAGCAGTACCATCAGTAATGAACACTGCGTTCTGAGTGGAGATAACACGAACGTTCGCCGTACTAGATGTCTGGGAATATGATGTCTTCACATCATTCAGCAAAGTCAACCTGCCTTTAGTCCATGGGTTGACGCCCTTAGACTTATAGAACCTATAGTCAGTGGAGGCAGCAACGTCTGAGTATTGCTGACCCGCGCCAAGGTGCCACGAGTTTTGACCACGACGCCAGAAACCTTGCGGGTTGATAGCGGACTCTCCAGGAGCGGTAGAGATGTCCTGCGAATCACGAACACGTGCATCCAACTGGCGGTTGAAATACCCTGACTTGAGGTCCACCATGTAAGGGCGTCCATTCAACGCAACAGGGAATACGTCCGGTACAAGTTCAGATGTTCCTGTGCCGGAGTAAAGAGACGGTGTACCCGTGAACGGGAAAGAAACAGGAAGTGTCACGTCACACCTTCGACAGCATTACTGGGTACTGTCGCACCAGTTTCGCTGCTTCAGCAGTGATTCGGTCACGGCGCATACGAAGAAGGTTTGTGATGCTGTTACCTACAGAACCAGCAGCCACCTCATCAGCACGGCGAGACTCAGGTTGCGCTTCTGTGAAGTTGCGCTTGATTTCACGGGGAGAGATAAGGCGAATTTGTGCGCCAATAACAAGGATGTCTTCTGCTGACAGAGGAAACCCGCAGATGCTTTGGATGTCGTCTGTCTCGGCAACGATACGACCGAAACCTGTTTTGTAGGAGATACGAAGGTCTCCTGCTTTTGTTCCTTGGTTCACTGCGAGAGCCATACCTGAACCAAAGTCTGATGTTGGCAGGTCACGGATGATGCTGGTGCGAGGAACCTTGATGTAGTCAGTCTTCAGGTATTTGATGCGTACTTCTACAAGGTCAATAATGTTTTCTGTAACAGGGAAATTGACCATACGGTCGGACCCGTTGTATCGTGTAGTCACAGCCTTGACCCTGAACAAACCGTTCATGGGGCTGGACAGGTCGGCAAGTTCATCGTTGATTGCTTCGATGATTTGATGGCGGGGGAAACGTGGATTGACGGTGACAATGGAGTTGCTCGCGTGTGCTGCGGCAGTTGTACCATTGAAGGCACGTTCCACGGTAACTGTTTTGGTTCCTTGGTTAGCGTCCCACACATAAAGAAGTTCAGAGTCAATCTGGATGATTGCCCCGTCACGGATGCCCTTCAGTTCGTACTGGAACGTGATTGTGTCAGCCGTCGCTGTGACAGCGGTCGACACCTTGTTCCTTTCCTCAACAACACCAGAAAGAACTTGGCGTTGGATTCGGTTGACGAGTTGGGCTGCAGTGGACATTTACTTCTTCTTCTTGCCCTTCATCTTCATACCAGCCTCGGACATGGCAATAGCCACAGCCTGCTTACGGGACTTGACAACAGGTCCGCCCTTGCCGCCAGAGTGAAGCGTTCCGGTCTTGAATTCGTGCATGACCTTCTGTACCTTTGCCGCTTTCTTAGCGGGCTTCTTCGCGGGCATTACTTCTTCTTCTTTGCTGCTGTCTTCTTGGCGACAGCCTTCTTGGAGCCAGCCTTCTTGCCGTACTCCATCATGCGCTCCTTGGCACCCTCGCCCTTTTCATGCTTCATCATGGCGGACTTGGACTTGTACTTCTCGCCCTTTGCGGACATATGTTGCTCCTGTCGTGAGACGTTGGTCACATCATAGCCGATAGTGGTCGAGGTTCGCCCGAAGCCTTTCATCATTAGGGTTTAGCGCTACAGCCTCAACTCCGTATTCCCAGGCTGTTTCCATATTCCCGAGGTGATAGGCGGACACAGCAGCCATGTCGTATGGGTCTGGACCCCAGGCGTATGTTTCGCACAGATAGTCAAGTGGTTTTGTTTTGATTGCGAACGCCATCTGGCAGGCTGCAAGACAACGTTCCCAGTCTTGACGGTGGTAGTACACAGCGGCGAGGTCTGCCCATGATTCTCGTCTTGTGGGGTCTTCGGAGATGGCTTTGTAAAGGATTGTTTCTGCTGCGTATGGGCGCATCTTGGCTACGAAGCGATGGTTCGCTGCTCGTTCTGCTGCCCAGTTGGAACGCATAAGGTGTTGGCTGAAATGGTATTGGGCTAACCCGTGTTCGCCTTTGTAGAAGTATTCGCGGGCTAGATAGAACTGGTTGCGGTCGTCATGAGGTTTTTCTTCTACTGCCAGTTTTAGGAGGTCAAGATATTGGGCGCGGGATTTTGTGGGGTCTGGGTGATGGTGTATTTCTAGACCGTCGGTCCAGTGTTGCTGTTCTAAGATGTCCTTTGGTTTCAATACTTCATGAACTGGGTGTTCCCAGTAGTAGCCGTGACGGGCGTGTATTTTGTCTCCGCCGTACACCAGTCCTTCGGTACCGTCTTCATTCCATGACCAGACGTATTTGTAGCGGGGACGGGTGACGCCAGGGGGCATGGTTTCTAGTGCTTGTCGCCAGCCTGGTTGGAGTACCTCGTCCATGTCGAGGGCGATGCAGAGGTCTATGTCGTCGGGGATGATGGAGAGGGCGTGGTTTCTGGCATAGTCAAATCGCCACGGGTCAAATACGCGCTGCGAGAAAGCGACATTATGCTTATGTGCTTCAACCCATGTGTTGTCAGTAGAGCCTGTATCAAGGATGAGTCGGTAGTCAGCCTCGGCGCAGGACTCAGCCCAACGCCGAACAAACTGTTCCTCGTTCTTAGCGATTGTGTAGACAGCAATCTTCATGCCCCTTCTCCTTTATTTATTATTGAGGTTCGGCAGTCGTAAATGGAGAATCAAATACTGGGCGATTCAACCATTCTTCGTATTCTTCATCAGTCATCGGACGAACAATGTCGTCAATTTGTATAAGGGGTCTTTCGCTCATGAGTTCAAATATCCGTAAATGCGGATGGTCCCGCCCGTCAGTGTTCCAGATGTAGGAGCAATCTTGAAATCTGTGTACGACGTTGCGGCAGCGTGTCGCATGGTACACGACATGAAGTTCACCCCTGAACCGTTTGCTTGATTGGTGAAAATTGTATGCTTTGCAAGGTACGGTTGATGCAGTTCGCAGTCACCCCAACAATAGTTGGTGTCCCCGCCGCCGAAGAATGGAAATCCTCCTGCGTTGTTCATCGCATATCCGACTACGGTATTCGACGTGTACGTGCCGTAAATAAGAAACCCGTAGTAACTGCTTGTTGACGCCCCGAGATATCCGACAATGTCGCAAGTCGCGGAGGCAGAACCGCCATCGTAAGTAATTTTGTAAGAATCGTAATCTGCGCTGAATGCGTTAGTTACTGTGACAGATGAAACTGCTGTACCAACTGTTTGAGTTTTGATTAGTTTCAAACCAGGACTTGCACCAGTAGGTCCCGTCGGACCTGTTGGTCCCGTAGGTCCTGTCGGTCCGGTGACAGTAGATGCCGCTCCTGTTGCGCCAGTTGGACCCGTTGGTCCCGTTGGACCTGTAGGTCCGGTGGCTCCTGTAGCACCAGTTGAACCTGTTGCTCCGGTTGGACCTGTTGGTCCAGTAGCACCCGTAGCGCCAGTAGCGCCAGTAGCGCCTGTAGGTCCGGTTGGTCCAGTAGGACCAGTAACGGTGGAAGCAGCACCAGTCGCTCCAGTAGGACCAGTGGGTCCTGTCGGTCCTACACCACCAGTCGCTCCAGTAGGACCAGTTGGTCCAGTCGGTCCAATAGCCCCGTCAGGTCCCGTAGGACCTGTGGGACCAGTAGGTCCTGTTGCGCCAGTAGAGCCTGTAAGTCCTGTCGCACCTGTGGGTCCTGTCGGACCTGTTGGTCCTGTTGCCCCAGTAAGTCCTGTACTTCCCGTGGCACCTGTAGGTCCTGTTGGACCAGTCGCGCCCACTCCACCAGTTGCTCCAGTAGGTCCAGTCGGTCCAGTAGCACCCACGTTTCCTGTTGGTCCAGTAGGTCCCGTAGGTCCTGTAGGTCCAGTTGCGCCGACGTTGCCTGTCGCGCCTGTGGGTCCTGTTGCTCCGATTGGTCCTGTTGGTCCTGTTGCTCCGGTACCACCCGTTGCTCCAGTCGGACCAGTAGGTCCAGTGCTTCCCACAGAACCTGTTGAACCAGTTGGACCAGTTGGACCAGTCGGTCCTTGAGCGCCTTGGGGACCAACATTTGATGTACCCACAATCTGTGTTCGTGTGCCTACCGACAGTGGTGCGGCAGGGTCGGCTTGTGCGATGCGGAACGTATTGTTCTGCTTGTAGATGGTGAGTTCGTCGTTGCGGATAACAACGGTGACACGGGTGGTAGCCACTGCTACCTCGTCACGTCAGCGAGAACTGTGACCTGCCCTGCGAGGATGGTGGAGATAACACCGCTGGCGTCTTCTTGAAGGTCCCAGTAGAAATGACCAGGGTCAAGTTGTGCGGAGTCAGCGGATGCAAGTGTGCAGGTAACTTCGCCGTTTGCGCCATCTGTTACTGCGCAAGTAAATTCTGCTGCGATAATGGTTGACTCTTGGCTGGAACGAATCTGGCTTGTGTAGGTTCGTCCTGTGATGTTGATGGGGGTTGTCTCATCATCTTCGAGCAGCACTGCTACGACGACCTCTGTGTCGCCTCGCATGATGGTGATGTCTTGTGTAGCGGGTGCAGCCATATGTCTACCACTTTACCTTATTTGCCCAGTATGCGGCGGACATCTTGCCCTTCTTGATGTTTGCTGCGTGACGAGCCTGGAAGGATTCGCGGCGCTTGCGGTATGCCTCGGATTCCCCTGCTTTCTTTGGGGAGCCTGAGACGCCTTGCTGTCCGAACCTAATCAGTTTGACTTGGTCGCCTTCTTTGGCGAGAACAGCGTGAGACTTTTTGTCGTGTCCTGGGGTGCGCTTCGGTTTGTTGTATCCGGCGAACTTTTCGCCACGGTATTCAATGGTCATGGTGATGTGATACTACCTGATTCGAGTAGGACGTTTTTGGCGTTCACTGGTATACGGGATTGTTGACCTTTGGTTAGGACGATGTGGTGTCGTCCGATGTCGGCGGTGATGTTTTTGAGGGCTGTGACGGGTACGGTGGCAACGTCTGATTGTTCCCATTGGGTGTCTTGGAGTTGGTGTCCTTGGGGGATTGTGTCGGCAAGGATGCGGGCTGCGTTAGCCCAGGAGTATTCCCGCGCCTCCTTATGTTTTGCTGTTGGGGTGTCAGAAATAATAGACCGCATATTTTGAATCAAGGCATTTACGTCTGGTTCGTCCCAGTTCCCTGCGTCGTAAATGCTTGGCTCTGTGCAGGGTGTTGAGGTTGTCGGCACGACTGCGTTTGCTAGGTGTGAAAACATTCGGTGACCGCTTGTGTCGCTGATGATGGTGGGTAGCCCTGCTGCTATTGCTTGCAGTGGCATGAGTCCCCATCCTTCTCCTCTGGACATGGAGATGAAGCAGTCGGAATCCCAGTAAAGGTTTCTTTCTTCTTCCTCTGTCATCAGTTCCCTATGTAACACAATACGGTTATTGTTTATCTTGGGGACCCCGCCGATAATGTCCATCCGGCATTTGAGATGCAACTCAGCATCCATGTCAAGACGGTTGAACGCCTCCACGACAACGTCTAACCCTTTGCGCCTCCAGTGCGACCCGCCAGCCAAGAACCTAAATGGACCTTCGCGTCGTTTCTTGTTGAGTTGTGGTTTCCAAAGTTGCGTGTCGATACCGAGCGGAACAACAGCAACATTACTGTGGTACTTATCAAAGATTTCTTTATTGTGGTCACACGGCACAACAATCATGTCGAACTGAGGAAACAACTCGTGCATCGTCTGGGGAAGAACATCCGCTTCCCACATCGTAAATAAGACACGATACTGTCCGGCATACCAGCCCTTCACCATCGTCGGCTGAAGAACAAAAACAGCGGTACTTGCCGTATCAGACAACGTCACTATTTTGTCAAGTTCATCCCGTAACGAATTGTGCAATCTCCCATAACCGTAATGAGTATGGGCGGGACCAAAGATTGCTAAATGATTCCCGTCTCCACTTGCCATTCGTGCTTCGCCTTCTTCTCCAATTCGGCAGACCCGTCAATAGACTTAGGCTGCAACCCGTTCTGACGGAGACGCTTATACGCAGGCATATCCTTATTCCATCCCTTCTCCGTCTTGTTGATTTCCTCAACCCTAGAACCACGCGATGTGGTTGAGTTGGCACCAGTACGAACGTGCGCGATGCGGCAACCAAAGCAGCCCTCTACGTCAAGGTTCGGATGCGTTTCACGATGCTTCAATGTAATCCCCATACCCTGCTTCTATAAGGTCCGCTTCCTCGGCAGCAGTCAACACATTGTCATGACCGCCGTAGTAGGTAATTGCTACTTCATCAAGGTATGCAGGCTGCGTCTCCGTGTAAGTACCGTCAAGCAACTTATAAACGTTACGCCCACGATTACCAGATTCAACCCTGCCAAACAAGCGTGATTCAGGGCTGTTATTCCAAAGGTCATCCCAATACACAAACGGGTCAGTAGGAGGACGGAACACAGCCATCCCCTCATAATAGCAAAACCCCCCACCCCGAAGGGCAGGGGGTCTTACTTGACCTAAAAGTTAGGTCAGGAGTTTGCGCCGATGCTGGACGCCGACTCGATACGACGGAGGCTTGCCTCACGGAAGCGACCGTATCCACCGAGCCAGTACCAACCGAGCGGCTGGAGACGCATGAGAAGGTCGGTCACGTTTCCGCGAACAATCTTCGGCATAGCGCCGTTGCCATCGGTGACGCTGTGCGCCTTAGCGAGCGCCTGACGACCCATGATGAGGGTTGCGTAGACGTCAATGGTTCCTGTCGAACCCGAACCGTTCGAGGCGTTCTCGAACAGCGGGGCGCGGGGCGTCTCAATGAAACGCACCGACTCGAAGGTACCAATCTCGCCGTTGTAGATTCCGGCGGGGTTGACGTAGTTGGCGGGTGTGCGCCAGCCAGCAGCGTCAGTTGCCGAGCGGAAGTCAAACGACACGTCCGGGTGGATGTAGCCCATGTACGAACCACCGAAGGTGGCGACGTTGGCTGCGCGCAACTTGGCGACCTGCTTACGCACGTCATCAGCGGCGAGGATGTCCTCCGTCTGGACCGTGGTACGGCTCGACGGGTCGGTTGTGCCGCCTGTTGCGTAAGCAACGTTGGAGCCAGCAGCGAGAACGTCGCGGACGACGCGGTCGATGGAGTCACCAGCGTTGTAACCAACGATGTTCGCAGCCGAGTTGTCGACATCGAGGAACGACGTGCCACGCAACTTAGCGGTGGTGACGACGGCGTTACCGTACTCAGCAAGAGTAACGGTGACCTGGCTGTCAGCAAGGGCTGTGGGGGTAACGTCTGTCACTTCGTTCAGCGTCGAGGTCGCCGGGGCGAGGTCGCTGAAGATGGTGAATGTGACGGCAGAACCAGGCATCGACTGTGCTGTCGGCATAACGTCGGCAGCCTGGTCGAACAGCAACTCCGAACGCAGCGCGAAATAGGCGATGCGGTCAAAGGCTGTCTGGTCTACGGAGAGGGAGGAGGTGGTTGTTTCACCAGCCATTTTGGTTTTCCTTTAGGGTTGAGGGTTTAGATTGCGTTTCGCGCCTCAGCCAGAATTGCCAATACTTCTTCCTCAGACGATGCCTCTGCGATTCGCTTGTTCCAGTCGATAGGGGCGCTCGCTGTTCCTGCTCCTTGGGCGACCTTTTCGGTGCGCTTCCAGGCGTCGGCTTCGCTTGTGTCCTGTTCGGGGGTGTGAATCAAATTGGCTTCCATAGCAGCCTGCTTGATGGACTCTGGGGTCATGTCTCCGTCGTATGCCTTCATGAAATACTGCGTCATCTTGTTGCCGGGGTCTAGCCCTGCTTCAAGAAACGCTGCCTTTCGTGCGGCTGTTTCGGCGGATGCGGCTCGCTTTTCGGCGTCCGCAAGACGCTTCTCCAGTTCCTTCATCCGTGCGCGAACTGGGTTCTTGCTTTCGGTTTCAGGCTGGTAATCGTCGTCCTCGTACTGGTCGTACTCGTACTCTGACATATGGCACTCTCCTTAGTGTCCACGTCGTAGCGGAGGACTACGACGGCTACTTTGATTTACACCCCTGTTGTACGCCACGTTGTCGGGGGATATCCCGTGGGTTTCGGTCTGCGACCTATGAAATAAATATACACCTTTTATTTGGTGTGTGCAAGCATCCTATTGGTTGGCGCTTGTAAGCCCGATGATTCCCTTGGATGTTTCTGCGAGCGACCCGCCTGCTTCAAATGCTGCTTTGCGTTGACGTGCGCGTGTTGCTACTCGTTGGGCTGCTGCTGCGTTTGTTCCGAACGCCGCACCAATTTGCTCAGCCTGGGTGATTGCTTCCTCTCCAGCCAGCGGCTTGTAGAGTTCTTGGGTGGCTGCGATGTCTGCAAATCCTTGCTGCGCTTGGGTTTGGGTGATTCCACGGTTGACCAGTTCTTCTGCTTGGGCGGCTGTGATTTGCTGCTGTTGTTCGCGGGCGGCATTTGCTCGTCTTGCTGCTTCTGCACGGCGAACTACGTCTGTTTGTTGGAGGCGTGTTGGGTCAATCATGTAGGCGGCGATGTCGCCGTCTTGAAGACCGTAGAGGCGCTTGAGTTCTTCGCGTGTTCCTGGTTCTGTTTCTGTTACTGCGCGGTAGCCTTGACGGATGCGGGCGTCCAGTTCGTCTGCGCGAACGTCATTAGCGATGAAGTTGGCAAAGTCATCCTGAGTATCGTAAAACCCTTTTGGCATACCGTTGGCGCGAAGAACATTTCTGTACTCTCCTTCCAACTGGATGTACGCTAGTTCTCCACCCTGAAGCGGAGCAAGACCTTTCTTCTGTCGTTCGATAAGACCCTTGAACCGCTGCTTGTACTGGTCTGTGCTACGAATCGCTCGCCAGATATTTGTCGAAGCATCAGCACCAGTGAACTGCGTCGGGTCATCCTTGATGGCGTTGTCAATAGCGCCAATCAAACCCTCCAAGCCGTACTCGCGGAGAATATCTAGTGCGTCGTCACGTGCTGCCATTATGCCATCTTTCCAAATCCCTGAGCCAAAGCATACGCCACATTACGGTACGTATTCTTTGCGTCGTCAGTGTTCTGCCATTCAGGAAGGGTGCGGAGATACTTGTTCCATTCCCATAGGTCCATCTGGCGGTACTCGCCAGTCTTGGGGTCCTGATAATTCAACGCTCTGTTCCACTTGTCCTGGGTCCAGTCAATGTTGTTCGGGTCAACAGAAGTTCCTAGGACGTTCGCTGTCTGCTGTTTGTAGGCGTACATGGCTGTTTCCACATCCTGCCCCTTGTCCAGAGCGGGTTGAAGGCTGCGGAACTGAGTACGGGCAGATGAACGCATGAGGTCTTCCCACTGTGTAGCGCTCTTTGTCCCAGTCATAATTTCTTGGGTCCAGGTGTCAATCTGAGACTGCGAGGGCTTCTGGAAATACGCTGCTGCTTTGGCGTAAAGGTCACGTGCTACGGAGCCTTGGCGCAGGTCGGCAATACCAGTAGCACCACGCAACTGCGCATCTGCTACCGCTTCCGAGCCAATGGCATTTACCAACTGAACATCAGAGTAGTTGAACTTGATGCTGTCTTCAGCCAACTTACGCAGAGTTGCATCAGACAACGCATACCCGTTGGCAAGAGTCTGTGCCTTGATTGTATCCACCTTTGATGTCACGTTTGTTTCATACGTGGCAGGGTCGGTTGACTGGAGAATCTTAGACTGACGGACGCTCTGCTGAGTGGTGCGGAACCATCCTGTGTTCTGAAGCGAGGCAGTCAACTTTGCAGAATCGTTGTACCACCCCTCTTTCACAGATTGGTCGATTACTTTCTTGACATCAGGGTTGTCGTTGTACACATCCCAAAGCGAGCCGAATTCCTTCTGAATAGTTTCTTTCCACTTAGCGGTGTTCGTTTTATCGGCTGTCTTCTTAGGCGCAACCTTTTTCTTGGCAATCGTCTTCTTTGTGTTCTTCTGCTCTTGACCGACAATGTACTTCAAGCGTGTCTTCAGGTCCCCAAGTTCTTGCTCGGTGTATTCACCGTAACCAGGAACAACCCACTTCTTTGTCTTGGTGTTCCACGTTGCTTTATCTGTTGCTGCGAGTTGCTTCTTGGCAGCACCAGGACCTTCCATGTCGGCAGTTTTCGGGGCGGAGGGCGCAGCGGGCGCATTGGGAACTGTCGTCGTTGTTGTCCCAGGAGTGGGGCTTTGCCCGCCAGTGTTCGTCGGTTCAGCCATTACAAACTTCCCATCAACTGTGAAACATTACTGATTGCGTTCAAATACTTATATGCCTCTGTATCCGCTCCATACTGTTGCTCGATACGGCTCTGGAAGAAAGTATCTGCACCAGGAGCAGCCATCCCCCCGCCAGTGGCTGCGCTACGTTGCGCACCCTGATACGCAGAAGCAAAACGGTTTGCCTCATCCTCAGACAACTTACGCCCAATAGTAGAAAGGGCTGTCTTCTGTGCGATTGAAACAAGGTCCTTTGTGTTGGCAACGTATTGGCTGGCGCTGCTGCTTACACCATTCGAGATTGGTGCCTTGGCAATAGTGTTGAGAACAGTTTTCCAATCTACGCCTTTGAGGTTTGCAACATAAAGAAGGCTGCTCATAGCCGTACGGTCAGCATCTCCTAAACCGCCTTCGCGCTCTTTACCTGCGTACCATCCACGAGAATAAAGAATCTTTGTAATCTTCTCTCTGTCGATATCGTTATACCCTGCAAGGATTTGACCAGGTTCATTATTTAGGTCATAAAAATCTCTTACAGTTCCATCAACATCAACAATGCCAAAAGACGTCGCACCTTTATCAGCGGCGGCACGTTGGTTGGGTGGAATGTAATCAAGTGATACTCCGGTGCTTCCACTAGAAGACGACCCTCCCCACAGGATGCCGTACTTCTTCATGTATTCCTCAGGAGTAAGTTCACTATCTGGTTTTGGATTTTGTTCAGCCATTAGTCAATCTCCAGTGAAAGAAGCCTGTCAAACACCCTAGCAAATTCAGGGTATTTAGTTGAAATAGCATCTGCATACGAGTTTAGATACTCATGCAAATCAGAAAGTTTGTCTGACTTCAGCGAGGCATATCCTCGACGGTTTGCCTCCATCAGCGCAGCATTACGAATTTGTTCGTAATACCTCACCCCCTTAGCAACAGGGTTATTTTCAAGGTCGGTACGCTGCGCCGCCTCAAACAACTTGCTGATAGCACGGTCCGTCTTATTGGGGTCGTACGCCATTTCCTTGAAACCAGGGTACTTGTCCTCAATCTTAGTGCGGTACTGCTGCAGATAGGCGCGTTCCTGCTGGTTGATATTTGGACCCAAATGCTCCCGCATATCCTTGTAATAAGCCATACCAATAGAACGCTCAGATGCAGCCAGCAACTCCTCTGCCGTCAACTTCTTACGTAGACCAGTCTGAACTTGGCGGGAGAACACCTCAAAGTCCATGCTTGTTCCGACAGGTCCGAAATATCCAGCAACGTCCTTATATTGGCGGAACAGACTTTGATTCGTTCGTTCAAACTTGCCGAACTCTGCTGATGTTTCTAGCCCGCCAGCCTCGGACACGGTCTTGTTGCCAAGATATGTAAAAGCGTCTTCACCGAAAATCTCGATAAACCTCAGAGCGGCAGTGTCGTAGTTTATTTCCTGAAGGGAACGCAACGCTTTTGCCAGGTTGTCTACGTGGACATCTCCTGCTTTTGTGCTTACTTTCAGGTCAATGGTTCCAGAAGCAGGTCCGGTGAACTGTGAAACACCACGCAGAACAACAAGATACCTAGCCTTATCTTTAGCGTCTTGAAGCATTTTGTCGCGCTGGTCAGGAATAGAAAGGTCATAGTCGCCTGTGGCGGCAAGAGCCTGCATTACTTCAGCATACGTTGTAGCAAAATACTTTCCGTTAGTGTTTCCAGTGACGCCATCATAAATTTTACGTACCCATGACGGTGCAAGCGCGTCAGTGAGGTTTGTGCGTTCTCCGTACGGCATTGTCATTTTGCGTACAAAGTCAAAGTTGGGGGAGTCTGGGGTGATTGCCGACATAGCCATCGTTGCGAATGGTCCAAGTCCGGGACGGACATCAAGACCCATGGCGATGCCTTTGACGGAGGCGACAATCCCTGCGTTCATCCCAGTGAACATCTTTGCCAGCGGTCCAGTCAGCGGGATAGCAAACGACCATTGCCCTGTGCCTTGGTCCTTGAAGATGAAGCCGCGACCATCACCATCAGGGTCAAAGTCTTTTCCACCTTCCCAAAGCAACTGCATCTTCCGCAGGTTCTTTGCGTTTGGAAGGTATCCAAGTTCTCCACCAGCAACCGGGGCGGTTGCGAAACGTGCCATACGTCCAATGAATTCAGCCCACTGTTGACCGAACGGGCTGATAGCCCTCATCACGTCTGTACCGTTGCGGCGCTCAACAGCGTTGTACACAATCTTTTGGTATTCGTCAAGCGCTGCGCCAGCAGCATGAGAAGACACTTCCTCTGGCGTCAAAGTTCCATAAAGTTTTTGTGGGTTTGCCTGAAGGTCTTTCAGTTTTGCCCATAGTTCTTCACCAAGATATTTTGCTGGTTCAGCGTGGCTGTTTTCAATGTTACGAATAATTGTGTTGAGACCAGCCTCATCCATTGACGGAGCCAATTTGCCAACCCAGTCGTAGTATTGGCTGCGGAACATAGGTGAACGTTCAAGGGTGGAAATGGGTTTGTTGTACAAGTATGTGTAGAACTTGTTCATCAACGTGTCCATCGAGTTTCTCAGCAGGTCCGCTGCAGGGCTGCGCGGGTCGCGGATTTCACCAACCTGATAACGCGGCATACGGGGGTCCATGTATATACGCTCGTCATGTAGTAGGCGTTCAAGCGCAACAGAGTTATCTCCATAACCATCAAATGCGTAAGGGCTAATAACAGCCTTTACAGCGCCACTGTCGGTCTCAATGATTTCTTCGACACGACCCAGGTATGTGGTTCTAATCTTCTTACCGTCGACGTTACGAATGTCGCGCACTTCTACACGCCCGCCAACTTCGATATTCCCACGAAGGTTGCGCACGTTGATTTCTTCTGTTGAGTTCTTCAACATACCCAAGCCAACAACATCAAGAAGTTCTGGGTGGTCGCCAGTTACAGTAGAAAGGCGCTGCTGATTTGTTTCCAACAAATTGCGCAAGTTTTGGTCTACCGACAAGTCAATAGATTCATACGAAGTGGTTCGTGCTACACGATTATAAACAGGTTGTCCGTTGTCCCACGATGTTTTCATCGTTCTATACCAACGCATAGCGTCAGGGTCGCCATCTTTTATCATCTGCATGATTTCGTCGATGGTCTTTCCTTGAGCCATCATGCGTGTATCCCACGATGCGTTCAATTTTCCTAGTTCGTCACCATGCGCACGTGCTACGTCTGTTGACACTTCGTCAGCGTGGCGTTCATACTGCTTGAATATGTTGAGCCTTGCGGCTCGGCGTTGTGTGGCAAGAGGGTCCTTGTACACAGCGGAAACCATGTCACTAGTAGCAATACGGTGAGCCTGCTGTGCATCATCGAGAACACCTGCTGCTCCTAGAACGTTCCAATCCTGATTGAGAAGGTCCCCCTTCCCCGATTTCGATGTAGCAAATTCCCACCACTGAAATGGGTGGAAGAAAGGATTAGCAGGATTCGCCTTACCGGACATCCAAATTGAAAGTTGGGAGTCAATGGTGTTTCGTACAAAGTTGCCGAGTGTTGCAACAATAAGTTTGCGCCACACGTTTTCTTGTACAAATTCGACAGCCCTAAACGGCAGGCGCAGTTGACCAGCATTACGAAGTGCGTCAATATTGGGGTCTTTCTTTACCCACAACCAGTTATATTGGTTGGTGAGTCTGCGGAATTGGCGCACATCAGGAACGTGAAATTCCCTTGTTGCAAGTTCGGATGCAAGCGTTCCACTAACAAAGTTTTCTCCTGCGGCATCATCAGGAAGACCCTTTACTTTGTTGTACAAACCATAGTCGGTTGCGTTGCCAAGTTCATCGGCGGCGAACATACTGACTTTTTCTTTGTAGTATTTCATGCCATCATGTACAGCATCGACTATTGCTCGGTGTGAACCGCCTCTTACCAGAGCGTCTTTAGCCTCTAGTTCAAGGTCGTCGTAGAACGAAGTAATCTTTGCATCGTTTGGGTTGACAAGAAGTTCACCAGCGCGGTTGATAAAATTACGACGAACTTCAGGGTCGCTCTTGAACAACTTCAATGTTCTGTCAAGTGTGTCGATTTGTTGAATTTGTTCGCGTGGAGTTTCAGCCTGTGACAAGTTGATTGACTTACGCGGAATCTTTGACCATGCTCGGGAAACTTGCTTACCGCCAGGGATGTTCCTAAGAAGTTCATCACGTTGCGCAAGCGATGTGTAATACCTACGCCCGCCAATAATGTTTGATGTATCTGTTATTTCTGTTCCAAGAACATCAAGCAGTTCACCCATTACTTTTTCTGGGGTGTCAGCCTTGGTGAGACGCATTACTGTGGCAGGGTCAAGTTTCTTTCCCCACAAGTCCCATGTTTCAGCAAAGTCTGTTGTTTGCGCAGTACGGTCAACAATGCGTCGACCGAATCCTGTTGTGAAGAAGCGATTTGCTTTACCGAAATCAACAGAGTTGTGAACAAGACCTGCTTCAGCCTTTAGTGCTTCACGTTCTGCTTTAGTGAGTTTGGTAATCCCAATTTCTTTGGAACCGCGACCTACATATCTAGATGCATTAGCGAACTTTGATAGGACTGTTCCTGCTTCTCCTGCTTCATCAAGTGCGCGGGCTACTTTCCCTGCTCTGCCGATAATGGAGAATGGGTCTGCACCGATTGTTACTCCAGCGTCAATAGCGCCAGAAAGAACACGATATGGGATTGTGTCTTCTTTCAAGAACGTTGTTGCAAGACCACGTCCAATAGTGAAGGCATGACCGTCAATCTCTCCTCGATAGCGGCGAGCGCGTTCTTCTTGAAGTGACTTAGCCCTTCCACCCATGAACAAACCAGTTCCAGATTCATCGCCATTGGCAATCATTGAACCAAGGTCGGTAGAAATAAACCATCCGCCAACGTCGTCGTTCTTGTCGAACATCTGAGCGACGCCGCCTTGAACAAACTGTGGTATGAAGTTGAGACCAGCAAAGGAATAGCGTGAACCAGTCTTCAACGCGCTACGAAATTTATCTCCAAGTGTTTGGTGTTTCTTGGCTTGCTGACCGCGTGTATCAACAGATGGGACAACCCCTGTTTTAGCGATGGCAGCAATTTGTTCATCAGAAAGTTCACCCTTGGCGGCGGCAAGTTTCACACCAGGCTGGAGAAATGGGTATTGCCTGTGGATGTCACCAACTCTTTTAGCGAGTTGTTCTGTGGCGGATGCGCGATACTGTTCACGCATACGTTCTTCCTGGGCAATAGTTGTCCAGATTGCGTCATACAACTGTGGGTTTGTCATTACTGCCCGTCGTACTTGATGGCGGAAAGAAGCGAGGCAAGGTCGTCGTTGGGAAACATCTGGTATAGGGCGTTCAGTTCCTCAATAACAGGATTTGCCATATCGAGAATCATCGGGGAGTTGTTCATCATTGGCATCAAAGTGTCTTGGGGGCGTTGCGTTGGTGCGGCAAGGTCAACAACCTGACCAGGGGTGGGGCGTTGAACGGGCTGCTGAGGCGCTGCTGCAGTAGGAGGTGGACCCATCGGCACGGCACGTTGAGCATCCATCTGCTGTTTTGCTGCGCCGTAGGTTTGCCCTTTAGCGGTTGTTGCAGCCATCTTCGCGGCAGGGTTTTGAAGGTCGGTGCGGTTGGCGTAATCAGCCATTGTTATCCTCCGAGACGACTAGCGAGACTCAATACGGAACCAGGGGATGATGGTGCTGCCATAGCCCCAGGCTGAGGACCACCTCCACCCAATCCGGCAAGCATCGAGTTCAGGTCTTGCGGTGCTGCGGGCTGCTGTTCTGCACCCATTCCGGGGGTGGCAAGACCAGGCATTGTTTCGGGTGCGCCTGCGGGAGCCTGTGCAGCCTGACGTGCTTGCGCTCGTTTCTGTGCTGATTGGATAGCGGCAGGGAGACTCATCTTGTTTGATGCGACAAGTTCTGCGATGTATGCCAAATCATCTGGCTGGTACGGTCCGTTCGGGTCTGCAGCCTGCGCCTGGATGGAGGACAGAAGTGCTGCTTCAATTCCTTCTGCGACGATACGGTCGCGCTCCAGTTCGGGGTCGGCAATCAGCGGGTCTGCTTCACGGGCTGATTCCTTCGACATGAGACCTGTACCGAGGCGCTGTCCAAGTCCGACGATGAGGCTGTTGACATCTGAACCTGATGCGGGGTACGAAACAAAGTGGGTGTCTGTTTCCCACAGTTTATTCGGGGTGTAGTCCTTCTTTCCACCACCGAATCCTGTGATGAAATACGACTTGGGGGTGTTACCCCAGTATGCACGTTCTGTTGCGATAGCAACCTTGTTCTCCTCTTTCAGTGAGGATTCAAAGATTGCTTGTGCTTCTTGTACGCGGAAGTCAATTGTTGCGGAAAGGATGGATTCTCCACGGCGTCCTGTGCGGATGTTGCTTGCGGATTCTCCGCCGAATTCTGCGGGGATTGCACCTTCAAGACGTTCCTGTCGTTCAAGTCTGTCCAGTGCGACATCTGTCTTGTATCCGGGTGCAAGTTGGAACTGCTGGATATCTCCACCCTTGACAACACCCAACTGACCCAACTTGCCGTCGGCTACCTGGATTACTTCGGGGTTTTCTCCGGGTCGGGCGATGAGGTATTCGTCGGGGAAGATGCCTCGTTCGATAGCGATTTCGGTGAGAGCCTGGAGACGGGCGCGAGTGAAGTAGGTGTTGAGCATTCCGTCGAACTGACCCTTGGGTCGGTCAAGGGTGATGCGCTGCGGAACGATTGCGAGCGGCATACCTGTACGGTTGATGATGCGTTCCAGTTCAACAATTTCTTTGCCCTGGTATTCGGCACCAGACTGCCAGTCCTTCTTGTCCTGTCCGATGACGGCGACAACAAGTTCGTCGGCTGAGGCGTATTCGATAAGGGTGAAGACGGTGTCGGCGGAAATTTTGCCCATGCGGAGTTGACCGATGACGGCGTGTCCGTAGTTACGGATAAGCCAGTCTGCGGACTTGGTGTAGGTGAAGATGCAGTCGTCGGGGATGGGGTCGTCTGGGTCGTCACGGAATGATGGGAATGTGTCCAGCGGGTTGCGGATGTGCCACTTAGGGGTGAGGTTTTTGAAATCAGGTTTGATGATGACTGGGCTGTTTGAGTATGCGAGCAGGTGACGTGCGCGGCGGCGCATCTTCATGTTCATCCTGTTCTCATCCCATATGTTGAGTAGCGCCCGCTTGCGGTCACGTGCCAACCCCATTGAACGTTCCTGTCCGTCTTTCATTGGGGGGAAGTACGGCATTGGCATGGTTGACGCAACACGTGTAGACATCTGGTCTAGACCTTGAGTCAGCAGTGATGCGACGCTGGAAACAGAGTTACGGTCCAGTTCGTTGAGTGGGACGATGATGTCGCCGTTGGCGTGGTCGCGGACGCGACGCATTTGGGCAAGCACAGGACCTTGTCCAACTACTCGTTCAAGATACAGTGCGTGAATTTCCTCGACGGTGATTGCCATGATGTGTGACACTCTACACTATTAGAGCCATGTGGGTCGCCACTGGCGGGGTGGTAGTCGGAACCTGGATAGGTTGGGGATGTTGAGGACAGCCATCCAGAGCGACATGACGATGTCGGTTCCGCTTTTCTTTTCACGATGCCATTTGGTTAGTTCATCTACTGCGGCGAGCGTCTTCCAGTTTCCGCGCATATGGGGGAGACGGATTGCGCCTGTGCGGAAGATGGGTGGGAGTAGGGCTTCAACACCTAGTTTTTCGTCTAGTTTGTTTTTAGTGGTGGTGTGAGGTATCACGTTGACACCACGCTTGGATTGCCACTTTCGTACAAAGTCGTGTGCGAGGAGGAATCTTTGGGCGGCGTTGATTTCTACGACGTAGTGGGTGATGGGGTATCCGAGTCGTTCGGAGCGGTCTTGCCATTCGTCCATGATGCCTGAGTATTCACCTGTGCTGGTGTTGTATCCGAGGAGGTCTTCGGCGGTGAGTTTGGTGCGTTCGATGTCGATGACGTGGTACAGGTTGTGTTCGGGTTGGTAGAGAATCCAGGTGAGCGCCCAGAACATTGTGGGGGATGGGTCGATTGAGACGATGGAGAGGATGGGTTGGGATAGCCCTGGGGGTATTTCTCCGTGGGCGCGTTCATGGTCAATACATCCGTTGTACAAAACACCGTCCATGCCTTTCCCACCATGAATCCACGTCTTGTCAATCAGATACTTGTCTAGTTCCAAGTCACCTTGCTGATACACAACCTCAAAAACATCGGGTTTGTTCTGCTTGATAAACGACAGGTCTTTCCATGATAGGCGTTTCGGGTCTAGGAGAGGTCCGTCTGGATATGGTGGGGCGTCGAACCTGCGGGATTCTTTCCCTGTGTCCAGTTCTGGGTAGTACGCCTGATAGATGATGTGCTTGTACTTGTAGGATTTGAGGGGTTCAAGCGCGGCTTGCTGCTCAGGAGTTGAGATATCTGAGCCGTCGTACTCGTCATCATCCATGTCATAAGTGACTTTTGCCAAGCAGTGAGCGTATAGGTCTCCTGGTCCCAGTCTTTGACCAACCACGGCGAGAAGACCGCCTGGGTCGCATCGTGCTTCTGCCACGTTGTCCCATCGTTCCAGTAACTTGTCACGGGCAACGGAATCACGTGAGTTGTCCGGTGATGACACGTCGTCAAATAGGCAGAGGTCAGCGCGGTGACCGATGAATTCCGCTTCAATACCGTACGCACGAACTGTCGGCTCTTTGTTATCCAGCCCGTTCCCGTCCAACTGTTCCACAACGAATTCATCTGCCCTCCACAAAGCACCCTTATCTGATGGTTTGAACCTGCCGTAGTCAATAGACAAACACCCCTTTGCATTTTGCGCCAATCCCTTTGCTACAAGTGCGGGGTCGGGTTCGATAGGCATGGGTCGTTCGAGTGTTTCACGGATGCGGCGGGAGTACAACTTCGCCATGTTCTGCGAAACAGAACCAATCATGATACGAACACGACGGTCACGAACAATCGCCCATACTGCTACGTCGTGTAGCAAGGTGGACTTACCAGCACCAGGGGGGACGTTGATGACAACGAATTCTTTTTCTTCTGATTCGAGGAGTTGCACCAGTTGAAGTGCTGCTTCTACCTGCCAGGGTGACGGTACACGCCCAAGATAGTATTCGCGGAAGAACGCAAAGTCTTCTAATCCGCGTTTTGCTTCCTCACAGAGACGGTCGTGCGCCAAGGCTGAAGGTAGGTCGATGGTTTCCATGAAAGCGTTGTACTGGTCACGCTGAACACCACCTTCTTTGGCGCGTTGTTTATGGGCTGTAGCGTCTGCTAGTTCCGCTTTTGCTTGTGCAGCCTTCGCTTTGGCAAGCCACTTTGAACCAGTGTTCACGTGGATGCCTGCGGTGGCGGACGCTTGTTTGATGGATTGTCCTGCTGCGATGGCAGCGAAGAACCGCGCTTTGTCTTGTGGCGCTACTTGTCGTGCTGTTCCCATGACTGGGAGAAGTGTACTACTTCTTCTTCTTGCCCTTATTGTTTGGCATCAAACCGTACTTGATGGGTGTGACAGTGTTACGGGCTGCTGAAACAACAGACTCTTTCACTGCATCCAATCCTTTACCGATGCCATGAGCAATTTCACCGTAGGTGATTTCAGGCATTTTCCCTGTCTTGGGGTCCTTGACGTAGTTGCCACCTTTGAGCCACTTGTCAAGGTTTGACGCCTTGTTACGGTTTGTTGGGTTTTCGTACAGGGTGCGCTTGATTGCACCACCTGCGACCATGGCGGCGTGTCCTGCGGTACCAATGGCATGGGTAACGTCGTGGACAATTCCGTCGTTCTTCTTTTTCTTTGGGCTGACTGACCCGTTGGAACGGGTGTTGCTTTCAGCAGCCATTACTACTTCTTCTTCTTTTTCATCGGGACAACAGTGACCTGGTCGGTGCGCTTGCCCTTCGGGGAGGACGACACAATTCCGCGACGTGTCTGTGCGGGGGCGGCGCTACGAGCGCCACTTGCCAACTGACGGTTGTTTTGAGGTCCCACAATGTTTGATGTGACCTGGTTGCGGCGGCTCTTAGGCTGTGTGGGGTACATTTCCAGTCCCTTGGCGTTACCAGCAACAACAGACTTTCCGTATGCCTTCGTTGTTGCTCCCATGCGTGTCTCACCGAAACCGGACTGACCAGCCTTGTCGGTGCGCTTCGGTCCCTTCTTGCTGCTGTTGCTGCTGTCGTCGCCCTGCTTCATCGCGGGCTTTGATGCTGCCTTCTTTGCGGTCTTCTTCGCTGCTGCCATTTTCAATCCTTGTGTCGCACAACTTTTTGTTGTATGTGGTTGCGACAATAACATAAATGGGGTTAGGATGTGGGGGTTACATAGACGAAGCGGTATGGGCGGGACCGTAAGAACCAGCGACTAAGGCGCAATACATTCAAGCCTCCAAGTAACTCCCCGCGTGGGTAACACAGTCTCGACAACTGTGGGTTATGAGGGGGAGAAGTTGCATTACGGCGCAGTTCTTCCTTGTCGGGGCATGGGTTCAACTCCCATATCTATGCAACATTTGCCGCATTAGCACAACGGTTAGTGCAGTTGCCTTGTAAGCATCTGATGGGGGTTCAATTCCTCCATGCGGCTCAAACATCTGCTATAGTGCGGGTCGCAACAGAGTGAAGCATGGCTGTACCCCAGTTGCACGGGGCGGGGCGTTGAATACACGGGAACGTGGGTTGACCACTCCTGCAACCAAGTAACAACTGAGAGATGTTGTTACCCCTGTTGTGTAAGCGGGTGGAGCAGCGTACAGAACGTCATATCTGTGAAAGAAGAATCTTCTCGGTTGTCGGCTTGAAATATTGGCTACGGCGCGTCCGAACCCTAAACGGGTGAAACGTGTGGGGGGTGCTAACAAGACTTTAGGTTTGAGCGGGTGAAAGATTCTGCTACTGGCGCCCTTGTCCTTCGGACTGCGGTTGCCTGCATAGAAGGCATGAGCAAGCAGCACCGTGAACATCCAAGCATGATGTGCTTCTTCTTTCTTTCTTTGCCAGTTCTTTCTTTCTTCTAGAGCATTGAGACCGCCTACGCGGTCCCCCCAACACCAACCGTAACACAACCGAGACCCACCCAAACAACCACACACCCCCAAAAGCCAACACACCCACCACCCACAACAACCAAAACCACCACCAACACCAACCACAAACAAGAGTGAAACCATCAAAAACCACTAATACATACATACCTAGAGGGGTGTCAAGGCACATCCCCAGTCACGCTCCGGCGAACAAACGTTCGTATCCTTGTAACAGCAAACTAACTGGACAATTAGTTGCCACCAACAACCAAATAGTAAGATGACCCTACTAACGCCTAAGTAGGTTCTGTTTTTTGGGGCGAACGGGTGTTCGGTTTGGTGGTGTGACGAATGTCACATGGTGTGAATTTGCGTTAGGTATGCCTAATCTGCTATAGTGTCGGAGTGCTTGCTGTAGTTAGCGGGGTGCTTGCTGTGGTGGTGTGACGAATGTCACATAGGAAAGGCTTGACATGGTGGGGGGTGTCTGGTAGAGTGGTACACATGAAGGAACGGGGAGACCCGAACCGACAGAGTGACAAAGGTCACACGAAAAGGACTTGACATAGAGTCTGAACCGTGCTACATTGTCACTACATAGAGAGAGGGACTAGACAGGAACTAGCGAGGAGGGAGAATAGCCCTCCACCCTCTCTACATAGAGAACGGGAAACAGACTGTTTCACGTGAAACAATAGAGAAAGGAACAGAGAGTGTCAGAAAAGACAAGGCGGATTACCAAAGAAGATTGGTACCTAATCGGGTGCGCACTTCGGGAACAGTCCGAACTACTGATGAAGTGGGCGAGCAACCATGACTACTCAGAGGCAATGCGCCAAGGGTTCATGGATACGATGGATGCGAACCTTGACCTACTCGCCTACGTGGTGAATACGAAAATGTCAGACAAGGACAGATACGGATTCTTCACCGAATTCGTGGATTGGTGAACAGCCGAAACCGCGCGAGCGGTCACACGGGAACTAGCCGTCCCGTGTCTGATGAGGCAGGCTAACTAGAAAGGGAATACAACTAATGACACGTAAAGACTATGAGGCTATTGCCTCAGTAATCCGAAAGCACGTGGAAGGCTACGCCGACATGGGTAGCACAAAGGAGGCGGGGGACAAGCGTCGCGCGCTGGTCATGTTGGCTAGCGAACTGTCGCGGGAGTTCACGGCAGATAACCCACGGTTTCAGTCCGCCCGATTCATGAAGGCGTGCGGGGCTCTGTAAGGCATACCTAACAAAAAAGAAAGGAAAACATAATGACTACTTACTACAGAAAAACGTGGGACATAATTGGGTACACATTCCACGCCGACATCTACTGTGAACCGTGTGGGGACACGTTCCCCGACACCGACCCCGAAGGCAACGCTAAGCACCCTGTGTTCGCGGATGCGGAATTGGACGAAGACACCTATTGCGGAAAATGCGGGGAGCATTGGCAAGGCTGGTAAGGCGCACCTAACAGAGAGTGTGACGCAGGTCACATTGACAAACAGTATCAACTGTGATACGGTACAAGTACCAACAAGAAAGGGAAAGACAATGGACATACAGACAGCAGAGGATGTGACGCCAGAGTGCCTGACCGAAGCAGAACAAATCTTCTGCGACTGGTTTGACAACGGTGACGAACCGATTGACTGGGAACGATTCTGGGACAGACTGGAAACCGTGGGGTACACCGTGACCGACATGGACTCACCCGCTTGTCGCAAGATTCAGAGGCACGTCCGTAAGTTCAGGTCAGAGTCCTGACACAGAAACAGGGTGACAAGCAGACAGACAGGTGCGAGTCCTGTCCACCCACCATGCCGACCAGAACGGGAGGCAGTAGCAAACTCCGAAGGGGAGAAACAAACAATGGAAACAGTAACAGTACAAGAATGGGCGGACGAAAATGTCTACGACACGGATGCCTTCCTAATCTACCTAGAAAACGGACACGTCAAAGCGACGGACGAAATGACAGAGAGCGACCTAGAAGATAAGAAGACAGAATTTGAGGACGCATACCAAGGATGCCACGACACGTTCGCAGAATTCGTAGAAGAAATGGTGCGAGAAATTGAGGTAATCCCCGACTGGGTATCTAATCACATTGACTGGGAATCGGTAGCACGTGACTGGAGTCATGACTACTGGGAACAGGATGGTCACGTATTCCGGAACCTCTAAGAAATACTTGTAAGACACAACTAAATAACTAGACAGACAGTCCAATAGAAAGGGAAATAAAATGGACACTATCTACACAGTAGAAATGACAGCACGACAGGCGGAACTAATCCTCCAATGCCTTAGCGAAGGAGTACGAGAGTACCGCGAGAGGGGAAAGAAAGTAGAGGGGACAGGGTTTGACGTACTTGCCTACCAGTATTCACAGCAAGCGTTCAGTTACGAACTAATCCGTAGGTCTCTGTTCACAAACGCACAAGTTAGAAAGGTGGCGTAACAAAATGGATAAGAAAATGGAACGTATTATTCAGAACGCATTAGTCACATCGGCGGAATACTGGCAGGAACGAGGGGACGATAACCTTCCCGACAGGGGAGAGACACGGGACGATTGCTACACACGCTCGCGTGAGTACCGTCAGACATGGCAGGCACGAGTGGACGAGTACGGAGACTGGGCGGACTGAACGAACATACGTTCGTATGACAAATGTCACAGAAAAAGGTCTTGACAGATAACTACAAGTGTGTTACTGTTGGGAATGTAGCCAAGAGAAAGGGAAACACAAATGGCAACAGCAACTAAGAGGTCTGTCTACATAGACGGACAGTACGAGTGGAACGTCACCTACCAGAGAGATGGGGAACTTATCGCTAACAGTACGTGGGTATCCACAGAGCAGGAAGCGGACGCTCTCATCGCACAAATCACAGAGGGAAAGGACTAAGGGAATGAACAGGCAAGAAGTAACAGAAGAATGGAACAAGAATCCCAACAGGGTATTCATGTGGCAGAAAGAACCGTGGCGTACCACTAGCAGACCGTGTGTCATCCGTGAATTCGTGACTATCAAAGTGAAGCACGGAACAACTGGATACGGACGGCAAACCAAGACTAACTACCGTGAACAATTGGGCGCACGTATCCAATACTGGGAACCGAACGCATGGAAGGAAAATCACCCTGACTATCGGTTCACAGCACGAACAGCGGTTGTACCGTTCCGTTCGCTCTCATACTACGGGAGCGCCAGTATCCACGAATTCGTGAGGTCACAACGGGAATGGGAAGCACGTTGCGAAACGCAACAAGTGGAGCGCCAGAACGCACGTGACGCTATCAACCAGGCTCTCACGGAATTGGGTATGCGAGCCATGTCTGACTATGACAGCAGTCTCCTCCTGTCTGTGACACAGGAAACTGTGGAACTGTTGCGGGACGCTATCGCCTACCGTGCGACTATGAAGCAGGAGGACGTGGCATGAGTGACGTTTCTAGGTGGAAGAACAGGAGCGTGGTAGTTATCAACGGTAGTACCGTGACGCTTACGAGCAAGCCGAAACGAGCAATAGATGGGACGTGGCTTGTGTTCTACGAGGACAAAGACGGAAAAGTACGAAGCACTTATGTGGGACAGGAGGACGTGGCATGACAACGACAGCAGAATGGACGACTGTCTATCTAGGAACGAAAGACAACCCAACCAATTACCGTGTGGAATACATGGACGGGTGCGCGATGGTGAAGTGGGACATGATTAGGAGCGCGTTCTACCGTTCTTGCGATGGACTGTGGGTTGGGGATGCTCTCTCAAAGCGCGTCATGGCAAGTGTGGAACACCTTGTATCGGGACAGTACAAAACGAATTGGCAGGTGTGACGGACGACACAGAATAAATACTTGACAACCAAACCAAACAGTTATACGTTATAGATGCCAAGAGAAAGGGAAACAACAATGGCAACAATGACAGAAACAGAAATGCGAGAGTACGCAGAGAGGTGCGCCTTAGGGTATCTCCTAGCAGACTACGACGAGACACTCCCATACGAGGAAGTATTGGGACTTATTGAGGAAGGGGACAACACGGTGGTCGTGTGGGAACCATTCGCAGACCATGATGGTGCGTTTGTCGTAGAGCAAATTGAGACGATGGCAAGGCTCCTCTTTAGTGACTTCCAATTTGTAACAGGACAGGGGAAGAAGTAATGGAAACAGTAGAAACACAAGACGTGTGGACGTACATGGAGAACGCTCCAGCACATTTGGAAGCAACAGCAAATCTGTTCCACTGGTCTACAAACTACGACTGGGGACAACGACCGTCGCAACTATTCCTAGACCTAATCGGATGGAGTGGTGAGAACATCGGCAGACCACAAGCAAGCAACGACTACTCACGATACTTAGGGTATTTGGAATTGGATTACCTTGCCGACGCTCTGAAAGAGTACGCAACACGTCCCCAAGAAGTAGAGCAGTGGATAGAAGGACTGTTCGCTACCGAGCAGGAGGACGACAATGCCTAACTACAACGTGGTAATGCGTGTGCCTGTCCGCTATGTGGAATACACATACAAGGTATGGGCAGAGAACGAGACAGAGGTTCGGCGCATCGTGGATGAGCAGGACGAGAACTGGTACGACGCTGACATGAGCCTGACTCATGTGGAGACGGACTGTTGGAACGACCCCGAGGTTGTGGAAATTGAGGAGGACGACAATGAGTGAACACTTGATTTACTTTGACATGGAAGACAACCTTATGGATGGAAACGGATGGAATGTGATTAGCAAATCAGACACGCTTGTAGCCATGAGGTTCCCTACCGAACAGAGCGCATACGAGTGGTGCGAACTCAATGGGCATACTGTCCGCGCACGTGACTGGTACAACGCTTGTGACTGGTGTGGAGACCTGACAGATAATGGAGCAGGTTATTACTTGGAAGAATTGGGGACAGAGGACAGACTGTGTGCCGACTGTTTCAGTAGGGCAACCGAGAAAGGAAACAACAATGAGTAATCGGTTCATGGTGACAGCCAAAGTGACGTTCGTTATTGACGACATTGAGAGCGACGACGTGGCAGAGATGTTCCACTATCTGATGGGACGTGCGCCACAAGACATGGACGGCATCGTCTACGCCGACACACACTATCTCTACTGGGATGAAGTGGACGAGGACGGACGGCTCATGGACGACGGAGAATCTGGTGACCAGATACTTGACCCGACCTGTATCGGAGAGGTGCGATGATGTACGCATACCAACAACTGTCAGAATTCTGGGGAGAAATAACAGGGAACCTCATGCTGGTAGTCCTCCTGTTCTGTATCCTCCCTATCCTTGTGGGTATCCGTGAGGAACGACGACGAGGATGCCGACGCAGGCACCCTGCCACCAAGTCTCATTACTACAAAACAAGAAAGGGAAACTAATGAGAAATGAAAACTGTTCATGCCCGACCGAGGTATGGCACAACGAACTATGCCCAACCTGTATACGCAGTATGTACCACGACGATGGCTACACACCTGCCGACGGATGGTTCACAGCAGAACAACTTGCTGATGCCTTGACGGAAGTGATGGCATGATGGACACTACATACTTCACCCGTGATGGTGACGTTCTCTGTGAAACGCAAGGACACCGACGATGGGATTGCTCCCATTGGGACAAGCAAGACTGGGAAGAATTCTGGGATAGAGACTTTGGTGGTCAATGCTCATACATTGAGGGACTTGGTGGTATCAACGATGGGTTGCCGGAGATTATCTATGACCCGTGGGATGGTGCGCTATGAACAAGACTTACGAGATTGCTTTGTACGACGCAGGGATTGAGGACAGAATTACTGTCACGGTAGATGGCAGGACAGCACGTCAGAACCGTTTGCCTCTTTCTCTTGTAGAGTACGCACGAGCGCAGGCACGGGCTGGTGAATACCATCGCTACACAATTTCACAGATTAGATTGCCTCACATTATGGGAGACAAGGTTGTACCTGCCGTCGCCCGTCTTGTGTTTGAGGAGGTGAACTGTGACGGTACCTACGCCACGTCTGCTATGGACACGGATTCATTCGCCACGACGTAGCACACGGCTGCTTGTCATACGAAAGACAAACACCCCGAAACAACGATGGTATGTGATGGGTATGTATGGATACCGTTGGACTGGTTCACTTACAAAAGCAACAAAGTTCCCTGACGAGGTTGCTGTGGAACGTGAACTGTATTCCACCCGTGTTCACTATGAAGCCACTTATGTAGTGGAAGAAATACAAGTCGCCAGATAATCCTCCCTTTCTCTGGCTGAGAGCCACCACGGTTTCTAGTTCCGTGGTGGCTCTCTTTATTTGTATGTCAAAGGTGTAGGTGTATGCGTCATGGCAGAGCGTTCACGTGGAGTCTTGCCACCATACACACCAAACCGATACCGCTGACCGGATTCATGTTCTAATGCGAACGCTAAACAATGGTCTATCACTTCGCATTTCTTACAGAACTCCAAGCCTTTACGGTACACAGACTCTTGTCCGCCGGGGTTATCAGGGAACATAATGTCTAGCGAGATACCTTTACAAGCAGCACGGTCTTGCCAGTTGAGGCTCACTCTTTCCTCCACGGCACGACAGTAGGCATCGCCTCATCATGCTCGGCAGGTGTGGACACAACACGGATGACATGAACACAAGGGTCGTCCCCATCTTCCCATGCCATCTCCTCTGCCACAGTGAACGGAACTCCATCGTGGGTTTGGCACACCACAGGGCAACACCACTTCTGGTCAATGCCGTACTGAACCCATTCGTCAAACGTCATCGGTTCCTACCTTCACGCAAATACTGGATGGTGACAGGGGCGAAGATACCGATGATGAAGAACAGCAGGGCTACGAGTGTGCTGTCGTACATCAGAACGGCTCCTCATCACCGAGCATCGGACTGTTCATGTTGCGTCCAACCATTCCGGTGCGGGCAACAACCTTGTCGCTCTGGTCTTTCACCCATGCCGACCAACGGCATGATGCGCCAACTTCTTCTGCGATTACCTTGCGGGCGTAACCTTTGGTGCCGTCCTTCTTGGTGAATTCTTCTTCCTCAATACGTCCGACAATAAGAACGCTGTCGCCCTTGTTGAGCGTGTTAGCAACGTTGTCCGCAAGGTTTCCGAAGACAAGGATGTTGTGCCATGTTGTCTTCTTCTTGTCGTCCTTGCCGTAGTTGTCGGCAACAGAGAAGGTAAGCATGGATGTTCCGCCGTTGCTGACCTTCATCTCTGGTTCTTTGCCCACGGTTCCGTGGATTGTGACTGTGTTCACTTGGTTTCCTTTTTGGTTAGGGGTGTTATTCTCTCTGCCTTTTTCTGGCAGCGATGTTGGGGTACGCCGACAAGGGGGACGTACGTGGTGAGGCTTTTACCGCAGTATCGGCAGTGCCATTCGACCCTTTCGTTCTTGGTCATTTCGTTAGTCTACTTCTTGGATGCTTTGCTGGCAAGCCCTGACGTGGGTCGCCAGTGGGCTAATCCTCCGTGGGTGTAGAGGTAGTGGGCGACGGCGAGATTACAGTTCACGTTGGTGAGGGCGAGGATGTGGTCTTGGTTGGGACGCAAACGACAAACGGTATGGGTGACTGTTTTCCACGCCCCTGAAATCTGAACCAACCCTACGTCGGGTCTGCCTGTGGTGCGTCTGATGGGGGACACGGACTTGGGTTGGCATCTGGACTCACGCCAAGAAATGTAGGAGAACGCCTTGACGGGCAGGTGATACTGGCGGAACAGCGCTTCGTATTGCGGGCAGGAACCTTTCGCTGCTGACGCTGGTGCGGCTGTCGCAAGTGGTGCGAGTAGACAAATGGTGAGTATGAGTTTGCGCATAGAGCCTCCTTGTGGTTGGCTTGCCCCGTTTCTCTGTCTGAAACGTAGTCTAGCAGTTAGTCGTATTGTTCGTTGGTGAGCAGGTCTTGGACGTGCTGTGGGAATAAAAGGAATCCTCTGGCTGGGTTGTCGCTGTCTGGTGCGAAATCACGCTTGTCTAATAGTGAATAGTTGATGCGAAGATAACGCTTCAATCGTTCTACGTTGATGAGAACAAACGCATCCGGTGCGAACCTATACGCCCACCATGTAGCAGCAGTGACGTTGATACCAGAGTCTTTCCATTCACCATTACGAGGACGCTGCTGTGTCTCAACAGCCATCCTGCCGTTACGGTAACGGTCAGCCTTCACCTCGACCGACTGATTATTTACAGCCTGAAAAAAGTCAATGAGGTTTTGTTCACCTTCATGTCCGTATTCAAGGTCGGTAGTAAAATCAAACTTGGGGTTGTATCCACCTATTTCCATTTGTCACCTTGCTTGTAGTACGGATTGTCTTTGTGGTGGATAAGAGTTGCGTATCCATCCATGAGGTAGTTGCCCCAGTTGGTGCGCATCCATGTCCACCATTCTTCCCAGTCTTCTATGGTGTAGTCACGGCAGGTCTTGAACGTCGCCCCTATTTCTGGGTTACTACCTATTGCCACTAGTAAGCCATTCGTAGTTCTGTTGCTTGAACTTCATGCACTGACATTTCTTCTTCGTACATTTGCTCGCGTGGTACAGGTCATCTGCCATGTATCTCCACTGCTTTAGTTCTTCCCATAGGCGTGTAGCGTCGTCGTTGTTTTCCAGTTCGGTGATGCGGGATTGTGCGACGGACAGAACAGCCCGTAGACGCTCTATCTCGTCAGCGGCATCAGTACACATTGGTTCCAAGAGCCACCAATCTTCAATGGTGTTTTCTCTGTCTTCCCGTAGTCGGGTCACAATGTCGTCAGTCGGCATCGCCGTAC
>Ga0075472_10000063_pt1 | contig 38368 bp, 33 predicted proteins | sample DEB19_08_DNA_3_FD_77014 | JGI IMG/M metagenome (GOLD analysis project Ga0075472, IMG submission 77014) | Aqueous microbial communities from the Delaware River and Bay under freshwater to marine salinity gradient to study organic matter... | ecosystem: Environmental > Aquatic > Marine > Coastal ...
CTGCTTGCCGGTCGCGGGGTCGAGCGGCGTCTTGTAGTGGTAGTTGCAGTACGCGGGAGTTCCGGGCTCGGTGTCGAGCAGGCGTCCGCCGATCTGCGATGCGTACCGCTCGAACGGGTGGTCGCCATGGTGGCAGGGGCAGTACAGCAACCGTGCATCGGCGAGATAGCCGCCGTTCTCCGCGCACGGAAGCAGGTGACCGAGCCCCTCGAACTGCTCGCCTTCGTAGTTCGTGAGCAGCATCCCCTCGCAGTACTTTGGGAGCGGGTCGTAGATATAGGTGAGGCCGGGCAGTCGGTTTGAGTGATCGTCGAGCCAGCCGACGAGCGCGCCACCGACTTGCCGCAGGTTGCTCGCGCAGCGGAGGCGGTCGGCTGCGTCGCGGCTGCGTGCGAGCGACGGCATGAGAATCGCCGTGAGCAGCATCACGATCGAGATGACGACGAGGAACTCGACCAAGGTGAAGCCAGCATGTCGGGAGGGACAGCAACGGAGCGCTCGGGCCGAGCGCCTCGACGGGTTGCTTGGATGGGCCCCGGAGAGGGCGCATGCATCCATTGGACGGAATCCTCCGGCGGAATCCTGCGGTGGACTGGTCATCGCCATCTACAGACTGGCACGCCATACCGCTCCGACTGGTTCAGAATACCCGCAGGATTCGACTTGGAAAGCCGACCTTCGTGGATTTCGCCCCGTTCTGCGGTACTGTGGAGCAACCGAACGCCTCGGAGGGACCCGGCTTGGAAAGCCAGGAACGAACAGATTGGGAGCTCATGCAGCGCGTCGCCGCCGACGAAGAGGGCGCGATCGAGGAGTTGTACTCACGGTTTGGCGCGCTTGTCTTCCAATCCGCCAGACAGGTCCTGCGCTCGCGTGCAGAGACCGAGGACGCTGTCCAAGACGTGTTTGTGCGCCTTTGGCAGACCGCCGATCGCTTCGATCCGCAGCGGGCGAAGCTCGTGACCTGGGTCATGCTGATCACCCGGAGGCACCTGATCGACCGCTTACGGAGGCAGTCTGCGCGCCCTGAGCGGACCTTGGCCGACGACACCCGTTTCGATTCGGCGGCCAGCCCGGAGCCCGCAAAGGACCGTCTGGCTGCGGGCGAGGAGTCGTCGGAGAGCCGGGAGCGCCTGCGAAGGCAGTTGCTGCGGCTCCCGGAACTGCAGCGGACGGTGATTGAGCGCGCCTATCTCCAGGGTTTTAGCCTTCGCGAGATCGCGGCCCAGCTCGATGCCCCCCTTGGGACCGTCAAGAGCGCCCTCAGCCGTGGGCTCGCCAAGTTGCGCGAGCTCGAGGGGGGAGGCGAACACCGTGGCTGAGCCGAACCCGCATCCAGCGGGAATCGGGCCGGTTCGCGACTGCGGAGCCCGTGTTCCACGCGGGATTTGTACGCAGCCCGCAACCGCCGCTGCGGGGCCTGCGTACCTCGGTTCGCATGGATCCGCGGCGCCCGCCTGTTTGTCAGGCGGAACGCAAAATCTGGGATTCTCGGCGAAAGCGTTGGGCAAAACGCCCGATTGTCGCCGAAACTTATTGCGCTCGCCGCAGAGGGACCGCTCCTGGCGGCGCTGGAAGAGTCTGACGGTCGCTGAATTGATTCCATGACCGACGGCACGAACATCTCCCGCGAGGAACTCCTCGAACTCGCCACGGCCGATGCGCTGGGCGTGATCGATGAGGTGGATTCCGCGCGGTTCGAGCGTGCGTTCGCAGCAGCGGCCCCAAGCCTTCAGGCCGAGGTCCGCGCGCTTCAGGATCGGATCGCAGGCGACCCGGCGCTGCTTGCGAGTGAGCAGCCCCCGGCATCCCTTCGTCTGAAGACCCTTGCGCGCGTCGCCGCGTCGATCGAGGAGCATGCGGCTGCGCCGATCGCCACGATCGGCCCCGCACGCACCCGTGCGGACGGACGTGGCAAGATCGATCGCGATGCGATTGTCCAGGAGATCCTCGATCGCACCGCGCTCGAGCGTCGCCCGACCCAGCACATCTGGCGCGCCGCAGCTCTGTTCCTCTTCGCCGCGCTCGTCGTTGCCCTCTACTTCGAGGCGCAGCAGCGCCAGATTTCGGCGCGGCTGATGGACTTCGTGGATCGTCGGCTTGTCGACGACGCGCGCCGCTCGGTAGCGCTCGCCTCAAGCACATTCGATTTCAAGAAGGCGCGTGAGCTGAAGGTGCTCGACGAATTCGGGAACCGCGCTTCGCTCGTGCATGCGTTCCTCGACGAGGCTTCGGGGCGCGTCTGCGTCTACGGTGTCGGCATCGGCGACGCGGGGCAGATCGTGCGCGTCAGCGTCGGCGGCGGAAATGTCGCGCTCGAGACGAGCCTCATCGAGGACCGTGGATTCGCGGTGATTTGCGAGCGCCCAGCGACGGTCACTCCGCTGCGCGTGGACATCGGCAAGCAGGTCTTCACCGTCGTACTGTGACGGCGCCGGGACCGTGCGGCGTTCCTACGCGAGCGCATACGTGCGTTCAGCCGCTCTTCCGCAGCCACTCTTCCTCAAGCTCCGACTGCTCCTTCTGGAGTTCGTCGCGCCGCGTGAGCAGCTTCTTCATCTTGCCGGCATCGGACGCGACCTTCGGGTCTGCGAAGTCGGCGTCGATCTTGAGGAGCTCGCGCCCGATGTCGGCGATGCGCGACTCGATCTTCTCGAGAGGAAGGTTCGAGAAGCGCGACTTCACCGGCTTCGGGCCTTCCTTCGGTGCAGGCTTTGGCTCGGTGCGCGCAGGCTCTTGCTTGCGCGCTTTCTCGCGTTCCTTGCCCTTCGCCTTCGCGTCGGCCTCGCGGCGCTCTGCGCGCTCGCGATCCTCCCAGTCGCGATAGGAGCCATCGAACACGCGCGCGCCGCCGTTGCCATCGAGGATGACGAGTCGATCGCAGACATCGTCGAGCAGCGCACGGTCGTGCGAGATCAGGAGCAGCACGCCGCCGTGTCCGCCCTTGCCACCGATGCGACTCTTGTCGATGGCGCCGAACTTGTCGAGGGCTTCCTCGAGGCGCTCGGCGCTCGGGATGTCGAGGTGGTTCGTGGGCTCGTCGAGGACGAGCAGGTTCTTCGCGCTCGCGATGAGCGATGCGAGCACGAGGCGCCCGCGCTCGCCGCCCGAGAGATCGCCGATCGCCTTGTCCTGCTCTTCGCCCGTGAAGAGGAACGCGCCCGCGAGGTTGCGCGCCTCCTGCTCGCTGGCGCGCGGCGAGCCCTCGAGCGAGCGGATCGTGTTCTGCAGGAACTCCCACGCGAGCAGGTTTCGGTCGATGTGGTCCTGCGTCTGACGGAACCAGCCGATCGAGAGTCGCGGTGAGCGCTTGATCTCGCCGGAATCCGCCTCGAGATCGCCGAGCAGCGTGCGGACGAGCGTGGTCTTGCCCGCGCCGTTCGGTCCGATGATGCCGATGCGCTCGCCGGGACGCGCCGAGAGCGTGAGGTTCTTGAAGCACACGCGGTCGCCAAAGCTCTTCGAGATGTTCTCGGCGACGAAGGCGAAGTCGCCCATCTGCGGTGGGTCGGGCAGCTCGAGGCTCATGACGCCCATCTCGGCGTGCTTCTCGACGAGCGCCTCTTCCTTGAATCGCTCGAGGCGTGTTTCGCGGCCGCGCGCCTGCTTGGCGCGCTGGCCGGCGCGGTAGCGGTCGATGAACGCTTGCTCCTGGCGGATCCGGTCCTGCTGCTTCTCGTGCTGGCGCTCGACGGTGAGCATGCGCTCGACGCGAAGGGAGCGGAAGGCCACGTAGTTTCCCGGGTATTCGCGCAGGACGCCGCGGTCGATCTCGATGATGCGGTTGACGACGCGGTCGAGCAGCCAGCGGTCGTGCGAGATGAGGACGACGCTACCCTTGAATTCCTCGGCGAGGAAGTCCTCGAGCCAGCGGCGTCCCTCGATGTCGAGGTGGTTGGTGGGCTCGTCGAGGAGCAGGAGGTCCGGGTTCGAAAGGAGGAGCCGCGCGAGGCCCAGGCGAGCTTTCTGTCCGCCCGAGAGGCTCTTCACGGGCAGTTCGAAGTCGGCGTCGGTGAATCCGAGGCCGTGGAGCGCCGCATCGATCTTGTGGTCGACTGCATAGCCGCCGGCTGCGTCGATCGCTTCCTCGAGGGAGACCTGCCGTGCCATCAGCTTGTCGAGTTCGTCCGGCTCCGCGGTGCCCATTCGCTCGAACACCCCCTCGAGCTCTTCCTTGAGTTGGTCGATCGATGCGAACGCCTCCGCGGCGGCGCCGCGGAGGGTCTTGCCCTGGGGAAGCCTCGGATCCTGCTCGAGGTAGCCGATGCGCACGGTGCGCGCGATCTGCACCTCGCCGTCGTCGGGCTTGAGGATTCCCGCGATGAGCTTGAACAGGGTGCTCTTCCCGCAGCCGTTGCGTCCGACCAGTCCGACGCGCTCTCCCTCATGGATGGACCCGCTCACGCCGTCCAGCAGGAGCCGGGTTCCGTGGCCGAAGCGTAGGTTGGCGAGGGTGACGAGCGACATGGTCCTGCGGGGGCGGGGAGGGTAGCGCAAACGCCGCCAAGAAATGGTGCCAGGCACCTGTTTCCGCTAGGAGCGCGGGACCGGCTTCCCGCGCCACTCCCACAGCCAAGCCACTAAGCCCCGGTCGCGCGCGGGCAGGATCAGCCTCGCGATGCTTGCCACGAGGGTCGGCCCGACCAGCGCCAGCACTGCGGCCACGCAGGAGAACCAGACGACTCCCGCCAACAGATAGAAGCGCAAGTGGGCCTCCGCCGCGATGCTCGCCCAGGTCCGCGACGACTGCCAGCGTGCCGACTCGAGCGACATCGACAGTGCGAGGGCGCACACCGTGCCTATGAGCGAGGGCACCATCACCATGAGCATGCGCCGCGCGTTGCGGTGGCGGCTGAGGGCGATCGAGAGAAACAGCAGGAGCGGCGTCGCGATCACCGTCGCGAGTGCGCCGACGAGCATCAGCGACGCGATGGCGTCGGGAGACCAGCGCGCACCCGCGAGCGCTGCACGACCCTCATCGGTGGCGAGCCAGCCCTCGTTCGAATTGAGCCACTTGCTTCCGAGCTTCTCCTCGCCTGCGCTTGCGCTGGAGGCGGCGTAGGTTTCCGAGAGTGCCTGTCCAGCCGCCTCGGCCGCGATACTCGAGGACGCGGCGGTGAAGCCGCCCGCGATTCCGGCCACGCCGAGCGTGACGGCCACCAGCAGCAGTGCCAGCGTCGAGGCGATGACCGCCTTGATGCGGTTGATCCAGGGCGTCGCGGTCGGGTATTCGAACAGCGCGCTGGCCGTGCCGCATTCACCGCACCGCACGAAGAGCAGTCCCGTCTCGGGCTCGCGCTCGATCGTGCGTCCCACGAGCGGTTGCAGGCATTGCGCGCAGAGGCGGTCGCCCTGCAGGGTCTCGCGTGGTTGGGGGGTCGGAAGTTCGTCTGTCATGCGGGGGTTGCCTGCGAGGGTGCGAGGTTCGATCGGACCCCTAGCCGATGGCGGCGGAGGACCACGCGCTCGATGGGCCGCCAGATCGCTGCGATCGGATACGCGAGGAAGAGGCTGAAGAGGGGAACGAGGGCACAGAGTTGGAGCGAGCGCGCGTACATGCCTGGCTCGGCGAATGCCTTGGCGACATCCCCGCGGACCTTGGCGGCTGCGGAGAGCGGGAGGAGCGTGAGCAGCAGGACGACTGGAAGCGCGCCAAGCGTCCACGCGAGGAACACGCGCACGGGCATGCTTCTGTGGGGCGCGAAGAACACCGCGGAGATCGCCGCGGCGAGCGCGGCCGCACCGCCCAGCCCGAGGTACATGAAGACGAACTCGTTTCGGTCCTGGATCGGCGCGTCGGCGAAGTGGATCAGAGTCCGGTGTTGGTCGACGAACTGGGCGCCGATCGCGATCGAGGCGATGCCCGCGGCCTGGCCTGCCGAGGTCGCCACGCCGAGGCGAAGGTTGAGCGCCCGTGTGCGCGCCCAGACGCGGAACGGCTCTCGTGCGCCCCGCGGATTCCAGCGCGCGGCGTGCCCGCAGCGCGGGCAGCGCGCGACCCACATGCCGAGCGCCCGCGCGTAGACGCGCGCGGTCCGGTCGAGCGGCTTCCCGCAGCAGGCGCAACAGTGGGAAATCACGCGGGCAGGATAGCCGCGCGCCCGCGTACACTCTGCGCCCCTTGGAACGCCGCGACCGCTACCGCCGCAAGTTGGTCTACCCGATGCTCACGCTGTTCGTGGCGGGCATCGTCTACTTCCTCTCGAAGGGACAGATCGCGAGCACCGCGCCTGCCCAGCCGACCGACTACGAGAGGTTTGCCCGCGAGGTCATGTACGAGGTGCGTGGCGGGAGGCCGATCCCGAAGGCGGTGGATCCCGCGATCCAGCAGGTCTTCGACACCATGGCGCCCGCGAGCGTGCGCCGAGAGGATGGAGGCGCGCTCACCTTCGAGCACATCGGTCCGACCCAGCCCGGCGCGAACCTGCCGCATATCCAGTCGGTCGTCGTCCGTGCGGCAGACGGCCAGGGCGTGTCGCTGGCACTGTCGATCCTGGGAGGAAACGCGGAGGTCGTCGGCGTCGCCCGCGTCGACCCGATCGCCGCCGTCCCCCTCGGGAAGGAGCCTCGGCAGTGAAGGCGTGGATCAACGGGCATTTCATCGAAGCGACCGATGCGAAGGTTGGCTTCTTCGACGCGGGATTCCAGCACGGGATCGGGCTCTTCGAGACCATGCTTGCGCGCGGCGGAGCCGTGCTGCGGCTGGAGGAGCACCTGCTGCGGCTCGCCGCCAGCGCCCGCGAACTGCGATTGTTCGACCCGCTTCAGATCGAGCCGCTTGCCGAGGCAGTGCAAGTGACGCTGGCGAAGAACCAGATGAAGGATGCGCGCGTGCGCGTGACGCTGACCGCAGGGGACATGGGACGGCCGTTCGCGGGCGCCAACGCTGCTGGCGAGAAGCCCGCGCCGCCGCAGCCCACGGTGGCCGTGCATGTGCAGCCGCCGACGCGCTACCCCGACGAACTGTTCGCGAAGGGCGTCGGCGTGTCGATCGCGGAGGGCCGCGCGAATCCGCATGATCCGTTCGCAGGCCACAAGACCTCGATGTACTGGCCGCGCATCGCGGCGGTGCAGCGCGCGGCCGAGCTCGGCTGCGCCGAGGCGCTCTGGTTCTCGATTACCAATCATCTCGCAAGCGGCAGCGTGTCGAACATCTTCCTCGCGAAGGATGGCGCGCTGCGCACGCCGTTCGCGCGCGGCGAGGAGGCTGCGGGCGCGACGAGATCGCCCGTGCTTCCGGGCTGCACGCGTGCAGCCGTGATCCTCTGGGCCGAAGGGACGGCGATCCCCGTCGAGCGCGCGAATCTCTCCATCGAGGATGTGCTCGCTGCGGACGAGATCTTCCTGACCAACTCGAGCTGGGGCGTGATGCCCGTCGTGCGCGTCGAGCGCCATCAGGTCGGCGCGGGTACGCCCGGGCCGATCACCAGGGCGATGCGGGAGAAGTGGCTCGCATGATTCCCGGAGGCGTCCGCATCTTCACGCTCGGGCGCGACGCCGCGCAGCGGTTCCGCGTCAAGTCGCCCTGGCGCGTGCGAGAAGGGGCAGGCCGGCTCGAGCGTGCGCTGGTGGGCGCGCTGACATTCATCCTGGCCGTTCCCGTCGCGCTGCTCCTGCTGGCGGTCGGGGTCGTCCTGCTCGCGCTCTTCCTTGGATGCGCCGCCGTATTCGTCGCCTTCGGCATCGCCATCTGGCTGGTGCGGCGGGTGTTCGGCCTGGGATCGGGCCGCATCGTCGTGGTTCGCGACGAGCAGCGCGAGAATGTCCGCGTGGTGCCGCCGCGCGATGGCGAGTGACGGCTTTTCGCGGGCGTGCACGCGGGGTTTTCCCGTAGACTGCGCCGACCGCGAGGACGAGAACGATGGCTGAAGGAACAGCGCCCACAGCGAGCGGAGGTTCGTCGACCGAACCCGTGTTCGCGCACCTCCACCTGCACAGCGAGTACTCGCTGCTCGACGGCGGCAACCGAATCGAGCGGTTGCTGCTGCGGGTCAAGGAACTCGGCATGGACGCCGTCGCGGTCACCGACCACGGCAACATGTTCGGGGCGATGGAGTTCTATCTGAAGGCCAAGGAGCTCGGCGTCAAGCCGATCATCGGCATCGAGGCGTATGTCGCCGTCGACCGCGACGGCAAGGTCGGCGATCGCCGCGACAAGACCCACACGGGCGAGAAGGACGGCGGCTGGCACCTCGTGCTGTTGGCGGAGGACATCCAAGGCTACCGCAACCTGCTGAAGCTCTCGTCGGACGCGTTCCTGAACGGCTTCTACTACAAGCCGCGCATGGACAAGTCGACGCTCGCGCAGTGGAGCGACGGCGTCATCGCGATCAACGGCCACCTCGGCTCCTCGATCGCGTCGCACCTCGAGGACTACCTTCGCTCGGGCAAGGATCCCGTCTTCTGGGACCGCGCGGTCGCCGAGGCGAAATGGCATGCAGCGACCTTTCGGCCGAATGCGAAGGGCGAGCCGCGCTTCTACATCGAGCTCCAGCGCCATGTGCCCGAGCAGGAGGAGATCAATCCGTATCTCCGCAAGCTTGCGAACGAACTCGGGCTGCCCCTCGTCGTCGACAACGACGCCCATTTCCTGCGCGCCGAGGATTATGATGTCCACGACACGCTGTGCTGCATCTCGATGCAGAAGAACAAGGACGATCCGAACCGGCTGAAGTACCCAGAGGATGTCTATGTGAAGAGCCCCGAGCAGATGCTCGCGCTCTTCCCCGAGGACCGCGAGGCGGTGCTGAACGCGGGGCGCATCGCCGCGCGTTGCAATGTCACGCTGCCGAAGAACGAAAACCACGCGCCCGTCGTGAAGGTCCGGCATCCCGGCGTCGGCCCGAAGTACGACCCGAGGACGGACGGCGACCTCACCGAGTGGTTCAAGGCGTATTGCCGCGGCTTCGAGACGCTTCCGTTCGACGCGACGAAGGATCCGGAGTCGAAGGAGGAGCTGAAGGAGGGCTGCGATCGCGCACTGCGCGACCTCTGCGAGGCGGGCCTGATCTGGCGCTACGGCCTCGACGGCGTCACGCCGCAGGTGCGCGCGCGCCTCGACCGCGAGCTCAAGATCCTCGCCGACAAGTCGATCAGCGCGTACTTCCTGATCGTTTGGGACTTCGTGAACTGGGCGCGGCAGCGCGGCATTCCCGCGAACGCGCGTGGCTCGGGTGTCGGCACGATGGCGGGCTATGTGCTCGGTCTCTCGAACGCGTGCCCCGAGAAGTACGGGCTCCTCTTCGAGCGCTTCACCGACCCCGACCGCTCGGAGTATCCCGATATCGATATCGACATCTGCCAGGATGGGCGCGCCGCGGTCATCGACTATGTCCGCAAGAAGTACGGGCATGTCGCGCAGATCATCACCTTCGGTCGCCTGAAGGCGAAGGCCGCGGTGAAGGATGTCGCGCGCGTGATGGGATTCACGCCTGCGGAGGGGCAGAACCTCGCGAACCTCGTGCCCGCCGAGCTGAAGATCACGCTGGACGAGGCGGTGCAGAAGGAGCCTGCGCTGGCGAAGCTGATCGCGACCGATGCCCGCGTGAAGCGCGTGTTCGACCACGCGAAGGGCCTCGAGGATCATGCGCGCAATCAGGGCGTGCACGCGGCGGGCGTGATCGTGGCCACGCGGCCGCTGGACGACATCGTTCCGCTCTGCCGCGCCGCGGGTGGAGCCGAGGACGCGGTGACGCAGTGGGATGGCCCGACCTGCGAGAAGGTCGGCCTCCTGAAGATGGACTTCCTCGGTCTGCGCACGCTCTCGACGATCGAGCTTGCGAAGAAGCTCATCCGCGAGACGCTCTCCGACGAAGAGATCCATCGCGCCATCGGTCGCACCGCGCCGAAGCACGGCGAGGCGGCGGGCACCGATCCTCTCGACCTCGACAGGATTCCCCTCGACGACCCGAAGGTCCTCGCGCTGTTCTGCCGCGCCGACACCAACGGCGTGTTCCAGTTCGAATCGGGCGGCATGAAGAAGCTGCTCATGGGCATGCAGCCCGATCGCCTCGAGGACCTCATCGCGGCAAACGCGCTGTTCCGGCCCGGTCCGATGGACCTGATCCCCGACTACAACGCGCGCAAGCACAAGAAGCAGGAAGTCCCGAAGGTGCACGAGGTCGTCGAGCGCTTCACCGCCGAAACCTACGGGATCATGGTGTATCAGGAGCAGGTGATGCAGGTCGTGCACCACCTTGGCGGCGTGCCGCTGCGCGCGGCGTACTCGCTGATCAAGGCGATCTCGAAGAAAAAGGTCGAGGAGATCAACAAGGTGCGCGCCCAGTTCGTGAAGGGTGCGGGCGAGAAGGGGCTCACCGCCGCGAAGGCCGAGGAGCTCTTCGAGCTCATCCTGAAGTTCGCGGGGTACGGCTTCAACAAGAGCCACTCCACCGGCTACGCGATCATCGCCTACCAGACCGCGTACCTGAAGACCTACTTTCCGGCGCACTACATGGCCGCCGTGCTCTCGTTCGAAAGCCAGGCGCGCAAGGTCGAGGAGTGGTCGATCTACCTCGACGATTGCCGTAGGCTCGTCCACTCCGATCACACCGCGAGGAAGCCGCACATCGGCGTCGAGGTGCGCCCGCCCGATGTCAACCTCTCCGAGGAAGATTTCGCCGTGGTCTACGGACCCGACGAGAAGCGCACGGCCCTCGGCGGCCACATCCGCTTCGGACTGAAGGCCATCAAGGGCATTGGCGGCGCCGCCATGCGCGCCGTCATCGAGGAGCGGCGGAAGAACGGGCCGTTCGCCAGCGTGTTCGAGTTCTGCGAGCGCGTGGACGCGAAGTTCGTGAACCGCGCGGGCATCGAGGGCCTGGTGAAGGCGGGCTGCTTCGATTCGCTGCACGGCGCCGACAACCGTGCGAGCGTGGTCGCGAGCATCGAGAGCGCCATCGCCGCAGGACAGTCGCTTGCGCGCGATCGTGCGGGCGGCCAGGAGAACTTCTTCGGGATGTTCGAGGCGGCCGCGCCCAAGGGCTCGGCGTCGTCGAGTGCGTCGACGCCCGCGGTTTCGCTGCGCAAGGTCGCGCCTTGGGACCGCATGGAGGCGCTGCGGTTCGAGAAGGAGGCGCTCGGCTTCCATGTCTCGGGCCATCCGCTCGATGTCTGGCGCGAGCAGGTGAACTCGTTCTGCACGGCCGATGTCAAGAAGCTCATGGAGGCGCCGCAGGACACGCCATGCGTCGTCGCGGGCCTGGTCGCGCGCACGCGCGTGGTCGTCACGCAGAAGGGCAAGAACCCCGGCTCGAAGATGATGATCCTGGGCCTCGCCGACAAGTACGCGACGATGGATGCCGTGCTGTTCACCGATGCCTTCGCGAAGTACGGCGACCTGATCGTGAACGACCGGCCGATCGTCGTGATCGGTTCCGTCGACCGGGCGCGTGGCGAGCCGAACATCATCGTCGAGCGCGTGATCGCGCTCGAGGATGCCGAGAAGCACCTCGGCACGCTGCTCGAGGTCGCCGTCGAGTGCGGTGGCGATGCCGGGACCGCGGCGCCGGGCACGCTCGAGATGATCGCAGGGCTGCTGAAGCAGGCGTCGAGCTCGGTCGCGCTCGCGCAAGGCAAGCCGGTCGATGTCGTCATCCACCTCGACGGCGACGCGCGACGCACGACGCTTCAGTCCTATCGCATGCGCGTGGTTCCCGACCGCGGCCTGCTCGATGGCCTTCGCGCGCTCGTCGGCCGCGACGGTGTGCGCGTGCGCGGCGGCTGGATGCCCGAGCGTCGCAAGCCCAAGCAGTGGGGCGCGCGGCGATCGAGCGAGGAGCCGGTCGAGGCATGAGCGGGATGCCGGGCGCTGGCGACCGCATCGGACCATACGAGCTCGTCGCCGAGCTCGGGCGCGGGGGCTACGGCACCGTGTGGCGCGCCGAGCGCCGCGAGCCGTTCCGCCAGGTCGTCGCCGTCAAGTTCCTGCGGATCGGCGCGGATTCGCGGGCGATCGTTGCCCGTTTCGAGCGCGAGCGGCAGGCGCTGGCGGTCATGAACCACCCTGGAATCGCGCGCGTGCTCGACGGCGGTCTCACGCCGGACGATCGTCCGTACCTGGTGATGGAGTTCGTCGACGGGAAGCCGATCACCGAATGGTGCACGGACGAGCGGATCGACCTGCGGGGCCGCGTGGCGCTCTTCGCCCAGGTCTGCGACGCGGTGCAGCACGCGCATGTGAAGGGCATGATCCACCGCGACCTGAAGCCATCGAACATTCTTGCCACGCGCGACGGCGACGCGCGCCCGGTTGCGCGCGTGATCGACTTCGGCATCGCCAAGCTCGTCGATGCGTCGTCCGAGCGCGGCGCGACCGTGACCGAGGAGGGGCAGCTCGTCGGTACGCCCGAGTACATGAGTCCCGAGCAGGCGGATCCCGACGGAGGTGATGTCGACACCCGTTCGGATGTCTATAGCCTCGGCACCGTGCTCTTCGAGCTCCTGGCGGGAAGGCCGCCGTTCGGGCGCGACGACGGAGGGACCCGCTCGCGTGCGATGGTGCTGCGGTCCGTGCGGTCCGAAGCGCCTGCAGCCCCGAGCAGACTCGTCGCGGGACTCGCGCCGGAACTCGACTGGATCGTGCTGCGCGCGCTGCGGAAGGACCCCTCGGAGCGCTATGCCTCGGCCGCGGAACTTGCCCGCGACCTCCGAGCGTTTCTCGTGGGCGATCCGCTGCTGGCTGCGCCCGAGGGCGCGATGTACCGCTTCCGAAGCTATGCGCGGCGAAATCGCGTGCAGGTGGTCGCCGGCGCTGCGATCGCCGCGACGCTTGTGGCGGCGACGGCCGTCTCGGTGTGGTTCGGGCTGAACGAGTCGCGTGCGCGCGCGGACGCGGTCGCGCGCGCGGCCGAGGCGCGCCGCATCGCCGAGTTCCAGTCGCGGCTGCTCGACGGCGTGGACTCCGCGTGGGTCGGGGCGTATGCCCTCGGCGACGCCTACAAGCGCGGCGATGCCTTCATCAAGCGGACGGTGACCGATCCTGCCGAGCTCAAGGCGCAGCGGATCGCCTTCTCCCGGCTCATGAAGGCCGTCGACAAGAGTGCGGTGGGCGCGGAGGTCATCAGCAAGTCGTTTCTCGATCCCGCCGCGGAGGCGATCGAGCGCGACTTCGCCGACCTCCCGCTGGTCCGCGCCGAGTTCCACAGCTCGCTCGCGGGGCGCTACCTGATGCTCGGGAACATCGCCAAGGCGCAGGAACAGATCGACAAGGCGCTCGCGCTCCGCCGTGGATTGCTCGGCGACGGACACGCCGATGTCGCCGCGTCCGAACTGGTCCTGGGGCGGATCGCGTTCGCAAGCGGCCGGGTGGATGTCGCCGGCGAGGCGCTCCGCCGCTCGTACGAGGCGCGCGTCGCGAACTTCGGCGCGGACTCCATCGAGGCGATCATCAGCGGCGAGGAGCTCGTGAAGTTGCTCGCGGCGCGCGGCGAGCATGCCGAGGCGGTGGCGCTTGCGGAGGGCCTTGTCGCGCGTGCGGAGCAGCGCTTCGGGCGCGATGACGCAAGGTGCATCGGGTTGCGGCGCGATCACGCGGGCGCGCTGGTGGCGGTGGGGCGTGGGGCCGAAGCGGAGCCGATCGCGCGCGGCGCACTCGAGTCCTTCGTGAAGGTCGTCGGCGAGAATGGCGTGGGTGCGGTGCGTTCGGAGGTCGTGCTCGCGCGTGCGATCGCCGCGCAGGGTCGGCTTGAAGAGGCCGAGACGGCGCTGTCGGGCCTCGTCGAGCGAATGACGCGCGTGTACGGACTCGAGGACACGGACACGATCGATGCCCGGATCGCGCTGGTCGAGGTGCGCGGTCGGCGTGACGCCGACGCTGTGAAGGCCGATGAACTGGTGCAGCTTCGCGACCTGGCGAAGGCGAAGTTTGGCCCTGGCAGCACGCAGTCGCGCTGGCTCGAGGTTGAGCTCGTGCGCCGCGGCGGCGCGAACTGAGCTTTTCTCAACGAAATCGATCGAATCTCCTGCGGGTGGCCACGCGGATGTCGTTTGTCCAGTGTGGCCTCGCCTTGGCCGAAGGAGTTCCAACGATGTCCGAATCCCAGCCCCCGCGGCCTGAAGAGGTCGTGAACAAGCCTCCGCATGAGCCTGCTCCATCGGAGCGCATTCAGGGGGGAGCGGGCGTCATTGCAGCCGTGATGGCTTCCGCTGCGTTGGTGCTGGTGCCGGTCAAGATGTGCTCGAAGTCGGCGAAGCGGGTTGTGCGCACCGTTCCCGCGTGGCACAACGCCGTACCTTCCCATGGCAGCGTCCCGACACCTGGGATGCGATCCGCCCAGCCGTTCAGCGAGGCCGTACATGATGCAAGCGGTGGCTATCCGATGCCTGGGGTCGCCATTCAAGGCGGGCTCCGCGCGGCCAACGCTGCGCGCCGCGCGGCAGGAACCAATGGTGAGCGCGAGGACGATGGCAGTCAGCAGGGCTGGCGTTCGCCCGGTTCGGGTGCGGTGGGCGCGCGCGAGTGATGCAGTCTCGAGACCAAATCCTTGGAGTGGGATCGAAGCGCCTCTTCGGGCGCGGTTTCGTGGGGCTCTTGTTCCTCGGGGCCGCATTTGTTGGAGCGAAGATCCTGCGCGCTTGGATCATTGGAGGAACGCGATCCGCGCTGTCGGAGCCGAAGGCGTCATCCGCGGCCGCTCCCGTCGATCAGGGTGAAAGCGCAATGTGGCTCACGATCTGGCTGGCAGTGCCCATCGTGGCGATTGGATTCGTGGTCTTCATGCGTCTGCGTGCACGCAGCGAATCGACTTGAGCCGCGTCGGCTGAATCGGCGAATTCCGCGGCATCGCGCAGAATCCACGCGGTCGCGCGCAATGCATGATTGGAGGAATCTCCCGCGGTCCGCGCGATTCCGAAAGCACGGGAGCGGTGACCGCGTTGTCGGGCGCGGAGTCGGAGCGTGATGCGTCGTTCCCAAGGACGGGAGCGGCGGCCGCCCTCACCGGAGACAACGCCATGAATGGGACCGTTGGAAAGGACTCGATTCGGACGATCCTCGTCCAGTCGCTCGCAATCGCCTGCGCACTGCTGGCCCTCGACGGCGGGGCGGCGCGTGCCGATTTCTGCATCGCCGATGTCGACCACGACGGCACCATCGTCGCGCACGACCTTGCGCTGCTGCTCGCGGACTGGGGAGGTCCCCCGAACACGGGGCTGGGCACGGACATCGATCGGGACGGCATCGTGAGCGGGGCGGACTTGACGCTTCTGCTTGGCGCGTGGAATGGCTGCATGAAGGTCCCGTCGTGGGCTGACCTCATCGAGCCGTCGCCGGATCCGAAGGTCGTGACCGATGCTGCGCTGCGCTCGTCGATCATCGCGACGGGATTCGCCTGGCGCGTGCGGGATCGTGGCACAGGCGTGGAGATGCTGCTGGTTCCGAAGGGCACCTTCGCGATGGGCGCGAGCCTTGGCGATCCCCTGGCATCGGCAGACGAGACTCCGCGTCATGTCGTCACCGTGACCAAGCCCTTCTACCTAGGACGCTACGAGGTGACGCAGCCCGAGTTCGCGGGCGTCATGGGATTCAATCCGAGCTACTTCGTCGACTATGACGGGGTCGACATCCCGCATCGTCCCGTTGAAACCGCGTCGTATCCGATGGTCGGCGCGTTTCTCGCACTGTCGGGCCTGCGCCTGCCGACCGAGTGCGAGTGGGAGTTCGCCTGCCGCGCCGGCACGCAGGCGCCGAACTACTGCTCCGAGGGGGAAGCGCTCGCGGATCTCGCGTGGTACCAGCCGACCTCGGGGTATGTGACGCATCCCGTCGGGCTGCGCTCGCCGAATCCGCTCGGATTCCATGACATGCTCGGCAATGTCTGGGAGTGGTGCCACGACTGGTACGACTCGGCGTACTACGCGGCGTCGCCGGCGTTCGATCCGCAGGGGCCCGCGGCGGGCTCGATGCGCATCATTCGCGGCGGATCGTGGTACGCGCCCGAACAGAACACGCGCAGTTCATTCCGCGGCGCGCTTTGGCCCGATGCCGCGCTCGGCGACACTGGTTTCCGCGTCGCGCGCAATCCGTGAGCGTGCGTCACATTCCCGCGAGGCGCTCGGCCAGATCCTTCTCGGCGAGCGCGTCGAGAAGGGCGTCCAGTTCGCCTGCGAGCAACTTCTGAAGCGAGAACGACTGCTCGACGCGGTGGTCGACGCAGATGCCTTCCTTGAAGCGGTATGTGCGGATCTTCTCGGCGCGGTCGCCGGAGCCGATCATCGAGCGGCGCTCGGCGCTTCGCTTGAGGTCGGCCTCGCGCTTGCGGACCTCGTAGACGCGCGCACGGAGCAGGCGCCAGGCCTTCTCGCGGTTCTGGCCCTGCGAGCGCGTCTCCTGCATGCGGACCTCGAGTCCGGTCGGCAAGTGGATGAGGTGGACGGCTGTCGCGACCTTGTTGACATTCTGGCCGCCCGGGCCCTGTGCGGTCGTGACCATCTCCTTGACCTCGGCTGGGTCGAGCGCGGCATCGACCTCCTCGGGCTCCGGCATGATGGCGACCGTTGCGGTCGAGGTGTGGATGCGGCCCTGCGCCTCGGTCGCGGGCACGCGCTTCACCTGGTGCGTGCCGCCCTCGAACTGGAGTGCCGCAAACGCACCCGCGCCTTCGACGGTTGCGATCGCGTGGGTGAGTCCACCGGCGTCGCCCGGCTTCGTCTCGACGAGTTCGAATCGCCAGCCGCGGCGCGCGGCGAGCGCTCGGTACATCTCGAGGATCTCGCCTGCCCAAAGCGCGGCCTCGTCTCCGCCGACGCCCATGCGGACCTCGAGGACGAAGCTCGCGATGGCGGCTTCCTCGCCGGTGACGAGCGCCTTCACGATCGACTGCGCGAGGTCCTTCGCGCGCGATTCGAGGGCGGGGCGTTCCGCCTTCGCCATGGCGGTCATCTCGGGGTCGCCCGAGAAGATCAAGTCGGCGAGTCCTGCGAGTTCGCGCGCACATCGGCGCAGTTCGGCAAGCGGTTCGAGCGTGCGCGCCAGCAGGGCGCGGCGACGCGAGAGCTCCATCGCCTTGCGATGGTCCGATGCGATCACGATGTCCTCGAGTTGGGCCGCGATGCCGTCATCCTCCGCCCGCTGGGCGGCGAGGATCCTGCGGAGGTTCTCCGGGAGGAGTTCCGCTTCGATCGACTCGGGGTTGGAGGGGTCGATGGGCATCGTCGCGCCGCGAAAAAGAACAACCGCCCCGATGGAAGGGGGCGGCTGTCAGTGATTCGGAGGAATCTACTTCTTCTTGCTCTTGTCGAAGTAGTTGCCGGCGAACTTCTTCTGGAAGCGCTCGACGCGGCCGAGGGTGTCGACGAAGGTCTTCTGACCTGTGAAGAACGGGTGCGAGCCCGACCAGATTTCGACATTCATCTCCGGCACCGTGGCGCCGACGGTCATGACGACCTCGCCACGGAAGATGATCTTGCACTCGGGGTAGTAGGTCGGGTGGGTGTCCTTCTTCATGGCGCAGTCCTTCGGCTCCCCGTTGGGGGAGGATCGAAGAGTGTAGCGGGGACAGCGGAACTTGCAAGCGGCTGGCGGGCGGCGGGGATACTTCTCGGACATTGCGGCAGAGATGCGGCACGGGAACAAGCCGGGCGCGCGCTGGTGAACCATGTGCAAGAATGGCTCAGAGCTTCCGTACGCCCGCATTGCACTGCAGAAAGCGACGCCCACGCCATGGCTGATGCCCTGAACACGCTGAACGCGACCGCCGACAACTTTGACAAGGAGGTTGCGCAGTCGCCAGTTCCTGTGCTGATCGACTTCTGGGCGTCGTGGTGCCCGCCCTGTCGCATGCTGAAGCCGGAACTGCAGGCGCTCGCGCCCGAGTTGGATGGCAAGGTCAAGGTGGCGTTCGTCGATTGCGACGCAGAGGGCGAGCTGGCCGCGGCGTTCGGGGTCCGCGGGATTCCGGCGCTGTTCCTGTTGAAGGACGGCGAGGTGATCGATTCGTGGACTGGCTACATGCCGCGCGCGGCGGTGAAGGCGCGGCTTGAGCAGCATGTCGGGAAGCTCGGTGGCTGAGGGCGCGACCGGCGGCTCGGTGACGCGGGTGATTCCCGTCGAGGGGATGCACTGCGTTGCCTGCGCATCGAAGGTCGAGGCCGCGGCTCGGCGTGTGTCTGAAGTACGGGCGGCGAGCGTCTCGTTCGCCACTCGGAAGCTTCGGGTCGAGATTGGTCAGGCAAGCCAGTCCGAGATTGGTCAGGCAAGCCAGTCCGAGATTGGTCAGGCAAGCCAGTCCGAGATTGGTCAGGCAAGCCAGGCATCTGTGCTCGAGCAGATCGCGCGTGAGGTGAAGGCGGCGGGTTTCTCCCTGGACTTCACCCGCGATCCTGCGGTGCGAGCAGCGGCGGAGCTCGCCGGACAGCGACAGCTTCGTCGCCGAGTCCTCGCATGCACCGTCCTCGCGGCGCCACTCGTGTTGATCGCGATGAGCCACGGATCGATCGCTGGGCTTTCTGGCCGCGAAGCTGCGTGGATCCAGTTCTGGCTTGCCTGTCCAGTTTTCGCCTGGGGCGGCTGGCCGATCCACGCCTCCGCGCTACGACGCTTGCGCACGGGCACGGCCGACATGAATACCCTCGTCTCGCTCGGCACGACCGCCGCGTTTCTGTCGAGCGCATGGCACCTCTGGTGCGGCGATGCGGATTCGCACGCGCTCTCCTTCGAAGCCTCCGCCGTCATCATCGTCTTCGTCCTGCTCGGCAGGCTTCTCGAGGCGCGTGCCACCGCCCGTGCAGGCGACGCGCTACGCGAGCTTGCGGCGCTCGCCGTTTCTTCGGTGCGCGTGATCGACGGCGGCGCGGAGCGCACGATCGCCGCCGAGGAACTCGCACGAGGCATGTGCGTGCGCGTCCGCCCGGGAGAGCGCGTACCCGTCGACGGCACCATCGTTCGCGGAGAGAGCGAGGTCGATGAATCGATGCTCACGGGCGAGCCGATGCCCCGCAAGCGAGCGGTCGGCGATCGCGTGCATGCGGGCACGCTCAATACGCTTGGTTCCATCGACATCGAGGCGAACTGCGGCGCCGACGAGACGCTGCTCGCGGGAATCGTCGAGCTTGTCGACGAGGCCCAGGCGACCAAGGCGTCGATCGCGCGGCTTGCGGACCGCATTGCGGCCATCTTCGTGCCCATCGTGCTCCTGATCGCGGCGAGCGCATGGGCAGCCTGGACATGGCTTGGCAGCCCGGAGACCCACACCACCCAGTCGATGCAGGCGCTCGTGAGCGTGCTTGTCGTCGCCTGCCCATGCGCGCTCGGGCTCGCGACGCCCGTCGCGATCATGGTCGCCTCGGGCCAAGCTGCGCGCAGGGGAATGCTGCTCCGGCGCGCGACGGGCTTCGAGCTGCTCGCGACTGCGCGCGAGGTCGTGTTCGACAAGACGGGGACCCTTACGATCGGCCGGCCCCGCGTCGTCGCGGTTCACGCGGACAAGGGCTCGGAAGCGGGCGCAGAAGAGGGCGCCGTGCTCCGCGCCGCGGCATCCGCGGAATCGCTCAGCGAGCATCCGATCGCGACGGGAATCATCGAGGCAGCGCAGGCGCGCGGCATCGCGGTCCTCGCTGCGGACTCCGCTGAAGCGATCGCGGGACGCGGTGTGCGTGCGAGCGTCGATGGCGCGGAAGTCCTCGTCGGAACGGCGGCGTTCCTTGCCGAACGCGGGATTTCGTGCCCGGCGACCGGCACGCTGGCGACGACCGTGCATGTCGCACGCGACGGACGCCTGCTCGGCACGCTCGAACTCGCCGACGAGCCGCGCCCGGAGGCTCGCGACGCGATTGCCAGACTTCGCATGCTCGGCGTACGCGTCACCATCGCCAGCGGGGATGCACGCGGGGCCACCGAGGCGATGGCCGCACGGGTCGGCCTCGAGGCGCGTGACGCGCATGCAGCGATGTCGCCCGCCGAGAAGGCCGCCTTCGTCGCCTCGCGCCCGCATGCCGCGTTCGTGGGCGACGGCATCAACGACGCCGCCGCACTCGCCTCCGCGCGTCCTGGCATCGCCATGTCGGGCGGCACCGACATCGCGAAGTCGAGCGCGGACCTCGTGCTCACGGTTCCCGATCTCAGCCGGATTCCCGAGGCGATCGAGCTGTCGCGGCGAACGCTTGCGATCATCCGACAGAACCTCGCCTGGGCCTTCGCGTACAACCTGGTCCTGATCCCGCTCGCCGCGGGCGCGCTCTGGCCACTCACCGGCTGGATGCTGCCGCCCATCGCGGCGAGCGCTGCGATGGCGCTCTCGAGCGTCAGCGTCGTCGCCAACAGCCTGCGCCTGCGCCGCGCATGACTCACGCGGGCTGAGTCGGGGCGCCCTCGTACATCGTGTCGGCGAGCAGTACCTCGCGCTTCATCACCACGCTATGCGGTGCGACACGCGCACGCGCGCCCACATCCGCACCGTAGAGGATCACCGTGTTCGGGCCGATCGTGCAGCCGTCGCGCAGGTCGACGTAGTCGATCTTCAGCACGCGATCCTCGAAGGTGTGCGCCTGGAACAGCGCGTCGACGGTCACATCGTCGCCGAACCGCAGCATGTCGGGATCGACCACATGCGCAAAGCCGTGTCCGAGCAGCGCACGCCGCCCGATCCGGCAGCCGATCGCGCGCAGATAGCCGACGAGGAGAAGCGTTCCCTCGAGGAAACCGAGCGGCACGCCCGCCCACATGCCCCACGCGACATAGAGGAAGTCCCAGCGGCTGCACCAGCAGCTCCAGAGCGCGTGCGTCCCTGGCTTGACGCGTCCGATCAGCAGCCACTTCAGGACCAGTACGCCCAGCGCGAGCGCGGCGAGCACGCAGAGCGCGCCGAGCGGTAGCGCGACCAGCCGGAACGCGAGCGGCGACATCGCCGTCGACGCCTGCTCCATCGCGCGGAACCACACAAGCCCGAGGAACACCGGTCCGATCGGGAGCGCGAAGCGCGCGAGTTCCCAGATCCAGCGGTTGATCCGTCGGATGAGCGGCGGATCATGCGTCAGTTCGCGCGGCATCTCGACGACTTCGCGCTTCGGCAGCTCGAACGCGGGGAGCCCGAACCACGACGCGCCTGGCTTCCGCGGCAGGCCGTCGCCGCGCGTCGAGATCCCTACCAGCGAGCCCTCGGCGATCCGCGTGCCTGCGGGCAGGACCGCGTGATTTCCCACGAAGTTCGATGGTCCGAGCTCCACCGCCTCGACGACGGCGGTGCCGGCCTGCAGCCGCGGCCCGCCGAGGTAGATCCCGTCGGCGAAGAACGTCTCGCGGCCGATCCGCACGGTCGAGGGAATGACATCGGTGATCGTCGAGATCTCGCAGCCCTTGCCGATGCGCGCGCCGGCTGCGTTCAGCCAGATCGGCCACATGAGCGTCCCCGAGAGCCACTTTCCGGCAGCTTCGACGAGACCGGACTGGAGCGTCATGCGCGAGGAAGCGAACGAATCGAGCGCGTACGGGGTTCGCGGGGCGCTGCCGAGCAGCCGCACCAGGGCCGCAAGCAGCGACACGGTCAGGATGCCGGACAGGAAGACGACGAGCGCGAGCGTCGCGATCCCGCGCAGCGATGGCAGCATGGAGCCACTCGAGAAGACGAGCCGGTCGAGCGCGTCGGTGCTGTTCAACCCGAGCAGCGAGAGCGAAACCGCCCAGGGCAGCAGCATCACCGCGACGAAGCTCAGGATGATTCCCGCGGTGAGAATGCTGTGCCACGCGCGCGATCGCGGTGGCGCGACCACGGGAGGCGCGGGCGCGGGACCAGCGGGAATCGCCGGGATTCCATCGAGGACCATGCGCGCATGGACGGCGCCTGCCCGCAGGTTCGCGAGCGGGCGGAGGATGCTCCCCGCGCCAAGTTCTGCGCCGGGGGACATTCCCGCGCGCGTCTCGAGCGTTCCGCCCGCGCGCACGGTGACGGGACCGAACACCAGCGCGCCTCGGTCGAGCTCGACGAGGCGCAGGCATGCGTCCTGCCCGATGGTCGCGCCGTCCTCGAGGGTGAGCAGGTCCCAGCCACCATCGGTCAGCCGCACGCCACGATGAATGTGCACGCGGCGCCCGATCCGCGCGCCGAGGAGCCGCAGCACCGAGGGCGCGAGCCCGATCGTTCCGAGCAGTTCCCACGGAGTGAGCGCGACCAGCCGCACGGCGATCCAGTGGCGGAGGTGGAACGCGCTCCATGCGCGCACGCGCTGCGGGCGATAGCGCCCGATGAGCAGCCATTTCGCAGCGATGCCAAGGAGTAGCGTCGCCACCGTGTACACCGCGAGCACGCCAGCCGCGGCGAGCGAGAGCAGCAGGGCACCGAGCCCAGGCTCGGCGATCGCCTCGGTGATGCGCGCGCCGACAGTCGGAATCCACGAGATCTGCACGGCGGCGACGAGCAGCACGAGAAGGAACGCGGCCTGTGCAAGCGTCGCGAGGATCGGGCGCGAGGTCCCGAGGGGCGCAGCATCTTCCTCGGCCGCCCGTGACGCGCGCGCAGCCTGCTCCTCGATCAGGCGCGCGACCGCGCGAACATTCCGACCGCGATAGGCCATGCGCACCGTGGCCGCCTGCGTCGCAGCGCTTCCGCGAAGGCGCGAGATCGCCATCGCGACCGTGAGCGAGTCGAGGCCGAGGTCATCGAAGAAATCAAGATCGACGGCGACGAATCCATCGCGGCCGAGCGTCTGCGCGATCGCGCGCGCAACCGCCTGCTCCGTCTCCGATGCTGGCTGCGCGCCACCCTCGCTGATCTCGGCGCGCGAGAGCGACGGAAGTCGCTTGCGGTCGAGCTTGCCAGCAAGCGACCGCGGCACGCTTGCGATCGTCGCGATCGCCACAGGGACCATGTAGCCGGGCAGTTCCTCGGCGACGAACGCGCGCAGTGCATCGACTGCGAGCGCGTGACCCGGGTGCAGGACGACATGCGCGACCAGCCGCCGCTGCGGTCCATCGCCCTCGACGGTTGCGGCGGCCTCGAGCACGCTCGGGTGCGCAGCAAGCCGAGACTCGATCGCACCGAGCTCGATCCGATAGCCACGCAGCTTGACCTGCGCGTCGATGCGCCCGTGGTAGTGGTAGTCGCCGCTCGCGTCGCGATGGACAAGGTCGCCCGTCCTGTAGACGCGACCGAGCGTCGGGTGCTCGATGAAGCGCGCCGCCGTCGTCTCCGGTTGCCCGCGATAGCCGCGCGCGAGCGAGGCGCCGCCGACGACGAGTTCGCCCTGTGCGTCGTCGCCGAGTTCGCGCAGCGCAGGATCCTCTGGATCAATGACCGCGGCGAACGAGCCCGGAATCGGGCGGCCGATCGTGACCTGCGCGCCCGGGCGAATGATCGTGCGCAGGCAAGTCACCGTGCACTCGGTCGGTCCGTATCCGTTCTCGAGCCGCAGTCCGCGCGACCACATTTCGGCGACATCGGTCGGAAGCGCTTCGCCCCCCACATAGACCATGCGCATCGCAGGCAGGGCGCGCGCGGGATCGTCGCACGCGAGCGTGCGCAGCAAGGTCGGCGGAGGGCAGAGCACGGTGATACGCTCGCGCACCAGCCACGGCAGGAGATCGGGTCCAAGCCTCGCCGTTTCATCATCCATCACGACGACCGCAGCGCCCGCTGCCCAGGCGAGCCACATCTCCTCGATGCTCGAGTCGTAGCTGGCGGACGAGCCCTGCGCGACGCGTTCGGCAGGTCCAAGGGCGAATTCGCGCCGGTCTCCCGCGACGAGATTCAGGAGCGACGCGTGCTCGACCTCGACGCCCTTCGGCTTTCCGGTCGTGCCGGATGTGTAGATCAGGTAGGCAAGCGCGTCCGGCATCGCTGCGCTTGCGGCGGCGCTCGGGCGTTCGCCCGCGATCGCGTCGGGCGTGAGGACGCGCGTCGTCGCGCCCGCGCCGGCGATCTCGCCCGCTCGCGCAGGTTCTGCGATCACCGCCACCGCGCCCGCATCGGCGAGGATCGCGGCCGCCTGCTTCGCCGGAAACGATGGGTCGATCGCCACATACGCGGCGCCCGCGCGCATCACTCCGAGCAGTGACGCATACAGCCATGGCGAATCCCTCGGCACCGCGATCGCGATCACCGCGTCGCGCTCAGCGAGCGGCGCGACGGCGGCAGCCACCTGCCGCGTGCAGCGGTCGAGATCCGCGTAGGTCAGCCGAGATCGCCCTGGGATTTCGAGCGCGCACCGGTCCGCATGCTGTTCGCATGCCTGATCGAAGAGATCGAGGACGGTCCGCGCTTCGGCCATTCAGGCTGCGCCATCGACGCGGGCGGCGACCCGCGCGCGCAGGTGCGGCGCAAGCCGGTCGAAGCGCGCACGCCGCGCGTCCTCGGGAAGATGGTTGAAGCCGCGCACGAGCCCGATGCAGCGCGCGGAGCCGCACAGGCACTGGAACGGCGTCGACATGTCGGCTTCGGTCGTCGTGTAGTCGAAGGTGATCTCCTCGCCCGCGGCGATCGCGCGGATCGCGCGCAGCAGCCGCCCTTCGATGCGGGCGTTCGGCTCGCAGCAGTGGTTGAGCGATCGCCACGGATGGAGCACACGCATCTCGGGTTCGGGAAGCGTCCCGTCGGCATCGATGTGCAGCGCCGCATCGATCTGGATCGAGAAGCGCGTCGGGTGCGGCTGCAGCCGTCCCTCGATGGCGAGGATCGCGCTCGCTTCGGCGATGTCGCGCGTCGCGAAGAGCCCGACGCCATGCGCGACATCACGCACGGTGCAAGCGGGAACCTGGATGAGATCGGGGCAATCTGAGGGAGGCTTGGTGCTGGTCACGACGGAGTCCGAAGTTCGGGGAACGGACAGCCTACCTCAACCACCATGCTTCATGGAAGCGCCTTGCGTGTTCATCCGATCTCAACGCTTGGCCGCGATGATCTCGAGCACCGTCGGCGTGATGAACACCGATGCCGGATCCTGTTCGGCACGCGCGACCGCCTCCAGCACATCGCGCCCCCACGACTCGCTGCGGGTGCCGAGCTCGACCATGCGCGGGACATTGGTCCGGATGAAGCCCGCGGGCCAGTTCCAGAGGGCCTCGCCTGGCCGCGCCGCGCGGGCGATCGGGCGCACCGATTGGATGGCGAAGCCTGCATCGACCAGGAGCCGGGGAAGCATGCGGGCGATGTCGGGGTCGCCGCCGTGGGCTCGCCAGGATTCGAAGACGGCATCCACGAAGGCCTCGACAGGCGCGCTCGGGGGGAGAAGCCCATACGAGTGGTACTCCACATACTCGTGGAAGACCGCCGTACCGCCGCTCCGAAGACACTCCGCCATCCGTCGGACGAGCAGGGCGGGGTCGGGCACGAAGCAGGCGACCCAGCGGCACCAGGCGGCATCGAAGCCGCTCGCGGGGATCGCGTCGCGCATGAGGTCGAGTTCGGCGGTGCGAAGCTGGGTGTGCCTGCGCGCCTGCGCCTCCGCGGCGAGGAGGGAGAGAAAGCGGCCGCTGCGCTCGACGGCGAGCACCTGTCCGGTTTCGCCGACGATCTCGGCGAGATCGAGGCTGGCGAAGCCAGGACCGGCACCGATGTCGATGACGCGTGAGCCGCCGCCGATCCCCGCTGCGCGCCATGCCGACGCGACCTCGCCCCGCCAGACCTCGTGCTGGAAGGCGAGGCGCTCCACCTCGGCGTCATGGGTTCCGAGTACGTAATCGCGGTCGGTGCGGCTGGATTGGGGACGATTCACGCCGCGTTTGTACCAATCGCGGTGCGATCGTGCGCTTCCTCCGGACGGTCCATCAGTTCCCGTCAAGAATTCGCGGACTTTGGACGATGCCACTGAGGTCGGGTCTTCCCGCGGTCGCCATGCTCGTCAACCGTGCCCACACCTTCATCCTTCAGTCGCGGCTGGTGATCTCGCTTGCGTGGGTCGCTGGCTTCGTGAATGTGGTGGCGCTCTTCACCTGCGGACAGGTGGTGAGCCACATGACCGGCAACGCGACGAGCCTCGGAAGCAGCATCGCCCAGTCGCAGTGGAGCGTGGCGGCGCTGGTGACCGCGCTGCTCTCGGCGTTCTTCGCCGGAGCGTTCGCGTCGGGCTTCGCGATCGAGCTCGGACGCCAGCGCAACTGGGCGTCGATCTATGTGCTCCCCGCAGCGCTGGAGATCGCGCTGCTCGCGCTGTTCGCCGTCGGCGTGCAGCAGCACGACATCGCCTCACCCGAGCACGGCGCGCGCCTGTGGTGGATGACGGTCGTCGCCACGCTCTCGATGGGCGTGCAGAATGCGACGATCACGCGCATCTCGAGCGGCGTCGTCCGCACGACGCACCTGACCGGCATCGTCACCGATCTCGGTCACGAATCGGCGCAGCTCGCGATCGTGCGGTGGATGTTCGGCCGCGGCGTCAGCGCGCCAGCGCCAGACCTGCACGGTCCGACTTTCCAGCGCCTGTTCCTGCTTGCATCGATCCTGGCGTCCTTCGTCTTCGGCAGCGCGTGTGGCGCGCTGATGTTCCTCGAGTACCCGCACTGGAGCATGGTCCCGCCGATTGCGCTGCTCGGATTCATCGTGCTTTCCGACCTGCGCACGCCGATCTGCGAGATCGAGGAGGCGATCATCGCGGAGACTGCCCGCGCCGAAGCGCTGCCGACGGATGTCGCCGTCTTCAGCGCGATCCCGCGTGGCGGCGACTCGGGCGAGATGCATCTGCCGGACCTTGGTGCGTGGATCTCGTCGATTCCCGATTCGAAGCGGACGATCGTGCTCGACCTGACGCATGCGCGCGTCTTCGGCCCGCTCGCCGCCAACGCGCTGCATGCGATGTCGCTCGCCGCCGTCCGCACGGGTAGGCGCGTCGTGATCGCAGGCCTCGACGCCGGCGAGGTCGCGACCGTCAACGCGCTGTCGCGCGCGGATCTGCTCAATCCCACCAACTGCGCGGAAGACCTTGCCGAGGCGCTGGCGATGGTGGCGTCGGACGAGCCCGCGGCGCTACAGCCGTCGGAGCCGAGTCGCGCGTAGTGCCGCGCCGCCCGCGACTGCGAAGGCGACGAGCGCCGCGAGCAGGGCGCCCACGCTCGGGCGCGACAGCGCGCTCGCCTCGAGATAGACCGCGTAGAGCGCGAACGACGCTCCCGCCGCAGCGACGAGCGCCGCGAAGGCGATCCACGCGACGGCCGCAGCCGTCGCGAGGACCGACCTCCGCAGGATGCGGCCCTGCACGGCGGCAAGCTCGCCGATCGATTCGGCGATCACCGTGAGGAAGTGCATCGATCAGTCCCTCCGTCCGCCGCGGTAGCCGAGCATCATGCCGATCGCGAATGCGGTTGCGATGGACAGGAAGGGGTGCGCGGCGATCTGCTTGCCGGCGCCTTCGGTGACGGCCTTGCCCTGCGCGCCGACGTTCTTGGCCGATTCGCTGAGGCCGACGCGTGCGGCGCGCAAGGCGTCGCCTCCGAGGGCTGCGATGTCGCCGCGGATCTGGCGGAGGTCTGCGCGAAGGCGATCGATCTCGCGGTGAATGTCGGTGGTCTCGTCATCGATGGTTGCGCTGCTGCGGTCCATGTTCTGCTCCTGGGTGCTCGTGTCTGCGATCCCGTCCCCGCACCTGCGGCGACCGAGGTCAGGATGTTGGCGGCCGGGAACGATGCGCGACAGGGGAAGGCTTCCCCGAACCGGACCGTGCCGGTTCGCGGCACTTTCCCGTTCAAGGGCGCGCGTCGCCGCCGCGAGACTCCCGCGGACAACGGGAGGCAGGTCACCATGCAGGGCGATACCACCGAAGGAAACGGGCACATGCGCATCGTCGTCGCGGTCGATTTCTCGCAGCCTTCGATGCGCGCGCTCGACTGGGCCGAGGCGATCGCCGAGGGGCGGGCGTCGACGGTCGTCGCGGTGCACGCGATCGATCCGACCCCGCTCGCGCATGTCGCGGAGGCCGCGGACTCGCTGGTCGTCCGCGCCGAGGAGCGGGTGTCCCGGGTGTGCGCATCGATCGCGCGGAAAGGTATTCCGGTCGAGGCATATTGCGCGGTCGGGCGGCCGTGGTCCGTCGTGCGAGATGCCGTGCGGAACCGCGGCGCCGACCTCGTGATCCTCGGGAACCGCGGACTCTCGCCGATCAAGCGCACGCTCCTCGGATCGAACGCCGATCGGGTCCTGCGTACGGTCGCCGCGCCGGCGCTGGTGGTCCATGCGTCGGATGCGGCGCGCGGACACCTGCGCGTCCTTTTCGCGACCGATTTCTCCGAGGACGCCGACGCGACGGTTGCTGCGTTCCGGCGGCTGTTCGTGCGGTCGATGATCCGCCTCGAAGTCCGCGTGCTGCATGCGACGGTTCCGCCGAAGCTGATCGAGAGCGTGGACGCGCCGCTTGTGGAGCGCGTCGACTGGAGCTCGATTGAGGCTCGTGCGAAGGAGCTCGTGCATCATGCCGCAGCGGTGTTCCGCGCCGACGGGGTCGACACTACCGAGCATGTCGTGCGCGGCGCCGCATCGCGGGCGATCCTGGCCGAGAGCCGCGCCTGGCGCGCGGACCTCGTCGTGCTCGGGCGCCGCGGCGCCTCGGGCTTCGAGCGCCTGATCATGGGCAGCACTGCCGAGCGCGTGATGCACGCAGCGGGCTGCGCGGTCTTCACCGCGCAGCATGCGCCCGTCGCCGCGACGCACGCGACGCCCGCCTACATCTCGTGACGCGGACGAATCCCCGTGGAAACACGCGCTCCGCCCGCAATCCTTGTGCCGAGAAAGGTTGCCCCGCGCAGGTCGCGCGTCGCGGACGGCGGATGCGCGGGCAACGGCAACGAACACGGAGCCAGACATGACGACAGCGACCATCAAGAGCGATTCGCAGATCAAGATGGATGTCCTGAACGAGCTGAAGTGGGACTCCCGCATCGACGAGACCGAGATCGGCGTGCAGGTGAAGAACGGCGTCGTGACGCTCGTCGGCACGGTCGGCGTCTACGCCAAGAAGATCGCGGCGCGCGAGGCGTCGCACCGCGTGCACGGCGTGCTCGATGTCGTGGATGAGCTTCAAGTGAAGGTCCCCGGCATCGGCGCCCGAACCGACACCGAGATCGCCCGCGCGGTGCGCGAGGCCCTCGAGTGGGATGCGTTCGTGCCCGATGAGAAGATCACCTCGACGGTGTCGCTCGGCATCGTCACGCTCGAGGGGCTCGTGCAGACCTGGACGCAGCGCGCCGACGCGGAGCGCGCGGTGCGCGGGCTCACGGGCGTGCGCGGCGTCATCAACCAGATCTCCGTCGCTGCGAAGCCCGTCGATCCGACGCGCATCAAGGACGAGATCGAGGACGCCCTCGAGCGCCAGGCCGAGCGCGAGGCGCGCCGCATCGGCGTCACCGTGAAGGACGGCGTCGTCACCATCACCGGGCGCATCCGTTCGTGGGCCGAGAAGAACGCCATCGACCGCGTCGTCGGCTTCGCGCCCGGCGTGCGCCGCGTCGAGGACCAGCTCATCGTCGATCCGTACGCGTGACGGGTCGGTCTCGTGCCGCGGCCGCATCGGCTTCAACGGTGCGGCCGCGGCGTTCGCATCTTCAGTTTCAATCAAGGAAAGCAGGACAAGGACCATGAGCCTCACATTCTGGAACAGGACGCCGCTGCTCGACGAGTTCGCGCGTGCGCGCGACGAGATGGACCGCATGCTCGGCCGCACCTTCGGCATGGGCATGCCGATGACCGAGATGGGCTTCACCCGGCCCGAGGGCTGGCTGCCGCCGGTCGATGTCAGCGAGACCGACGACGAGGTGATGGTGCGATTCGAGGCCCCGGGCGTGAATCCGCGCGACATCGACATCTCGATCTCGGGCACCACGCTGAACATCGCTGGCAAGAAGGAGGAGAAGGAGGAGTGCGAGGGCGAGGACTTCTATCGCTGCGAGCGCCGATTCGGTTCGTTCCGCCGCGCGATCGACCTTCCCGAGTCGGTGGATGCCGATCGCGTGACGGCCGACACCGAGAACGGCGTCGTCACCGTGCACATCGCCAAGAAGCCTGGCCAGAAGCCGCGTCGCGTCGAGCTCAAGGCCGAGACCAAGCCCACGACGCGCCGCATTCCCGTTCCCGGCTGAACTCAGGAGGTTCGCATGTCACCAGTTGCAACGACGGGAAGCATGAAGTCGCTCAAGGACCTGCTGATCGAGCAGATCCATGAGCTCCACGCGGCCGAGGTCCACTCGGAGTCGGTCCTCGCCAAGCTCGCGGCGGCCTCTGGCTCGCCGAAGCTGGGCGAGGCGATCCGCGCGCACATCGACGAGACGAAGCAGCACCTTGCCCGGCTCGATCGCGTGTTCGGCGAACTCGGCATCAAGCCGAAGAAGATCGAGACGCACGGATCGAAGGGGCTGCTTGAGGATTGCACGACGATCGCGGGCAGGTCGAAGATCGATCCACATGTGCGCGACGCTGCGATCATCGCGTCGCTCCAGCGCGTCGAGCACGACGAGATCGCGGGCTATGGGTGCGCGCGCACCTGGGCCTCGCTGCTCGGTTACACGACGGCGGCGAGCGAGCTGCTGAAGACGCTGACCGAGGAGCGCCGCTTCGACGAGGGCTTGACCCGCGTCGCCGAGTCGCTCAACAAGTCGGCGCTCGAGCCGGTTGCGATGGCGCGCTAGCGCATCAGGCGGAGTCGGAGGAAAACGGACGCGGCGGGACCTTTCGGTCCCGCCGCTCTCGTTTTGGGAAACGGTGCCTGGCACGTGCCGCCCAGTGCCAGCCAGTGCCAGGCACGTGCCTGGCACCGTCTCCCACGCATGTTGATACGACAGCGGTGCCTGGCACGTGCCGCCCAGTGCCAGGCAGTGCACGGCACGTGCCTGGCACCGCTTCAGAGGCCGAACGGGTAGGTGTCCGGCAAGGCGTCCGCCGTCACCGGCTCGGCCGTCGCGCCGACTGCGCTCGTCTCGTCGATCCAGATCCACTCGTCGAACTGCAGCGGAAGCGACGCCTGGAAGTAGTGGCTGACGAGCTCTGTATCGGGGCGGTAGATCACGCCGATCGCCCGCTCGAGCCGCGGCTCGAGCAGAGCCGCGCGCATGCCCAGCGAGTGCGGGTTCCGCAACGGCAGGAAGAACGCCGTCCGACCAGTCTCGTGGCAGAGGTGCTCGTAGCTGTCGGGATGCGCGGGACGCACCTCCTTCACCTCCATGGCGCCGTCCCAGTTGGTCGCGGCCGCGACCGTCCCGCGGTCGGTTCCGAATCCGATCGAATACGCCCGCTCCCCGAACTTCTCGCGCACAAGCTGCCCGAGATTGAGCTCGCCGTGCATCGCCATCTCGGTCGCCGTGGCGTTCCCGACATGGGAGTTGTGCGCCCAGACCACCGCGCGCGAATCAGGCCCGCGGTGCTCGAGCAGCGCGAGAAGCGTCTCGTACATGTGACGGTCGCGGAGATTCCACGACTCGCGCGAGCCACGGTACATCGCGCGGTAGTAGCGCTCGGCCTCGCTGATCACGGTCGCGTTGCGCGCCGCATCGAAAAACGCATCTCCATCGCTCTTGCAGTAGCGCAGGCGCTCCTCGAGCAGGGTCTTCAGCGCAGCCAACGCCTCGCGCTCGCACCCCGCCAGGCGCCCCGCGGTCACGGCGCGCCCGTAGATCGCCGGATCGCGTTCCCACGGCGTGAAGCACGAGTACAGCTCGCGCGCCTTCTCGGCGGCGGGGGGGTCGACGCGGTCGAGGTACCCGAGCACGGCCCCGATCGAGTTGTTCAGGCTGTAGATGTCGAGGCCGTGGATGCTGGTCCGGATGGCGTCGGACGAAAGCGAGCCATTGTGGCGGGCAAGCCAGCCGACGAACGCCTGCATCTCGCGGTTCTGCCACATCCAGGTCGGGAAGCGAGAGAACATCGGTTCACGCAGCGGGCTCGCAGTCCGCGCGCGGATCTGCCGGTCGATCGCCGCGGTGTCGGGCCAGTCAGCCTCGAGCGCCACGATGTTGAACCCTTTGCGCGCGATGAGCGCCTGCGTGATCCGCGCGCGCATGCGGTAGAAGTCGCTTGTCCCGTGCGTGCTTTCGCCGATCAGGACGACGCGGGCGTTCCCGATGCGGTCGATCACGGCGTCAAGTGGCGCCTTCTCGACCGAATCGAACGGCTCGCATGCCTCGTCGATGAGCGCCGAGATGCGATGTGCCTCGCGCGCGCCGACCCGCAGGGGGCGATGCGCGCGCCGTGGCGCGATCTTGCCGCCCTCGGTCGCCCAGCCTTCGCTGCCGACGAGCGGCACGAACTGCACGCTCCCGAGCGACGCGCGGTCGAACTGATGCTCCCCGGTGCGCGTGATCAGGAGCAGCTCCTGCGAGCGCGGGTCGGTCCCGACCGGAATCACCAGCCGTCCGCCTATCGCGAGCTGCATCAGCAGCGGCTGCGGCACATCCGGACCGCCCGCCGACACGATGATCGCGTCGAACGGAGCTCGGTCAGGCCAGCCGAGCGTGCCGTCACCGTGCATCATGTGGACATTCTGGTACCCAAGCAGCTCGAGCCGCGTCGACGCGAGCCCCGACAGCGCCTGGTGCCATTCGATCGCATAGACCTCCTTCGCGATCCGCGACAGGACGGCCGACGCGTAGCCCGAGCCTGCGCCGACCTCGAGCACACGGTCGCTCGCCGCGACCTTCGCCGCCTCGATCATCAGCGCGACGATGTATGGCTGCGAGATCGTCTGTCCTTCCTCGATCGGAAGCGGCGCGTCCTCATAGGAGAGGTCATGATGCCGCGCGGGCACGAAGCGCTCGCGCGGCACCTCGCCCATCGCGGACAGCACGCGGGCATCGCGGATGCCGCGCGCCTTCAGTTGCTTCTCGACCATCTCCGCGCGTTGCTGGGTGAAGTTGCTCATCGTCCGACGCCTCCGTTTCCGCCGACGCTGCGCAGCGTGGACTCGATCTCTCCGACAGCGCCCCGACGAACGAGGTCGACCACGAGCGGATGCAGCGCGAGCTCGCCGGGCAGCAGCGGGGCGAGATTGCCGTGCAGCACGACCACCTGCGCGCGCGTGGCCGCGGCCTCCGAGCGCAGATGCCCGAGGAACCTGCCTTCTGCGAACACTGCGATCGGGCCAGCGCGCAGCGCCCTCGCACGCTCGTCCAGCCGCTTGACTGCGTCGCGCGCAAAGCGTTCGGCAAGTTCCTCCGGCTCGCGATGCTCGTCCGCAAATCGCTGCGATGCGTTCGCCTTGGGTCCGCGGCCGAGCATGAGCGGCCGCGCATGATCGTGGAAGTCAATCCATGGACTCGGGAATCGCCCTGATTCGTCAACGTGAATCCGTTGCCGCGGCGCGGGCCGCGCCGTCAAAAACCGAAGCATTCTTGAATCACAGGTGGCGAAGAAAACTGAAGGAGGCTCATGCTCCGCGTATGTCATGATGTTTCTCCCGTGTCACTCTTGAGTCGTCGCTGTCTCTGCGATCCTGAAGCAGCGTGGCCAGTTGCGCCTCCGCCTCCAGGCGATTCAGCACGGAATTGGCTGAAAAACGGCGCTCCAGCTCCTGCTCAATCGCGCGTACGACCGCGTCATGCACGTCGATCGTGCTGTCGGGCTCGAGCAGTGGATGCATAGGTAGCCGCATGCGGTCTTCATTCATGCGCACAGGGTTGTGCCCGAGCGGTCGTAAGACAATCCGAAGTTCTCCCTGCGGTGTCGGCGTCATTCAGAAATAAGAGCAGGCAGATACTCCATGAAGATTTGGTTGTGCGCTGAGCAGAATCGTATAGCGTGAATGTGCTGCGTCGAAGAATGGCCGACGCAGCGCGAGGAAGAACCAGAATGAAAACGCCAGGCGATCATTGCGAATCGGTGGACTGCGCTTTCTTTTCGAGCAAGCGTGTGCGTGCGTGTTCGAAGACTCGAGGCATGGACGAGCAGGAACGCAGTGACGAAGGTGTCCCCGATTTGTCGGAGTGCACGCTGGATCTCGGCGACAGCCTTTCACGGAGAGATCCGCATCTGATCCTCTCGAGCTTCGCAGATCATGCGCGGAGGCTCATCGGCGACACCGGCGTGTTCATCGAGGTCGAGGATCACAGCGGCGCCAAGATGGTCGTCATCCGCGGAATGGACGAGCGGCTCGCCGCCTGCGTCGGCGGCTCGCTGGGCGTCGGCCCGCTCCACGGCATTCGAAATGGCCCGCTCTACTGCGCGGATGTCGCGAAGGAGCCAGGGTTCGAAGGGACCTTCCTGCTCGAGGGTCTTCGGCAGTTTGGCTTCGGCGGGCTGTGGGTGCAGCCGGCGCAGTTCTCGCTCGGCCCCGTCCGCGGCTGGATCTGCTTCACGCTGCGCGATCAGCTCGCCATCGGCGATGCGCAGCGTCGCGCCGTCGGCCTGCTCCGCGAGCAGATGATGCTCGCCGTCGAGCACATCTGGCTGCTGCAGTCCTCGGAGAGCTCCGCGGCACGCCTGCACTCGATCTTGGACAGCGCCTACGACGCGATCGTCATCCTCGGCAGCGACTATCGGATCGAGTCGGTCAATCGCGCCGTGGTGCGGCAGTTTGGATTCTCCGAGCGCGAACTTGCCGGTCGCAGCCTCGACGTGCTTTTCGCTGATGGTGCCCGCGACGTTCGGTCTGGAAACGGTCGCGGCATGCTCGAGCGGTATCCGCCGGGCGCCATCCACGAGGTCGAGTGCCGCAAGCGCGATGGCACCGTGGTCTACGTCGATCTCATCCTCGGCGAGATCGAGGGCGGCCGCGGCTACACCGCGATCCTGCGCGATGTGACGGCTCGAAAATCGGCGGAGGCACGCATGCGCGATGCCGACCGCTTGGCCGTGATCGGCACGCTCGCGGCGGGGCTTGGGCACGACATGAACAACGTGCTGCTTCCCGTGCGGGCGCACATGAATGCGATCGCTTCGCAGTCGCGGATGACGGTCGCCGAGCGCGCCTCGCACCTTGATCGAATCCGCTCGGGCATCTCGTATCTGCAGCATCTCGCCGATTCCCTCCACGGGCTCGCGCTCGACCCGGATGGCGATGGCGACGGCATAGGCACCACCGATCTCCGCGAGTGGTGGGGTGCGAGTGGACCGCTGCTCTCGAAGTCGCTGCCGCGTTCCGTTGCGCTTGAGTGCGCGATTCCCGAGGAGATCGGGCCGGTGAATATCCCTCCGCACGCGCTGACCCGCGCGGTGCTCAACCTGCTCGTCAACGCAGGCGAGGCGATGCCGCGCGACCGCTCTGGCCATTGGCCGAAGGTCGTCGTTCGCGCACGCGCGGCGGATTCGGTGGCCCACCTCGAGATCTCCGACAACGGCAACGGCATGTCGAAGGACGTCATTCGCCGCGGATTCGACATGTTCTTCACCACGAAGACGCGCGGTCTCGGCACCGGGCTCGGGCTTCCGCTGGTGCGTCGCGTCGTCGAGCGCGCGGGCGGAGCGGTCGAGATCGACTCGCGTCCTGGGCTCGGCACCACGGTTCGCCTCGTTCTTCGGTACGCCGCGGAGGAATCCCCGCTCGCTGGGCCGTTGGTCTCCATCAAGATGGATGACGGCCGTGCAGCAGCGATCATCACTGGATTCCTCTCCTCGCGCGGCGCAATCGTCGACTCATCCATCGGCGTGCTCGACGCAGACCTCGCGATCGTCGATGCGGCGCGCGTGGCGATCGACGACATCCGCCGCTGGATCGGCGTTCATCAGCCCCAGCGGCTCGTCGTGCTCGGGCAACCGACGCAGGAGCTGCAGGCGTCGATCGCCGCGCACGGCATCACATCCATTCCCGACCTGACCGACCTGTCCGTCATCGAGCGTGGGCTCGAAGCGGCGCTGGCGACATCGAACTGAACATTCAAGGAGCACATCATGGGAGACTCATTTGCATCCGCCACGACCATCGAACCACCCGTGCGCGAGATCGCGCGTCGGCGCCTCGGCGCGCCGGCGATCGGCACCGCCACGCCCCGCGACGCACAGCGGGCGATGGTCCGCGCACTCTGCGTCGACGATCACTCGGTGCTTATCGAGGGCCTGCGCGCGCAGTTCGCCATCGACGGCTCCGTCCGCTGCGTGGCATCGCTTGGCTCGGCCGACGAGCTCGTCGACGCGGTTGCCGAGCATCGCCCCGACGTCGTCGTGCTCGACATCGAGATGCCGGGCGCCGATGTGTTTGAGGCAGCCGATCGCCTGCGGCACCTTCATCCCGGCGTGCGCTTCGTCTTCCTGAGCGCCCACGTCCGCGACGGGTTCCTCGCCAGCGCCTATCGCTCGGGTGCATCGGGCTACTTCGCGAAGGGCGATGACCTCGAGGAGATCGTCGACGGGCTCAAGCGGATCGCGCGCTGCGCGGAGGGCACGTTCATCATGGGCTCGAAGGTGCGCGCGCGCTGCCAGCCGCCGAAGAAGCCGGCGCAGCGCGCTGCGGGCAAGCCTGCGCCAGGTGGACCGCCGAGCACGCTGCTCGATTCGCTCACGCAGCGCGAGCTCGAGGTGCTGCGCCTGATCGGCAAGGGCCTCTCCCGCGGCGAGATCGGCGAGGAACTCGCGCGCAGCCCGAAGACGATCGACGGACACCAGGAGCGCATCATGAAGAAGCTGCGCGTCGAGACGCGCGCCGAGCTCATGCGCTTCGCGATCCGCGAAGGCCTCGCGCAGGCCTGAGTTCCTGCATCGATGAACGGCTCCCGCGGCGCCTGTGGTGGCGCGCCGCGGGAGCCGTCGTGTTTCCGGGTTTTCCGGGTAGGGGAGCCGTCCCCCTCGATCGCCGCGTGCGCATCTCTAGCATCGCTCGTTCCGCTGTGCGCGCCGCGTGGCGCGTCATCGGAATCGAAGGCGAACAGGAGCACACGATGTTCTTTGAACTCACGAAGGGCGCAGCAGGCCTCTTGCTGGCCGCCGCCATGCCGATCGCAAGCCTGCCGATGCCCGACGCGCCGAAGCCCCCTCAGGGCGATGGCGCCACGGGCCTGAAGGAAGAGAGGAAGCAGGAGACGCGCGAAACCACCCAGGCGGTCGTGGAACCGACGATCGATCTCGCGTCGCTCGAGAAGGTCGGCGAAGCCTGCTGGTCCGAGCTGCGCACCAAGCGCATCTACTTCGCGCACCAGACAATCGGCAGCGAGATGCTCACGGGCCTTCGCGAGCTCATGCGCCGCAAGCCCGCGCTGAACATCCCGATCACGAGCTACGCGGAGCCCGATCGCACCGATGGCGCGGTCCATTCCGTCTTCGAGACGCCCGCGATCGTCGAGGGAAATGCCGGTCGCCGCGGCAGTCCCGAGAAGAAGATCGACGAGTTCTCGAGCTTCCTGCGCTCGTCGGAGGGTGCGAACATCGACATTGCGATGCTGAAGTTCTGCTACGGCGACCTCGGGCGCCTGACCGATGCGCAGGGGCTCTTCGACCGCTACACGAAGGCGATCGAGGAGATCCGCCGCGAGCGGCCCGGCATCCATCTCATCCACTGCACCGTTCCGCTGAAGGCGGAGGAGCACGGCGCGAAGGGGCGCCTGAAGCGCCTCGTCGGCGCGGGCAGCGATGCGTCGAATGCGGCGCGCAGCCGCTACAACGAGCTTGTGCGCCAGCGCTTCCCTGAAGCGCAGGTGCTCGATCTCGCGGCGGCCGAGTCGAAGCGGCCCGACGGCACGCTGGCGACCGTCGAGGTCGGCGGCAAGCGCGTGCAGGTGCTCGCCGACGAATACACCGAAGACGGCGCGCACCTCAACCGCCTTGGGCAGCTTGTGCTCGCCCGCGAGTTCCTGCTCACGCTGTCGCACCAGTGCGGCGGCGAGGCCGAGCGCGTGACGGCGGCCGGTGGTGCGGCCGCCAGCGAGCCTGGGAACCGCGAATAGGCGCTCGTCCGACGACGGGGGACCGCATGCGGCCGCAGGCCGCCCTTCCGCTCGCTTGGTAGCGGTCGGTGGGGTTGTGCAGCCCTTGCGGTCCCCCATCAAGGACCTCCTGCGCCATTGCACGCACCGTGGGCTTGTGCGCGGTTCGGGCGAGGGTAGGCTTGGCGTCCAATGCGCCAGACCGCCTTGACCCGCCCCGTGCTCCTTGGTCGCGTCCTGCTCGGCAGCACCGCCGTCGTCACGGCCGCTGCGTCGGCCGACCTGACCTACACCGATGTCCCGCGCGTGACCGTCCAGGATCCTGCTGCGTTTCGCGCAGTTCTCGAGGACGCGCGCACGGGCGTCGTGCGCATCGCCGTCTTCGGCGACTCGCAGGAGACTGCCCCGTGGGGCTGGGGCGAGCACTACCTCGCCCACCTGAATGCGCGGTTCGCCCAGGTCTACGGGCCTGCGGGCGAATCGCAGCTGTTCACGAACCACACCGCGATCTCCCGCCCGATGTGGCTCGCGACCATGCAGGAGTCGACGAACACGGCGCCGACGCGCGTGATTCCAGCGGCGCTGCTGCCCGGCGTCACAGCGCAGTCACTGCTCTATGGCGGCAAGACCTGGGCGAGTGCTGCGAGCTTCGTCTTCCTGCACGATGCGTCGTTCTGCTCCGAC
>Ga0075472_10000073_pt1 | contig 37238 bp, 24 predicted proteins | sample DEB19_08_DNA_3_FD_77014 | JGI IMG/M metagenome (GOLD analysis project Ga0075472, IMG submission 77014) | Aqueous microbial communities from the Delaware River and Bay under freshwater to marine salinity gradient to study organic matter... | ecosystem: Environmental > Aquatic > Marine > Coastal ...
GGCAAGTCGCTCGCCGCGCTGCCCGAGAAGCAGGCGCACGAACTGGCCGAGCAGGTCGGTCGTGAGTACGGCACGGCCATGGCGGCCAGCCTCACCGGCGTCGACGTGAACGCGGGTCACCGTTCGTTGCGTTCGGCCATCCAGGCCGTCGCGGACGCACTCACCGCGCACGGTTTCGCCGCGCACGCGGATGCATCGAACAACAAGATGCGCATCGTCACCAGCCACTGTCCGTTCGGTGACGTCGCCATCGACCACCCCGTCATCTGCGCCGTCGAGCGCGGCATGGTGAAGGGAATGCTCGAGGCCCTCTACGGCGAGACGAACCCCGAGACCATCGGCTCCATCCCCGAGGGTGACAGCCTCTGCATCACCACGGTCTGATCCCGCCCCGCGGGACGTTCTTCACCCACTGATACCTTCGGCAGGAAAGCCGCCACCACAGACAGGAACAACCATGACCGCTCTGGACAACTCCACCACCGGCATCATCTCCACCGTCGCGAAGGTCCGCGAGACCTACGACGCGCGCGTCACGCGCCCGTTGGAGTGGCGCCGCAGCCAGCTGAAGGCCATGATTGCGATGCTCGAGGAGAACGAGTCGCGTTGGTCGGACGCCCTGCGCCAGGACCTCGGCAAGCCGACCATCGAGGGGTTCATCACCGACATCGCGTTCGTCATCGGCGAGATCGAGTCGATGATCAAGAACCTGAGGAAGTGGAACAAGCCCGAGCGCGTCGGTTCGCCGATCGTCACGCAACCCGCGAAGTCGGTGCGGATCCCCGAGCCGCTCGGAACTGTCCTCGTCATCGCGCCGTGGAACTACCCGATCCAGCTGCTGCTGGTGCCGGCAGCCGGAGCCATCGCCGCGGGCAACGCGGTCGTGATGAAGCCGTCGGAGGTGTCCGCCGCCACGTCGAAGCTGCTCGCCGAACTGTGCCCGAAGTACCTCGACACGAACGCGATTGCACTCGTCGAGGGCGGCGTGCCGGAGACCACCACATTGCTCGAGCAGGCATGGGACCACATCTTCTACACGGGCAACGGGACCGTCGGACGCATCGTCATGGCCGCCGCCGCGACGAACCTGACGCCTGTCACCCTGGAACTCGGAGGCAAGAGTCCCGTCATCATCGACGAGACCGCGAACCTGCGCGTTGCCGCACGCCGTCTTGCGTGGGGCAAGTGGCTGAACGCCGGCCAGACCTGCATCGCACCCGACTACGTGCTCGTGAACGAATCCGTGCGCGCCCCGTTCATCGACGAGGTGCAGAAGGCAATCACCGAGTTCTACGGCGCCGACCCGCACGCGAGTGCCGACTACGGCCGCATCGTCTCGCAGCGCCACTACGAGCGCCTCGCGGGCATGCTCGGCAGCGGGAAGGTCGCCGTCGGTGGCGACGCCATCGCGGACGACCGCTACATCTCCCCCACCGTGCTCGTCGATGTCGACATGGACTCGAAGATGATGGACGAAGAGATCTTCGGGCCGCTTCTGCCCGTCATTCCTGTGTCATCAGTGAGCGAGGCCGTGTCGTTCATCAATTCGCGCCCGCACCCGCTTGCCCTCTACGTCTTCAGCGAGAACAAGAACGTGGTCGACATGGTCCTCGACCAGACCACCTCGGGCGGCGTCACCGTGAACGGAACGCTGATGCACATCACGAACCCCAACCTTCCGTTCGGCGGCATCGGCGAATCGGGCATGGGCGCGTACCACGGCAAGTCCAGCGTGCGCCTCTTCCAGCACATGAAGCCGGTACTGAAGCGCGGCACGAAGTTGGACCCGTCGCTCGCCTACCCGCCGTACAACGACCGCAAGGCGAAGATCTTCCGCAAGGTCCTCTGACATTCGCGCGGCACTGACCGCGTGCTCACGTCGCCGGCAAACGGGGTGTCAGTCGCCCCAGACACGCTGCTCGCGGAACGGGTCCCCGTACATGTGGTACCCGTTGCGCTCCCAGAAGCCCGGCTTGTCGGCGTCGATCAACTCGAGACCGCGCAGCCACTTCGGGGACTTCCAGAAGTACAGGTTCGGGATCAACAGGCGGACCGGTCCGCCGTGGATGGGCTCGAGCGGCTGGCCGTCGAACTCCCACGTGACGAGTGATTCCTCGCGGATGGCGTCGGCAAGCGGCATGTTGGCGGTGTAGCCGTACTCGGCGTGTCCCATCAGGTGCGTGGCACTGGCCTGGATTCCTGCGGCGCCGAGGATGTCGCGCACTCGCACGCCCTTCCACACGGTGTCGAACTTCGACCACTTGGTGACGCAATGGATGTCCGTCGTCAGCTCGACGGTGGGCAGAGAAGTGAGTTCCTCGAAGGTGAGACGGTACGGCCTGTCGACGAGACCGAAGATCGTCAGGTTCCACTCGCCCGGTGCGTACGTGGGCACGTCGCCGACGTGCAGGACGGGGAAACGGTTGGTGAGGTACTGACCCGGCGGCAGCCGGTCACTGTCGTACCCCATTGCCACCACTTCCTGGCGGTTGCGTTCGAAGAAGCTCACGCGCACAGTCTGCCGTGCGGGACATCCCTCGCGCGGCAACGGCGCGACACTCCGTGGATGTCCAGGGGTCACAACCCAGAACTACCCTGACCGCGTGGCCATCTACCTGATCCGACACGCCAAGGCCGGCAGTCGCTCCGCCTGGACCGAGAGCGACTCACTGCGACCGCTCGACGAGACAGGACGCCGGCAGGCACTCACCATCGGCGAGGAGTGGACCCATGGGAAGCCCGCGGCCGTGTTCTCCAGCCCGCGCTTGAGGTGCGTGCAGACGGTCGAGCCTCTCGCCCACTGCTTTGACATGCAGGTGCAGATCGAACCCGACATGGAGGAGGACACGCCGTTCGAACGTGCGCTCCGCGTGGTGGAGGAGGCGGCGGACGGCACCGTGTTCTGCAGCCACGGTGACGTCATTCCCGAGGTGATCGACGCCCTGATCCGCCGTGGAATGAACGTGAACGGGATGTCGGGGGCGCTGCGCAAGGGCGCGATGTTCGTGCTGCACCGCGAGAACGGCCGGTTCGTCACGGCCGACTACGTGCCACCGCCGGGCGTGTGACTACTCGCCGCCGACGGCGGCGTTCACCTGGTCAACGATGGAGTTCAGGAACATGGTGACCTCCTGGGGAGGATTGTTCGCCTGGCACTCGTCGAGCTGGACCTTTGCGAGCTTTGCGTTGTCGAGGAAGCGGAAGTACGTGATGCCGAGGAAGCACGCCGCGTCCGGGTACGTGGGATCGACCTCACGGGCCTTCAGCAGGTCGGCCAGCACGGTTGCGTACGCGACGTCCCGCAGGTTTCCTGTTGCCTCCCGTGCCGTCAGCGCGATCAACCACGCACGGTACGTGAGCGCCTCGACATTGTCGGGTTCCAACTTCAGCACGTCGTTGTAGAGCTCAATCGCCTTTGTCGGGTCACTGAAGTTCAGCTGGCGGGCAGTGCTCAGCATCGTGGACGTGCTCTCGATGACCCCGCCCGACGAGCTCCGGCCCGGCAGACGCTGGCCCGCCGACGCGGCCACCCATGCGCCGCTCGCCCCCGCCAGCGACACCACCACGAGGACGCTCACGATGCGCTTCGTCCACGGCCGACGAGGCAGCGGGGGCGTGTCGTCCTCCCTGTCGATTTCGTTGCCGCTCAGTTGGTGCGAGATTGCTGCCGCGCGTGCGATGTAGTCGTTGCGCAACGCCTCGTAATCAGGTTCGTCGATGTCCCCTGCCGCACGCTCCCGCTCGAGGTCGCGCAGCGAATCGAGGAGGAAGTCGAGTTGTTCCTCGAGGATCTCGCGCTCGTTGGTGCTGCCCGAGTCCGACATCACACGTTCTCCTCATCGGTGGGATCATCGGCGAGCAGTCGTTCGACGAGGGCGACGTCATCCTCGGACGGCACCGCGCCCTGGTTCTTCCGCCACCTGCGGAACGCGAACCCGAGCGCCGTGACGAAGCACACCGCGACCGCGATGGGGAGCACCCACACGAGTGCATCGAAGCCGGTTGCGCGCGGCACCAACAGGACCCTTGCCTCGAATGTGGAGGCGATGGCGGCGATGATCTCGTCGTCGGTCAGTTTGCCCGCGGAGACGTCCCGTGCGACCTGGTTGCGGATGGATTCGGCAGCGGCGGCACGCGAGACGTACACGCTCTCGCCGTTGCACGTGGGGCACGCGAGCCGCTGCGAGATCGCGTCGATGCGTTCGCTCTGCGTGAGCGGGCCGTTGTCACGGGTGGCACCGATGGTGAGCAGGACGACGACGATGAGCCCCATCAGCATCCAGACGGGCCAGGATTTGACCCGACTCGACAACGGGACCGCCGTCATGACGATGCCTCCGCCAGCGCGATCATCTCGTCGATGCGGGTCTGCAGGAACCCGCGTGAGAGCTCGCCGATGACGCGCAGGCGCACGAAACCGTTCGGGTCGACCACCCATGTCTCCGGGACCTTCGCCACGCCGAACGCAACGGCAATGGCGCCGTCGTCGTCCTTGACGCGCGGCCAGTCACCGCCATTGGTGTCGAAGAAGGCCTTCACCGCGGCGTCGGAATCATCATTGACGACCGTGTACAGCTCGACCGGGTTCTCGGACTGCTTCTGCGCGTCGGCGAACTCGAGGAGACGCGGGTGTTCGTTGCGGCACGGCACGCATGTGGAATTGAAGAAATTGAGCACCACCCAGCTGCCCTTTCGGCGGGCGAGGTCGAAGGTCTTGCCGTCTGTGGTTGTCGACCGAACTGCCGGCGCGGCCTTGCCGAGGAGCGGGGACGACGCCGAGTCGGTGCTGGGCTTCGCGACGGCGAGCAGCACGAGCAGACCGATGAGAACGACCCCGACCGAACCGGCGATCCACGGGGCAACGCGCTTGTTGCTCACGCGTTCACCGTCCCGTCGGGAGAAGTGACCGAGCCGCCGGGAACCGGTGCTGACACCGCGTCGGTCGGACGACGGCGGCGCGTGCCGGGGAACATCGCGAGCACGGTGCCCGCCACCATCAGGATCCCGCCGATCCAGATCCACATGACCATCGGCTTGATGAAGATCTTGATCTTCGCCACACCTGAATCCATCTTCACCGGTGGTTCGATCGTGATGTAGATGTCGTTCACCACGGAGGAGCGCACGGACGGCGTGCCGATGTTGTTTCCCATCTTCAGGTACTTCGTGACCGCCGGCGCTCGCTCGGTGCCGTCGACGGAGATGCGGGCGGCGATACGGGTCAGGCGGTCGGTCTCGGTCTTCTCGAACCCGATGAGCTCGAACGTGTGACCGCCCCACTTGGCCGGTTGGTTCGTCTTCAGCGTGAGTTCCTGGCTGCGCGTGAAGCTGTTGGACGCGGCGAGAGCGACGGCGATGATGATGACGCCGATGTGCACGACCATCCCGCCGTTCGCACGCCCGACGAGACCGCGCAGGCCCTGGCGGCGCGTCGCGAGAACCAACTGGCGCAGCGCGGCGCCGGCGGCGAAACCACCCAGGAAGAACGTGAGCAGCGGTTCGATGCCGGTGGCACCGACCACCACACTGGCGAACAGTGCGAGCGTGCCGGCCCACGCGGGCCAGAACAGCCGTTGCGACAGCAACTCGCCGCTCGCCTTGCGCCACGGCAGGACGGGTGCGATGCACATGAGGAACAGCATCGTGAGCCCGACGGGGACTCCGAGCCGGTCGAAGAAGGGTTCGCCCACCACCAGCTGACGGTCCTGGATGGCCTCGACTATGAGGGGGAACACCGTGCCGAGCAGCACGATGAACGCGAACACACTGAACAGCACGTTGTTGGCGAGGAACGCACCCTCGCGCGACAGCGGCGAGTCAATGGTGCCGGGTGACCGCAGCAGGTCCCCGCGCCAGCCGATCAACACCACCGACACAACGAGGATGACGGCGAAGAACGTGAGCAGGTAGGGCCCGATGTGACTGTCGCTGAACGCATGCACGCTGTTCAGAACGCCCGACCTGGTGAGGAACGTGCCGAGGATTGTCAGCGAGAACGTGGAGACGAGCAATGAGAGATTCCACACGCGCAGCATGCCGCGGCGTTCCTGCACGAGAACGGAGTGGATGTAGGCGGTGCCGGTGAGCCACGGGATGAACGATGCGTTCTCCACCGGGTCCCACGCCCACACGCCGCCCCACCCGAGCACCTCGTAGCTCCACCAGCTGCCGAGAACGATGCCGAAAGTGAGGAAACCCCAAGAGAAGAGGGCCCACCGGCGTGTCTCCACCAGCCAGCCCTCCCCCACGCGACCGGTGACGAGGGCACCGATGGCGAACGCGAACGGCACGGTGAAACCGACGTAGCCGAGGTACAGGATCGGCGGGTGGAAGAGAACGAGGATGTGGTTCTGCAGCAGGGGGTTCGGGCCGGGACCGTCAAGGACACCCTTCGGGCCCAGCGCGAACGGGTTGGCCGGGCCGAGGGTGAGCACGAAGAAGAAGATGCCGACGAAGAACATGGTGGCGAGTGCCCAGCCCACCATCGGGTCAGTGAGTTTCGTTCGGTATTTCACCACGATGCCGATGGTCAACAACGTGAGGACCATCAGCCACAGCAGGATCGACCCCTCGAGCGCGCTCCACACCGCGGTGAAGTTGAACAACGCGGGCGTGCTCCACGACCCGACCTTCTGCACGTACGCGAGCGAGAAGTCGCGGGTGATCATTGCCCACTCCATGCAGGCGAACGCACCGACGGAGGCGACACCGCTCAGCCACGCGAACCGCGGCATCAGGCGCAGCACCTTCGGATCGTTCTGGCGCGTGCCCATGACGGCGGCGATCAGCCCGAAGACCGCCCCGACAAGGCCGACCGTGAGGGCGGCGCGGCCCAGCGGGCCGGCTAGTCCTGCGACACCGAGCACGCAGCCGCCTCTTTGTCCGCTTCGTCGAAGCGCGCCTTGTTCTTCTCGACGTACTGGTTCGAGTGCTTGACCTCGATGCGGTCGCTGTCGAAGACGTCGCCGCTCATTCGCCCGTGCGCGACGACCGGGATGCACTCCTGGAAGATCCCGCCCGGGTCACCCAGGTAGCTGACCTTCACGTCCTTCTTGTTCCACTCCATGACGAAAACGGTGGACCCGTTGTCCTTCGAGAGCGAGTCCTTCTTCACGATGCCCTGGATGCGGATGCGGCGGTCGCCGTCGCACCCGCTGCGCACGCCCACCTCGTCGACGTTGCAGTAGTAGTCGATGGCACTGGTGAGGAACTTCGTGACGACGACACCGCCGAACACGAGCGCGAGGACGACGATCACGACCGGTGCCCACTTGCGCTTCTTCCCGGCGGCGGAACCACGCTGCGGACCGTCGGCCGGTGTCCGTGGCGTCAGGTCCACGGCATCTCTTCCTTGGTGGCGCTCTTCGCAAGCTGGCGTCCGCGGCGAACGACCCACACCGAGTACCCGGCGACAGAGGCGAACGTCAGCACCCAGCTGCCGATGATGAAAGTTGCGCGCTTCACTTCGCCACCTCGTCGCGGCGGTCCGCGATGGCGGCGTCCAGCCCGCGGTCGGCAACGGTGTCCTCCAGGTGGATGACACGCTGGCGGTGCAGCACCATCCACACGAAAAGCGCCGTGAAGGCGAAGAGCCCGAGGAACAGGGTGAACAGCATGAGACCGTCCATCTGCACCTTGGCGTTCGGGTCGGCGATTGTTGCGTCCTGGTGGAGCGAGCGCCACAAGGTGACGCTGAAGTGCACCAGCGGGATCTCGAGGACGGCGAGAAGCGCCAGCACGGACGACCGGCGCGCGCGCTGGCGCAGGGTGCCACCGAGCCTGCGCACGGCGAGGTAACCGACGTAGGTGATGAAGAGGAATGCGGTGCTCGTGAGGCGCGCGTCCCAGACCCAGTACGTGCCCCAGGTGAGACGGCCCCACAGGCTGCCGGTCACGAGAGAGACAGCAACGAACATGACCCCGATCTCGGCGCTGGCGCCCGCGAAGCGGTCCCACGCGATCGAACGGGTCCTTCCGGACAGGTACGTGGCCGAACAGACGGCGGTCAGTCCGAAGGCCATGTACGCGACCCAGATGGCGGGCACGTGCACGTACATGATGCGCACGGTGCTGCCCTGCACGACGTCCTCTGACGACCACCAGAGACCACTCAGGGCCAGCCACGACATCAGCACGATGACGACGAAACCAAGGCGCCGTGTGGCGGGCGTGCCGGTGGAGTGTTCGGTCATCGTCACTGTCTCAGTCTTGTGGGTGGGGGTCAGTTCGTCCCATTCGGCTGTGGTGACAGGCTCCGGCGGTGCCGGACCCCGTCACTCGTCGACCAGCGGACCGAACGCAACCGACCCGGCTGCACCGAACAGCACCGCGAACACCGCGAGGAGACCGATCCACGGCCACCCCTCGGAGACGGTGGCGCCGCCACTGCCGAAGGCCGCCTCGGTGGCGCGGGTCGCGCCGATGAGAACGGGTGCCACCACCGGAAGAAGGAGCAACGGGAGCAACGTCTCGCGTCTCCTCGCACCGGCAGCGAGACCGCCGTACAGGGTACCCACGAAGCCCAGCCCCACGGTGGCGGCCACCATGGTGACGAACGCCTCGCCCCACCCTGCCGCCGATGGTTCGACGCCGTAGAGCACGAGAGCAGTGGCAACGAGCAGGACCTCGAGCGCGAACAATTGCACCATCAACGCCACGGACTTCCCGAGGAAGATCGCGGCCGGGTCGACACCCGCGACACGCAGCGAATCGAGCGCACCGTCGGCCGCCTCCACCGCGAAACTCCGCTGCACGACGACCAGCATGCTGAAGAGCGTCGCCAGCCACACGAGTCCCGGTGCGACGCGCTGCAGGATCCCGTCGTTGTCGAGCGCGAACGCGAACATCACCATGACGACGAGTGCGAACGGCGCGACCTGGTTGATCACGACGCGACTGCCGAGCTCGACGGCAAGGTCCTTTCGCGCGACGGCGCGGGCGATCACCGCGCGGCTCACTGCGCGATCACCGTGCCCCCGTCGACCGTGACGATCCGCGTGGCGAGTGCCCGCGCGCGTTCGTGCTCGTGCGACGACACGATGACCGTCGCACCCGAGGCAACGGCGTCGCGCAGCACCGCATCGATCTCGTCGCGTCCTGCCGTGTCCAGGCCCGCATGCGGCTCGTCGAGCAACCACAGTTCGGCCCGGCGCACGATCAGGGAGGCGAGAGCTGTGCGACGGCGTTGTCCCGCCGACAGTTTCTCCGCCTTCACACCCGCGAGACGACCGTCGAGCCGCATCCGTGACATGGCACCGGCGACCTCTGCGTCGGTCGCCCCGACAGTGGATGCCCAGAAGCGGACGTTCTGGGCGACGGTGAGATCGAGGTACAGACCGTTCGTGTGCCCGAGGAGCCCGACCCGTGAGCGCACCCGCTCCCTCTCGGAAGTGATGTCCATACCGAGGACCCGGCCCGACCCACGCTCGATCGGCAGCAGACCCGCGCACACCCGCAGGAGGCTGGTCTTGCCGGCCCCGTTCGGGCCCTGCAGCAGGAGCACTTCCCCGCGCCCCACCGACAGGTCGGCACCGGCAAGTGCGGGGAACCCTCCGAGCACGGCGACCACGCCGTTCAGTTCCACCACGTTGTCCATGCACCGCGAACGCTACTGAGGTGACCGCGCCCGCACCAATGCCGGCAGTAGGTTCGATGCGGCATGGGCGACGAAGACGAGAAGAACACGCCCCCGTCGCGCACGAAGTCGACCGTGCTCAACCGCACCCTCGACATCGTCGGCCGCACGTTCATCACCGTCGGCCTGCTGATGCTCGCGTTCGTCGCCTACCAACTGTGGGGAACCGGCATCGAGCAGGCACAGAGCCAGAAGAAACTGGCGGCCGAGTTCTCCCGGGTCACGTCGAGCACCGTTCCCAGCCAGGCAGCGCAGTACGACCGTGCCGTCCTGCGCGAGGGTGACGTCGTCGGCCGCATCTCGATTCCCTCGCTGGAGGTGGACACGTGGATCGTCGCGGGGTCGAAACTGAAGTACCTGGAGAAGGGACCCGGCGTCTTCCCCCAGTCGGCAATGCCGGGTCACGTCGGCAACTTCGCGGTGGCCGGGCACCGCACCTCGTACGGTGCCCCGTTCGGTGACATCGACAAGCTGCGGAAGGGCGACATCATCACCGTCACGTCGCAGGAGGGCACCTTCAACTACACCGTCACCGGGAGCGAGGTGGTGCCGCCCACCGATGTCTCGGTCCTTCGCACCGTGGACCCGACACGGGCGGTGGCGACACTGATCACCTGCCACCCGAAGTGGACGTCCTCCAACCGTCTCATCGTGCACGCGGAACTCACGTCTCAGCAGTCGGCAATCACCACCCCGGCGGTGCTCACCGTGTCGACGCCCGACACGTCCGAGCCCGAGACCGTCACTCCCGGCTGGTTCCACGACACGTCACGCGTGTGGCCGACGCTCGCATGGTCCGCTGCACTCGGTGCCATCTGGATGGTGGGCTCGCGACTCTTCCGCCGTCACCGGCGGGAGAGCGGATCGGCCGGCTCCCCCGCTCTGGCGGTGTGGAACCGCGCGGGCACGTACGCGGCCATCCTTTCGCTCGCATTCCTCTTCACCGTCACCCTGTACGTGATGTTCGGGAACCTTTCCGGTCTCCTGCCCGCCAACCTCTGACGGGCAATAGCCTTCGGTCGATGACTTCGCCGGAGAACGACCCCGTCCGCGCACGCCGCGCGCAGGTGGCCAAGTGGACCCTTCTCGCGAACCGAGTGGGCTACCTGTTCATGGCGCTCGCGATGTCGGCGTTCGTCATGGCGTTCGCCTTCGGGTTCAAGGGGGCCATCGTCACCGTGGTCACCGCCAGCCTGATCATCGGAAGCGTGCTGCTCGCCCCCTCCATCGTTCTCGGGTACGCCGTGAAGGCGGCGGAACGCGAGGACAGAGAGAACGGCATCTGAGATGTCCTCCGCTGCGACGGACCGCAGGGAGCAGATCCTGAACGTCGCACTGACGGCATTCGCGAAATCGGGGTACCACAGCACGTCGATGAACGACATTGCGGACCAGCTCGGCGTCACGAAGCCGGTGCTCTACCAGTACTTCGACAGCAAACGCGCGCTCTACATCGAGCTTCTCGAACATGTCGGCCGCAGCCTCGTCTCGTACGTCACGTCCGAGGCGGCATCGGCAGGTGACGACGGCCGGGCAAAGACGATGCGCGGAATGGTTGCCTACTTCACATGGGTGTCGAACAACAGGGACGCGTTCTCGCTCATCTTCGAGAGCAGCGGCCGTGTCGACGAGGAATTCGCCGACATCGTGAAGCAGTTCGAGGGCGAGGCCGCCGCCGCGATCGCACCGCTCATCACGGCCCAGGTGTCGGCCGACGACCAGCGCACGTTCGCTCTCGGGCTGGTGGGGATGGCGGAGGCAGTCAGCCGCCACCTGATCGCGGAGCACGTGAACTTCGACCCTGTCGCCATGGGCAACGCCATCGGTGGCCTCGCATGGGCGGGGCTGCGGTCCATCGGCGACTGAGAAGCGAACGGTGCGGGTGAACCTCCACCCGGGCCCGATGCTCAGTCGCGGAGGGTCCAGCCGCGGTAACCCTCGGCGAAACCCGCGCGCTGCAGCATCGCAACGACCGGGTCGTCAACGGACGGGGCGTCACCGTCGATCTTGCGCACCTCGATGCTTCGTCGTCGTCCGTCCTTCACCAGTGTGACCAGCGCATCTACCCACTCGTGCCGTTCGCGAGTGTGGGGGAAGGTGACGAGGTGATGCGAGCGCGGGTCGAACCACGCGAGCGCCTCGCCGTCCGCGATCACCACGACCGCACCGGCGCTGCGCATCGGTCGTCCCTGCGTGAGTGGCCAGTTGATGGTGGCACCGTAGGGCTGCGATGGGTCGGTGGCTGCCAGGACGATCGGCGCGGGAACGGACTCGGGATGCAACGCCGCGTCAATCCCCTCGCGCGCGTCGCGCAACCTGTCGACTGCGCCGGGCAGTGCGAACTGCGCAGCGCCGAGACCGCTGATGAAGTAGCCGCGGCGCACTTGGCCGCGTTCCTCCATGGTCTTCAGAACGCCGTAGACAGATGCGAAACCACCGACCGGACCCTCGGCAAGGACTGCCTCGCGCGTGACAACGCCGTGCCGCTCCAGCATCTGCAGCGCGAGCGCGTGCGACGCCTCAGTGGGCAACGGAGCGGGGAGCAACAACGGTGCGACGAGGCTCCAACGGCCGGCACCCGTGGGCGGGCCGATCCGCGTGAGCCGTCCGGGACGCGGACGCGAGACACGCGAGGCACCGCGCGACGGTGCGCGTGTTCCACCCGACTTGCCGCCGCCCGAGAGCATCGCGCGCAAGGGCGCGAGCGTGTCGTTCGTGACCTCGCCGGCCCACACGAGGTCCCACAGCGCGGCGAGCACCTCGGCGTCGGTGGCCTGCGGTGCGGCCGCACGCAGTTGCGAGAAGAACAGGGCGCCGCGTTCCTGCAACGCCGCGCGCAGTGCAACGTGCACCTCGCCCTGTGGTTGTTCCTGCGCCTCGATCGCGGGTGCGAGCAATGCCAGTTGGTCCGCGAAGAACAGGCGGATGCGACCGTCGCTCGACCCGAGTGCCCCCGCGCCGACCCACACGACCTCGCCGGCCGCGCACATGGCGTCGAGGTCGCTCTGCCGGTACCCGCGCACGCGCAGCGGCAGGACATCGGACTCGAGCGACGACGCGACGATCGCGGCTCCCTGCAGGACGTTGACCGCGCCGACGAGAGCGTCGGTGCCGCGCTGCGGCGAGGTGATTCCGTGCCACGCAGGCAGGAACCGCGCGAGAGCGACCTGTTCGACCGGCTCGACCTCCTTGCGGAGGGCGGCGAGGGACCGTCGTCGCAGCTGACGGAGGACGTCGACGTCGCACCACTCGCGTTCCGTTCCGTTCGGCCGGAACTCTCCGCGCACGATGCGGCCGTCGGATTCCAGCGCGGCGAGCGCCCCGGTGACGCGCTCCACCGTGGTGGAGAGCCGCGCGGCAACCTGCCGGGCGACGAACGGACCGTGCGTGCGTGCGAAACGGGCAACGAGGTGCTCGAGCGGTGCCGGGCGCGGGTCGGTGAACGCCGTGGGCAGGCCGAGCGGCAGGTTGCACCCGAGTGCGTCGCGGTAGAGCGCTGCGTCCTCCGCGGCGACCACCACTTCCGTGTCACCGACGCGCGTGAGGAACGCGCGGCGCTCGCGCACCAGCTGGTCCACCCATGACTGCACGGCGGGCATCTCCGCCTCCGCACGGATGGACAGTTCGTCGACACCAAGTTCGCCCACCTTGCGGAGGATGTCGTGCATCTCGTCGGCCGAGCGCGCGCGGCGTCCGTCGGTGATGCACTGGAGCTCCAGCTCCAGGTCCGCGAGCACGTCAGCATCGAGCAGTTCGCGCAGTTCCTCGGCACCGAGCAGCGAATTCAGCAGGTCGCGGTCGAGCGACAGCGCCGCGGCCCGGCGCTCGGCCAGCGGTGCATCGCCCTCGTACATGTACGACGCGATCCAGTTGAACATGAGGCTCTGCGCGAACGGCGATGCCTTCTGGGTGTCCACGTGCACCAGGCGGATGCCGCGAGAGCGCACCTGACCGAGCACCTCGCACAGTGACGGCACGTCGAACACGTCCTGCAGGCACTCGCGACTCGTCTCGAGGAGCATGGGGAACGTGGGGTACTTGGCGGCGACACCCAGGAGATCGGCCGCGCGCTGGCGTTGCTGCCACAACGGCGTGCGCTCCCCCGCCCTGCGGCGCGGCAGCAGCAACGCGCGGGCGGCGCACTCACGGAACCGGGCAGCGAACATGGACGTCTGCGGGAGCGCATTCACGACGATGTCGTGAACCACCTCGGGGTCCATGACGAAGTCGTTCGGGTCGATGTGGTCGGCGGCCTCGGGAAGCCGCAGCACGATGCCATCGTCTCCCCACATGGTCTCGATGTGCAGGCTGTGCTGTTCCAGGAACCGGCTCTGGATGGCCATGGCCCACGGTGCGTGCACAGGGGTGCCGAACGGTGAGTGGATGCACACGCGCCAGTCCCCGATCTCGTCGCGGAAGCGTTCCACCACGATGGTGCGGTCGTCGGGGACGACACCCGTTGACTCCGCCTGCTCGTCGAGGTAGGCGACGAGGTTCGACGCGGCGAGATCGTCGAGCATGTGCTGCGACTGCAGGGTGGCAACGGCGTTTTCCGCGGGCATCGCCCGCGTCTCGCGCACGAACGCGCCGAGCGCGCGGCCGAGCTCCACCGGCCGGCCCATCATGTCGCCGTGCCAGAACGGCATCTTGCCCGGCTGACCGGGTGCCGGCGTGACGATGACGCGCTCGAACGTGATGTCCTCGATTCGCCACGTGCTGGCGCCCAGCAGGAACGTCTCGCCGGGCCGGGACTCGTACACCATCTCCTCGTCGAGTTCACCGACGCGCGTGCCGTCGGGGAGGAACACGCCGAACAGCCCCCGGTCGGGGATCGTGCCGCCGTTCGTGACGGCGAGTCGTTGCGCACCATCACGGGCGCGGATGGTGCCGGCGATGCGGTCCCACACGATGCGCGGGCGGAGCTCGCTGAACTCCTCGCTGGGGTAGCGGCCCGACAGCAGGTCGAGGACGTTGTGCAGCATGTCGTCACCGAGATCGGCGAACGCCGAGGTGCGACGGACCATGGTCGCGAGCTTCTCCACCGGCAGGTCCCCGGACATCGCGGCATGCGCGACGATCTGCTGGGCGAGAACGTCGAGCGGGTTGCGCAGGTAGCGGGTGGACTCGATGCGGCCGTCCAGCATGGCCCGCGTGACGACGGCGGTCTCGAGCAGGTCGTGGCGGTGCTTCGGGTAGATGGTGCCGTTGCTCGGTTCGCCCACGGTGTGGCCGGCACGACCGATGCGCTGCAGACCACGGCTGACGGCACCCGGTGACTCCACCTGGATGACCAGGTCGACAGCGCCCATGTCGATGCCGAGTTCCAGCGAGGACGTGGCGACGATGGCGCGCAAATTGCCACGCTTCAGTTGGTCCTCGATGAGCACGCGCTGTTCGCGCGCCAGCGACCCATGGTGCGCCTTCACAAGCTCCTCGCGCACCGCACCGGTCTGCGGGTCCACGCCGATGCCGCGTTCCTGGGCGAGTTCGTTCAGGTTCGCGGCGAGTCGCTCTGCGGCGCGGCGGGCGTTGCAGAAGATGATGGTGCTGCGGTGCGCGAGGATCTGGTCGAGAACCTTCGGGTAGATGCTCGGCCAGATGCTGGTGCGGCGCGGTGTGAGCGCCGCGGTGGCCGGACCACTGTGCAGTTCCCCCGGCACCGACTGGCGACCGAGGTCCGCCATGTCCTCCACCGGGACGACGACGTCGATGTTCAGCGTCTTGCGCACCCCCGTGTCGACGATGGTGACGGGCCGCGGCTGCATCGCATGGCCGGCGACGGTCTCCGATTCAGCCACGGGCATCTGGCCGCCGAGGAAGCGCGCCACTTCCTCGAGCGGGCGCTGCGTGGCCGACAGTCCGATGCGCTGCGGAGGTCTCGCCGTGATCTCCTCGAGCCGCTCGAGCGTGAGCATGAGGTGCGCGCCGCGCTTCGTGGGTGCGAGTGCGTGGATCTCGTCGATGATGACTGTGTCCACGTTGACCAACGTGTCGCGCACCGCCGACGTGAGCATGAGGTACAGCGACTCGGGCGTGGTGATGAGCAGGTCCGGTGGCCGGCGCGCGAGCGCCTGGCGGTCCTTCGCCGGGGTGTCACCGGTGCGCATGGCAACGACCGGCTCGTTGAACGGCACGCCGAGTCGTTCCGCGGCCAGCGCTATGCCGGCGAGAGGCGCGCGGAGGTTCTTCTCCACGTCGAAGGCGAGGGCGCGCAACGGCGACACGTACAGCACGCGGGTGCGCTGTTTCTGCGGTGGTGCCTCTGTGGTGATCAGCCGGTCGAGCGACGACATGAAGGCCGTGAGGGTCTTGCCCGAACCAGTGGGTGCGCAGATCAGCGTGTGGGCACCGCCGACGATGGCAGGCCAGCCCTGCACCTGCGGCGGAGTGGGCTCGGGGAAGGACGTGGCGAACCACTCGCGCACCGCGGGCGAGAACGCGTGCAACACCTTGTGGTCAGCCATGCGGCACCGTGCGGTCGGGCATGACTGCGAGGGTACCCACCCCGTGCGTCGGCCACCGAATGGCAGGGGCCGACCATGGGGTCCACGTCACACCGACGCACTGCCCGTCGCGTCAAGGGTGCGTCATACACTGGACGCATGCCGAATCCCGGTGAGCACCATCCCGCCTTCGAGGAGTACTGCGAGTGCATCTTCGAGCTGCGCGAGGACAGTGTCGACGTCATCCAGGCGCGAATAGCCGACCGGCTCCGCGTGTCGCGTCCCTCCGTCTCCGAGATGATCAGGCGCATGACCGACGAAGGGCTCATCGCCAGCGAGGGGGCACAGATCGTTCTCACGTCGAAGGGCGAGGACCTGGCCGTGCAGGTCGTGCGCCGTCACCGCCTGGCGGAGCGGTTCCTCACCGACATCCTCGGTCTCTCCTGGGCCCTCGCCCACCGTGAGGCCGGCAAGTGGGAGCACGTCATGTCATCCGAGGTCGAGGAAGCCATGGAGCGCGTCCTCGGCAACCCGACCACGTGCCCGCACGGCAACCCCATCCCGGGTTCGTCATACGCGCCACCCGACGCAGTGCGTCTCGCAAAGATCGGCGAGGGAAGCCCGTTCACCGTCACGCGCATCCCCGAGGAACTCGAGTTCACGCCGGGCATGCTCGACTACCTCGAGAAGTGGCACCTCGTACCTGGGTACTCGGGCGTGGTCACCGAGATCCAGCGCGACGGCGGCATGAAGGTGACCGTCGAGGGAAACCTTGTCGAAGTCGACCCTTTTGCGACATCACGCATCTTCGTCACCGCGTAGACCGAATCCCCCACACAACAGATCCCGACCACTGGAACACATGAAGAAGATCCCCCTCATCGCATCACTCGCAGTGTCGCTCGCGCTCTCGTCGTGCGGCACAACGATTGTCGGGTCACTCGACACCACCACGACGTCCTCGGTGGTCACCACGACGACCATCCCCACGGGGACGGTGACGTCGCTTCTGAACGAGATGCTTGCGAACGTGACCGGCCTCGGTGACATCATCGCCGGGGGGAAGGACAACGCCACCGCCCGCGAGCGCCTGCAGAACGTCGAGTCGATCTGGGTAGCGCTGGAGCCGCAGTTGGTCGCGTTGAAGAACGACACGAACGTGGACGTCGAGCGGATCGTGAATCTCGTGCGCACTGCGGTGAAGAAGAAGCGACCTGCCGATGCCGACAAGGCCGCGCGCTTCATCCCCCTCGTTCTCGACGCCACGAAGTAGCGCCGGGACGGACCTCAGCCGTTGCGGCGGCGGCGCAGTGCCGGCGGCAGGAAGAGAGCCGCTCCGACCGCCAGGAGAATCGGGACGACGATCAGCCATGTGGCGATGTTTGATTCCTTCGTGAACTTGCGGACGATGACGCCGAGAGTGAAGGTGACTTCGTCCTCGCCCTCCGCCTTCGTGGTGATCGCGACCCTGTGCGCGCCGGTCGGCAGTCCCTTCGGGATCACGACAACGGTGTCGAGTGTGCCGTCCTTGCCCACCGTTGCCGTCCCGATGCGGATGGGAGTGGAGAACATCCACATCTCCACCTCGGTGCCCGGAGCGAACCCCGCGATCTTGATGGCCACACGGGCGCCCGGTTCGAGAACGACATTGCCGTCCGCATCCAACGCAATCGTCCTGCCCCGGGTGTCAACGGATGACACGACGGCGCTCATCTTGCCGACCGAGATCACCACCTTGTTGTCCTGCCGCGTCACGGTTGACTGCTGGAGCTTCTTGCCCACCGTGACGGCAGCCTGACCCGTCTGCACAACGGCAACAGCGGGGACGGGAACCGTGGTGGCAGTGGGCAAGGTCGTCGTTGTCGTCGTGGTGGTTCCCGCCTTGCCGCGGACCCGAGACACGGTCGTCGTGGTCGGCGCGAGCGACGAAGGCGTCGCAGCGGGCACGGACACGGACCCCGTGAGCGCAGTCGACGGAGTCGCCGCCGAGGGGATCGTGGTCGTGGTCACCGGGTTGTTGATGATGATCTGCAGCACGGGTGCCGCGGTCGTGGTTGTTGCCGGCACTGTCGTGGTCGTTGTGGTGGACGTGGAGGTCGTCGTGGTGGATGTGGTGGTGGTGGCAACCACCACCGAGTAACGGACAATTACGACACCGTCGCCACCCTTGCCGCCCTTGCCGTAGCAGCAGTTCTGAACGCCTCCGCCGCCGCCGCCACCGCCCAGGCCGTCCGTGCCTGCAGTCGGACCTGTCCCGTTCGTGCCGCCGTCTCCGCCGCCACCTGCACCACCGAGGCCGCGCGTGCCGCTCTGGAAGAAACCGCCTGCACCACCGCCCGCGTAGGTGACGGTCGAACCGGTGATGTCCGATGACTTGCCCGCACCGCCCGCACCACCTATCGATCCCGATCCGTTCGACGAACCGTTGCCACCAGCACCGCCGGCACCACCGCCGCCACCACCGGCGTAGTAACCGCCGCTCGTCGGGGTGTTGCCCCCTGCGTTCCCGAACGTCGTTGCGTCACCGTCGGTTGCGTAGGTGCCGGCACCACCGACCTTCGGCCACGACAGACCGACACCGCCACCACCACCGGATGCACCGGCGACACCGTCGGTGGAGCATGCACCGCCACCGTCCTGACCGCCACCGCCGCCACCGCCGATGGCGGTGAGGGTGCCGGAAGCCAATCCGATCGACGAGGACGTTCCGTTGTAACCGACGCACGGCACGCCCTGTGAGGTGTCGCCTGCACCACCCGTGCCCGCGACGATCGCGACGACCTCTCCGGGGGACGTCACTGCGTTGGTGACCTCGCGGAAACCGCCGCCACCGCCGCCACCGCCGATGTCGTGGCCTCCCCCTCCGCCGCCACCGATGAGCAGAACGCGCACTGACGTGACGCCTGCCGGCACCGTCCAGGTGCACGACGTGGTGTTGGTGAATTTCAGGACAACGTCAGTGCCTGCACTCGTCTGCACGGGTGCGCACGCAGCTGCGTGGACGACGCTGCCGCCCACCAACGGTGCACAGAAGGCCGCCACGAGCGCAGTGGCGAGTACCAACCGAGGGAGACGATGACTGTTCGTCATGACCAGGAACGATACAACGGCAGGGGGCGACGAACCGAAGGTCAGGCCATCGCGGCAGGCAGGTCAAGCCCGTGCACGACCGTCAGCGACCGCGTGGAACGCGTGAGTGCCACGTACAGCAGGCGCAGACCCTGCGGGTCGAGCTCCACGATGCGTGACGGTTCCACCACGAGGCTCTCGTCGATCTCGAGACCCTTGACCAGGGTCGCGGGGACGATGGAGATGTCGTTGTCGAGTCCGGCGGCCTGTGCCCTGCCGTACGAGGTGCCGCGCGCGTCGAACTCCGCGGCAATCGCGTCGACCATGTCGTCGGGGCAGATCACCGCCAGACGGCCGGCGCCCGGTGCGTTGCTGATGTTGATCGCGTTCGACACCGTCTCGCGCACTACGTCGGTGACGCTGACACGCGTGATGACGGGCGGTGCATCTCCCTCGCGCACGCTCTTCGGCGAGCGGAGCCCGGGTGTCGCCACGTGCATCACCCTGTCGGCGATCTCCATGATCGCCGACGGGATGCGGTAGCCCACGGAGAGGCCGACGACGCGCGGGTCCTTCCGCGTCGGAAGGTGCGCGAGCACGTCGTCCCAACTGTTCGGTGCATGCGGACCGGTGGCCTGTGCGATGTCCCCGACAACGGTCATCGACCCGTTCAGCGAACGGCGCGTGACCATGCGCAGGGCCATCGGCGTGAGGTCCTGCACCTCGTCGATCACGATGTGACCGTACGTGCGGATCTCGTCCTTCTCGTCGATCTTGCCGAGCTTGTTCAACCTCGGCCCGAGCACGAAACGTGCCTCGTCGAGCAACGGTGCGTCGGCGGTCGTCCATTTCACGTCGTCGAGGTTCTCGTTGCGCGCGCGGTGCAGCGCAAGGTACTCCTCGTCCTTCAGGGTGCCCTCGGCTGCCAGCTTCAGCAGTGCCTTGCTGCCGAAGAGGTCGTGCAGCAGCTGGGCCGGCGTCAGCACCGGCCACATGCGCTCGATGAGCATGCGGTACTCGGCGGTGCCGCGCAACTGCTCGCGCACGTCGTCCGGGTCGGCGTCGCCGCCGCGCCACGTCGCAGCGATTGCGTTCCAGATCTCGCTCTCCACGAAGCGACGCGCCTGGTTGTGGCGGTGGAAGCGACGGCGTGCCGCCTTCACGATGTCGCGTGACGCCTCCGCGCGCAGTCGCACGTAACCCGTGCGGTACGGGAAGACGACGTCCTCCTTCAACGGGCGCTGGCGGTCGGCGACGGCCTTGTCGATGACCTTTGCCATCTTCTTCAGGCCCTTCACCCGCGCGGCATCGCGCGAATCGACTCCGCCGAAGCCGCATCCCGGAACGAGATCGGCGAGGATCACCTGCTCGACGCCGGCCTCGCCGAGTGACGGCAGCACGCGCTCGATGTAGCGCAGGAACACGCGGTTCGGACCGATGACGAGCACGCCCTGGTCCTCCAGCGGGAAACGGTGCGTGTACAGCAGGTAGGCGGCGCGGTGCAGCGCGACAACCGTCTTGCCGGTGCCGGGACCTCCCTGCACGACGAGCACGCCCGCCTGTGGCGAGCGAATGATCTCGTCCTGCTCGGACTGGATAGTGGCGACGATGTCGCCTAGCTGCCCGGAACGGCTGCGCTCGAGCGCCGACAGCAACGTGGAGTAACCGCGCAGGCCGGCGCGCGGGTCGTCACCGCCGAGACCCTCGTCGTGGCCGACGCCGAGGTGTCCCTCACCGAACAACTCGTCCTCGATGCCCTGCAACTGGCGACCCTGCACGATGAAGTGACGGCGGCGCGCGAGACCCATCGGGTCGCGGCCGGTGGCACGGTAGAACGGCTCGGCAACGGGGGCACGCCAGTCGATGACCACGGGCTCGCGGTTCTTGTCGCTGACAGCGAGGCGACCGATGTGGAAACCCTCGATGCCCTCGGTCGGCTCGCCGTGCTCGTCCAGTGCGAGACGGTCGATGCGGCCGAACACCAGCGCCGAATCTCCCAGTTCGAGCTTCTCCAGACGACCGACAAGTTGCTCGTCGACCGCGTTGCGCTCGAAGCGTGCCTGGAACGTGCCGCCGGGACCCGTGGTGGTGAGTTCGCGCATCTTCAGCGCGTCGGTGCGGCTCTCCTCCAGGCACACGTACGCGTGGTCGATGAAGGCCTGTTCCTCTGCGAACTCGGGGTGCTGTTCGGTCATGTTCCTCGTTGTTCCGGGCTTGTGGCGGTCCGAATTTGGGGTCTAGCCATGCTATCGGGAGCCATTTGCACAAATGCACGGGCATCCACTTGCTGCATCGGGCCTGATGACACAGGGGGCCGGAAATTCGTCACGATTCCCGCCCCGTGCGGGCCCCGGCACACATGGTCATCCGTTCACCCATAGCCAATGTCCAACAGGAAGGACGACCCGAATGTTCCCGTCGGCAACCCCCAACCCGAGGCGTTCGCGCGGCGCACTCGTCACCGCGATCCTCGTGTGCGCCGTTCCCGCTTCAACGGCGAGCGTCGCGCTTGCCCCGCGGACGACCGCCCGGGCGACCACGGTCGAGATGGCCGTCCAACGTCGTCTCCCGGGCGTTGATGGTGACGGATGGGCTGATGACGACACCATCAACGCGCGCGTCTCTGACGGCGTCCCGCGCACCGCCGACGCACGGTGTTCATGGGCTGTTGTCACCGGCGTCGATCCGGTCGCGGGGACGACGGAACGCCCCGTCACACGCACCGTTGCGGGGGTGAAGGAGACCCTGTACCAACGGACCTGCCCCGACAACCGCGACAGTTGGTACCAGTGGATCAAGGACTCCACGAAGACGCGGCTCGTCGACCACGTGTCCTCCACCGCCGCGGACAAGCTGAAGAGTCTCGTGTTCCGCACCGCGCCGGCACGTGACCGTCTGGTGGTGAACGTGGGGACATGGTTCTGGGTGCCGCGCGCCATGTGGAAACCGATCTCCGTCACGGCCTACATCACGACGCCGGTCGGCGTGATCTCCGTGACGGTCACTGCGACACCCTCACGACTGCGTTTCGACCCCGGCAACAAGGACGATGCTGCGTGGTGTGATGGTCCCGGTGACGCATGGACGGCGTCGATCGGTGACGCAGCCGTCAGCGACTGCATGTACACCTACCGGCACGCGTCAGATGACGAACCGAACAAACGATTCGTCGCTCACACCGCCGTCGAATGGAACCTGCGGGTGAAGTCGAACTTCGGGTTGTCCTTTCCGCTCCCGCATGCGCGCACCACCGTCACGACCCCCGTCACGGTGCGCGAACTGCAGGCCGTGCTGACGCCGTGACGGCGATCTGGCCGTTCCCCGACGCCGGGGATTCACCGTCAAAGGCCCCCGCCGAATAGCGTGTGACACGCACATTCACCGCCCATCACGGACAGGCCCCCATGAACGAAGACAAAGACCGCTTCCTGCTCGACCGTCGCTACAACACGGCTCTCGGGGACATGAGCGACGACACGCTAGGCGCCCTCGCTGCCGCTCTCGACGAGGAGCTTCGCGATGCGTTCGCCCAACTCGTGGGTCTTCCCGAAGGTGCGTACGACGACACGGCCACACTCGGTGAGCGTGTGCGCGACGGCTACACAAGGCGCCGCGTCGCACACGACACGGGCATCATCCTTGCCGAGCCGTGCACGCAGTACTCGATCGAGAAACTCGGTGACTCCAGCGAAGACCCCACGGTCGACGAACTGCGCGAACTGCTCCCCGAGGTGACCGAGAAGTTCGGCGCCGATGCCGTCCTGCTGATGGTCATCCAGTACTCGCGCTCGTTGAAGGGCTTCCGCGAACTTGTCGCGACGGATGACCGCTTCGCCCCGAAGGGCGAGCCGGTGGGCGGTGCGCTCCTGGTGAAGGACGAGGCTGAACAGGCGGCCAAGCGCGAGGCGCGCAAGGCACGGAAGGCCGCCAAGAAGAAGTGACCGGTTCGTTCCCTGGCCGGCCTTGACCGGGCGGGGAACTGCTCAGCCGAAGAAGACGCTGGCGACGTTGTCGTAGAGGTCGAGGTCCACGTACCGGGTCTGGCCGAGCACGCCCGTCAGTGGGGTGCGCACGATGTCGTCGTTGCGCACCGCCACCATCTGGCCGAACACGCCGTCGTGCAGGGTCTGAGTGGCCGCGACGCCGAGACGTGTGCACAGCACACGGTCGAACGCACTCGGCGTTCCGCCGCGCTGCACGTGGCCGATCTGCACGACACGCGTCTCGAAACCGGTGCGGTCCGCAAGCGCCGTGGCCACCACGCTCGATATTCCGCCGAGACGCGGGCGCCCGAAAGGGTCGAGTGTGTAATCGGGCATCGGCATCGTCCCGGGGACGGGCTGTGCCCCCTCTGCCACAACGACGATGGACGCGTACCGACCGCGTGAGTGGCGGCGCGTGACCACCTCGGCGACGTCGTCGATGTTGAACGGACGCTCGGGAATGAGGATCGCGGTCGCGCCGCCGGCGATGCCGGCGTGCGTGGCGATCCACCCGGTGTCACGGCCCATCACCTCGACAACAATCACGCGGTCATGGCTCTCTGCCGTCGTGTGCAGGCGGTCAATCGCATCTGTCGCGATCTGCACCGCCGTGCTGAACCCGAAACAGATGTCGGTGCCGATGACGTCGTTGTCGATGGTCTTCGGCACGCCGACAACGGGAAGACCGATCTGCTCGTGAAGCTTGGCAGCGACCGAGAGGGACCCGTTGCCGCCGATCACAACGAATCCGTCGAGCCCGAGCTCGTCGCAGACGTCGCGGACGCGTTGTGGTCCGTCGTCGTGGTCGAAAGGGCTGCCGCGCCGCGTGCCGATGATGGTGCCGCCACGCGGGAGCATGCCGCGCATGGTGCCGACGGTCAGTTCGATGAAGCGCTTGTCGAGAACACCGTCCCATGCATCGAGGAAGCCGATGAACTCGTCGTCAAAATCAACCGACCCCTTGCGCACGACCGCACGGATGACGGCGTTCAGGCCGGGGCAATCCCCGCCGCCAGTGAGCACGCCGATACGCATGACTCCACGCTACAAAGCAGTGCCGACGCGCGTGGGGGCAATTCGTCAGGCAGGCGCGACCGGTGGGACCGGTTTGCCTCCCTGGTGATGCGCCTTCTCGGCCTCGAGTTGGCCGAGAAACCTGGGCAGCGTGTCTCGCGCGAGTGCGGCGGCAATCTCGAAGCGGAACTGCACCTCTGCTGCCGCGCCGTTGTCGTTTCCGTAGCCGATCGCTGCGGGCTTCGACTTCGTGCTCATGGAGATGGTGGTGATCCCGTCAGGCGAGTGCTCCATTCCCATCATCTTGGAAAATTTCCACTCTTCGGTGCGCACGTCCCCGCGGAACATCACGCGCACATTGGTGATCATCGTCTCGCCCGAATCGGTGTATTTCATCGACTCGGTCCCCTGCACGTACGTCCCCCGCTGGCCGCCCATGTGCCCGCGCACCCGGCCGAAGATGGGGAACGAGACGCCGCCGTAGCCGCCCTCGTATCTACCGGGACCGCGCACAACGGTCAGAAGGCCCGTGCCCGTGATGAACGCCACCGGGAATTCGTCGTTCTCCAGCATGAAGCCGTAGCTGTTGCGGTCGACGAATTGCTCAGCCACCTTGCCGTTCACGCAGTCCCGCACGATCTCGATCATCCGGTCAATGCGCTCGTCGGCGTCCTCCCAGTCGGCGAGGTCACCGTTGTGGATGACCATCGCACGGTCGTACTGCTTCTGTGCCTTGCGGCGCGCGATGCCGTCGAACAGTCCCATCAGGATTCAGACTAGGCAACCAGTGGCCACAGGTCGCTCAGTCACGAATCAAAACGCAGTTCGTCACCTGCCCGGATGACACCGGGACTGGTGATGCGCGCGTACACACCAAGGTTTTGGTCGAGATCACGCACGATGTGGCGCAGCACCGCCTTGTCAGCGGGGATGCCGCCGTGCACCTCACGTGTGGTCATCACGCAGCGCGGGCACGGCTTCAGGAACTCCACTCGTGCGCCGCCGTTGCCGATGGACGCCGTGCGGCCGGTCCAGGAAAACTCTGGGTGGCCTTCGGCGCCTGCAAGGTCGGTGTCGACCACGAGACTCGGCCGGAAGCGCCGCACGTCGACATTGGTCCCGGGCAGCGCATCCGCGAGTGCCCGAAGCGCGGACGTCGTCATGACCATCAACGGCCAGCAGTCGTAGTGCGCGCCGGGCGGTGACTCGAACTCCACCACCTCCGGCGGGAACGCGGAGAAGTCGGGAAGCGGTTCGTCAGGTTCGCGGCCGAACACCGCGCGCAATTCAGTCATCGGGTCGTCAATTGATGACGGGCCGCGCCGGAAGTGTTCGAGGTTGTTGTCAGCCGGGAGACTCTCGAGCGTCACGTCGTGGCCGAGCGCCGCTGAGATGCGTGCGTCGACATCGGCGTCATCACTGTGCACCTTGGAGCCGTCGGGCAGCGTGATCATCACACGCGTGCCGCCCGCGAATTCGGCCGCGAACAGCATGAGACTGCCGAGTTTCTTCGCGCCACGGATGCCGCCGATCTCGCGCGACCGCACGGCCCAGTGGCGGTCGCCCGCGATGCCGAGAGTCGTCAGTTCCGCCTGCGGCACCGTGCCTCCCACCATGGACTTGACCGGGTACCGCCAGATTTCGGCGACGTGCATGGTTTCGGTGCTCATTCCCAGACCATAGGACGGTCTGCGACCCATTTGCCCAAATCAGCGACATCGACTGGCGAAATGACAGCCGGGAACAGGTCAATTCGGCTCCGACCCCTGTTCAGCTGGACCGGCCGAGGGATAGCGTGAAGTGATGAACGGGGGTCACCTATTACTAGGTGTCATGGCCACGCCCTGGTGGGGCGCAGGGGGCACGGTCGCTCCATGACGCGCATCCGCAAACGGCTCGTCGCAGGTCTGTTGCTGATGGTCGGCTTCATCGCGGCCGGCGCGGGCGCCATCTACGGTCTCGCGATCCTCAACCAGACGAACACCACTGCTGTTCTCTCGTACGGCATCTGGGACTACACGACGTTCGACCTGAGCGCTGACCTGCAGGGCGCGACGGGTCCGGTGACATGGACGACGTCGAACGTGCCCGCCACAATCGCCGCCAGCTTCAACGCCGGTGCCGACACGAATGCAACCTTGACCCTGCGCCAGCTGAACAACGGACCCGATGCGGGGACGTACACCATGTACGTGAATGCCCAGGCCGCGAGCGGCGAGAGCAACCAGATCACCATCACGCTCACCGTCACGCCCCGCGCCCTCACGCTTGCCGGCACCTTCACTGCCCAGAACAAGGTCTACGACCGCTCCACGGCTGCCACGATCAACGCGAACAATCTGGTCATCGTCGACGGTGACATTCTGGACGGCGACGACGTCTCGTTCACGCCGACGCTCGTGTTCGCCAACGCGAACGTCGGGAACGCGAAGACCGTCACGGTGTCCCCCGGGTCGGCGCTGTCGGGTGCACAGGCCGGCAACTACACGCTGAGCGTGACGGGCGCCCCGACCGCAACCGCGAACATCACCGCGAAGCCCCTCACCGTCACCCCTCCCACGTTCTCCAAGACCTACGACGGGAACACCACGGCCACTGCATCCGGGGCCCCGACACTCGTGGGCATCGAATCAGGTGACACCGTCACCGTCACCGGAACACCCACCTACACGTACTCGCAGAAGGGCGTCGGGACGGGTCTCACGGTCACGCCGAGCGTGTCCTACGGCCTCGGTGGTTCGAGCGCCGGGAACTACTCGGTGACGCAGCCCTCCATGACGGGCACCATCAGCCAGAGGTCGCTCAGCATCACGTTCACGGGTACGAACCGACCGTACGACGCAACGACCGTCGCAACCGTGACGGCGTCGTCGGACACTCGTGTGTCGGGCGACGTCCTCGGCACGATCTCAGCATCCGGTGCCAACTTCACGCAGGCGGGCGTCGGCACGGGAATCACCGTGAACATCTCAGGGATCTCGGCCAACGGTGCGGATGCGGCGAACTACGTGATGCCCTCGAGCGCCACGACAACCGCGAACATCACGGCCCGGCAGGTGACCGTCGGTGGCACGCTGACCGTGCCGTCCACCCGGGTGTACGACAGCACGGTCGCGGCAACCATCACGGACGCATCCACGTTGACGCTCGTCAATGTGGTGGGTGCGGACAGCGCGAACCTCTCACTCGCGTCGCCCGTTGCCGCCTACGCCACGAAGACGGTCGGCGCCGGGAAGAGCGTGTCGCTGACGTCGGCATCGTTGGGGGGAAGTGCCGCGCCCAACTACTCACTCAGCGTGGCCGGCGCCCCCACTGCCTCCGCCGCGATCACGGCGAAGGCGCTGAACGTCACCATTGCCACCGCGGACCGCACCTACAACGGACTCGCAACCGCCACGGTTACGTACCTGGACGACCGGATCTCGGGCGATTCGTTGACGGTCTCGGGAACAGCAACTTTCAGCGACAAGCACGTCGGCACGGGCAAGATCGTGACGGCAACCGGCATCTCGCTGTCCGGGGCCGACGCGGCGAACTATTCGCCCAACACGTCGGCGACCACCACCGCCTCCATCACCCCGCGCAGCCTCAGTGTCACGTTGTCCGGCGGGGGCAAGACGTACGACGGCAACACAACGGCCCCGGTGACGTTCCTCGACAACCGTGTCTCGGGTGACTCCCTGACGGTCTCGGGAACAGCGACGTTCGCGTCGAAGACGGTGGGGGCAGGCAAGACGATCTCGGCAACCGGGATCTCACTGTCGGGCGCCGACGCCGGTGACTACACGGCGAACTCCACTGCTTCCGCGACGGCCACCATCACCGCGCGGTCACTGGCGGTGGGGATCACCACGAACAACAAGACCTACGACGGGCTGACAACCGCCACGGTCACCTACACCGACAACCGCGTCTCGGGCGACTCGATCAGCATCACCGGCACCGCGACATTCGCCTCCAAGACCGTCGCCAACGGAAAGACCATCACCGCGAACACCATCAACGTCACCGGCGCCGACTCCACCAACTACACCTGGAACACCACCGCGACCGGCACCGCCAACATCACGGCCCGCACGCTCACGGTGGGCATCACCACCACCAACAAGACCTACGACGGGCTGACAACAGCCACGGTCACCTACACCGACGACCGCGTCTCGGGCGACTCGATCAGCATCACCGGCACCGCGACATTCGCCACCAAGACCGTCGCCAACGGAAAGACCGTCACCGCGAGCGGCATCAACGTCACCGGCACCGACTCCACCAACTACACCTGGAACACCACCGCGACCGGCACCGCCAACATCACGGCCCGCACGCTGACCATTGTCGGCACGTACACCGCGTCGAACCGCGCGTACGACGGCACCACCGACGCGACCGGCAACGTGTCACTGCCCGCCTCGCCCTCGCTGTCGGGTGTCCAGGCAACCGACAGCGTGACGCTCACGGGTACGCCCACCTTCACCTTCGCAAGCGCGAACGTCGGCACGTCGATTGCCATCACCGGCTCTGGCTACTCGCTGGGGGGCACGGATGCAGCCAACTACGTGCTCACACAACCCACCACCAACGCCGCGAACATCACCGCCCGCACCGTCACCATCGGTGGGACACTGACGGTCACGTCGACAAGGGTCTACGACGGCACGCTCGCCGCGAACGTCTCGAATGCCGCAACCCTCTCGCTCTCGAACGTCGCGAGCGCGGACTCGGGCAACGCGTCGAAGCTGGCCATCGCGACCGTCACGGCGCAGTACGCAACGAAGGCCGTGGGCACGGGCAAGACGGTGTCGGTCACCGCCGCGACGCTGTCGGGAACGTCGATGTCGAACTACACGGTCAGCGTCACCGGTGCACCGACGGCGACTGCGGCCATCACCGCGCGCACGCTCAATGTCACCGCCGGGGGTGTCCACCGCACCTACAACCAGAACACGTCGGCAGTGGTCCTGCTGTCCGACGACAGGGTCTCCGGTGACACCCTGACTACCTCGTACACGTCGGCGTCCTTCGCCGACAAGAACGTGGGCACGGGCAAGACGGTCAGCGTGACGGGAATCTCGGTCACCGGCGCCGATTCGGGCAACTACACGTGGAACACGACGACGACCACGACGGCAAACATCACTGCCAGGGGAGTCTCCGTCACCATCACGGCGTCCAACAAGGTCTACGACGGTCTCACCTCAGCCGCAGTCACCTACTCGGACACACGGCTCGCAGGGGACATCTTCACCGTCACCGGCACGGCCACGTTCGCGTCAAAGGCTGTCGGCGTCGGAAAGACCGTGACAGCCAGCGGCATCACCCTCACGGGAGCCGATGCCGCGAATTACTCGCCCAACTCGTCGACCACCAACACGGCGACCATCACCGCGAGGACCCTCGCCGTCACCATCACGAGCGCGGGCAAGACATACGACGGGTTGACATCGGCCACGGTCACGTACGCAGACGACAGGGTCTCGGGCGACGCCCTCACCGTCACCGGCACCGCCACCTACGCCACGAAGACCGTGGGCACCGGAAAGACCATCACTGCCGCCTCCATCTCGGTCACGGGCGCCGACTCGGGCAACTACACGTGGAACTCGTCGACAACGACCACCGCGAGCATCACGGCGCGGACCCTTGCGGTGTCGATCACGCCGTCCAACAAGACCTACGACGCGCTCACGTCTGCCTCGGTGACCTACGGGGACAACCGCGTCGCGGGGGACTCGCTCTCCGTCACCGGCACCGCCACCTTCGCCGACAAGCTGATCGGCACGGGCAAGACGGTCACCGCCACCGGGATCACCGTGACCGGCACCGACTCGGGCAACTACACGTGGAACACCACCGCGACGAACACGGCCAACATCACCGCGCGGGCACTCACCATTGTCGGCACGTACACCGCGTCGAACCGCGTGTACGACGGCACCACTGCGGCCACGGGGAACGTCTCGGTCCCCGCCTCACCGACCCTCGCCACGGTCCAGGGTTCCGACAGTGTCGCTCTCTCGGGCATGCCCACCTTCACGTTCGCCAGTGCGAACGTCGGCACCGCAATCAACATCACCACCAGCGGCTACTCGCTGACCGGGACTGACGCGGGCAACTACACGCTGACGGCGCCCACCCTGTCCGCGAACATCACGACGCGCGCGGTCACCATCGGCGGCACACTCGTGGTGGCTTCGACGCGCTCGTACAACCAGTCCGCAGTGGCCACCATCACCGACTCCACCCAGTTGACCATCGTGAATGTCGCAGCCGCCGACGCGGGCAATGCCGCAAAGCTCGCATTGACCTCTCTCGCGGCGGCGTACCCGGACAAGGCTGCCGGCACGGACCGCACGGTCTCCCTCACGACGGCCAGTCTCACCGGCACGTCCATGGCGAACTACTCGCTCAGTCTGACGGGTGCTCCCACCGCGACGTCCACCATCACCCCGCGGTCGCTCACCGTCTCCATCACCGCGACGTCGAAGGTCTACAACTCGAGCGATGCCGCCTCGGTCACCTACACCGACAACAGGATTTCCGGCGACATCTTCACGGTCAGCGGCACCGCGACCTTCTCCGACGCGAACATCGGCACGGGCAAGCAGGTGACGGCGTCCGGCATCACGCTGACGGGTGCCGACTCGGCGAACTACAGCCAGAACACGACCGCCAACACCACAGCGAACATCACCTCTCGCACGCTGACGATCACCGGCACTTTCACGGCGTCGAACAAGGTCTACGACGGCACGACTTCGGCGAACGGCAACGTCTCGGTCCCCGCCTCGCCCGGCCTGTCCGGTGTCCAGGGCGCCGATGACGTCGCACTCGCCGGCTCCCCCGTGTTCACCTTCTCGCAGGCAACCGTCGGCACGAACCTCACGATCACCACATCCGGATACTCCCTGTCGGGGACGACCGCGGGCAACTACACCCTCACCCAACCCACGTACACCGCCAGCATCACCACGCGCACCGTCACCATCGGTGGGTCACTCGTGGTCAATTCCACAAAGACCTACGACAGCACGACGGCCATCACCATCACGGATTCCTCCCAGCTCACGCTCGTGAACGTGCCGGCAGCCGATGCGGGAGCACCCTCGAAGATCTCCCTCACCGGCCTGGTCGCGCAGTACTCATCGAAGACCGTGGGCACTGGAAAGACCGTGTCGCTGACTGCAGCGTCGATCACAGGCACGACGTCGTCCAACTACCTGCTCAGCATGGTGGGTGCGCCCACCACCACCGCCGACGTCACCCTGCGCTCGCTCAACGTCACCATCACGGCATCGAACAAGGTCTACAACGCGAGCACGGCCGCATCGGTGACGTACTCGGACAACAGGGTCTCCGGGGACTCGTTCACGGTCTCGGGCACCGCCACCTTCGCCGACAAGAACATCGGCATGGGCAAGACCGTGACAGCCAACTCGATCACCCTCACGGGCACGGACGCCGGCAACTACACGCAGAACACCACCGCAACGAACACGGCGAACATCACCGCGCGGCCGCTCACCGTCACCGGCACGTTCACCATCGCCAACCGCCAGTACGACGCCACCACGGACGCCACGGGCCAGGTCACGGTCCCCGTGAGCGCGGGACTGTCGGACGTGCAGGTGGGCGACGATGCCACGTTGACGGGAACCCCCACGTTCACGTTCGCAAAGGCGACAATCGGCAACAGCATCGCCATCTCCACCACGGGCTACTCGGTGACCGGCGCGGACGCCGGGAACTACGCGCTCACCCAGCCGAGCTTCTCGGCGAACATCACCGCGCGGCCGCTCACCATCGGGGGCGCCCTCGTCGTCTCCCCCACGAAGACGTACAACCAAACGACGGCCTCCGCGATCACGGACAGCACCCAATTGACCCTGGTGAACGTTCCCGCGGGTGACGCGAACAACGCGGCAAAGGTCGCACTCGCGTCCCTCAGCGCCACGTACTCGGACAAGAACGTGGGCACCGGCAAGACGGTGAGCCTCGCCACCGCCCAGCTGACCGGCACAACCGCGTCGAACTACACGCTCACCACCGCGGGAGCGCCGACCACGACCGCGGACATCACCGCGAAAGCCCTCGTCGTCACCATCACCCCGTCAAGCAAGACATACGACCAGACAACGATCGCCAGCGTCACGTACGGGGACAACCGCATCTCGGGCGACTCGTTCACCGTCAGCGGCACCGCAACGTTCAGCGACAAGAACGTCGGGACGGGCAAGCAGGTCACCGCCAACGGCATCACGCTCACCGGCGGAGACGCCACCAACTACAGCCAGAACACCACGGCCACGAACACGGCGAACATCACCGCCCGCGCGCTGGCGGTCACGATCACCGCGTCAAGCAAGACCTACGACCAGACGACGGCCGCGACCGTCACGTACGGGGACAACCGCATCTCGGGCGACTCGTTCACCGTCAGCGGCACCGCGACCTTCGCCAGCAAGACGTACGGACTGAGCAAGCAGGTCACCGCCAGCGGGATCACGCTCACGGGCACCGACGCGGCGAACTACAGCCAGAACACCAGCACCACGACGACGGCCAACATCACGAAGAAGACGCTGAACGTCACGATCACCGCCCTGAACAAGGTGTACGACCGCACGACCACGGCAACCGTCACGTACCTCGACGACCGCATCACGGGCGACGTCCTCACGGTGACCGGCACGCCGAACTTCATCGACAAGACGGTGGCGACCGGCAAGACCGTCACGGCAACGGGGATCGCCATCAGCGGCGCCGATGCGGTGAACTACACGCAGAACACCACCGCCACCACCACGGCCGATATCACAGCGAAGTCCCTCAACGTCACGATCACGGCCTCAAGCAAGGTGTACAACGCGAGCGATGCGGCGAGCGTGACGTACTCGGACAACCGAATCACCGGGGACTCTCTCACCGTCAGCGGCACGGCGACCTTCAGCGACAAGACGGCAGCAAACGGGAAGACGGTCACGGCAAACGGCATCTCGCTCTCCGGCGCCGACGCCGCCAACTACTCCCAGAACACCACGGCCACCAACACGGCGAACATCACGAAGCGCCCGCTCACGGTCACCGGCACCTTCACCGTGGCCAACCGCGCGTACGACGCCACCACCGACGCGACACCGCAGGTGACGCTCCCCGTGAGTGCGGGACTCTCCGACGTGCAGGCAGGCGACGACGCAACCCTGACCGGAACTCCCGCGTTCACGTTCGCCCAGGCCACTGTCGGAACGGGCATCGCCATCAGCACCAGCGGCTACTCGGTCAGCGGAGCGGACGCCGCGAACTACGCGCTCACCCAGCCGAGCTTCAGCGCAAACATCACCCAGCGACCCGTGACGATCGGCGGTTCCCTGGTCGTCAGTTCCACGAAGACCTACGACCGCGGAACCGCCTCGACAATCACCACCCCGTCGGCCCTCACACTCGTCAACGTGCCTGCCGGTGACGCGAACAACGCCGCCAAGGTCGGTCTGACCTCCCTCACCGCCGTCTATGCCGACAAGACCGTCGGCACGGGCAAGACGGTGAGCCTGGCCACGGCGTCCCTGACGGGCACGACATCGGCCAACTATTCGCTCAGCATGACCGGCGCACCAACAACCACCGCCGACATCACCGCCAAGTCGATGAACGTCACGATCACCGCAGCAAGCAGGACCTACAACCAACTCACGGCCGCCACTGTGACGTACTCGGACAACCGCATCTCCGGCGACTCACTCGTGGTCAGTGGCACCGCCAACTTCAGCGACAAGAACGTCGGCAGCGGCAAGACCGTCACCGCGACGGGGATCTCACTGTCGGGCGCCGACGCCGCCAACTACACGCCGAACACGACCGCCACCAACACCGCCAACATCACTGCGAAGTCGATGGCTGTCACCATCACCGCATCCAACAAGGTCTACGACGCACTCACGGCCGCGAGCGTGACGTACTCCGATGACCGCATCGCGGGTGACTCCCTGACCGTCACCGGAACCGCCACATTCGCCAACAAGAACGTCGGTGTCGGCAAGACCGTCACCGCGAACGGAATATCGCTCTCGGGAACGGACGCCGCCAACTACACGCCGAACACCTCGACAACCACCACCGCCAGCATCACCCAGCGCACACTCGCCGTCACCGCGACCGCAGCGAACAAGACCTACGACGCGCTCACCGCCGCGAGCGTCACCTATGCCGATGACCGCCGGCCCTCCGACATCCTCAACATCGCCGGAACGGCCAACTTCGACACGAAGAACATCGGCACCGGCAAGACCGTCTCGGTGACGGGCATCTCGGTGACGGGAACCGATGCCGGCAACTACACCTGGAACACCACCACCTCGACGACCGCGGACATCACCATCCGCACCCTCGCCGTCACCGCGGTGGCCGACACGAAGGTCTACGACTCCACCACCGCCGCGACCGCCACCTACAGCGACAACCGTGTCGCGGGGGACGTTCTCTCGGTGACCGGCACCGCCACCTTCTCCACCAAGGTCGTGGGAACCACGAAAGCCGTGTCCATCGTCGACATCTCGGTGACCGGCACCGACGCCGGCAACTACACCTGGAACACCACCACGTCATCGACTGCCGACATCACGCAGCGGCCCCTCCAGGTGACGGGCACCCTGCAGGCGCAGGACAAGGTCTACGACGGACTGCGCACGGCCACATACAACGTCGCCGACCTCACGTTGGTCGGCGTGCAGGGCTCTGATGCGGTCGGTGTGTCCAACCCGCGCGGCCGCTTCCGCACGAACGCGAACGTCGGCGTGCTGAAGACGGTGGAGCTCACCTCGTACCAGCTGACCGGAGCGGACCTCGGCAACTACGCCGTCACCGTGGACAACTCGCCGATCACCTACGCCACGATCACCGCACGACCACTGAACGTCACGATCACGGCGACGAACAAGACCTACGACGGGTCCGATTCGGCCAGCGTCACGTACCTCGACGACCGCGTGGCGGGTGACGTCCTGACGGTCAGCGGCACCGCCACCTTCAGCGACAAGAACGTGGGAACTGCCAAGACCGTGACGGCAAACAGCATCGCGATCACGGGAACTGCGGCGGGCAACTACTCGCAGAACACCACCGCCACGACCACGGCGAACATCACGTCCCGGTCGCTCGCCGTCACCATCTCAACGTCGAACAAGACCTACGACGGCAACACCGCCGCCTCGGTGACCTATTCCGACAACCGGGTGAGCGGCGACATCCTCACCGTCTCCGGAACCGCGACCTTCGCGTCGAAAACTGTCGGAGTCGGCAAGACCGTCACGGCCAGCAGCATCTCGCTCGCCGGAACCGACGCTGGCAACTACACGCAGAACACCAGCACCACGGGGACGGCAACCATCACCGCGCGGCCGCTCGTCGTCACCATCACGGCACCCAACCGCACCTACGACCGGACGGTCATCTCATCCGTCACGTTCGCCGACGACCGGGTGAGCGGCGACATCCTCACCGTCTCCGGTTCCGCCACTTTCGCATCGAAGACCGTCGGCGTGGGCAAGACCGTCACCGCCACGGGTATCTCGATCACCGGCACCGACGCCGCGAACTACAGCCAGAACACCACGGCCACCACGACCGCCGACATCACCACCAAGACGCTCAACGTGACGATCACCGCGTCGAGCAAGGTGTACAACGCCAGTGATGTCGCGAGCGTGACGTACGCCGACGACCGCATCTCCGGTGACTCGCTGACGGTCAGCGGCACTGCCACATTCAGCGACAAGACGGCCGCGAACGGCAAGACCGTGACTGCCTCGGGCATCACGCTGACCGGCACCGACGCCGCCAACTACAGCCAGAACACCACGGCGACGGCCACCGCCAACATCACGAAACGCGGGCTCACCGTGACCGGCACGTTCACCGTGGCGAACCGCGCCTACGACGCGACAACGGACGCCACCGCCCAGGTGACCCTGCCTGTCACTGCCGGCCTCTCGGCCGTGCAGGGCGCAGATGACACCACCCTCACGGGCACTCCGGTCTTCACCTTCGCCCAGGCGACGGTGGGCAACGGCATTGCCATCTCGACATCCGGGTACTCCCTGGCCGGTGCCGACGCCGCCAACTACACCCTCACGCAACCCTCGTTCACCGCGAACATCACCCAGCGGCCGCTGACGATCGGTGGCTCTCTTGTTGTCGCATCGACGCGCACGTACGACCGCACCACGGCATCCGCGATCACTGATGCCTCGCAGCTCACGCTCGTGAACGTCCCCGCCGGCGACTCCGGGGATGCGGCGAAGGTCGCGCTCGCGTCCCCTGTCGCGCAGTACTCGTCGAAGACCGTCGGCACCGGCAAGACGGTGTCCCTCACCTCTGCCTCCCTCTCGGGAACGACCGCCCCGAACTACACCCTGGGTCTGACTGGTTCCCCCACCACCACGGCCGACATCACCGTGCGCGCGCTCAACGTCACCATCACCGCATCCAATAAGACCTACGACCAGACCGATGCCGCCTCCGTCATGTACGCGGACAACCGGGTGTCCGGCGACATCTTCACGGTCGGCGGCACCGCCACGTTCAGCGACAAGAACGCGGGTGCCGGCAAGACCGTGACGGCCAACAACATCACCCTCACGGGGGCCGACGCGGGCAACTACACGCAGAACACCAGCACCACCACCACGGCCACGATCAACAAGAAGGCCCTCGCGGTCACCATCACCGCATCGAACAAGACCTACGACCAGACCACTGCGGCGTCGGTCACGTACCTCGACGACCGCATCACCGGAGACGTGCTGACGGTGAGCGGCACCGCAACATTCGCGTCGAAGACGTACGGCGTCGGCAAGACGGTCACGGCCAGCAGCATCTCGCTCGCCGGGACCGACGCGGGCAACTACACGCAGAACACCAGCACCACCACCACGGCCACGATCAACAAGAGGGCCCTCGCGGTCACCATCACCGCATCGAACAAGACCTACGACCGCACGACATCGGCCTCCGTCACGTACCTCGACGACCGCATCACCGGAGATGTGCTGACGGTGAGCGGCACCCCGGCCTTCTCTGACAAGAACGTGGGGACGGGCAAGA
>Ga0075472_10000076_pt1 | contig 36773 bp, 36 predicted proteins | sample DEB19_08_DNA_3_FD_77014 | JGI IMG/M metagenome (GOLD analysis project Ga0075472, IMG submission 77014) | Aqueous microbial communities from the Delaware River and Bay under freshwater to marine salinity gradient to study organic matter... | ecosystem: Environmental > Aquatic > Marine > Coastal ...
GAACGCAGGGATAACAAATATCATGATCACCGCCACCACCACAAAAGCGACCACAATGACCGAAATCGGGTACATCAGTGCCGATTTGATCTTGGACTTGATGGCCTCGGTCTTCTCCATGTACAGGGCCAATCGGTCCAGCAACTGATCCAGGATGCCGGCCTGTTCGCCCGCCTCAACCAGGTTGCAGTACAGGTTGTCAAAGTACATCGGATGCTTGCGGAAAGCGGAACTCAAGGAATTTCCAGTTTCAACATCATTGCGAATCTCACTGAGCAGCCGGGTCACACTGGGGTTGGCGCTACCCCTGCCGACAATGTCAAAAGACTGCAGTAATGGAACACCTGCTTTCATCAGAGTGGCGAGCTGACGCGTAAAAATGGCGATGTCCTTGGGCTTGACGGCCTTGCCGGCCCGCAACTTGCGCTTGTTGATTTTGGCAGACAAGATACCCTGACGGCGCAGAGAGGCTTGTACCTGATTTTCGCCGGCAGCACGCATCTCGCCCCGCACCGTTTTGCCGTTGCGGTCCTTGCCTTCCCATTCGAAGACAAATTCCTTGGTAACCGACGCCTGCGCTGTGGCCATGTCTAACTGACGAGTTGTTACAAGCCAAGTTTAATCTGGGGAAAAAAATGTCGGGTTGTTACCCACGGATACCGGTCAGAAGAGTGACATCGATCAAATCGAACGGTTGTGAGAAATAAAAGGTTCTTCACTCAAAACCGTGAAGAACCAAATAAAAGGGCGATGTTCAGACCTTCGATTCAGAGATCAATGTCCAGCCATCTGCGCCATTGACCCAGTAAGTGCGCAGTCTCTTATTCTCCGTGTTGGATAGATCAATCAGAGCTACCTGCTGTCCTTGATCTTGCCAAGTCAGAAAATGCACAAGCTCGGCTTGCTTGTATTGGGAGCCCCCCGAAAATGACAATGCCTTGAGACTTAGGCTGGATTCAAGAAAAGGGTAGCGCTCAACAAGAAGCTGGCTCAGTGCATCTGGTAATCGGGCGTATTGAGAGGGTGCAACCCAATCAATCTTCTCCTGAATGAAGATTGGGATGCCTTTGGGCTTACCCAAAGTCATCAAACGCCTCATGCTGTCATTGGGCAGGACAATACAGCCGTCAGAAGCCTGAGGCGCCCTGGAATACTGGGCTGAGGGTGATCCATGTATCCAGATGCCTGAGCCTGAGCGGCCACGGTGGACATCAAGGAAATTGGGGTAATTCAGGGTCAGAGCGCCAACCCCATAAAGATCAGGTAAACGCTTGTCTGGCAAACGTTTTTGGGTGAAATAGACGCCAACTGGCGAACGCCCATCGCCCTCTTTCTCCTTATTCAGACCGTTCAGGCCAACTGAGGCATATGAATGAAACAATAATTCGGCCTTATGCGGCTCACTGGCTGACGCCAGATTTTTGAACACATACATTCTGGATGCGGTAGCGTCCACAACCGCAAAAAACTCTGTGGCAGGGGACAAAAAGCCGATGCCAGCAGGAATGGTGGCTTTGGGAGGAGGCATCAGAATTGCCCGCAATCTACGACTAAGCTCAGTTTGCAGGCTGTTGATTGAAGCTGCCTTGTCGGCACTTGTGAGGGTCAAGGTTGTCAGAGCAGAATTTTTCTCCAGCTCTGACTGATCAATTGTCAAATTGAGTAGTTCAGCGTAAAGCCATTGTGCCAGTTGAAAATTCGGATAGGCGCTGATCAATTGTTCTGTCAGCCCGATTGCCAGGGTGTATTCTGAGCGGGCCAAGTGCCCCTGGATACTGACAAGATAAGCTTCGGGTTGGCGATTAGAGTCGGCTGGCGGAGTGGACTCCGACTGAAAATCATATTGGAAGTTAAATTTTTGACTCGCCAGCGCGGAACCATTCGAACTTGCATACATCATGGCCGCAAATGAGGCAACCATACCCAGCGCCAAGGTGTAGATGCCCCATCCACGGCGGGAAGGAGTTCGTAAATCCAGAGCCCATTTCATGGTGTGTATTCTCTCTGAATTTTCCAATTCTCCTCGGAAAGATTCAGAACAAGAATCTTGGGGGAAGTGCTTTGCAAACGGTCTGATTCATAAATTTGAGTGAAACGAACGGTCAAGACTTGCTGATCGGCAGAAAGAATGATCGGATCGACCACGCGAACCGAAATTCTGGATTTGCCCAAGATCTTTTGGCGACGCTCAAGAGCCCAATCTCGAAGGGTTTTGTTACTTTCGGGCTTGAAGTGTTTGGAATAAGCGGCAAAATAAGCTTCAATATTCTTGGCACTCCAGTTGGCAGCCCATTCATTCAGAAATTCGGCAATGACCTGTTCTTGACTGATGGGCGCTGGCGGATCTGCCGGTGATGGGGCTTCTAGGGCGACTGGGGGACTGAGGGGAGTTGTTGCGGCCGGGGCAGGAGGGAGCGGCAATGCAGTTGGCGCAAAGCTAAGGGGTACTTGTTCAGTGATGGTATTGTTTTTGCGGTCCGTCAGCCAATCATGAACGCCAAAATTATCTGAGAAGAAAGCTTGGTTCTGCACCATGCTGAGTAAAGCCATCGCCGTGGGTAGCAGAATGATCAAGGCCCAAAACCAGCGACGCCAGGCCGATCGCTGTGGTTTTACAAAGAGAGCTCTCATCGAAGGTATAACGGCTAGGAACGTTCGCTTGTTATTAACCAGCGATCACCAATTTTTTTCATTTCAATGGTCTTGATGCTGGAGACAGATAACTTGTCAGAGCGATAATTTTGTCGAAAACGGATTTTGACGGTTTGGGCAGAAACGGCTTTTACGTCAATCTGGCTCAACTGGATATTAATCTGACCCTTGTTCAGAATCCTGCTTTTACGTTCGGATGCCCACTGAGATCGTGTCTTCCCATCATTTGGAACAAAATCTTGAGCGTAGGCGCCAAGATAGGCGTCGACATCCTTTTTCTCCCAAGCCTTGCTCCATTCCTCAAGTGCAAACTTGGCGGAGCGCTGAATTGCCTCATTTGAACTGGGGCTAAGGCTGGCCGTGGCATCGGCTGGAACTGAAACCGGCGGCGCCTGTAATTTGGCAGGCTTCGATGGGGCTGTCGTAGGGGGCGAGGAGGCTGCCGCTGGCATCGTGGGCGCTGTGTTTGCGGCTGGTCCTGATTTTGATGTGACTGGTTCGGATTGAGCTGAAGCTACTTTGATCGATTCAGTTGCAGAGGCGCGTAGTTGGTTCTCTGTCTTGACTGAAGTGGCACCAGTTAAAACAGTGAGTGACGGCTTGGGGCTTTTCCCAGCGTCAAGTGTTTGCAGGGCGGAAGAGAGGTTTTTACTGGCAAGATGGAATTTGAGGTTGTTGAGGTTTTTGTAGACCACCTCAAGAGATTTGTTGGTCTTGATGACTTCATCAAGCGTCTTTTTCGCCAGTTCCAGTTTGCCTTGAGCAGCATAAATGGCCGCAATATTGTTTCTGGCATCAAGGTATAAGGTCGAAGCGGGCGTAATCGTGGAAAAGGCTGCGACGGCGGCATCAAGCCGGTCGCGCTTTAGATGAAGTAGTCCAGCCAGGAAGTTGGCTTCGTAGTTCAAGCTGCCTGGATGTTGCAACTCTTTCAGGTAAATATCAATTTCCTGAGGGTTGTCAGATCTCAGAATTCGATCTCGATCGGCTTCGAGTACAACCCGTTGTTCTTTTGCAAAGCTCGAGACGCTAAATATTGCTGCTGTGAAAGCCATCAGCAGGCCAAAAATTCGAATGGACATTAATGGACTGGTCAGAAAACTCATTTCGAATTCAGATGATGCCAACGCACCTTCGAGCGCAGCGAAAAATCTAGAAGGTCATTGTTGAAATGGAATACCTACCCCAAAAGCTGGAAAAATACGGCGCAAAGTCAACGAGGCCCTATGTGTAGGAGCATTTTAAGCTCTGGGAAAACTGGTTTTGAAGACCTTGATCGGACCGTCCAGTCACGTTTCGATCCGCCAAAGAATAAGGCCCGTCATTTAAAAACTTGTTTCCTGTCGAGTAAGCGCCTCATGTGAGATGGATGCGAGGATAAAATTGGAGTCGAAGCGCAGTCAAGGCTGAGCGGGTGCAATCAACGACAAAAGAGTCAACAGAAAAAATTGACTATTGCCAATGACCATCTGGTCGGGGTGAGAGGATTCGAACCTCCGGCCTCTACGTCCCGAACGTAGCGCTCTACCAGGCTAAGCTACACCCCGATACAAAGGCCAGAATTGTAGCAAGGCTTGATCAGCCTGAACCTGATGTGCCAGTTGAGTAAGCCAACTCTGAAAGATGCACAAGGTAGTTCATCGCAGAAGGATGTTCAACCCATCAGTTAGTTCATGGTAGTAGTCTGTATCGGGCGGCGTGCCGACCGGCTTCTAAGAAACCTGCAATTTTTCAAGAGGACGCCAGACTCCAAATCAACCCAGCCCAACGACCTAAAACAGCTCAAAAAGAATGGGCTCGGAAAATTGTTTGGTCAGTGAAAGTAGGCTTTTTGATTGAGGTCAATTCTAGCAATGGGCCTGGCAGGATAAGAGATGATGTAATCACGTTTGCAAACAAAGCAAAAAGATGGCGAGAAAATGAAAGTGAAAAGATCAAACCAAGTACCAGAAACCAGTTGTATTAGGTCACCCTGCACGCAGGGTCACTCAATTGTTCAAGCCGCTTGTACTTTGAACCCGAATCCGGAAAAATTAATTATGCTTTCGGAAGGTTGAATTTTTTCTGCCTTATTCCCTAATAAACAAGGGAGGATCGATTCCATGAATGAACGTCGTAGTCAAGCCAATGCCCCATTGCGGGCCAAGGTGGATGCCCTGCTCAAGCTGAACCAGCAAATGAATGTTCTGGCACAGGACATACGAACTCGTGCCCTCAATACTGCAAGAGGCAACCCCGAAATTTCTGAGTCACAAAAGTCCGAAGAGATTGTCGATCAACAAAAATTGAAGGCGTTACGCCAGTTATTGAGTGCGGTTGAAAAGCTTGACCCTGATACCGTACCCGCCCTCAAGCAATTAACACCCGAAGAAATTTCAGCATTGTTTGGCAGCGCTGAAAAAGGCTCTGAGCCTGCAAAGTAAGCGCATCAAAATAGCTGGGCCCAAGCAGCTTATGGTCCTCCATTAAAAGCCTGGGACAAGGGGTATGCCGCCTACCCTGGATTGAAATCAGGAAGTTCGCTCAAGCAAGTCGCTGGCCAGTGAGAGTAGGCATTGGCGATACCTGCCCTCAGGTAGTTGGTTGGCGGCTTGCATCGCCCGCTGCGCTTCCTGAGCGGCAGCTTGTCGTGCCACAGACAATGAACCGGTACAGCGCACAACCGATATGACTTCATTGAGCAGTTCGGTGCTCCCATGGGTAATGGCGTTTCGCATCAATTCGCGCTGGGCAGAATTGCAGCGCTGCATTGCGGCGATCAGGGGTAGCGTGGCTTTGCCCTCACGAAGATCATCGCCTAGGGTTTTGCCCAAAACGGCGGTGTCTCCATCGTAGTCAAGGACATCGTCTATGACCTGAAAGGCCGTTCCCAGGGCCTGGCCATACTCGGCGCAGGCGTCTTCCATCAGGGGGCTGGCATTTGCGAGGATCGCGCCGACGCGGGCACTGGCCTCAAACAACTTGGCGGTTTTGGAGCGAATCACCTGAAGGTAGCCAGCTTCGTCAAGATCGGCATTGTGCATATTCATGAGTTGAAGCACTTCACCTTCGGCAATGATGTTGGTCGCATCGGCCAGAATTTGAAGGATGCGCATGTTGCCGGGCTCAACCATCATCTGAAAAGCGCGCGAGTAAAGAAAGTCTCCAACCAACACGCTGGCCGGGTTGCCAAATCTCTCGTTGGCCGTGGCATTGCCCCGGCGCAGAGTGGATTCATCGACAACATCATCATGAAGTAGCGTCGCTGTATGGATGAATTCAACCACTGCCGCCATACTGTGGCGGTGTGCTCCAGCGTATCCTAGGGCGCTGCTGCAAAGCAGTAGCAAGGCCGGGCGCAGACGCTTACCACCAGCTGCAACAATGTAGTGGGCGACCTGTCCGACCAGAGGCACCTCAGAATTGAGCCGCCGGGTGATCTCCCGGTCCACTGCCAGCATGTCTTCTGTGATGATGGCAAGTGGGTTAGCTGGCAAAGACGGTTTCAATTGAGTGCTCGGGACCAGTGGAAAGTTCCGTGATTATAAAAAGGGGTAACCGATGCTGGTAACAGCCTAAGCCGTTATAGCATCCAGCACCCAGGATAGCCGTTGACGTGCTATAATTTTCGGCTCCGTGGAATTCGCTACGGGCTTTGTTACTCAAAGAGGTCTCATATGTACGCGGTCATAAAAACCGGTGGCAAGCAGTATCGCGTTGCTTCCGGCGACAAAATTAAAGTAGAACAGATTGCTGCGGATGTGGGCCAGGAAATCGTCATCGACCAGGTTTTGGCTGTTGGAAACGGCCCAGAGCTTAAGGTGGGTACGCCCCTGGTGTCCGGCGCAACGGTCAAAGCCAAAGTGGTGGCTCATGGCAAGCACGACAAAGTGCGTATTTTCAAAATGCGCCGTCGCAAGCATTACCAGAAACACCAGGGCCATCGCCAACAGTTCACGGAACTGGAAATCGGCGCGATTGCCGCTTAAGGAGTAATTGACATGGCACAGAAAAAAGGCGGCGGCTCTACGCGAAACGGACGCGACTCCAAACCAAAAATGCTGGGCGTTAAAGTCTTTGGCGGCCAGACCATCAGTGCCGGGTCCATCATTGTCAGGCAGCGCGGAACCAAGTTTCATGCTGGCACCAATGTTGGCATCGGCAAGGACCACAGCTTGTTTGCCCTGGTGGATGGTACGGTTTCATTTGAAACCAAGGGTGCTTTGAACAAGCAGACGGTGAGTGTCACGTCTGTTTAAGCCATCTGGCACCTAACCATAGAAACCCTGCGCCGACAGCGCGGGGTTTTTCGTTTAGAAACTGCCAAAACACGCATCCCATGAAGTTTGTTGACGAGGCTTTTATCGATATCGCCGCTGGCGATGGGGGTAATGGCTGCGTCTCTTTCCGGCACGAGAAGTACAAGGAGTTTGGCGGCCCTAACGGAGGCGATGGTGGTCGCGGCGGGCATGTGTTCGCCCTGGCTGACCCAAGCCTCAACACCCTGGTTGACTATAGGTACACACGCCGGTTTGATGCCAAGCGGGGCCAGCATGGCATGGGTTCGGATATGTTTGGCGCGGCCGGTGATGACATCACCCTGAAGATGCCGGTCGGTACCATCATTACTGATGCCCAGACCGGTCAGGTGCTCTATGAATTATTGACGTCGGGTGAACGGGTCACGATTGCCAAGGGTGGCGATGGTGGCTTTGGCAATATGCGTTTCAAGAGCGCCATCAACCGGGCGCCCCGACAAAAAACTCCCGGCTGGCCCGGTGAGCGCAAAAGTCTGAAGCTCGAACTCAAAGTGCTCGCCGATGTTGGCCTGCTAGGGTTGCCCAATGCAGGCAAATCGACACTAATTAGTGCCATTTCCAACGCTCGCCCCCGAATTGCCGACTATCCCTTCACCACCCTACACCCCAACCTGGGCGTAGTTCGTGTCGGGCCAGAGCAAAGCTTTGTGGTGGCTGATTTGCCCGGACTGATCGAGGGCGCTGCTGAAGGGGCCGGTCTGGGCCATCAATTTTTGCGTCACCTGCAGCGTACCCGTTTGCTGCTGCATGTGGTTGATCTGGCCCCCTTCGATGATGGCGCCGATCCAGTTGCTCAGGCCAAGGGCATCATTGCCGAGCTCAAAAAGTACGACAAGGCACTGTATGACAAACCCCGCTGGCTGGTCCTCAATAAACTGGACATGGTGCCCTCTGAGGAGCGTGCTGCAAAGGTCAAGGATTTTGTCCGGCGCATGAGGTACAAAGGACCGGTATTCGAAATTTCTGCCCTCACCCATGAGGGATGTGAGCTATTGGTGAAGTCCGTCTACGAGCATATCAAGGCGCAGCAAGTAGCGGAGCAGCCTGCGATCGATGTTGACCCCCGCTTCAAAGAGGGCTCCGCGCCCGAGATTGCCTCATAGAATTCCGGGGTATGTCCACACAATCTGCTTCGCAAGTCTTGCGCTCTGCCCGTCGTATTGTTGTCAAGGTGGGTTCGAGCCTGGTGACCAATGAAGGACGTGGCCTGGATCAGCAGGCCATTGGGGAGTGGTGTCGCCAACTTTCTATGCTCCTGCGCAATGGCAGTGAACTCATCATGGTGTCCAGTGGAGCCATTGCCGAAGGCATGAAGCGACTGGGCTGGAGCAGCCGACCCCATGAGATCCATGAATTGCAGGCCGCTGCGGCGGTGGGTCAGATGGGGTTGGCGCAGATGTATGAATCAAGCCTGCGCGCTCATGGGCTGGGTAGTGCGCAAGTATTGCTAACCCATGCAGATCTGGCTGACCGTGAGCGCTATCTCAATGCCCGATCCACCCTGTTGACCCTGCTCAAGTTGGGGGTGATCCCGGTAATTAATGAGAATGATACGGTGGTCAACGACGAGATCAAGGTCGGCGACAACGATACGCTGGCTGCCTTGGTGGCAAATCTGGTAGAGGCCGACTTGCTGGTAATTTTGACCGACCAGAAGGGCTTGTTTACGGCCGATCCCCGGCGCGACGCCAGTGCGCAATTTATGCATCAGGCCATGGCGGGTGACCCGGCACTGGAGGCAATGGCCGGAGGCGCGGGTTCAGGCATTGGCAAAGGTGGGATGATCACCAAAATACTGGCCGCCAAGCGGGCTGCCGGATCCGGGGCTAGCACCGTCATTGCCTGGGGGCGAGAGCAGGATGCGCTGTTGCGTCTGGCCGAGGGCGAAAACATCGGTACTGTGCTGATTGCCAAGACCCAGAAAAACCAGGCACGCAAGCAATGGATGGTTGATCATCTGCAATTACGCGGCTCGGTGCTTGTCGATGCGGGGGCCGTGCGTCAGTTGACGGAAAACGGCAAAAGTCTGTTGCCGATCGGCATGCTGTCGGTGGATGGCGAATTTTCGCGGGGTGATGTGATTGCAGTCAGAGACGCTGCCGGCGTAGAAATAGCCCGCGGGCTGGCCAACTATGCCAGCACCGAGGCCAGACTGCTCTGCAGAAAACCCTCTTCCCAAATTGAGCAACTGCTTGGCTATGTGGCGGAGCCGGAAATTTTGCATCGGGACAATCTGGTGCTCACCCGCTAGCCGGATACCGGCAGCCTATGGGCTTTCCTGAGGGCTCGGGTTAGGTTCAAAGGTGGCGCCAGGCGGTAATTCCATGACCGCATGGGTCAGTTGGGTTGGGTGATGAATCTGATCCCGGCCTGAGCGGGGTACCTGCCGCAGGTAGCGGTTCGGTCGCTGCTCCACCCTGGGCAAGAAGCGCGACAACTCGGTCAAAGCCATTTCATAGACGCCTCGCTTGAATTCGACCACCATGTCCAGGGGCACCCAATAGTCGTTCCAGCGCCAGGCGTCGAATTCGGGGTGATCGGTGGCGCGCAGATTGAGTTGCCAGTCCTGGCCCAGTAATTGGAGCAGGAACCAGATCTGCTTCTGGCCCTTGTAGTGGCCTCGAGCTTCGCGTCGGATGTAACGATCCGGCACCTCATAGCGCAACCAGTCACGGGTGCGGGCCACGATGCGCACATGTTCGGGATGAAGCCCGACTTCCTCGCCCAATTCCCGATACATGGCCTGTTGTGGGTTTTCTCCCCGGTCGATGCCACCCTGTGGAAACTGCCACGAATGCGTGCGAATCCGCTTGCCCCAAAAAACCTGATTTTTCTGGTTAAGCAAGATGATGCCGACGTTAGGCCGAAAGCCGTCCCGGTCAAGCATAATCAAACCCCAAATTTTTAAACTGAGTCCATTATGCACGGCAAGCGTCAGGCATCAAGTGGACCGGGCCAGCCTTACACCCGTATTTACCCCATGAAAGCATCCAGATTTTTCGTTTCAACCCTGAGAGAAGCCCCGGCCGACGCTGAGGTTGTCAGCCACAAGCTGATGATGCGCGCGGGCATGATCAGAAAACTCGGGGCCGGAATCTACAACTTCATGCCCATGGGCCTGCGGGTGATTCGCAAGGTTGAGGCCATTGTTCGTGAGGAGATGAACCGTGCAGGCGCAGTGGAATTAACCATGCCAGTGGTTCAGCCAGCCGAGCTTTGGCAGGAGACGGGACGCTTTGCCAAGATGGGGCCTGAGCTGTTGCGCATCAAGGACCGGCATGATCGTGACTTTGTGATCCAGCCAACCAGCGAAGAGGTGGTGACTGACATCGCACGCCAGGAGTTGCGTAGCTACAAGCAACTGCCCAAGAACTTCTATCAGATCCAGACCAAGTTCCGTGATGAACGGCGCCCCCGCTTTGGGCTGATGCGCGGGCGCGAGTTCATCATGAAAGACGCCTACAGCTTTGACCGTGATTCAGCTGGCGCACAAGCCAGCTATCAGGCCATGGCGCAAGCCTATCGCCGCATCTTCGACCGATTCGGTCTCAGGTACCGGGCAGTCGCTGCTGACAGTGGGGCCATTGGCGGGGACCTGAGCGAAGAATTCCAGGTGATCGCCGCCACGGGTGAAGATGCCATTGTGTATTGCCCGAATAGCCAATACGCAGCCAATATGGAAAAGGCCGAGGCGCTGGCGCCCCAGGGTCCTCGTAAAACGCCCTCACAAAACCTGCAACTGGCGCCGACTCCCGGCAAGAGCACCTGCGCCGAGGTGGCTGAACTGTTGGGCCTGCCCCTAGCCAATACCGTGAAGTCCATTGTGCTGGCAACAGACGAAATCAATGAACGTGACGAGGTCGTCACCTCGAAAGTGTGGCTACTCCTGCTGCGTGGCGACCATGACATGAACGAGGTCAAGGTGGGCAAGCTGCCAGGTTTGGACATGGGATTCCGTTTTGCAACCACGGTAGAGATCGAGTTGCATTTCGGTTGCAAACCCGGTTATCTAGGGCCCGTGGGTCTGAAAAAACCCTTGACGGTGGTTGCTGACCGCGAAGTGGCATTGATGGCTGACTGGGTCTGTGGCGCCAACCAGATGGACCACCATATCACCGGCGTCAACTGGGGCCGTGATCTGCCCGAGCCCGACCTGGTGGCTGATATTCGCAACGTGGTGACCGGCGACATGTCGCCCGATGGCCAGGGTGAACTGGCGATCGAGCGCGGTATCGAGGTCGGTCATGTATTCTTTCTGGGCAGCAAGTACAGCAGTGCCATGAATGCCACCTTTCTCGATGAGGACGGCAAGCCCAAGTTGTTTGAAATGGGCTGCTATGGCATCGGTATCACCCGGTTGCCAGCGGCGGCTATAGAACAAAATCATGATGAACGGGGCATCATCTGGCCTGATGCGATTGCGCCTTTCACCGTGGTACTGTGCCCGATCGGTATGGAGCGCAGCACCCAGGTCAAAGAAAGTACAGAAGCCTTGTACCAGGAATTGCTGGCCGCACATGTGGATGTGATTTTGGATGACCGTGGTGAGCGACCCGGCGCTATGTTCGCCGATTGGGAGCTGATCGGGGTGCCGCACCGCGTCGTGATCTCGGACAAGGGCCTCAAGGAAGGCCAGCTCGAGTACCAGCATAGGCGGGATGCAACGGCTACCCGCGTGGGAGTTGCAGAGAGTGTGACATTTCTCAAGGGCCGGCTGGGTATGTGACCATGCTGATACGCCGGCATTTGCTGCAACTGGCCGGGTTCGGGGGGCTGAGCTTGCCTTGGCCTTTGGTATGGGCGGGTTCCCAGCTCGAGGAACCCCTGATGGACTCGGTTCGTACAGCCCTCAGTGCGGCGGTATCAAACCAGGCCCCACCCGTACCCGACTTTGGCAGTACTGAGGCCAAGCTGAGCTATCTGCGCTGGTTGGGCGCCATGAGTGAAAAGTTACGCAGTAAGAAACCGGATTGGTCTGCGCGCCGAGACTTTCTGCAGACGGTTTGGTATGAAAGCAGGCGTGCCGGGCTCGAGCCCGCCCTAGTACTGGGACTGATTCAGGTGGAGAGCGGATTTCGCAAGTTTGCTGTTTCCGTGGCAGGTGCCCGCGGTTACATGCAGGTCATGCCCTTTTGGATGCGCTTGATTGGCGACGGCGATGAAGGGAGACTTTTTCATCTGCAGACCAACTTGCGATTTGGCTGCGTCATCTTGCGCCATTACCTTGACACCGAGCGTGGCGACCTTTTTCTGGCACTTGGGCGCTACAACGGATCGCGTGGCAAGGATCCTTACCCAAAGGCTGTGCTCGCTGCCAAGCGACAGTGGGACCATACGGACAAAACCCCACCTGCCAATTCGGCTGTTTCTCAGCGAGCCGACCGACCAGGCTGAGCAGTCAGCCACTGCCTAGATTTTTAGCAATTTGTGCAATGCAAGGATTGGTGGGGCCTGCGCCGGGTGCTCTCTGCTTTATCCACAGGGTTGCCCACTTGTTAAGTGGAAATCTGTAGCGGGGACCCAAAAAATTCAGTAAGTACGTACTGACGCGATAGAACAAGAAAATTAAGATGCTCAACCAGAATTTTGCAGGGCGAGGCCAGCATGTTCACGCAAGGGATGAAAGTGGATTTTTGGAAAGCGCTCTTGCGCCAGGCGCACATCGTAGGGTGACGTGCAAAGATAGGCCAGGGTGTTGGCTGCATCACGGGCCAGGCGCTGGGGATAGGCATCGCAAAAGGCTTTCAAATCGGCCCCTGTGTCTGCGCTGATCCAGCGTGCTCCGGTGTACTGGCAGCCTTCCAAACGTATATCAGCGTCATACTCGCTCTTGAGCCGATGCTGGACCACCTCAAACTGTAGCTGACCCACGGCACCCAACAGCATGTTGCCACCGATTTCAGGTCGGAATACCTGAATCGCGCCTTCTTCACCCAGTTGAGCCAGGCCTTGCTGTAACTGTTTGGTGCGCAGGGGATTTTTGAGGACCACGGTCATGAACAGCTCAGGCGCGAAAAAAGGCAGACCGGTGAATTGCAGGGCAGCCGTACCATCGGTGATCGTGTCGCCGAGCTGAACGCCGCCATGGGTGGTAAAGCCCACGATGTCACCCGCATAGGCTTCTTCAACTGCCTCGCGTCGCTGACTCATGAAGGTGACCACACTGGTCGGTCTCAGTTCTTTGGCTGTTCGCTGAACTCGCAATTTCATGCCGGGCTGATACCTTCCGGAACAGATGCGAACAAAGGCGATGCGGTCGCGGTGATTGGCGTCCATATTGGCCTGGACCTTGAAGACCACCCCGGAAAAAACCATCTCTTCGGGTTGCACGAGTTTTGAGACGGTTTCCTTATTGACAACCAGCGAACTGGTTCGGGGTTTGGGCGAAGGCGCCAGTTCGACCAGAGCGTCCAAGACCTCCATCACCCCGAAATTGTTGACCCCGGAGCCAAAAAAAACGGGGGTCTGCTTGCCGGCAAGAAAAGCCTCACGGTCAAAAGTGGGGGAGGCGCCAGTGGCCAACTCCATGCCGTCCAGAGCCGCCTCGTAGGTGCTGCCAAAACGGGTCTTGAGGACATCGGAATCGGCCAGGCGGATATGTTCGAAGTCCTGGGGGCGGCGATCACTGCCAGCCTCAAAAACCGAAAGCGTTTGGCTGTGCAAATTGATGATGCCGCCAAAGGACTTGCCTTGACCCACAGGCCATGTCATCGGGACACAGGGCATGCCCAGTTCGCGTTCCACTTCATCAAGAATGTCCAGCGGATCGCGCACCTCACGGTCCATCTTGTTGACAAATGTGATGATTGGAGTGTCGCGCTGGCGGCAGACCTCGATCAGGCGACGGGTTTGCGCTTCCACGCCGTTGGCTGCATCGATCACCATCAAGGCGGAATCGACAGCCGTCAGGACTCGGTAGGTGTCCTCACTGAAGTCCTTGTGTCCGGGCGTGTCCAGCAGGTTGACTACGTGCTCTCTGTATTGCATCTGCATCACCGAACTGGCCACTGAGATTCCGCGCTGCTTTTCGATTTCCATCCAGTCGCTGGTGGCGTGCCGACTGGCTTTGCGAGCCTTTACCGAACCGGCAATCTGTATGGCGCCAGAAAATAACAGCAGTTTCTCAGTGAGGGTCGTCTTCCCCGCGTCTGGGTGCGAGATGATGGCAAAAGTACGGCGGCGCCGCGTTTCGGAGGCAAAAGACAAGGGAAACTCCAGGGGGTCACAGGCATCTGAGATGCCTAATGAGGCGCTCGGTCCACAAGCGGGAAAAGAGCGGAAATCTACGGAACAGATTTTACCGGCTTGAGCCGATGCCAAGCTATGGATGAGGCCCGCTTAGGTGCAAGCTGTGGCGGTACCACTGGCGCCAGGGTCGCGGCACTTTAGGAGCGACCTTTGGCGCTTGTCAGTAGCCTGCTAGATCAAGCCACTCAAGAGTGGTCAGACTCAGCTGGCCCACAGTATTGAGCAACAGGGCTTACTGGGTTGCGATCTTGGCCGCCTTGACCAGAATGGCATTGGATGCCACTTCATTGCGCAAATAAGTGTCGTATTGCTCAGGGGTGAAGATGTTGGCGTCTACCCCCATTTTTCCGTAACGCTCTTTCATCTCAGGTGACTGGAGCGCCTTAACGGTCTCAGCATGGAGTTTGGTCACCAGCTCACGTGGCATCTTGGAGGGGACGGTCATTCCAACATAAAAGTTGTAAGCAGAGTTAGGGACGCCAGCTTCCTCGGTGGTGGGGGTGTCCGGCGCTCCCGAGGCGCGTTTGCTGGATCCAACGGCGAGCATCATGAGGCGGCCATCTTTGGCCAGCGGCAGGACATTGCTGACCGGACAGAAGCAGAAATCAACCCGACCCGCCATGAGATCGGTCAGGGCCTCGGCAGTGCCCTTGTAGGGCACCTGGGTGCCTTCAAAGCCTGCACCCAAGCGAAAACGCTCTGCGTTCAGATGGGTGGCGCTGCCTGAGCCGACAGTGGCGTAGTTGATCTTGCCCGGGTTGGCCTTGGCAAAAGCCACCAAATCCCTGACCGACTTGAAGCTGCTTTTGGGTGAGACCGCCAGCGCATTGGGAATATTGGCCAGCATCGTGATGCCCGAAAAATCTTTCAAGACATCAAAGGGCAGGTTGGGAATGGTAGATGGCACCACGGTGGCTGAGGATGAATGCACCAGCAAGGTGTAACCATCCGGATCGGCCTTGGCAACCAGGTTCATGGCAATCGAACCGCTTGCGCCAGGACGATTCTCTACGACAAAGGGCTGACCTAATTGCTGCGTCAGGCGCTCGGCCAGCGCGCGGGCCACAATGTCAGTGGCACTACCGGCTGGCAATGAAACGATGACCCGCACAGGTTTGGTGGGCCAGGACTGGGCCCATGACGAGCTGGCAAGCACCAGGGCTGCGAGAAGAAGAATCAGACGCTTCATAGGGTTGTCTCCGTTTCGTTGAACTATTTACTTATGGGGTGCAAAGCGGGTCCGATATTAAGCGAAATGGGGCAGTATGCCAGCCCTGTGAGCAGGCTGATTCCAATTTATAATTAATTCGTTCGAGGAGCGTTGCAGCTCGTCCTGCCCTGTAGGCAGACAAGTTAGGCTCGAACTTGAAGTCAAGGACTTCCCTCCCAAACTGCGCTCACCCACTGTAATGATGTGAGGTGAGCCGTTCCGGTAAGCACCATCTCCAGTGGCGTTCAAACGTTCTGAATCGGAGTATCTATGAGTGCTGTTCTAAAACCTGCCCAAGACTATGTGGTCGCCGACCTGGCGCTGGCCGAGTGGGGCCGCAAGGAAATTCGGATCGCCGAGACCGAGATGCCTGGACTGATGGCGATACGCGATGAATACGCCAAAACTCAGCCCTTGAAAGGTGCGCGGATTACGGGTTCCCTGCACATGACAATTCAGACGGCTGTGCTGGTCGAGACACTGGAAGCCTTGGGCGCGCAGGTGCGCTGGGCATCCTGCAATATTTTTTCTACCCAGGACCATGCCGCTGCCGCCCTGGTTGCCAAAGGAACGCCAGTCTTTGCCTACAAGGGCGAGTCGCTGAAAGACTATTGGGATTACACCCACCGTATTTTTGAATTTGGATCCAAAGGCAGCGATGCTGAAGGTCCCAACATGATTCTGGATGATGGCGGGGACGCCACCTTGCTGATGCACCTGGGCAAGAATGCAGAAAAGGACGCGTCCCTGGTTGCCAACCCCAAGAGCGAAGAGGAGCGGGAGCTTTTTGCCGCCATCAAGGCCAAGCTGGCTGAGGACCCAACCTGGTACAGCCGCAAGTCATCTCAGATCATTGGTGTGACTGAGGAGACCACCACCGGCGTCCATCGCTTGAAGGAAATGAGCGCCAAGGGCTCGTTGATGTTCCGCGCCATCAATGTCAATGACTCGGTCACCAAAAGCAAATTTGACAACCTCTATGGCTGCCGTGAATCTCTGGTCGATGGCATCAAGCGCGCCACCGATGTCATGATTGCCGGCAAGGTGGCTGTGGTTTGTGGCTACGGAGATGTCGGCAAAGGTTCGGCCCAGGCCCTGCGCGCCTTGTCAGCCCAGGTGTGGGTGACTGAAATCGATCCGATCAACGCGCTGCAGGCGGCCATGGAAGGCTACCGCGTGGTGACCATGGATTACGCAGCCGACAAGGCAGATATTTTTGTCACTACCACGGGCAACAAGGATGTCATCACCTACGAGCACATGACCCGGATGAAAGATCAATCCATCGTGTGCAACATTGGTCACTTTGACAATGAAATCCAGGTTGCACTTTTGGAGGAAAAGTGTGCCTGGGAAGAGATCAAGCCCCAGGTTGACCATGTGATCTTTGCGGACGGCAAGCGCATCATCCTGCTGGCCAAGGGTCGGCTGGTGAACCTGGGCTGCGGCACTGGCCACCCCAGTTTTGTCATGTCTTCAAGCTTTGCCAATCAGACCATTGCCCAGATTGAGCTGTTCAATCACAGTGATTTTTATGAGCAAGGCAAGGTCTATGTGTTGCCCAAGCATCTTGATGAAAAAGTGGCTCGCTTGCACCTGAAAAAAGTAGGTGCCATGTTGACCGAATTGACCGACGAGCAGGCGACTTATATCGGGGTGCCAAAACAGGGCCCTTACAAGCCTGACACCTACCGTTATTGAGCGCTGGCGCGTGGTCGCACCATGTCGGGGGGCGGTGGCCGGTAATCCCCGCTGATCCCGGGTCAACCGGATTGTCAGTGCGCCATCCGCCTGATGGTGCCTCCTGTACCTCCTGCTTGTTGCGCGCTGCTGCATTTTTTAACATTGGCTTCCATGCGAGCTGATCAACTTCTTGTCGAGCGTGGCTTGGCGGCATCACGTGCCCAGGCGCAGCGGTTGATTGGCGCTGGCGTTGAATGGCGACTGAGCCCGATGTTGCCGTGGCGAAAGGTGACCAAAAACGGGGAGGAACTTGCCCAGGGCACCGAACTTCGCTTGTTGGATGCCGCCGAAGCCCGCTATGTCTCGCGCGGCGGGCTCAAGCTTGAGGGGGCGCTCAGGCAGGTGTCACTGTCGGTCCAGGGGACGCAGTGCCTCGATGTGGGCCAATCCACCGGGGGCTTTACCGACTGCCTCTTGCAACAAGGCGCGGCTCGGGTGGTTGGCGTGGACGTGGGGCGTGATCAGTTGCACGAGCGTCTGCGCAAGGACCTTCGCGTGACCTGCCTGGAAGGCTTGAATGCCCGATTTCTTACGCCTGCGACTCTGGCCCAGGCCTGGGATCTGGCAATGAGCGAGGTCGTGAAGGATGAAGAGGATAACGAGACTCAACCGCAGGCGCCTTATGCCTGGATGCGCAATGGCGGTGAGATTGGCGACGACTATGACGACAGCAACGACGCCAAGGAGCATGAGATCGAGGCCTTCAAGTCGCAGCGGGCTGTCCGTGCCAAGGCAGTGGCTGAAGGCGTTTTGCCAGAACAACGACGGCGGCGAAGCGAATTGATCGATGTCCAGATCAATCCGGTCTTTCAGTTGATTACTGGCGATCTGTCGTTCATCTCCTTGACCTTGGTGTTGCCTGCCCTGGTGCCACTGCTGGCCAATGGCGGCCACATCCTCATGCTGGTCAAACCTCAGTTCGAGCTCCAGCCCTCGCAGGTGGGCAAGGGCGGCATCGTGCGAGATCCAGCCTTTTATCTCCAAGTGGAACAGAAATTACGCGCGGCCTGTGCGTCGCTTGGGTTGCTGGTGCTGGCATGGTGTGATTCGTCGATCACCGGGGGGGACGGCAACCGTGAGTTTTTTATTTTTGCAAGCAAATCCTGAAGAGGTGCGTATGAGTGAGCAGAACCTTCCACTGAGCATTGAATTCTTTCCACCCAAAACGCCTGAAGGTGTGGTCAAACTGCGTAATGTGCGACAGCAACTCTATGCCCTTAAGCCTGAGTATTGCTCGGTGACTTTCGGCGCGGGTGGATCCACGCAGGAGGGGACTTTTTCAACCGTCCGCGAAATCCTCTCAGAAGGCGTGCCGGCGGTCTCCCATATTTCCTGTATTGGATCGACTAAAGCCTCGATTCAACAAAATCTGAAAACTCTCAAGGCCATGGGCGTCAAGCGTTTGGTCACCTTGCGCGGTGACTTACCCAGTGGTTACGGCATGGGTGGTGAATTTCAGCATGCCAGTGACCTGGTAACCTTTATCCGCGCTGAAACCGGGCAGGACTTTCACATCGAAGTCGCTGCTTATCCTGAAATGCACCCTCAGGCTCGCAGCTTTGGCGAAGATATCCGGGCCTTTGCCGACAAAGTCAGGGCCGGTGCAGATTCGGCCATTACCCAATATTTCTACAACCCGGATGCCTATTTCCGTTTCGTCGAGGAAGTCGATGCCTTGGGGATCAACGTCCCGATCGTCCCCGGCATCATGCCGATCACCAGTTCAACCCAGTTGATGCGTTTCTCCGATGCCTGTGGCGCCGAGATACCTCGTTGGATTCGCCTGCGCCTGCAGGGTTTTGGTGATGACTCAGCCAGCATCAAGGCTTTTGGCATGGATGTGGTGACTGATTTGTGCGAGCAACTGCGCGCCGGTGGCGCCCCTGCACTTCATTTTTACAGTATGAACCAGAGCCTTGCCACGCTGGAGATTTGCAGGCGGCTATCGCTGAACTGATTGAATCCTGCTGCCAGCAGACATCAACTTAGTTCAGCTTATTCTTGCTCTGCGTCACCAGGTAAATGCCAGGAAGAATCAGCAAGATACCGGTGGCATGGTAGGGCTGGAGCGCTTCGCCCAAGGCAAGCCATGAAATCAGGCCGGTATACAGGGGCGACAGATACATCACGACACTCACTTTTGCTGCGCCCAATTCGCGTTGCATGACCGAGTAAGCCAGATAGGCACCAACTCCCGGAATGACGGCGGCGATCAGGGCCAGCATGAAGCCATCATGGGTCATTGCCGGCCCAGCCGACTGGACAAACTCCCATACGGCAAAAGGCAGATTCACCACGGCCCCAGCCAGGCTGATGACTGCAAGCCGGGAGCCTGCACCCAGGGGGCTGGGCCATTTCTTCAGCAGCAAAGCGTAAAGGCTCCAGGACAGGGTGGCCGCCAGTAACCAGCCGTCGCCGGGCGCGAACTGCACCATTGTGAGGGCGGTCCACTGGCCTTTGACCACCACATGCAAAACACCCAGCAGGGCCATGGCCAGTCCGACCGTCTGAGTCAGGCGGAACCGTTCATGGAGCCAAAGGGCGGACCCCAGAACGATCAGAATGGGTGAAATCGAATAGAGCAGCCCAATATTGGCACCACTGGTGGTTCGGGCGGCAATGTAAACCCAGGCGCCGCAGATCCACATCCCCAGAGCGCCCAGGACCAGGTGTTGCTTCCAGTCCGCAAAAATCTGCCGTCGATGAACCCAAAGTTCGTTCGGGTTGATCAGCGCAAACAGGAAACTCGCCAGCAACCAGCGCATCATGGCCAGCATGTGGGGCTCGATGACGCCCGGCGCCTTGCGGGCGACCAAGGCGTTAACTGACCAAAGAGCCGGTGTGATGAAAATCATGAGTAAAGCCAGGCGGCGTCGAGATTCAGCGTGCATGGTCAACTGAAGAGAAAAAGTTTATTCGGCTGAATCCAGGGTAAAGCCCGCGTGGGGATCCTGTCCCAGGACCTCGACCATCTGGGGCAGGGCAACTTGCAGCATGGATTTGAGCGTGTGCGGTGGATTGATGATGAACATGCCCGAGGCTGGCAAGCCCCCGCGGCCGTGTTCATCTGACTTGCCTGATTTGACCGTCAGGCTGGCCAGCAGCCATGGCCTGCCTGCCTTGCCAGCCAGGGATTTCAGTCGGCGTGGCAAATCATGAGCTTCTGGGCGAGGGATGATCGGGTACCAGATGGCGTATACGCCTGTGGCAAATCGCTTCAGGGCATCCCCAAGCATGGTTTGCACGCGGGCGTAGTCACTCTTGATCTCATAGCTTGGATCGCACAGGACCAGCCCGCGTCGTGAGGGAGGGGGCAGATATTGTCGAACGCCTTCGAATCCGTCTTCGATCTGTACTGTGACCTGGCGACCCGCCTCTAAGGACTTGACATTCAACTGCAGGGCCCGGGCATCCGTTGGGTGCAATTCGAACAGTTTGAGCCGATCCTGTGGCCGCAGCAAACGATGCACCAGAAATGGTGATCCCGGGTAATGACGTAGCTGACCCGAGCGGTTGAATTCAGCGACCAAAGCCAGATAGTCCTGTAAAATGGGAGCCAGCGCCTGTTGGTTTGTCATACCGGCCAGCTGGCCAATGCCCGCACTGGCTTCATTGCTGGTGAGTGCATGCCGGCTGTCCAGCCGGTACACACCGGCTCCGGCATGGGTGTCCAAAACTGTGATGGACGCTTCTTTCTGAGTCAGATACTTGAGTAGGGCGATCAGGGTGGAGTGCTTGAGGACATCGGCATGATTGCCGGCGTGAAAGGCATGGCGATAACTGAACATAGGCGCCAATGGTACTGGCCCTGAGGCACCCCGCGACAGAGGCATTGTTCAAGGCGGCCAGTAAGAGGCCTATAAAGGCTTGAAACTTTGTATAATCTGCGGTTCTGTAGCGTTTACAACCCCGCGACGGAGCTTTCTTTGCCACCTAAGAGGTTCTCACAAGAGGAACACCGACCGTGGAAAAGGGTTGTCTTAACTTTTAAGAGTTCACTCATGACTACGTTCAGCGCAAAACCCGCTGACGTGACGCACGAGTGGTTTGTGATTGACGCCACCGATAAGGTGCTCGGACGGGTAGCCAGCGAAGTTGCCCTCCGTCTGCGTGGCAAGCACAAGGCCATTTACACGCCTCACGTCGATACCGGCGACTACATTGTCGTCATCAACGCTTCCAGGCTTGTTGTCACAGGCGCTAAGACCCTGGACAAGAAGTATTACCGCCATTCTGGTTTTCCCGGCGGTATCAAGGAGAGCAACTTCCGTGATCTGCAGGCCAAGCACCCGGGCCGAGCCCTGGAAAAGGCCGTCAAAGGCATGCTGCCCAAGGGGCCCCTGGGCTATGCCATGATCAAAAAGCTCAAGGTGTATGGCGGCGCTGAGCATCCGCACACCGCCCAGCAACCCAAAGTTCTGGCAATTTAAAGGAGCCTTGAGATGATTGGTGATTGGAATAATGGCACCGGCCGTCGCAAGTCAAGCGTCGCCCGTGTGTTTCTCAAAAAAGGCAATGGCAAGATCACAGTTAACGGCAAGGACATTGAACAGTTCTTTGGCCGCCAGACGTCGATCATGATTGCCAAGCAACCCCTGGTTCTGACCGGCCACGCCGAAACCTTTGACATTCAGGTCAATGTGCAAGGCGGGGGTGAATCCGGACAGGCCGGCGCGGTCCGTCATGGCATTACCCGTGCCTTGATCGACTATGACGCCAGCCTCAAGCCTGCCTTGTCACAAGCCGGGTTCGTGACGCGTGACGCGCGTGAGGTGGAGCGTAAGAAAGTTGGTCTTCACTCCGCTCGTAGGCGCAAGCAGTTCAGCAAGCGTTAATTTTCGACGGCTTGCCTGTTTGGGCTTGCATAAAAACGGCTGCCAGAGGAATGCCCTGCAGCCGTTTTTATTTGGGATGATCGGTATTCAATCCTGTTTTGTCGCATCCTGTCCGTATGGTTGGATGCGTCCTGAAGTGCCATGAGGTTCAGACTCTTTCATCGCCGCTTGACCATCAGCGCCCCGCGCATGGCGGTCAGGAGTTCGCTGCCATGGCCGCTGCGTTGGGCCATGCTGGCCATCATGCTCGGGTTTTGCGCTGCGATTGGTCTGTGGGCGTTCGAATTGGGCAAAGACATAGCCGGGCTGGAGGATCAGAACGTCAACCTCGTGGCCCAGCTGCGTTCCGAAATCCAGAACATGACCCGTCAGCTTGGGGAACTCAAGGAGGAACGAGACCAGGCCGTTTCTTCAGCCCATACCGCCACGACATTGCTGACGACCGAGCGCGCCACTCAGGAAAGCCTGACGGCCTTGAACAAAAAGCTCGAGGCCGAAAATCAGTCCTTGCGTGACGATCTGGCCTTTTTTGAAAGGCTGATCCCAACCTCGGGCGGATCCGGCGATCTGGCAATTCGCGGGCTGCAGGCCGAACTTCAAAATGGCAACCAGTTACGCTGGCAGGTGCTGGTCATTCAGGCCCGCAAAAACGCACTGGAATTCAATGGCGTGCTGGAGGTGACATTCAACGGAACGCAGTCCGGTAAAGCCTGGTCGATGGGCGCTGAGAAAAGCGCGCAGACTGTCAAAATCAGGCAGTATGGGCGTTTTACCGGGGTCATCGAACTGCCGCCCAAGACGGTGGTCAAAAGCATTACTGCCAAGGTTCAAGAGGGCAAGGTAGTCCGGGCCAGCCAAACCATTCAATTGTTGGCACAATCAAAAGATTAGGAGACATCCCATGTTCAATCGCAAAAAACAACCTGCCATACGAAGCCTGATTGCCGAGGCAACGCGCTTGGATGGCGACTTGCGCTTCACCGATGGTCTGCGAATTGATGGGGTGGTGACTGGCAATGTCCAGGCCGAAAGCGGCAAGCCCAGTCTGTTGGTAATTTCAGAGACCGCCACCGTCAAGGGGGAGGTCCATGCTCAGCACATTATTGTGAACGGGACGGTCAAAGGCCCGGTTTTTGCTGCTGTCATGCTGGAGCTTCAGCCCAAGGCCAGGATCGAGGGCGACATTGTTTACACCGGCCTGGAGATGCATGAGGGCGCGATCGTTGCTGGCCAGTTGCTTCCGGCCAGCGCGGATAAGCCGGTACTTAAGCTGGCAGCCAACAATTCCTAAAATTGAGTCTGACCTATTCTTGATAAATTTGCTAAACTATTGCCCATTAGCCAGTTTTTGGAGTTCCCCATGAGTGCCGTAGCAGAAAATCTGACCACCGAAATGCCAGAACCCATCCTCTTTACAGACAGCGCTGCCGCCAAGGTGGCCGAGCTGATCGCAGAAGAGGGTAACCCTGAATTGAAATTGCGAGTCTTCGTCCAGGGTGGGGGCTGCTCTGGGTTTCAGTATGGCTTCACTTTTGATGAAGTGGTCAACGAAGATGACACCACCATGAGCAAGAATGGGGTCTCGCTCTTGATCGACGCCATGAGCTACCAGTACCTGTTGGGTGCAGAAATCGATTACAAGGAAGACCTGCAGGGCGCCCAGTTTGTCATCAAGAACCCCAACGCCACCACGACCTGTGGTTGCGGTTCGTCTTTTTCAGTCTGAGTGACCATCAGAGCCCGGCTTATGCCGGGTAAATTGCACCCAGTACACGGGCGCCACGGGCGCCCGTGACGCTTTGGAGGCTGCCTGTTTCCCGCCGAATGGATTTACGGGCTAGCCAGGCAAAGGCGGCGGCCTCGACCTGCTGGGGTGGCAGACCGTAACGGTCTGAGCCCGTTACCTGCCAGCCAGTCAGATGGTGTTGCAATCGTTGCATCAAATAAAGGTTCAGTGCGCCACCGCCACAGACAATCATGTCCCGGCAATTAGGCGCCTGTCGAAGAGCATCAGCGGCGCAGGCAGTGGCAGTCAACTCGGCCAGAGTCGCCTGGACATCAGCGGGCGCAAGGTCTGGAAAAAGATTGAGGTGTCGCCCCAGCCAGTTGTCATGAAACAAATCACGTCCCGAGCTCTTGGGTGGGGCCTGCTGAAAAAAAGGTTCGGATAGCAAGGATTGCAGCAAAGAAGTGTGGACCTGGCCACTGGCGGCCCAGCGACCGTCCAGATCAAATGCCTGGCCGGTATGTAAGCGGCACCAGGCGTCCATCAGCGCATTACCCGGCCCACAATCAAATCCAAGCACCGACTGTTGACCAAGCACAGACAAGTTGGCAATGCCGCCAAGATTGAGGACTGTCAGGGCCTGCCCCCGTCCTTGGGCGCCAAACAGGGCCTGGTGGAATGCGGGCACCAGCGGTGCCCCTTGACCACCGGCGGCCACATCCCGGCTGCGGAAGTCGGCCACAACATCGATACCGGTCAGCTCGGCCAGGAGTGCCGGGTTGTTGAGTTGCAGGGTATAGCCAATTCCATCGAATGCGCCGGGCTGGTGTCGTACGGTCTGACCATGGGCGCCAATCGCTGCCACGTGGCTGGGCTCAAGCCCCGACTGTTGCAGCAGCTGATGAGCGGTCTGCGCATACAGACGGGTCAGCTGGTTGGCGGCCAGCGCCGCGCGATGCAGCTCGTCGGCGCCACTTTGGTTCAAAGCCAGCAGCTCGGTGCGCAAGACTTGTGAAAAAGGCAGATAAGTGTGCTGCAGGACCCGGAAGTCTGAGTCATCCGCAGTGGTCAGGACGCCGTCCACGCCGTCAAGCGAGGTGCCCGACATCAGGCCAATGAAATAGTCAGCCACGCAGTGCCGTACAAGGGCGTGTGCCCATCGAATTACTGGACGCTGGAGGTCTGCAGGGAGGCAGCCGTCGCCAACAGTTGGCGGACCAGACGGGCAGATTGCTCAAATACTGGCTTGGCTGCAGCAGCCAGGGGCACCGAGGCGCTTTGGCGCGCCATGACCAAGGGATCGCGCTGGGCCCCATTGACGCGGAATTCAAAATGCAGATGAGGACCGGTAGCCCAGCCGGTGGCACCAACAGCACCAATGGACTGACCCTGGCGCACAGGTTGGCCGCGCTTGACGCCAATTTTGCTTAAGTGGGCATAAACAGTGGAGTGGCCGTTGCCGTGCCGGATGATCACCACATTGCCAAACCCGTTTTGCACACCTGCGAATTCAATCACACCCTCCCCGATGCTGCGCACTGGGGTACCCGTTGGTGCGGCATAGTCCACCCCCAGATGGGCACGCCACTTCTGCAGAATGGGGTGAAATCGCATCTTGAAGCCGCTGGTAACACGCGAGAAGGCCAGGGGTGATGCGAGGTAAGCTTTTTGCAGGCTCTTGCCGTCCAGGGTGTAGTAGCTACCGGCCTTGCTGGCGTTAGTACCAGCCGCCGGATTTTGGAACCACATGGCCTGGAAGGTCTTACCGGCGTTGACAAATTCTGAACTCAGAACCCGGCCGGAACGCAGTGGCTCGCCATCGCCCTCAAGAACCTCATAGACCACACTGAAGCGGTCACCCTTGCGCAGGGCCCGGTGAAAGTCGATCTCACCCGAAAAAATCTCGGCAATCTGGGTGGCGACCGAGTCAGGTATCCGGGCATCGTCAGTGGCAGCGAACAGGGAAGTTTCAATGGTTCCACTGGCCATCCGGGTGGAAGCCGTCAGGGCCGCCGTCTCCAGGCGGGAGGCAAGGCCGGTCGCAGATTTCTCAATCACCAGACGATTGAAGTTACCGCTCTCGTCAGCCGTCCAGCGAGCCACCAATTTACGCAACGTGTTGTCATCACCGACCTCGGCGTTGAGATTGCGTCCGGCCCGACCGATCAGATGGGTGCGGGCCTGTGCATCCTTGCGCAGAAAAGCCGCAGCATCAGGGTCGTCAATACCAAGCCGTTTAAGGAGTGTGTCAGCCGTGTCGTTGCTGCGGGTGAGTTCAGATCGGTAGAGCTGCAGGCTATGCAGGTCAAGCACTTGCGCCTGAGTGTCAAGGGGTAGGGGCTGTACCGATTCGCTGATCTCAACAACCGGGAGCTCTGAGGCATCCGGTGTCAGGGAAGCCACCGCATAGGCGCCACCCGCGCCGGCAAAGAGCAGCATCGCCAAGGCCGCGGTCATGCGCCTGGGGTGGTGCTCTACAAGTTTGCCGAGGCGCTTGCCAAGATCAAAAGCAGCAATGACCAGACGCTGTGTCAAATGAAATTATCCGAGTGAGAAGTTGAGATGGGCAGACCCGGGCCAATCGGGACCGCCAACGCACGACATAGAATTCATGCTTGGCCAACGGGTCATGATTATATAGAACTGCGCAATTTCGACATCTGGGTAAACCCTTATGAATCAGACACTTTCCCCAGCTTTTCCAGTTACAGACCGGGTCCATGAAGCCATGGCTGTGACACTGCGAGGCTGCGAGGAATTGATCCCGGAGCCGGACTGGTTGCAAAAGCTGGCTCGATCCGAGGCCAGCAAGACCCCGCTACGTATCAAGCTGGGTCTGGATCCAACCGCGCCAGATATTCATATCGGCCATACGGTGGTGCTGAATAAGATGCGCCAGCTTCAGGACCTGGGCCATCAGGTGATCTTTCTGATTGGTGACTTCACCAGCCTGATTGGTGACCCGTCCGGCCGCAACAGTACGCGTCCGCCGCTGACCCCGGAGCAGATCAAAGCCAACGCCGAGACTTACTACAAGCAGGCCAGCTTGGTGCTGGATCCGGACAAGACAGAAATTCGCTACAACAGTGAGTGGTGCATGCCGCTGGGCTCGATGGGCATGATTCAGCTGGCAGCCAAATACACCGTGGCGCGCATGATGGAGCGCAATGACTTTCATGATCGCTTCAAGTCCGGCAGCCCGATTTCGGTACATGAGTTCCTCTACCCCTTGATGCAGGGTTACGACTCGGTGGCACTGAAAAGCGATCTGGAGCTTGGTGGCACCGATCAGAAATTCAATTTGCTCATGGGGCGACATCTGCAGGCCGAATATGGCCAGGAGCCGCAGTGCATCCTCACTATGCCACTGCTGGAAGGTCTAGACGGGGTCGAGAAGATGTCCAAGTCCAAGAACAACTACATTGGGATCACCGAGGACGCCAACACCATGTTTGCCAAGGTGCTCTCAATCAGTGATGAATTGATGTGGCGCTGGTACACCTTGCTGAGCTTTCGCAGCCTGGCTGAGATTGAAGCGCTCAAGGCCGATGTGGGGGCCGGGCGCAACCCCAAGGAAGTCAAGGTGCTGTTGGCCAAGGAAATTACGGCGCGCTTCCATTCGCCGGCAGCGGCTGAGGCAGCGGAGCAGGACTTTATCAACCGCTCCCGTGGCGGGATCCCGCAGGACATTGAAGAGCAGTCCATCGCCTTGACCGAGGGGCCAATTGGAATTGCCGCGCTACTTAAACAGGCCGGCCTGGCTGCATCGATCGGTGAAGGCAACCGACTGATCGACGGCGCGGGCGTGCGTGTGGACGGCGGCGTCGTGAACGACAGGGGCACCAGGCTGTCGGCTGGGACCTACGTGCTGCAGGTGGGCAAGCGCAAGTTCAAGCGCCTGACGCTGGCCTGATTGAACCGAAGGTCAGGGGTTGGGCGTAGCCGGGCTGGCGGGGCTATCAGGCTTGGAGCCAGCGCTTTATTTTCTCGGTGTCGCCCACGGTCAGGCGCCAGGCATTCACAACCCTGGGAATCGACAGGGTCAGGCCCAACAAGCGCCGGTCACGCGCAATGAGGGCGCGTATCCGGCCAGACTTTCCCGCATAGAGCATCAAATCATCAAGTTTGCCAAGCCGCCACTGGCTGAGGTTGCGGCCAGACCCGGTCTGAACGCCTAGCCACTCATCGCCTGCGGCAAACCCAGCCTGTTCGGCAGCGCCACCGCCAAGAACGGCCTTGATCTGAACGGCATGGTTTTCGCTCACCCGCAAGCCCAGCCGCTGAGCCATTGGGGCCGGCTCCTCCAGGACGCGCACACCATGCGCTTGCAGGAGGGGTTTGAGCGGGAGATCGCTGGTGCCGTGGACCCAGCGCGCCAGCTCGCGGGCATAGGTGCGGCCAGTGAGCTCCTGCAAAGCCTGCTGCAGGTTGTCTTCACTCATCGGGCCGGCAGCACAACGCTGCCAGAGCAAGCGCATGACATCGTCCAGGGTATGACGGCCATGGCTGTCAGAGCGCAGGCGCAAATCCAGGCACAAGGCAAGCAGGGCGCCCTTGCTGTAGTAGCTGACGGTGAGGTTGGGCGTGTTTTCATCGGCTCTGTAATACTTGGTCCAGGCATCAAAGCTGGATTGGGCCAGCGACTGCACAGCGCGTCCCGGGGTCTGCAGCACCTGATTGATACTTTTTGTCAAAATTCTCAGGTAGGTGACTTCGTCGATCAGGCCGCTGCGGTAGAGCAGCAGATCATCGTAATAGCTGGTAAAGCCCTCGAAGAACCACAGCAGTTCAGTGTAATTTTCCTGACCATAGTCATACCGCGCAAATTCAGCTGGGCGCAGTCGCTTGACGTTCCAGGTGTGGAAGTACTCATGACTGATCAGGCCCAGCAAGGTGGTGTACCCGTCGGCAGGCTTGGCGTTCAGGCGGGGCAGGTCCCGGCGGTTGCAAATCAGTGCGGTTGAGTTGCGATGCTCCAGACCGCCATAGCCGTCGTCGGTGGCATTGAGCAAAAAGACATAAGAGGAGTGAGGCGGGCGGTTCTGTCCGGAACGGCTGCTGGCGGTCCCGTGCCAGAAGCGAATTTGTGTTTCGCAAATCTTGCGGGTGTCCTCCAGCAGGCGATCACCATCAAAGCTGGGCGAAGCGCCAGTCACCACCAGGCGGTGGGGCACAGAGGCGGTGGTGAATGTGCCGCTCCAGAAGCGCCCCATCTCCACCGGGCAGTCGGCCAGCTCGTCGTAATCGGCAGCACGGTAAAGCCCAAAACCACGGCGGTCTACCTGCAGTGGAGTCAGCCCGGTCGCAACCTGCCAATCCGTTGGCCTGCCAGCAGCTGATAGTTCGAGGAGGTGGGGGTGTTCATGCTGGCCATCCACACGCAGGCACAGACTGGTGCTATTGAAGAAGGCGCGTTGGCTATCCAGCCAGGCGGCGCGCACCGAGGTATCAAAGGCATAGACAAGGTAGCGCAACTCAAGTGGCTTGTCGGGCTCGGACTCGATCAGCCAGCTGCATTTGTCAAGCTGGCGCACAGGACATTTGTGCTGGCCCTGCCATGCCTGCAGGCCCTGGAGGTGCCGGGCAAATTCACGAACCATGTAGCTGCCGGGAATCCAGACCGGCAACGAGACGCGCTGGAGCGCCTGTGGCTGCTCGATGCTCAGCGAGACCTCAAAGAGATGGGCGTGCGGGTTGGCGATACCGATCCGGTAGCGCACAAGGGGTGACTCGTTGCGTCGCATCAGGGCGGAAGTTATGCAGAGCCCGGGAGCCTAACGGATTTTGGCGAGCTGCTTTTCAATCTGGTCGGTGTTGACAGCGCCAGGCACGCGGGTACCGTCGGCATAAATCAAGGTGGGTGTGCCGGTGATTTTGTGTTTACGCCCCAGTTCCAGGTTGCGGGTGATCGCCGTGGTGTCACAGCTCGCGGTAGCTGGCGGCAGTTCGCGCAGCATCCAGTCAAGCCAGCTGAGGGTACGGTCCTTGGCGCACCAGATGTTGCGTGATTTTTCGGCCGAGTCAGCGCTGAGGATCGGGTAGAGGAAGGTGTAAATTGTGATGTTGTTGACCTTCTCCAGATCACGCTCAAAACGCTTGCAATACCCACAATTCGGATCCGCAAAAATGGCAAGCTTGCGTTTGCCGTTGCCGCGTACCGTGGTGAAGGCATCCTTGAGGGGCAGACTGTTAAAGTCAATGGCGGTCAGTTTGTCCATCCGCTCTTCAGTCAGATTGCGCCGCTGTTTGGTATCGAACAATTGACCCTGGATGATGAAATTGCCTTCGGCATCGGTATAAAAAATTTCGGTGCCGTTGATCCGTACTTCGTACAGGCCAGTCATTGGCGTCTTGCTGATCTCATCAATTTTTTGTATCTGAGGAATGCGCTCACCAAGGTTCTTTCGGATGGTGGCTTCCTGCGCGGAAGCACCCAGGCAGGTTAGCGCCAAGGTCATGGCGGTCAAGTTTTTAAGCAATTTCATGGTCATGGCTTGATTGTGAAGGATTTGGCGCCATCCAGCCCCATGGCCTGGCGCGCTGCCCACATTTTCACGGGGCCGGCGCGCTCCACAGTATTGAGTCCGAAACTGCGCAACTTTCCCCAGGCGGTGGGGTCTTGGGAAAAAAACAATTGCAGCCCATCCAGGCCAGCTTCCATCAAAGCCATACCCGCCTTGCGGGCGCGCTCATAGCGACGCAGTAGACGCAGATCGCTCACGGCACGCCAGGGCTCGCGCTGACGGATCAGGCTGGCCAGTTCTGCAATGTCGGCCAGGCCCAGGTTCAGGCCCTGGCCGGCCAGAGGGTGAACCGTGTGGGCCGCGTCACCGGCCAGTGCCCAGGTACCCTGCGCAGTCTGGCCAGTCCAGCGTCGGGCCTGAGCCTTCTGCAGCGGCCAGATCGCTCGCTCGCTGATCAGGCTCAGGGCGCCCAGCGACTGGTGGCTGCTGATCTGCAGTTGATGGCAGAAATCCTCCGGGCTGGCCTGCAACAACTGGGCTGCCCGATGTGGGGGGAGCGACCAGACGATCGAAACCGTGTTGCTGTCAGCGCCATCGGTGGGCAGAAAGGCCAGGATCTCACTGTTCTCAAACCACTGCTGCGCGCAGGCCGTATGCGGATGTTGGCACGCGATGCGTGCAGCCAGGGCTTGCTGTGGGTAAGGGATGCTCTGGAAGTCCACCCCCAGCTCACGACGTGTCTGACTGGCGCGTCCTTCGCAGACCACGGTCAGGCCGGCTGGGGCTGGCCCGTTCAGAATCTCAATCATGGGCTGAAAGCGCACGGCCTCGCGCAGCTGTTGCTCTAGGGCGGGTACATCCACGATCCAGGCCAGGGCGCTGACACCGAGCAAGCCCGCATCAAAGGCCAACTGGCTGTTGCCATCGCCATGGACCTGCATGCGGCGCACTGGCGTGACAGCAGGTTCTGCGGGCCAGCAGCGCACCGTCTCAAGCAGGCTGCGCGAGGCATGGTTGAGCGCGAAGGCCCGCACATCAGGGCTGCCCACAGCGCTGCGCGCACCGTCTTGCACCAGTCCCACCTGCAGGCGCTCGCGGGCCAGCAACAAGGCCAGCGTACGGCCCACAATGCCATCGCCGCGGATACAGACATCCAGGGTTTGAGTCATGGCAGGCATTGTAGAAGGCGTGCTGCACCCGGCGGGCCTTTTATCACCCGGCCGGCCTTTTATGATTGCAGGATGGAATCAGGAAAAAGTGAAATGCAATTGAGCCAGTCGAGCGTGTTGTCAACCGATGTACCCGTGCACATTGCGCGCCTGTTTGTCTACCCCGTCAAGTCCTGCGCCGGCATTGAGCTGACCGAGTCTGTGCTGCTGGACACCGGCCTGGACCTGGACCGGGCCTGGATGGTGGTGGACTCGCAGGGTGAATTCATCTCCCAGCGGGAGCAACCGCGTCTGGCCCTGGTGCAGCCCCAATTCAAGCGCGGCGGTACCGAGCTGGTGCTGCGTGCGCCCGGCATGCTGGCCTTGCACCTGTCGGTGGATGTGGTGGAAGCGCCGGTGCAGGTACGGGTCTGGAGCGATCAGGTCAAGGCCTACGACATGGGCGATATCGCGGCCCAGTGGTTCACCGATTTTTTGTCGATGACGCCTGAAGGGCTGCCCGGCGCGAAGGGCGACCGCTATCGGCTGGTGCGCTTTGACCCGGAGCAGCAACGCCTTTGCGATCCCAAGTGGACCCAGGGGGCAGCGGCGCCCAACCAGTTCAGTGATGGTTTTCCGTTGCTGGTCTTGGGCCAGTCCTCACTGGATGAACTCAATGCCCGTTTACAGGCTGCCGGTCATGCGCCAGTCGGCATGGAACGTTTTCGTCCCAATATCGTGCTGTCCGGCTTGCCAGCTCACGCAGAAGACCAACTGGATTACATCGAGTGGCCGGCTGAGGACGCGACATTGCGCTTGCGCCTGGTGAAGCCCTGTACCCGCTGCAGCGTGCCCGACATTGACCCGGTCACGGCCCGAGCTAACCCCGCAGTGAGCCAGATATTGCGTGGTTACCGACAGGATCCCCGCATGAACGGGGCGCTGACTTTTGGCATGAACGCGATCGTGTCACCGGGCGCAGAGGCCACCTTGCGCGTTGGGCGGGTGGTGCAGGTTGGCCCTACCGGCGCCGCTTGAGCCGCGACGGCTTTGCCCGCCGGGCGGGTTGCGCAGGGTTGTTTCAGGCCGCAGCTACCGGAATATCGGCCAGCCGGGTGGTGTAGCGCGGCGTACGGCGTTCCTGCTTCATGGTCCACAACTTGGGCTGGTTGCCGGTGCCACCGCTGCCCATGAGGATGGTGCCGCGGCCGTAGCGCTGGTTGAGGCTGTCCAGGGCTGCCATCAGGCGGGAGCGATCCGGGGGCGGGTCGTGCGCCAGGGCCAACTCTTCCTGCACCAGGCTGGTTGGACATAGGTCCAGCAGCATGACGCCCGCCTTGGCCAGCTTGTAGCCGGGTCGATAGATGGCATGCAGGCCCGCTAGCGCCGCCTGTACCAGCACGGCCGTATCGCTGCTGGGTCGTTCCAGGGGAACCAGGATCGAGCGCGAGTATTGCCGGTCAGCCCGAAACGGGCTGGTACGGATGAAGGTCAGTATCTGGGCGGCCAGGCTGTCCTGGCGGCGCAGCTTTTCGGCGGCGCGGCTGGCAAAGCTGGTGATGGCCTCTTCCAGCGGCTGCAGCTCGGTCACCGCCTGGCCGAACGAGCGGGTGCAGGCGATTTCCTGTTTGGCCGGGGGGCAGTCCTCAAGGGCGATGCAGGGCAGACCCTGCAACTCGCGTACCGTTCGCTCCAGCACCACTGACCAGCGTCGCCGCACGCTGGCCGGGTCCAGCTGTGTCAACTCCTGAACGGTGCTGACGCCGGCCTCTTGCAGTTGACGCCCGATGCGCGGACCAATGCCCCAGACCTCGGTGACTGCGGTAGCCGCGAAAACCGCTTGCAGCTCGTGAGCCGCCAGGGCGCCCAGGTGGCAGACCGCCGCCAGGTGTGGCGGGTAGCTGCCGGGCTTGCGTTCAGCCGTCTTGGCTACATGGTTGGCCAGCTTGGCCAGTGTCTTGGTGGCGCCCATGCCAATGCAGGTGGGCAGGCCGGTCCAGCGCAGGATGCGCTCTCGCATCCGGTGGCCGCGCTCGACCAGATCGCCCGGGATGCCGGAGAGCTCGACGAAGGACTCATCGATCGAATAGACCTCCTGCGTGTGACCCAGCCCGCCGATCAGGCTCATCATGCGGTCGCTCATGTCGCCATACAGGGCGAAGTTCGCTGACAGGGCAACCAGACCGGCGGATTCTTGCAGGTGACGGATCTGGAACCACGGCGCGCCCATCTTGATGCCCAGCGCCTTGGCTTCATTGGAGCGAGCGATGGCACACCCATCGTTGTTGGACAGCACCACCACCGGAATGTTGTTGAGACTGGGCCGAAAGACCCGCTCGCAGGACACATAAAAATTATTGCCATCAATCAGCGCGTACATGGAAACCTCTGGGGCGGGGTTGGCTTCAGATGGTGAACTGCCGGGTGCTGGAGGTGACCACGCCCCAGACCTCCAGCGTCTGGCCATCCCGGGGCACGATGTCGGGGTAAGTGGGGTTGGCGGCCTTGAGCCGGATGCGCCCCTGACGCTGGTACAGATACTTCACCGTGAACTCGCCGTCCACGATGGCCACCACAATGCTGTTGTGTCGGGGCTTGAGCGCCCGATTCACCACCAACAGATCGTTGTCAAAAATGCCGGCTTCCACCATTGACAGACCGCGCACCCGCATCAGGTAGGTGGCCTGCGGGTGGGTGATCAGGATCTGGTCCAGGCTGAGTGCGCGCTCTTGCAGGTCTTCGGCGGGTGAGGGAAAACCGGCGCAGACCGTGGCTTGCAGCATGGGGTAGCGCTGCAGGGCAGTGGCCAGCGGGAGCGGCAAATTTTCCCTAAAGTTACTGTACATAAACACAGTATAAGGCCGCGTCTGGAATGGGCTACAAACCCGGTATGTGCAGTCACTACCAAGCGCCCCCCAGCCCGCAGATCTACCGCACTGCCTTCGGGGTGGAGCCGCCGGCCACCCTCGGCAAACACGATGTCTGGCCGGGCTACGCGGCCGGCTTCATCCGCCGACATGTGCACGCCGACGTGGGAGACGACGCCGTGCCTGAGCGGGAGGCGCTGGCCGGCCTCTTCGGCATGGTGCCGCACTGGGCCAAAGACACCCGCGGCACCAAATACACCTACAACGCCCGCTCGGAAACGGTAGCGGAAAAGCCGAGCTACCGTGACGCCTGGCGCAAGGCGCAGCACTGCATCATTCCAGCGGCAGCAATCTTCGAGCCCGACTGGCGCTCGGGCCGGGCCGTGCCCACCCGGATCGAGCGGCTGGACGGCCAGCCGATGGGAATTGCCGGCTTGTGGTCGAGCTGGCGCACGTCGCAGGGCGAAACGGTGCTGAGCTTCACCATGCTGACCCTCAACGCCGATACCCATCCGCTGATGAAGCAGTTTCACAAACCCAACGACGAAAAGCGCATGGTGGCCATCCTGCCCGAGGAGCGCTATGGCGATTGGTTACAGTGCGGGGCACAGGACAGCATGGATTTCATGCAACCCTACCCGGCCGAGCGGCTTCAGGCATCGGCGCCGTCCGGACATCATCAATTGTTTTGAACTGGACCGGGCTGCGCCCGGTCCAGCAGCAGAAAGGCCGCCGTGAATCTATCCGACACCCTCCAGCACTATTGGCCACTGATTCTGTTGGCGCTATGGTTTGGCTACAAATGGTGGAACGCCCGACGGGTGCGGGCGCTGCTGCCGGCGCTCAGAAAAAACGGGGCCCTCTGTGTGGATGTGCGCTCGGCAGCCGAATTTGCCAGTGCCAGCGCCCCCGACACCCTCAATATTCCCTTGCCCGAATTGGGGCACAGGCTGGCAGAAATTCCTAAAACAGTGCCGGTGGTCTTGTGCTGCGCCAGCGGAACCCGCAGCGGCATGGCCAAGCTGGTGCTCAAAAAGAATGGCTACCCGCAGGTGTTCAATATCGGCAGCTGGCGTAATTTCCTGGCCTGATGGAACGCCTTGGCCTTGGCGCACACGCCGGGGCACAGCATCGATGGCGCCAGCGCCTTGGGGTTGAGAGGCGCGGCTGGTCAGTACAATCGGCGCCAGTTTCTCCCATCCATTCCCAGTCCCGAACCGCTGCGCGTTGCAGTTTCGAGGCACAGTTTTCTGGGGCCGCCTGGCGTTTTGCCAAGGGCGTGGAGGCCTTGGCCTGTGGTGCTGTGCTGGCCAAATGTACGGATGGGCTTGATTTCAAAGGAATTTCCATGTCTCTCAAGTGCGGCATCGTCGGCCTGCCCAATGTCGGCAAATCCACTCTCTTCAACGCCCTGACCAAGGCCGGCATCGCGGCGGAGAACTACCCCTTCTGCACCATCGAGCCCAATGTCGGTGTGGTCGAGGTGCCCGACCCGCGCCTGGCGCAACTGGCCGAGATCGTCAAGCCCGAGCGCATCGTGTCGGCGATCGTCGAGTTCGTTGACATCGCCGGTTTAGTGGCGGGCGCCTCCAAAGGCGAGGGGCTGGGCAACCAGTTTCTGGCGCATATCCGCGAGACCGACGCCATCGTCAATGTGGTGCGTTGCTTTGAAGACCCGAACGTCATCCACGTGGCCGGTAAGGTTGATCCGATTGCCGACATTGAAGTGATCCAGACCGAGCTTTGCCTGGCCGATCTGGGCACGGTGGACAAAGCCTTGCAGCGCTACACCAAAGCGGCCAAGAGCGGCAACGACAAGGAGGCCGCCAAGATGGCGCAACTCCTGCCCAAGGTGCAGGCCGCGCTCGACCAGGGCAAACCGGCGCGCGCGCTGGAACTCACCGATGAGGAACGCGCACTGCTCAAGCCCCTGTGCCTGATCACGGCCAAGCCAGCCATGTTTGTGGGCAATGTGGCCGAGGACGGCTTCGACAACAATCCGCTGCTTGATCGCCTGCAGGCGTATGCGGCCGGGCAGAATGCGCCAGTGGTGGCCATCTGCGCCAAGATCGAGGCCGAGCTGTCTGAGATGGACGATGCCGACCGGCTGGAATTCCTCAAGGAACTGGGCCAGGACGAGCCAGGCCTCAACCGCTTGATTCGCGCGGGCTTTAAGCTGCTGGGCCTGCAGACCTACTTCACCGCCGGCGTGAAAGAGGTGCGCGCCTGGACCATCCACATCGGCGACACGGCGCCCCAGGCGGCCGGCGTGATCCACGGCGATTTTGAGCGTGGCTTCATCCGCGCCCAGACCATTTCCTTTGCCGATTACATCGCCTGCCAGGGCGAGCAAGGGGCCAAGGATGCCGGCAAGATGCGCGCCGAAGGCAAGGACTATGTGGTGCACGACGGCGATGTGATGAACTTCCTGTTCAACGTCTAAGGACTACCCCGCCACTGCCGCCGCCACCGCTCTCGCTTCGGCTACTGCGAGCGCTACTACTATTGCGCCCGCCAGCGCCTTAGCGCTCGGGCAGCCACACTATCATGCGCGTGCCCTGGCCCGGCAGGCTGCTCATGGC
>Ga0075472_10000079_pt1 | contig 36708 bp, 51 predicted proteins | sample DEB19_08_DNA_3_FD_77014 | JGI IMG/M metagenome (GOLD analysis project Ga0075472, IMG submission 77014) | Aqueous microbial communities from the Delaware River and Bay under freshwater to marine salinity gradient to study organic matter... | ecosystem: Environmental > Aquatic > Marine > Coastal ...
CCTGCGCCGCCGTGTTCTTGAGCGCAGCATCCCATCCTCGCTGCGCCATCGTTTTCGGGTCCATCGTGTCGAAGGACGCGCTGATCCACCATTCCTCGAAGGTTCGCTGATTGGCAGAGGGGAGCGATTTGTCCTGAAGCCTCATGCAGCCGCCCGCCGAGCAGCAGTGCTTGCAGTAGCAAAAGGGGCACGATTTATCAGGGGACTCAGCCACGGCAACCTCCATGAATCATGCCCAGGATGTAGCAGGCGATGCACAGCGCGAACAGGGCGGCTTCGGTCATTTCGGGGCCTCCGGGAGCGGCATCCAGTGGGTCGTGAACGATCCGACCCAGTGCTTTGTGTCGAAATAGAAGTAGCGTTCGGAGATGTAGGTTTCTCCGTCGTCATAGGTGGCGCAAGTCAGGTAGCGTCCAGACTTCTCCGGCAGTCGCTCCGTCACCGGAATCCATCGCGGCTGTTTCTCCGAGGGAGGCGAGGTGAATTCCAGAAGGTCGCGGATGATCCCCTGAAGATGCAAGGCCATGCTTTGCGCTCCGTCGAACGTGAGGGGAACCGGACGGTTCATCCACGCAAGTGCCTGAGCGCGGGCCTTCAGGAATTGTTCGCCGTCGCGCGGTTGGGACTCAGCCATTGCTTTCCTCCGTGGTGAGCGCCGCCGTGTCCTCGGCCAGCCTGCGGCGGCGGTACTTGATGACCTTCCAGAGCGCCAAGGCGATGTACTTGACCCACCAGAACTCGCAGCGCAGATGGACATGGGTCAGCGCCCCTGCTGCCGTCTTGCCGAAGAACACCAGCACGAACGCGGACGACTCCAAATGAACGTCAACGTGGTACGGGTCGATCTTCACGATCCTGGGCTTGGCGTCAGCCATTGCGTCCTCCGTCGTCGGGGTATTGGGGTCGATTCACGCTTGCACTCCTATGATTTCCAGCGCCTTTCGGGCACGGCGGATGCTGTCCTGCCTCCAGCCACGAACGAACGGACGCTCCAGGCGTTCTCCGTCCTCCCAAACGTCGCCGCACCCGAGGCACGTTTGCGCCCATCCGTACCACTCCTGAAACTGGCACAGGAAGCGGCGCATCCGCTGGCACGTCGGACACACCATGACCGCGCATTCGGTGCGGCTGTAGCGCGTCCAGTTGATGTGGACGACGGCTTCGTGCGATGGGGTAATCGGTTGAGTCACGCGACCTCCTGTTGAGCCAGCCAGCCCCACTGCTCGGCAATCGCCTGGGCGATGCCTTCGTAGGTGCGACTGCGCTCCTTCCAGCGGTCAGGGCTGGGGGCCATCTTGTGAACCCGCGCTTCCCGGCCTTCCACGATGTTCGTGGGGACCAGCTTCGGCAGGTTCTTGAGCCACAGACAGGTGGCCTTAGTCTCCCCGTGCCCGAATTGCCACGGCTGGATGATCTGGTCGGGCTTGCGAATCCGGCTGCTGATGACGCTGACCGGGTTCTCCAGCGCGATACGGGGGATGGGCGCGTTCAGGAGGGCGCGCACGAACTCCAGCGCCTCAGCCTGCTCCTTGGCCTTCTCCTTGAACCAGCGGGCACCAGACACGGCCAGATGGGTGCAGGGAGGGTGAGCCACCATCAGGTCCCATCCTTTGTCCAGGAGCCCGAGAACATTGCCTTGAATGTGGAATCGAGGATCGCCCTCGGCCGGCAACAGGTCACAAGACCAAGCCTCATGCCCGCGCTGGCGAAACGCCCGGCGAACGGCCCCGGAATACTCGCAAGCGACAAGCACCCTCATTTGCGTTCCCCTGTGGCAATCGACGGAATAGGTGCGGGTCTTTCCCCGCCGTCAGCCACCCCACTGTTCTCGCGGTATTTCCCCTCTCGGCCCTTACTAACCGGCTCCGAGGCGGTTCCCTGATTACCAGGCCACCCGTTCAGGGAGGGGCGGCCCCCACCCATCAATTCTTTGTGGTCCGTATAGCTGTCTCGGGCGCTCACACCGCCCCCTTGAGCACATCCGCCGCGGGCGCCTCGGCCATCTGCAGCCGTTGCACCCGCGCCAGTTCCGCCTCGGCCACCCGCAGGCGTTCGGCGTGGTTTCGCATGAGGGCGCGGCCGTTCTCGACCTCGGCCAGCAGAACAGCCTCGCGGTGGCGCAGGAACCACAACCGCAACCGGCGCATCACGCGAGCCTCCAGAGGGCTTCGAGGACCGCGTAGGCGCCGATGGCGATGGCGGTGAGGGCGTTGGCTTGGTCGCCGGTCACGGCTACACCTTCTCGCCGTTCTGATGCCGGCCGATGCACACCTCCACCTCGCGGCGGTCGGTGTCCGTGAAGCCAGCGCCCTTCACCAGATCCCACGCCGCGTCGTACTCGCCGCCGTTGATGAGGTTCAGGGCGTCCTGGATGGTCGGGGCGCCGGAGGGTTCGGGGGCGGGCTTGGGCTTGGCGGCCTTCGGTGCGGCGGCCGGCGCGGGCTCCTGCTCGATGGCCTCGCCCGTGTCCGGGTCGATGTCCACCACGTCCTCCGACGAGGCGGGTGGCGCATACCCGCCGGAGATCGCGTCGTCCAGGTGGATGTTCTGCGCCTGCCCCTTCCCGTGGGCGTCCTCGAGGGCGAGGGCCTGCGCCAGTTCCGGGCTCTTGGGCAGGGTCTTGCACAGGCGCCGGATCACGGTCTTGGACCCCATTTCCTCGTAGTGGGTGTCCCAGGGCGTGTCGCGCTTGTACTTCTTCGCCATCTGGTAGCCGCGGCTGCCGTCCCGGATGCGGTCGATGGCGTCGCGGCCCATGACGACGAAGGTGCGGGTGCCGTCCTTGAACACGGCGACGGCGTAGAAGCCGATGATCTCGCCGCGCTCCTTGTCTGAGGCCGGGAATCCTCCGGTCTTGGCGAGGGGCTTGTGCTCCAGCTTGCGCTCCAGCCCGAACGAGCAGGAGAAGCTGTCCTTCTCGCGCACCGCCATCGCGTAGATGTCCACGATCTGCCCGGTCTGTTTGGCGAGTTTGATGAGGCCTTGGTAGCCCGGTATGAGCTGCGCTTGGCCGCCGAAGGGAACGATATGCGCCTCGCCCATGAGGCCGGGTTCGATGCCGAGCTGCGCGGCCTGGATGACAGCGGCGAACACGGATTTCGGGTCGCACTCGCCCAGCTTCGGGACGGCCCGAAAGCAGGTGAGGGCGATGCGGGTCATTCGGTCGGCGTTCAGGTGGCGGGGCAGGGCGCGGGCGATTTCACCCTTCCACGCGGTCAGCATGGCAGGAAAGTCCTTCGGCGCCTCGCGCTTGGCGATGGCGTTCTTGGCGGCGTCGATTCCGGTGACAGCGGCGGTCATTCTTTGCTCTCCTTGTGGTTGACGAAGCGGCCGTCGATGTAGGTTTGCGCCTCGACGGTGTAGGGTTTCTTGGTGACGACCTTGCGGCGCAGTGCCTTGCCGTCCGGGAACACCAGCGCGGCGGCCTCCTTCATCTGCCAGAGCAGGTGCGACTTCGCGCCGGCCGCGAGGTTGGCGTAGTGGCCGGAGAGTTCCTGCGCCTCCTCTAGCGCCGTGCGCCAAGCCATGTGCTGCTCAGTGGCCTGCAGAATCTCGCCGTTGGTGCCGGGGTACAGGCTCTTGATGAGCTCGCGGTCGCTATCGCCGTTGAAGTTCGGGTCCGGCGCCCGGCCTTCCTGCACCCGACTCCAGAAGTCCGCCTCGCCGTCCAGGATCATCTGCTGCAGTTCCCTGTCGGCCGGGATCTCGTAGGTGCGGAAGTCCTGCCCGCCGATCAGCACCGCGAGGTCCGTGACCGGCGTAGCCGTGACCAGCATGACGTGCTGACACTGGATGAGGTACGCCTGCGGAACCTGGTCGGTGCCGGGCTCGCCCCAGCCGTCCGCGGTGCGCGCGGTCTTGCCCTCGTAGGCCCGGCCGTCCGTGGTCAGGCCGTCCGCATGGGCGATGACGAAGCCGTGCTTGGGGTGGCGCATCAGCGGCGGGACGGTGACTTCTCGGCCGGTGCGGCGGGCGTATTCGTTGCGCACCACGGGCTCGAGCAAAGTGCCCCACAGGGTCGCCTCGTTCCCCTCGAATGGCGGGAGCTCCCCGCGCTTCTCCATGTACAGTTCCAGTTGCGAGCGGTACGGGCTCAAGCCCAGGGCGGCGGCGGCATCCGAGCCACCGATGCCAGTGAGGCGGTCGGCGTGGAATTGAGAGCGGTCCATGTCCCGCTTACGCGTGCGTAGAGAAAAGAACGCGGCCGGTGTAGCTCGCAGCAGCCCACGCGCTGCGCAGCTTCTCCAAGTCGCGTCGGGCCTCTTGGCGTTCACGGAACACCTTGGCCCATCGGTAACCGATGTGGCGATGCCCAAACCGCTCCCAAAACTGCATCATGCGTGAATTCTCCACGTTATAATTCAGTATGTTACAGCGTCAATGTCGCCAGGACCCGGCCTACGCCGCGTCCTTTCGCTTCAATGGGTTAGCGATGCCCGGAGCAGCATTGTGATTCCGGTTGTTGTGGGTTCGAGTCCCATCGGCCACCCCACCATTTTCCCCTGAAGCCACAACGAGTTGCGCGATAGTGTCGGAATCTCGACACCCTTGGTAAACGTCGCTCACTCCCAAACCGCTCCCAAAATTGCGTCCGTCCTGCGTGTACCGGGCGGCGTTCCCCGCGAATTGCGCGGTGTAGTCCGCGGCGAGGTGGGCATAGCGTTGCACCATCGCCAGCGACGCCCAGCCGCCCAACTTCTGCAGCACCGGCAGCGGCGTTCCCGCCATGACGTGCCAGCTCGCCCACGTGTGCCGCAGGTCGTGCCAGGTGAAGTCCTCGATGCCGGCGCGCTCAAGCGCCTGCTGCCACGCAAGGCCGGCGGGCTCGGTGACGGGCCGCGGCTTCGCGTTCCACTCCGGCAGGCCGGCCGCCACGCGGCGCCTCGCGCGTAGCTTCGCCATGTCGGACTCGCCCATAGGCCGCGCGTAGGCGAACACGAACACCGGATGTGCGTACATGGAGCATTCGCGCGCCTGGGTGAGCAAGGCGCAGGCTTCCGCACTCAGGGGGATGGGAATGGGCTGTCCTGCCTTGGCATCCTCGGGATGCACCCATGCCACCCGGCGCGCGAGATCCACATTCGACCAGCGCAGGCCCGTGACGTTGGACTTGCGCAGGCCGGTAAAGAGGGAGAAGGCGGCCATGCGGCGCAGGTGCAGCGGCAATTCCTCAAGCAGCCGCGCGGCTTCCTCGCGCGTGAGCCACCGCACCCGGCTCGGAGGCTGGCGCAGCCGGCGCACCGCGGGGAAGGGGATCTTGTGGAACCCGAAGAGGCCCGTGAGAAACGAGCGGTGCCGGTTGCGCGTGCTCGCAGACCACTCGCGTTCCTTCACGCCCCGGTCCAGAGCGCGCTCGATCATGTCGCCCGTGAGGTCGCGCAGTTTCTTGCCGGCGAAGTCGCGGTGGAGGAACCGGGCCTTGTCGCGGTCGTTTTCAATGTCCCGCTTACGCTCCAACTCCTTCTCGCGGAACCACGCCACCACGGCCTCGTCCCAGGTGAGCGGCGGCGCCTCGCCTAGTTCTTTCTGCCGCCACGCATCGCTCGCAATCTTGGCGCACCATTCCTGCGCCGCCTTGCGTTCGGTCGTGCCCGTAGAACGTCGGATGCGTCGGCCGGAGGCATAGAAGTCGCACTCCCACTCGGCGCCGCGCCGATCACGATGGAGGCCGTATTGGTCGTCGCGCTTTCGATCTCCCCGTTGAGAAACGCCCTCGCCCTGTCGGGCGAGATCCGCCACACTCGGCCGATCCTCACGCCCACCTTCGGCGCCAGCTTCAACGCCGTCATGTAGTTCACGCCGAGGAAACGCGCGAACGCCCCTACGTCCCATGCCTGCTCTGTCGTTGTCGTCATCTTCTCGCGTCATGGTTGGTCTGACCCTGCGAGCGCCCGTTAATTCAGTGGGAAAGAATGGTAAGCGCGAAACGTACCGCGTGTCAACTACTTGAGGCTATGTCAGGAAAACCCTGAGTAAGTTTCACGATTACATATAGTGTAACAATAGGTTAGGCTATACTTGTTTTATGCAACGATCGCCACAACGTAAGCGTCCGGGGGCAAGGAAACGGAGGCACAAAATGCTTGAGCAAGCGGTATCCACACCCACGGCGGCGCCGCGGAACTGGCGCACCTGGCCGGATTCGGTGGTGGAGCGCGCCATCAGGATTTGCGGGGGCTTCCCCGTGGATCTGCAGCATCGCATTTCCAGGCACCTGAAGCGCGACATTTCCAAGCAAACCGTGCATGGCTGGCGGCTGCGCGGGATCTTCCCGAAGGACATGATTTTTGCGGTCAACGAGGTCACGGGAATTCCCGTGGAAGAACTGCTCCTCGCCAAGCCCATCCACAAGAGCAAGCCCAGCTGCGTCGTGCGCGCAATTGCCAAGGCCGGAGGCACGGCATCGAAGTTCGCCGCCGAGCTCTCGCGTTCCTCGGGCCGGGACGTGACCCGGCAAATGGTGAGCAACTGGCTTGCCGCCTGCCAATTCCCGCGCGCCTATGTCCTGGACATTCACTTGCTGACCAAACTCCCCATTGCCGAGCTCATGGAGAAGGACGAGCGGTAGACTGTTAGAATCTCGACACCCCGCCCTGGTCAGGTGGGGGAGTCCTGCCGGCGGGCGGTCCTGCCGTACAGGCAGCAAAGCCCGGCTTCGCGCCGGGCTTTGTCTTTCTAGATCCGCCTTCCTCTGCGCCTTGAGACTTCCATGATGATCGCCTGCACGTCGGTGGGCGTCATCGCTTCCTCTTCATCCCCGAATTGCGCGTCGAGGATGGATTCCAGCGCCAGCGGGTCCACGTCGCTATTCGTGGCCTCTTCCAGCGCCTCGATTAGCTTGAAGAACTGACGGCGGTTACATGCCATCGCCTGCAGGATTGCGCGGTTTCCGACCATGTTTTCCCCTGAGATTGAGCACCGAGCCGCACACTGCGCACCTTTTTTTCTCGCCCGGCTGCAGTCCGTCGCGCATGATCTGCTTCAAGCGCGCGACGGCTTCCCCGACCTGCTGGCGGTGCTTCATGCCGCACTTTCGCGCGGCCTCGATCAGAGTAACACCTTCCACGATCACCATACGCGCGGCGTTGACTGTTGACGGACGCATTCTTGTATTGGCAGCCGCGGCGTCGAGTGCTGCTGCCAGTTTTTCACGCCCGGCTTCGGTTTCGTCGTGGTTTTGCGGATTGACGGTCATACCATGCGCTCCCAATGGAGTCGGCCGTCCTCGCCTTCGACGTAGCGGCCGACCTCGCCGCGGACCTCCATCCAGGCGGAGGCGCGGCTGTGCTCGGTCAGAATCACGGCCTCGCCCTGCATCGGCCCATCGGCGCACTTGTGCGAGCGGGTGAAGAGGGCGAGGGCGCGAGTAAGAAAGCGGGAAAGTTTCACGCCCGGCTTCCTTTCTTTTGGACAGGGACCGGGGACGCGAACAGGTCGGCACCGCGATCCTCGCCAGCAAAAAGGCGCCCGTACTCCTCGCGCCTGCGATCCGTGCGCATGATGCGCGTGCGGATGTGTCTTTGCGCAGCTTTGGCCGAGCTGATCGCAAGCTGCACGCGCCGCAAAGTCCTGGGGGCGTCTGCAACGCGCAACAGAACGCGCGCCTCCCGCAATAGCTGGATGGCGTCGGCCATTACGCGTTTGTGCGCCGGGTTGGCGTAGCGAGTTTTGCGGGTCATGCGGCCTCCACCGTATACCGCGGATATTTTCCGCTCACCTTGACGACGCGGCGCGTGCCGAAGTCTCGCGCGATCCATGCACGCAATACCTTGATCGGCACGCCTTCGCGCTTGTAAACGTAGCGCGTAGCATCCTCGAAAACCGCGAAATGCCCGCGCGGAACTGCGGCGTAATAGCTTGCCTCTCCGGCGCGGTGTTTTGTGGAAAGCTGAGTTCCTATCATGTCGTAGGGCGGTTTCATGCGGCCTCCGGAGTGATGATGTTTCCGCCACCCGCAATGCCTGACAGCAGGGCGATGCGGGCGCGGGCGTTGACGGATTCGCGCAGGCGCATGAATACCGCGATGCGGTGCGCGTCGGCACGATCTGCTCGCGCCTGGCGGATCTGAAGGGAGAGCGCGTGGCCGGGCATGGCGGCGGCGGGGCGGCGGGTCATGATTGCGCCCCTTCGATCACCAGAAGGGCCGTATTGACCTGCGTTCCCTGGGCGGCGAAGGTTCCCGCCGGCAAATCTTCCCAATGCGCCGCGATCGGCTGCAGGGCTTCGCGTTGCCGCGGGCCGTTGGCGCAAATGGCGACAAGGCGCCCGCCGGGCTTGAGCATGCCGGCCGCGTGCCGAATGTGCTTAATATCGGCGCCGTTCTCGAAAGGGGGGTTCATCAACACCCGGTCGAAGGCGCCGAGGTCGCCATTCATGGCGAGGAAATCGCCAGCGCGAACCTCGGTTAGGGGGAATTCAGCGCGCAGCCGATCCGCAAGACGCTGATTCACTTCCACGGCCACAAGCTCGCCGCCCTGGGCGTGCCACGTAGCGCCAAGCGCGCCGATGATGGCGCCCGTTCCGGCGCTGGGCTCCAGCACTCGCGCGCCGGGCTGAATGTCAGCGAGTTCGGCCATGCGCTCGGCCAGCTCGTGCGGCGTCGGGAAAAGCTGCGGCGCCGTCACCACCTGCACGCCACCATTGCGCAGAGTTTCGCGCATGGCGGCGAACGTCTGCGCTTCCTGCTTGCGGGCCTCGGCTGCGGCCACGGCTTCATTGTGCGCGATGTGGGCCGCCTCGCCGCGGGTCGGCGCGCGGCTTTCGTTGTCGCCTTCGGGGCGGACGTAGAAGCCGACCTTTTCAATTTCCGCCAGCCTGCCGGCCGCGCGCAGTTCCGCCACCTTCGCGGCCGGCATGATCTCGGCCAGCTTGTCGAAGGGGATATTCCGCGCAAAGAATCGCTCCCCGTTGTACGTGTCCAGAATGCTGACGCTAACGCGGTTCACCTTCTGGATATACGCCCAGCCTTTCCCGTACCCAGGCGACGCCCAGCAGCGCACGGCGCCGCCCTTCTCGGGCTTCACCTTGTCGGACTCGATCCCGCCATCGGCGGCGAGCATGGCGCGCTCGTAGGTCAGGCGGTTGCGGTAGTGCTCGGCCCACTGCTCGCAACGCTTGAGGGAAGCGGCGGACATTTCGCGCGCCTTGTTCTGCGCCTCTTCCGGCGTGATCCTGCCGTCCTTGAGGTCAGACCAAAGCCCCCAGCGGCCAATGTTCAGAACGTGCAGCATGCGTTCCTCGAATGTGCCGCGCGATCCGTCCTGCTTCTTGAGCGTGGTTTTCGCGTCGTCGTGGATGTCGGCCAGAATGCGCAGGTTGACTTTGTTGGCGGCCGCGCTTTTGTCCACCTTGCGAAGCTCGGCTTCGATGTTCCGGATACGGCGGGCGCGCACGTCCGGCCGCTCCTTGTACTTGGCATGCCGAATCGCGCCGGCCGCGCGGTCCTGCCAGTATTGCGAGGTTTCCCACATCTTGACCGCCCGGCGCATGCCGTTTTCGATCTTCTCGGCGTCCTTGCGGGCCTTCTTCTCGCTGTGGTGGCCGATAAGGATCGGTTGGCCCAGCTCGAAACGCTGGGCGATGCCGTCCACGGCTTCACGCGCGGCCGCGGCATCCTTCGCGCGGTTGTCGCTGTAGCCGTCGAAGCGTTCCGCGCGCTCCTCGGCGCGGTCGGTAAGCGTGCGGTCCTCGTCGTCGATCTGGCCGGCGAGTTCTTCGCACAGTTCCGCGCGCTCCGGGGTCCACATCGGCGCCACGAAAAGCTCTTGTTTAGGCGCCCAGGCGAATCCGGCCGCGCGGATGCGGTCGTAAAGCTCCCTCGGCAGGCGGTGCGCCGGATAGAGGCGCAGCTTGTTGTCCTCGGGGCTGTAGGTTGCTGCTGTTATGTCGTTCATAGTCTGCGGTCCTTTGGTCGTTGGTCGGTTTGGTGCGTGGTCGTCGCACCCTGTAGCCCTGTCGTGGGGACCAGGGCTAAGGGGTGAGGCGCTAGAAAAGCCCGCGCTGCTTCAACAGGTCGCGGCGCGTGCGCTTGGCGGCCTCTTTCCCGAGGGCGTAGCCTTCGGAATAGGCGTTACTCCATTCCGGGATGCTGTCCCATGCGGGCAGATTCGGCCGTTCGCAGGCGTAGCCGTCGCGGTATCCGGCATTGAAGCAATTGCGCGCGGCCTGGGCGCGCTGCTCCTCGTCGGCGCCCTTGAGCAATGCGCCGTGGTGCTCGGTGCCGTGGGCGGCGTTGTGGGCTTGGGTCATGCCGCGGCCTCCATAACTTGCGCGTGCACCTGTCCATCATGGAACAGATACGCCACCGGGAAGAATTCCGGCCCCTGGGGCTCAATGCCGGACAGGGCGGCGAAAGCGGCAAGGTCGCCAACGGCCGCACCTTCGCCCGGCTTCATGCGTCGCGGCTGTCCCCAAATCGGGAATCCGGTTTCACCCTTGCGGACCGGGCGGCCGGCCTTACGCCAGTCGTGGAAGGTGTGCCATTCGCGCGCGCCGGTTTCGGCGGTGTAGTGCGCAAGAATCGCCGCGTTGACGTTCGGGAATGCGCCGGCCTTTACCAAAGGCTTAACGGCCATGCTCAGGGCGCGAAGCTCGGCGCGGCGTGGGTTTGGCTTGTGCGTGCTCATGCGGCCACCTTCACGCCAGCGAAAGCCCGGCCCTTGTCCGTGGCGGTGTAGAGCTCGCCGGCCTTGTGCAGCAGGCCGGTATTGGTCAGGGCGCCCATGAGCTGCTGAAACTGCGAAAGGCTGCATCCCTTCGTCATGAGGGCAGCATAGAGGCTGCCACCCGGCACGCCCTCGGGGCAGTCGTTGACGGCGGCCACCACGGCGAAGGCGAGCAGGTAGGCGGCGGGGATCTTGTCGGTCATTCGGCCTCCCCGAGTTCGAGGAGAAGATTTTCGGCGCGGTCGAGGGCGTCCCCGAACCGCCCGGCGGTGGCCCCGGTCAGACGGCGTAGTTCCGATAGGTGATCGCGCAGGTTCATCACGGTGGCGACGAGTTCCGGGTAGGCGTTGGCGGCGTGGGCGATGTAGGCGGCGTCGGTAAGCATTTCGCGTTGGTCGATGCCCATAGGCGCGCAAACTTCCTGCGCGTTGTCGTCGGAAACAATCCCGGAGTCCCCGACACCCCACGGCAACGGCGTAGCAGGCTTATGGTTCGTGCTCACGATTGCCCCCCTTCGCAGGTCGTGCAGGGCTTGAGCACGGCGGCCAGAGCGGCGCCGGCAATGGAGCCCACCAGCGCGGCGGCGATGAACAGTGCCGCGATGGTGAGGCGTTTCAGGGTGGGGAGCATTACGCGGCCTCCTTCGCGGCAAGCGGGAGCGTCCAGTAAGCGCGCATCGCGGTATCACGGGCGAATTGCTCATGATCGGCGCCGAGCTTTTCGACTTCCTGGAGCGCGGCGTAAAGCTGACGCAGGGCCGGCGACGCGTGGCTGTCGCTCTCGGCGTATTGCTGCACGGTGATTTCGATGCTGTCCATTAGGCGGCCTCCTCGATGTTGAAGGAGTCGCCCACGCTCACAATCTGCCCGCGCACAAGCTCAATAAGCGCGTCGCGTATTGCGTCGTCGTTGTCCTCGTTGACTCGCAGCGTGCGGGAATCCAATTCCCCGCCCGATCCGTTCCAGGTGATGCGAATGACTTGTTTCATGGGGTGCGGTCCTTTCGTGGTTGTGGTCTGCGTCGCGGGTCAGGCGACGGTGACAATGTGCAGGCGTCCTGCGTCAATGTCAATAGTACAGACAAGAGAAACGGGAGGGAAATTCCGGTGGTTCGCTATGCGGAACGGCTTATCTCGGAGTCCTGCGCGCCGGCTCGGGCTGGCGGGATCGGTGGCAAGTGCCTAGAGTCCCGGCGCATGGCAGGCAACGCAGCAGGGGCGGCTAAGGCTCGGGCAAGGGCGGCAGCTCGTCGGGCCCAGGAAGAGGCCATAGAGGCCGGAATCAGGGAGGCCAAGGCGGCCGGCGATCAGGTCAACAACCTGTTGCCCGAGCCATCAGAGCCAGATTCCGCTGTTGGTGCACCAATTCAGGGCGAAGTGTCCGGAAAACAGACAGTTGGGGCCGATCCGATCCTCGCGGCGGCCGAAATCCATGCCGCAGCAAACGTTTATCGCGTTGTGGCGGGGCTGGAGAAGGTCCCCCCGCAGGTCAAAGTGCAGACTTCCCTAACCCTGTTGGCCGGCCGCGGGCACCTGCAAGGCGGAAAGGGCGGCGGCCAAGCTCGGGACACGATGGGCGCCGTTTTGGAGGCCCTGACGCGCGCCTTGGAGCTCCGCGGCCGCGCTGCGGCCAGCGTGCCGGCCGTGGTCGTCGAGGCCAGGAATGGGAGCGGATTGGACAATTCCGCGCCGTCAGGGCCGGAATCCTCCAAGGTATCAGGCACATAGTCGCCTCGATGGTCGGATAGCGAATCCGACCAGCGCCCGAAACGCCCGAAACTCGCCAGGATCGCGCAGGATCGACGCAGTGCGCCCCGGATGGGTCAGGAGCCGTCCGGCGCCCGTAGCGCAGCGCAGGCGCCAGCGTGGCGCGGCCGGCGGCCATGCGCCCACCACCCCGCCGCCACCCCCGAACGCGATCGCGCATTTTCAGTCTCCCCCTCCCTCCCAAAAATTTCGCTTGCCATAACTTCTATCCTTCGCTAGTCTTGGGTTCATGTCGAATTTACCCAAGACCAGGCAGGACGCCATCAGGGGCGGAATCCCGAGGTACTTCAGCGGGGAACCCTGCAAGCGGGGGCACATGAGCGAGCGCTGGACGCTCTCTGGCGGGTGCCTTCAGTGCATCGAGGAGAACAAGGCGAAGGAGCGTGCTGAGTTCCAGGCGGCAAGGGAAGCGAGGGCCGGGGGATGAGTTTGTCCACACACGCGCGGGGTGTTTGTATTTATCTGCTTCTGCTTCTGTATGGGTGGACTTCCACACTTTCCACAGGTGTCCACCAGCGTCCACACCATGTCCACATCGGTCCACAAATGTCCACAGTGGACGAGGAATCCTGATGTTCGCCAAACTTTTTGCGTCGATGTACGACGGCACGCTTTGCTCGCGCGGACCTTGGCAGGCTTTGGTCACGTTCCAGCAGATGCTCATTTTGTGCGACGCGCAAGGCGTCGTGGACATGACCGCGGAGGCGATCGCGCGCAGGACTTCGATCCCCGTGGACGTGATTAAGACCGGCATCGAGGCGCTTGAGCAGCCGGACCCGGACAGCAGAAGCCCGGACGATGATGGCAGGCGCATCCGAAGGTTGGACGAGCACCGCGCCTGGGGCTGGCAGGTGGTGAACCACGCCAAGTACCGGGACATGCGCTCAAACGAGGACCGAAGGGAGTATTTCCGCAACTACAAGCGCGAGCAGCGGGCAAGGCAGGGGAAATCCCACAGTGGGGGCACTGTGGGGCGCGGGGAGAAGAAGGAGCGAGGAGGTGGTGAATCGCCCGAGGGCTTCGACGCCTTCTGGTCCGCCTACCCGAAGAAAGTCGCCAAGCCGGCCGCGCAACGCGCGTTCAAGGCGCTCGGCCTGAAGAACGGAGACTTGGAGCGCGTGCTTTCCGCGGTGCGCTCGCAGGCCGAAAGCGAGGACTGGACGAAGGACGGGGGGCGGTTCATCCCGCATCCGGCGACGTGGCTGAACCAGCGCCGGTTCGAGGACCAGGCGCCGCAGGTGCCGAGGGTCTACAAGCCCGGCGACCGGCTGCCATCCGGCGAGTACAAGGTGGCGATATGAGCGACCAGGGCGATCCGATCCCGGACGACCTTGAGCGCCAGGCGACGTTGCTCATGGACGCCCCCATGGTCGGGGTGGGAGCGGAAGCGTTCCTGCCGAGGATCTTTGACCTTTGGGCGAAGGGCTTGCCGCCGGGGACAAGGACCGGCTGGCAGAACGTGGACGAACTCTACACCGTGGCGCCGGGGCAGTTGACGATCGTGACCGGGTGGCCGGGCTCAGGGAAGTCGGAATGGCTCGATGCCCTGCTGCTCAACATCGCAAGGCAGGACTGGCGGATATGCCTGCATTCCCCGGAGAACCGTCCAGAGGAGATTCACGTCGTCAAGTACCTCGAGAAGTTCACCGGCAAGCCGTTCGGTGAGGGCGTGAACGAACGCCTGACCGAAAGCGAAGTCGCGGAGGCGGTGCACTGCATCAAGGATTGGTTCGGGTTCCTGGTGGCCTCCGCCGACGCGGAGCAAAGCACGTTCAACATCGAGCAGATCATGGGCGCCGCGGAGCTGTGGTTTCGCATGAAAGGCTACTGGCGAAAGAAGCCCTGCGGGCTGGTGATCGACCCGTGGAACGAACTCGACCACCAGCGCCCGAGTCATTGGTCGGAAACCGAGTACGTGAGCGCGACACTCACCGCGCTGCGGAGCTGGGCAAGGACGCATGGGGTGCACGTGTGGGTCGTGGCGCATCCGCAGAAACTTCCGCGCGACCAGAAGGGCGAACTGCCCGTGCCGCGGCCGGACACGATTTCGGGCTCGCAGCATTGGTGGAACAAGGCCGACAACTGCGTGACGGTGTGGCGAGACTACGACAACCGCGACGCGCCCGTGCAGGTGCACGTGCAGAAAGTGCGGTTCAAGCACATCGGCAAGATCGGCATGGCGAAACTCGACTATGACCGCGTGACCGGCCAGTACCGGATGCACCGGGAACCGGGCGAATACTACGGACCAAGGGAGGTGCGGCGTGCGTAACGAAGTGCTACGGATGCTCGAGCGCGCAAGGGAGCGTGCGCTGAAGCTGGGCAGCGTGTCCGCGTTCGGGCTGCTGGTGCTTTCCTGCTGGCCCACCCTTCGCGCGGGGTTCATTGCCATGACTCCGCCAGCGCGCGGCGAGGCCGCCAACGATGAAAGGTTTGCCGATGGGTAAACGCGACACGAACCGAAAACCGCGCCTTTCGGAAACGATCGACATGATCGTGGTTGTTGGCGAGGTGCGCGGCCTGAAGGCATCCGAAATCCACGGATGCATCCACGCCGCCAGGCGCTCTCCTGTGGCCGCGCACCGCTGCTACGCGGCAATTCTTGCCAGTCACGGAATCCACATGACCAAGGAGCCACGATGGACGATCAACTGAATCCAGCATCCGCCGCCACGCAGACCGCGCAGATACGAGCCTACATGGAGGCCGGGCACTGGATCAGCGGCTTGGACGCACTGGCGAAGTTCAAGTGCTTCCGGCTCGCCGCGCGCATCCACGACATCAAGGCCGAGATGCAGGACAGCGGAAGGCAGGTGGTCAAGCGCGTGCGCACGCTGAACGGCGGCAAGCGCATTGCGGAGTACACGATCGCCGTGAGGGAGGCGACATGAAAGGCGACGTTCCTGCTGCTGCGCTGCGGCTGCTGAATTCCCTGCCAAAGCGCACCCACGAATTCAAGCCCTACCACCGCGACCGTAGCAAGGCGGCGATGGCCGCCAAGCGCGCCATGTCCGAGGCCCAGGAGCGTGCGCGGCGAGCGAACGGCAAGCGCATGGCGAGAAAGAAACGCGCTCAGGAAGGTTTCGAGGACGACGAGGAGGACGCGGAATGAACGGTCTGGTGCTGCTCATCATCATCGTGGCCGCCTTAATCGGCGGGACGTGGGCGTACATGGTCTGGAAGCTGATCGAGTACCGCGACATGCGCGAGCGGCGCAGGATCGAGCAGGACAAGATCAACCGCTACGCGCAGGCCATGATCGACCGCGACAAGCTCCGCGGCTGGGCGGCGGACGGCAGCGGACACCACGGGGATCTCACGACGGATTTCCGCGACATGAGGCCGGGGTCATGAGCCGGCGCCGCGGCGCGGGGTTCAAGGAGGCGACGTGCCAGGGGAAGGTGACGTTTGCCACCTATGCCGAGGCGAAGAAGAACGGAGTGCATTCCGAGCGGGCGAGGCGTAACGGCGTGCACCCGTACAAGTGTCCGCACTGCCGTCTGTTTCACGTCGGCGCGACAAAGCCAGGCCCGAACAAGCGCGTGATGCTCGAGCGCATCCGCGAAATGGAGTGCATGGAATGATGTTCCGCAGGATGTTCAACTGAGGAAGTACCAACACAAGGAGAGTCGTGATGGAAAAATACGCGAATGCATTTGTGGCGACTCCCGGCGCAATCCGTGGTTGCGCGGCGGGCGGCGCGGCATTGGCGGGTGCGCCGATGATTAACCGGCAGAATGACAGCCCTCGACAGGTGCAGCAGAGCATGGTGGATATGGATCGATGGTGCATGGAACTCATGGCGGTGGTGGGTGAACTTGAGGTGCGGCTGGCTCCCGTGGTGCACCACGAGCTTCCCGTCCAGCAGGCGAATGCTGGGGCGACCGTTCCGAGGGAAGTTCGGGTGCCGCTGGCCGAGGCAATTGAGGTGGCGTCCGAGCGCATCCAAGAGGCAACCCGTCGCCTTTCTTCGCTCTACAACCGCCTCGAGGTGTGACGTGATGCCTGGGAGACAACGCGCCCGCCGCCGCAAGGCGTACAAACCCCTCGAGCACGACATCCAGGTCGCGGCCTTTGCGTGGTGGGCGCTGTATGCCAATGCGCACAAGATCCCCGAGCACCTGCTGTTCGCGGTACCGAACGCGGCCAAGATGTCCTACCGCGCTGCGGCATGGATGAAGGCAGAGGGGCGCAGGGCCGGGGTGTCGGACGTGTTCCTCATGATCCCGGCCGGAGGGTTCCACGGGCTCATTTTCGAGTTCAAGCGCCCGGGCGAGAAGCCAACCCCGGAGCAGGAGGCGTTCCTTTTTTCGGTTCGTCGGCATGGCTACAACGCGCTGGTGGTGCATAGCACCGAGGAGTTCATCCGGGCCGTGAAGGCGTACCTCGCGCAGCCCAAGCGGCCCGCCAGTGTCGGGAATTTGACAGGCCCCTGCCAACCGCCCACTATCGCGCCACCGTAAACGGGAAACGGACGCGGAACCGTGGGGCAGCCTACAGCCTGGAACAAGACCACCGACTTCAGCGAATACGCAACGGCGCACCCGTCCGCGCCGTTCGCCCCGGCGGAACTTGACACCGAGCTCGACAACGCCCGCACCACGGTCGGGCAACTCCGCACCAACATTGCGCTCATCCAGCGCGACGACGGCGAACTGGCAAACGAGTCCGTGGGGATCGACCAGCTTGCGGACGAAACGCTGGCCCTTTTCACGCTTGGCGAAGCGGACATCATCGGCCCTTGGGCGACCGCGACGGCCTACACTGTCGGCAACGTGGTGGGGCAAGGTGGCGTGGCCTACGTCTGCGTCACGGCGCACACCTCGGGCACCTTCAACACCGACCTTTCCGCCGGCAAGTGGGCGGCGATGGGCGCCACCACCTCGAGCCTTGCGGCCACGGCGATCACGTTCTCCGCAGCCGGCACCGTTTCCGCGGCCACCGTACAGGCTGCGATTGAGGAACTGGACACCGAGAAGGCGAAGGTGGCCGGCGACTCCTCGCAGACCTTCTCCGTGTCGGCGGCAACCTCTGCTGCGCACGCTGTCACGATGCGCCAGATCCAGCGCAACACGCTGCTTCACGCCGTCGCGGGCGGCAGCGCGGATGCTCTGACGGCGACAATTGCGTCAGGCGAAACTGCGCTTGTGGACGGGATGCGGGTGCTGATCGAGGCCGCAGCATCGAACGCAACCACAGCGCCGACGCTAAACCTGACCCTCGGCTCAACCGCCACCGGGGCAAAGACGATCAAGAAGGGCTCTGCGAATGCGCTGCTGGCCGGCGACATCGAAGGCGCCGGCATGAAGCTCGACCTTGCATGGGACTCCGATGGCGACTGCTGGCTGCTGCTCAATCCGGCGAACCCCGTGGCGAGCGCGGCGGCGAGCATCAACGACCTGACCGAACTGCTGCAGCCCAATCGCACGAACGACTACGGCGAGGTCTATTCATCCTCGGCAGGGGCGTCGCGCAAGGTCGCTCTGCAGAACTACCCACTGCCACGGTCCTACCTTGCGGGCGGAACGCTGTCCAACAACGGAAGCGATGCGACGAACGACATCGACATCGCAGCCGGCGCGTGCCGGGATTCCACGGACACGGTGAACATCCGCTGGTCATCCTTCACCGGCAAGCAACTGGACGCCTCATGGGCGGAGGGCAGCGCGGCCGGGATGCGCGACACCGGCTCCATCGCCAACGGAACATGGCACATCTACGCCATCCTCAAGGACTCCGACAACAGCGCGCAAATCCTGGCGTCCACGTCGGCATCGAGCCCGACCATGCCAAGCGGGTACACGTACTTCCGCCGCATTGGGTCCATTTTGCGAGAGGGCGGGGCGATTGTCGGGTTCCTGCAGGACGGCGACGATTTCTACAGAAAATCACCGATCCAGGATGTCTCAACCACCGGCTTTGCCGCCGGAACAAGCGCGGTGTCTCGAACCTTGAGCGTGCCTACTGGCATTCGAGTCAAAGCCTATATGTCAGTGGCGCTTGGAACGCAGACGGCGGCGATGATCTACATGCTCCTGTCGGACCTTTCGGCAACCGATGTGGCTCCGAGCTCAACAAACTTCACGCTGTCTGCTGGATATGGCGCGGCGAGTGGCTCTACGGACGATCAGGTTGGCGCGCAGTGCTCTGTGTGGACGAGCACAGGCGCGCAAATCAGGTCGCGCATGGGTGCCAACGATGCGCAAGACAAACTGTACATCAACACTCTCGGCTGGATGGATCGCCGCGGGCGCGACGCATGACCTGGCACGCCACCTTCCTCTCCCGCTCCACTAGAGAATCCAGAGAATGTCCTGGGACCAGGTTTTTCTAGAGTTCCTGAAACTCTACGGCCCGCTGTCATTGGGCTGGGTCGTTGCGGCGTATCTCGGAGTTTTCATTTTGAAACGGTATGACGTAGACATTCAATCGAAGGTGCAGCTTGCCATTGCGCTCGACAAGTTGGCCGAGTCTGTCGAATCAAGGAAGGCGCTCTTTGATCGAATCGAGAATGCTCTTAATCGGGGTCCGCAATGATCCGGTGGCTGCGGGCGTTCTTCAACGATAGGAGAAAACGCAACGTCACGCCTTCGTTTGAGCGAAGGGTGGTTTTAAACAAGGCACAGGCAGACGAGCGATTCCAGCGGGCAATGGAGCGCCTGACGGTTGCGGTTTCATCTGAGGGCAAGCGGAAATGAAAATCGAAATTGCGCTGCTGGCGTCCCTGTATGTACCCGTGGTGGTGTTCTGCGCCTTTGCCATTTTCCGGTACGCGGGCGGGCTGTTTGGCGTGATTTACAGAGGCGACTTCTCGATGGAGCGTCACGGTGTATGGGTGGCGCTCGTCTGCATGATGTCGGCCGATCTTGTGGAAAACATTTACTACGGGATGGCTCGCTATTCGGCAGAGGTTTACGCACGGCTGGGCTGGATGTCGGGGGCGATCATCCCCATGAAGCTGCTGATTCTTACGGGGGCAATCGTCGCTTGCTCGTCGTGGTGCGAGGTTAGGTATAGGAATTCCGTGCTTATCCAAGCCGCTCTCATTGCGGCGGTTTTGTGGTTAGCCGCATTTGCGTTCCTCATGCGCATGCAATAAACGGTAGTTTTGCGACGAGGTAGAAGATGATTTTCTCCGCACTGTTTTCCTTCCTCGGCGGGTCCGCCTTCCGCATGATCTGGGGCGAAATCGCCGCGTGGATGAACAAGAAGCAGGATCACGCGCACGAAATGGACATGCTGCGCCTGACCTCGACTCTGGAAGCCGAGAGGCACGCGCGCAACCTCGAGCAGCTTCGCTTGGCCGCCGACCTGAAACTTTCGGAGATCCGGGTGGCTGGCGACGTGATGGTGGAGAAGGCTGCGGCCGATGCGTTCATGGAGGCGCAGAAAACGCTGCGGGCGCCTACCGGGATCAAGTGGGTGGACGGGTGGAACGGCTCCATCCGTCCGGCGATGGCGACGATCGCACTGGCGCTGTGGGTGTTCGCGCTTGCGAAGGCCGGGTTCGTGACCGGGGAGTGGGACCGCGAACTGATCGCGGGCATCCTCGGGTTCTATGTTGCGGATCGAACGCTGGCGAAGCGCGGCAAGTGAACGACCTCGCCGCCCTGTTCCGCCTCATCCGCCGTTTCGAGGGCTGCCACCTCATGCCCTACATCTGTCCGGCGGGGGTGTGGACGTGCGGCTGGGGCTCCACCGTCCCGGACTTGATCCCCGGCCAGCCGTGGACGCAGGAGTACGCCGACCACCGCTGCAACCTTGACGCCATCCGGTTCGCCAAGGGCGCGCTTGCGATGTGCCCGTCGCTGGAGGGCGATTCCCTGTCGGCCATCGCGGACTTCGCCTACAACCTGGGCCTCGGGCGCCTGCGCGCGTCTACCCTGCGCCGCCGGATCAACGAGGGAGACATGGCCGGGGCGGTGGCCGAACTCGGCAAGTGGGTTCGGGGCGGCGGGCGCGTGCTGCCCGGCCTTGTCGCGCGCCGCGCCGCCGAAGCGAGCCTCCTCGCGTGAACTTCGACCTCGCCCGCTTCGCCGCGCTGCCGGAGGCCGAGCAGGTTGCGGTCATCAATTCGCTCACCGAGGAAGAGTACGACGCCCTGGTGGGGTGGAAGGAGTGGCATGGGCTGCGCGTCGCGGCCCGCAGCGACATCCTTTCCCTGCTACGGTTCGTCATGCCGCACCCGGAGCACTTCCAGGACGGCCGCAAGTCTCGCTACGGCGTCAACGTCCACCACAAGGTCATGGCAGAGGGGCTGGAGGAGGTGCTGGCCGGCAAGTGCCTGCGCCTTGCGATTTCCATGCCTCCGCAGCACGGCAAAAGCACGACGGTCAAGGGATTCCTTGGTTCGCACGTGGGGCGCTTCCCGTGGAAGCACCTCATGTTCGGCACGTACAACCAGACGTTTGCCGACGAGAACGGCGACGACCTTCGCGCCATCATCAACAGCGACGAATTCAAGCTCGCGTTCCCGAAGGCGGGCCTTCGCACCGGCTCCAAGGCGAAGGATCACATGGTCACGACCGAGGGCGGCAAGCTGTCCTTCCTTGGCCGCGGCGGTTCCGGTACGGGCCGTCCGGCGGACGGGTTCGTGATCGACGACTTCTTCAAGGACGCGAAGGAGGCGGAGTCGAAAACTATCCGTGACGACGCCTGGAACTGGATCACGCGCGTCGCCAACACTCGTCTGCACGCGCTGTCGTGGTGGGTGATTGTGGCAACGCGCTGGTCCGACGACGACCCCATCGCGCGCCTGACCGACCCGAAGAATCCGCACTACAACGAGAGCGTGGCGAAGCAGTGGAAGGTCATCAACCTGCCCGCCATCGTTGACGAGCCGAACATCGCGCAGATCCTCGGGAAGAACCTTGGCGACGCGCTGTGGCCGGAACGCTTCCCGCTGGAGTTGCTGCACACCGCGCGGCAGATGGACCCCTACGGCTTCTCGGCGCTCTACATGGGCCGCCCGACGCCGCCCGAGGGTGCGTTCTACAAGGACTGGATGCTCGCCACCTACGACCATCCGAAGCAATTTCCGTCGCGTGGCCGCTTCTACATGACGGCCGACCTTGCCGTGAGCCCGGAGCGCGACGCGGACAAGTCCTGCATCGGCATTTGGGGGCTGGACGAAAACGGCGACCTGTACCTGCACCCGGAGCTCTTTTGGGACAAGAAGGCGTCCGATGAGTCCGTGGAGCGGCTGATCTATCTCGGGTCCACGTTCCATGTGTCCGACGCCTATTTCGAGAAGGGGCAAATGGACCGCGCGATCGGCCCGTTCCTCGAGAAACGCCATCAGGAATTGGTGCAGGCCGGCAAGGGCGCCTCGCCCGATGGCACGCCCTACAAGCCGCGCTACTTCAACATGCAGCGCATGCCCGTGGCCGGAAGCAAGGGGCTGCGTTCGGTGTCCGTGCGCGGCCTCATGTCGCAGAAGCGCGTGAAGTTCCCGTCGTTCGCGCCGTGGTGGACTGCGGCGAAGGAACAGTTGCTCAAGTTCACCGGCAGCGGCAACGACAAGGAGGATGACTTCGCGGACATGCTGGCCTTGATCGGCCAGGCCGTCGAAGATCAAGTCCGCCCCTCCGCTGAAGTGGAGGACAAGGTGATCCAGTTCCGCCCGACGATGCGCTGGATGACCGCCAACCACCGCGCCGAGCGCGAAGCCGCGCGCCTGCGGGCCAATCTCAGGGGTATGTAAATGGAAGAACTTGCCGAACAACAATCCTCCGGCGTCGAACGAGAGCCGCCGCAGACCTCCGAGGCGGAAACGAAGCTCGTCAAGCAGTGGTGCGAGGACATCGAGAACGCCAAGCGCCATTGGGAGGACGACTTCAAGCGGATGCGCGACGACGCGAAGTTCGAGCGCGGCCTGCAGTGGGAGAACCAGAGGGCGAAGGACGATCGCTACATCGCCAACCTGACTAAGAGCCACATCCGCAGCAAGGTCGCGGCGCTCTACGCGAAGAACCCGAAGGTGCAGGCGAGGCGCCGGCCGAAAATCTACTACCAGGCGTGGGACGGCTCGCCGGAAATGCTGCAGCAGGCGCAGTTGACCCTCGCGGCCATGCAAAACCCGGCCGGAGCGCAGGCCGCCATTGCCGCAGGGCAGGCGCCCCAGCCTACGATGGACCCGGAAACCGCGACGCTGGTCATGCGGGACCACGAACAGGGCCGGGCCATGAAGGCGGTCTACGACAAGATGGGCCGCACGCTCGAGATCGTGGCGCAGTACAGCCTCGATGAGCCGATCCCCAAGTTCAAGACCCGCGCGAAGCAGTTGGTGCGGCGCACCTCCATCTGCGGCGTCGGCTACGTGAAGCTGGGCTACCAGAGGCTGCTCAACCGCAGCCCGGATCTCATGGGCCGGATCAAGGATTCGACCGACCGCCTTGAGCACCTGAAGCGCATCCGGGACGACCTGACCGACGACAAGCTGGACGTGGCCGACGCCGAGGCCGCGGAGCTGGAGCTGAACCTTGCCTCGCTGCAGAAAGAGGCCGAGGTCATCATCCGCGAGGGTCTGGTGTTCGACTTCCCGAAGGCGTGGAGCATCATCATCGACCCCGCCTGCACGGAGATCAAGGGCTTCATCGGCGCGGGCTGGGTGGCGCAGGAGTTCATCTTCACCCCGAAGAAGGCGCAGGAGATTTGGGGCGTGGACGTGTCCTCGTCCTTCACCCCGCACTCAGCCGAAGGCCGGCGCATCGCCGCCACCTCCAAGGCGCAGAAGCTCGCCGCCTTCTACGAGGTCTATGACCTGACCGGCCAGGTGTGCTTCACCCTCTGCCTCGGCTACCCCGGCTTCATCAAGGCGCCGGGGGAGCCTGACGTGTGGCTGGAGCAATTCCACCCCTTCTACCAGCTCACCTTCAACGACGTGGAGGACGACGAAAGCATCTATCCGCCCTCGGACGTGAGCCTCCTGCGGCCGATGCAGGTGGAGTACAACCGTTCCCGCGAGGCCCTGCGCCAGCACCGGATCGCCAATCGGCCGGCGTGGGTGGCCGTGAAGGGGCTGTTCGGGGAGCACACGAAGGAACGGTTCGGAAACCACGTCGATCACGAAGTCATCGAGCACGACCTGCCGCGGGACGTGGATCTGTCCAAGGCGCTGCGCGAAAAGCCCAAGGCGCCCATCGACCCGGCGGTGTACGAAACCGAGCACCTGTACGCGGACATGATGCGCGCGGGCGGCCGGCAGGCGGCGAACTTGGGGGGCACTTCCGGCGCCACGGCCACGGAAGTCACGGTGGCCGAGCAGTCCCGGTCGGACGGGGATTCCTCGAACGTGGACGACCTGGACGAGTTCCTGACCGACGTGATGCGCGGGGCGGGGCAGATCCTGCTCCTCAACATGAGTGAGCAAACGGCCAAGGAGATCGCCGGTCCGGGCGCGGTGTGGCCGCAGCAGTCGAAGAAAGAGGTGGCGCGGGAACTGTGCCTTGAGGTCCGGGCCGGTTCCTCCGGGCGCCCGAACCGCCAGGCGAGGCTGCTTGCCATCGAAAAGACGGCCCCGTTCCTCCTGCAGACGCCGGGCTTCAAGCCGAAGAAGCTGGGCGAGCTTATCTTGATGGAGGTGGACGAAACCCTCGACATCGAGGAGTTCTACGAGGACGGCCAGCCTTCCATCGTCGCCATGAACGCCGCGAAGAACGCGATCGGCGGGGTGGGCGCGGGCGGCGATGCGCCGATGGCCGCGCTGCAAGGCGGTCAGGGAGGCATGAATGCGCCGCAGGCCGCGGAGTCCGGCGCGCGCACGCAGAACCTGGGCGGGGCGGGTGGAGGCGCGCCTAACCCTTTGACAGTGCAATGACATTGCCTCAGAGTAAACGCGAAACGGACCCTAAATGACCACCGAAACGCAGGAAGTCGCGCCGGACGCCACCGCGGAAACCACCGCGGCGACGGATGCCGGCCATACCGCCACCGGGGAAGCCGGCGGCACCAGCACGCCCACCACCGAGCCGCAAGGCGCGGAAGGGCAAGGCGCAACGGCGTCGGCCTCGCCAGCCGACAAGGGCAAGCAAGCCGAACCCAAGACCACCTTCGAGGCACTGCAGCGCGTGTACGAAAAGTCGCGTGCCGAGGCCGAAAAGGCGGCGGGGAAAACGGCAAACGGGGAGTCGCCCGACCCGGAAGCGAGTGGTGAGCCGGCGAAAGCCGGCGCGGAGGCCGAGAAGTCTGCGGCCCCTGCGGATGACCTCCTCGGCAGAGTCCCGGATGCGGAGTGGAAAGCCACCCCGCGAAAGACGCGCGAGCGCATCGAAGCGTTCCGCGACCGGGTGAAGGCACTCGATGGGACGGTCCAGGAACTTGCGCCCAAGGCGAAGGTTGCGGACCAGCTCGGCGGCTACCTGCAGCGCACCGGCATGACGGTGGAGCACGCGAACAGCGCGCTTGCCCTCTATGCGGCGGTGCTGCACGACCCGGCGAAAGCCAAGGCGGCGCTTGCGCCGCTGGTCGAATACGTGGACCGGCAACTCGGGGAAATCATGCCCGATGACATCCGGCAGCGTGTGGATGCTGGCGAAATCAGCGAGGCGGCGGGCAAGGAATTGGCCCGCACGCGGATGGAGGCGGCCCGTTCCGGTGCCCGTGTCCAGCAGCACGCCGAGCAGACCCAGCGGGTGAACGAGGAAGGCAAGCGGCGCGAGGAAGTCGCGCGGCGTGCCCAGGAGGTGACGCAAGGGGTTTCGACGTGGGAAGCGTCGTGGCAGGCAACGGACCCGGACTACTCGAAAAAGGCGCCGCACGTCATCAAGCGGCTCACTCGGGTACTGGAAGCCGAGGCGAAGTCCGGTGTGATCCGCACGCAGCAGGAGGCGGTCGCGCTGGCGAAGGAAATTCGCGCCGAGGTGGAAAAGGATCTTGCGGAGCTTGCTCCGCGCCCGCGTGAGCAGCGAGTGGTGACTGGCGGCAATCAACCCGTTGCCGCACCACCGCCCAAATCCAGCCTCGAGGCCGTCAACCGCGCCTACGAGGAAATGCGGCGGAGGAACGCGGCGTAGTCCTAAAAGGAAAACGCCATGGCGCTCACCGCCGACGAACTGGTTTCCCTCAGCAACGCCTCGCTCGACCACTACATCCGGTCGCAACCGGAGTCGCAGATCCTCCAGGATCGGCCGCTCTACAACGACATGATGGCGAACGCCAAGTCCTTCAACGGCGCGGAGGAGTACATCCGCAAGAACGTGAAGGGCGTGTACTCGTCCAGCATGGTCGGCTACTCGCACGACGACGAGGTTTCCTACGTCAACCCGGCCAACATCAAGCAGGCGAAGGCCAAGTGGTACGAAGTCGCCTCGGGCATCAAGGTGTTCTACACCGAGCTCAAGGCGAACGGCATCCACGTCCTCGACTCCGCGATGGGCAAGAACGTGTCGGCCTCGGCCGATGAGCTGCAGCGCATCAGCAACATCTTCGACGACAAGAACGAGGATCTGATGGAAGGGTCCGAGCGTTCGCTGGCGGAGATGTTCTGGCGCGACGGCACGCAGGACGCCAAGGCGCTGCCCGGCATCCTGTCGTTCATCGTCAACAGCCCCTCCACCGGCACGCGCTTCGGCATCGACGCCGCGGCGAATTCCTGGTGGCGCAACCGGGCGAACCTGGCGATCGACGCCTCGACGGCCAGCAACAACAACCTGGTCAACGAGCTCCAGCAGGAGGTCCGCCAGCTCCGCCGCTACGCCCGCAAGCCCAAGCACAAGGTCTACGCGGGGTCGGACTGGATGGAGGCGTTCGAGAAGGAACTGCGCGCCAAGGGCAACTACACCCTGACCGGGTGGGCGAAGTCCGGCCGCATCGACGCCAGCATCGCGGACCTGGAGTTCAAGGGCATCGAGATCGTGTACGAGCCGCTGCTGGATGACCTGTCCCGCGCGAAGTACGGCTACATCCTCGACCTGAACGCCATCCGCCTCTGGAAGATGGACTCGGAGTGGATGGTGCGCCACAACCCGGCGCGTCCGGCCGAGCAGTACGTGCTCTACCGTGGCATCACCTGCACGGGCGCGATCATGGCGACCCAGCTCAATTCGAGCTGCGTCACCTCGATCGCCTAAAGCAGCAACGGGGGCCGGGCATGGTGCCCGGCCCCGTCACCAAGCGAGGAAACATGACTTCGACCAACCCGATCACCCTCAAGACCTATACCGCTGTCCTGCGCCACGCCGGCAACCTGCTGCACGAAATCCCGGTGGAGGGCGAGGATGGCCGCGGCGTGACCGAGCGCGAACTGCGCTACCTGCGCCACCTGCACGGCGCCGAGAACATCGTCAAGGTGCAGGAGGTGGGCAAGGTCGAAGTGGACGAAACGCTGCACTACTACAACATCGTGGAGAAGTACGGCAGCAACGACGACTTCACGAAGCAGGAAATGGTGAAGGCCAAGGTCGAAAAGCTGTTCAACGTGGAGCTGCACGGCTTCAACGAGTACATCGCCAACAAGGCCGACACCAAGCCCAAGGTCACGTTCCGCGACGCCCCGGTGGTGGATGAGTCGGCGCTGCGCGAGAAGATCGAGGCCGAAATGCGGGCCAAGATCGAGGCCGAGGTCCGCGCGAAGATCGCCGCCGAGCAGCCGTCCGCGCCGCCCTCGCGCACCCTGGGCCTGCCCGGCAAGCAGCCGGTCCCGGCGTAGCGGAGTAGGCCGTGGCGCTGCGCAACACGCTGACGGAGGTGGTGGAATTCGTGAGGCAGGAAGCCCGCCTCTCCACCAATTCGTCGCGTGGGACGGACAACCTCGAGAACATCGAGCGCCTTATCAAGCGCCACTACACCACGCTCGCGGAGGACTTCGACTGGCAGCACCTTGTCCTGAAGCGCAACGACAGCGCGGCAAGGAAGGTGCTGTCGGCCGGGCAGCGGATCTACTCCTTCCCGGCCTCCGTGAACGTGCTCAAGATCGAGCGGGCATGGGTGAAGCACTCCGGTCTGTGGAAGCCGCTGGAGTACGGCATCGGCCCGGACCAATTCAACGCCTACGATTCCGACGACGACGAGCGCACCGACCCGGTGGAGCGGTGGGCGTTCCACGACGACGACGAATTCGAGGTGTGGCCGCTGCCCGCCACGAACGGCGCGGCCAACGGCGACGGCGAGATTGCCTTCGAGGGCCAGCGTGCCATCGAAACCCTGTCCAGCAACAGCAGCCGCCTGGACATGGACGGGATCATGGTGTCCCTCTTCGTCGCCGCCGAGATCCTAGCCGGCAACGGGCAGAAGGCCGCAGCCGAGATCAAGGCAGCGGCAGCGGCGGCGCGCCGTGATCGGCTGAAGATGAGCCTTGGCGACAAGTCGAAGTGGACGATGGGGGCCGGGCAACCCGGCGTTCGGCGCAGTGTTCGCCATCCGGTTTACATCAACCGGAGCGGGTAAGTGCCCTACACCGTCGTCGCGGATGTCCGCCTCGGCGTGGACCGTTCGCGTCCGATATACGCCGGAGCCTCGGGCTCTGTGTGGGTGGCGAAGAACGGCCACCTGACGCGCGGCGGCGACTTCGAGAAGCGCAAGGCGTTCGTCGCCAAGTACGCGCTTCCGGCCAACACGTTTGGCATGAAGGCGACCGCGAGCAGCATCTACGTGTTCGGCTCGGCGGCAGCGCCCACGGTGCCCTCTGGCATCACCTACCAGCAGCTTGCGCATGCCGATGGCGTCACCGCCATGACGGCGCTGCTCTCGGCGGAGCTGTACACCGGAAAAATCTACGCCATCGCGGAGTACGCGGACGGCGCGGTGCATCACTTTTACGACGGAACGCGCATCACCGATTGGGACGGCGGCACCGGCAATCCGACCACCAAGGGCCGCACGGCGCGCACCCTGCAGCGCAAGGTGTACTCGGCGGGCGGGTCGCTGCTGTCCTTCTCAGGGGTGGACACCGCAACGGGGTGGACGACCACGACGGACACGGGCGCCGGGCAAATCACCATGAGCAACCACCTCGCCGGCTCGGAAACGCTGACGGCGCTGGCGGTGTACCAGGCGAAGCTCGCCGTGTTCTCGCGCTACGTGGTGCAAATCTGGCTGATGTTCGCGGACCCCGCCGACAACGCCCAGGATCAAGTGCTGGAGAACACCGGGACGCGGGCGCCTAAATCGGTACTGTCGTTTGGCGACAACGACGTGTTCTATCTTGCGGACTCTGGCATCCGGAGCCTTCGCGCGCGGGACAGCACGAACACGGCTGGCGTGAACGACATCGGAACGTCCATCGACTCGCTCATTGGCGAATGGGTGGCGGACCTGACGGACGACGAAGTTGAGGCGGCCGTGGCCGTGGTCGAGCCATACGAGGGACGATTCTGGATGGCGATTGGCGAGCAGATCGCCGTGTTCAGCTACTTCCCGTCCAAGAAGATTGCCGGGTGGACGTGGTACGAGCCCGGATTCACGATCTCGGATTTCACGACGCTCGACGGGCGAGTGTACGCGCGATCGGGAAACACCATTTACCTGTACGGCGGGGATGATGGCGCGGAGTATGGAACCTACGAGGTTGAATTGCAGTTGCCGTTCCTCTCCAGCGGCAAGCCCGGCCACAACAAGCAGGTTCAGGGTTTCGATGTGGCCGCAAGCGGGGAATGGACCGTTGACCTGCTGGTGGACCCGAATGATCTGGACGTGGAGGAGCACTGCGGGACTCTGGATGGCGTGACCTTCGGCAACGCCTTTGCCGGGCACGCGAGCCACCACACCCATATTGCACCGCGGCTTCGCAACGAGACAGCCGGATACGCCAGCGTGTCGAACGTGGCGGTATATTTCCAGGGCGCGGATTCCGAGGGCGGGACTCAGTAAGGAGGCACCATGGCGGGCGACAGCATCACCGACATCTTTGCGCAGAAGTACGGCCTGAACATGTACGACCCCCGCTATGAGGGGTCGAACGCCATCGCGCTCATGCAGCAGGATGCATTGCGGGCCGCGGCGAAGCAGCAGAGCGACGCTTACGCAGCGATGCCGGAACTGACGCCGACCGGCGCAATCACGCGAAGCCCTCGCGGGACGTACTGGATCGTGCCCACGGCCGATGGCATCCGCTACGTGCGCCCGTCGTGGGCCAGCACGACGGCGACCGAGGATCTTGCCTTGCCCACCACCACCGGCTCGGACTGGACGGTGAATCAGGGCAACGGCGACTGGACGGCGCTGGGCGACGGTGCGACGGGCATGCGCTTTGGCGGCGCTCTGCCGGGGATGGACAGGTCGCTGGACAGCCTTGCGCGCTATGACGTGTGGGACAAGGCGCCGACCGAGAAGTACCTGGAGCGCGCGCCCGAAGAATCGTTCCTGCAAAGCGCCCGCGGATTGATGACGGTTCTCGGGCCGTTCCTTGCTCTTGGTGGTGCGGCAGCTTTGTCGGGAGGCGCCATAGGAGGTAGCGGAAGCGCGGCGCTGAACAGCATGAACACCGGGGCTATTGGCGGCGTAAGCGGCGCTATGGATGCCGGAGGTGCGCTGGCTGGGGCTGGTGGTGCTGCGGGGGCTGGTGGTGCTGCCGGAGTTGGAAGTTTTGCTGAGTGGGCTTCCAATGCCGAAGCTACGGATGCGCTTAACGGCTCACGCATGTTGCAAAACGGCAATTTCAATTACAACGACCTTTTTCGCCAGCCGATCAGGCTCTCGGATTGGGCTGACGCAGCCGATGCAACGGATACTCGAGAAGGTCAGCGCATGCTGGAGAATTTGCGGTACACGCCGCAAGTTCCTGTTGAAGAACGCAGCAAGGTATACGATCCGAACTCGCAACTCGGGACGAACGACCCATTCAACATCGCCAAGAACCTCCTCTCAATCGGCCAGGAATCTCTGGTTGCCGGGCCTGGCGGTGGTCCCGCGACCTCCGACCTCGGCAAGCTGCGCCAGAACCTCTCCATCGCCTCTGCGGTGGGCTCTATCCTCTCCGGCCTGAAAACTCCGTCGCAAGGCGAATTCGCGTCGCTCTCGCGCGCTTCGGATGCTGGGCGCAGGCAGGTGGTGAACAGCAACCTGCAGCAGATCAACGACGCCTTCAAGGGCTTCGATGACACCTACTTCAACAGCATCGCCAACGCCTTCAAGAACTACTACCAGCCGCAGGTGAACGACACCTTCAACGACGCCACGCGCAACCTGATCTACCGCGCGCCTGGCGGAGTTGGCAGCACGGCGTTCGCGGAGAACTTGGGCAAGGTCGAGCGCGACCGACAGCTTGCCGACGTGGCCGTGGGCGAGCAGGCGGCGGGTGAGGCGCAGCGCGCGAAGCAGACGGTGGAGGCGAACCGCGCCGCGCTGACGGGCTTGGCCGAAACCTCCGAGGACCCCGGCGCCTTTGGGGCGCAGGCCGTGGCGACCGCCAAAGCAAGCGCCGCGACACCTACGTACAATCCCCTCGCGGACCTCTTCAGCCGGTACGCGATGCTGGCGGCGAATGCCGGGGCGGCCGAGCGGGCAGGGTACGGTAGCGCGACACGGCCGACCATGACGAGCGGATACGGTTCTGGCGGTTCGGGCGGCAGCGTCAAGACGATCTGGAGCTAGGACATGGACATCACCGACGCGATCAGGGGATTCTTCGAGGACTACGGCATCCCCTTGGCGCTGGGCGGTCAGGCGGCTTCCGTGATGATGCGCCGGGCGGCCGAGAAGAAGGCCGTGGAGCAGAGGAACGCCCTTGCGGAGCAGGAAATGGCGCGGCAGGCGGCCATTGCCGCGCAGTCCCGTGACCGCTTCCAGCAGGTCGTGCCGCAGGTGTCGGCCGACAACTTCGAGGCCCGGCGGCAGGCCGAACAGGACAAGATCCGCGGCATCGTGGCCCCACCGACCGAGGCCAGCGCCATCACGCAGAACTACCAGCAGGCCCGCGTCGGCGATCCGCAGGTGGTGGGGAACAACATCGCCGCCGCCGTGGGGCGGGCGCTGACGCGCGGGCAGGATCAGGCCACGAATGCCGCCATTGCCCGGAGCTTCGGCGCGGCGCAGGCGGGCGACCAGGTGGCGCTGGGCCGCGCAAGCGCGGACATCGGCCGCCTCAGCCGGGACGCGCAACGCAGCGCGGACATCTTGCCCCTTGAGCTCTACGAGGCCAACATGCGTTCGGCCCGGGCGCCCATGCGCACCCTGTCGGACGCCTTCGGGGCAGCAGCAGACATCGCCGGGAATGTTGCGCTGCGCAAGCGCCGTCCGGCCCAGCCCCAGGATGCGTGGTGGGGCACCACGGAGCGGAATTTCTAGGCCGGGAGGTCAACGCGACAATGCCCGCTTACCCCAACCCTTTCCGACGCGGTTTCGGGCCGACCTTCCAGCCGCAGACCGACACGGGCCGCGCGCTGCAGGCGGCGACGGCCGCACTGTTCGCCGGGCAGACCCCTGTGGAGCAGGAGGCGCTGGCGCAGAAGGCGGCGCTGAACGAGGCGCACATGCGCCTGTACGGGGAGCAGGCAAGCAAGACGGCAGCCGAGCGGGCGATCCTCGAGGCTCGCCAGCGGCTTCTCTCGCAAGATGGCATGGACGAAACCGCCGCGAACATGGCCGGGACCACGCTTGGCGGGGTGCGCACGGCACGAGACTACGTGGCCGGCACGCCGGGCGTGACCACCATGCCGCCCGCCGGGCCGGTGCTGGAGGCGATCCAGCGGGCGCAGGCGGCATTGCGCACGGGGGCGATGGATGCGACCGTGGACCCGACGCAGATCGCCAAGGCGTTCGGCGCATACCGCGATCAGGCGGTGGCGGAAGGAGTGCGCGACGGCACGATTGATCCGACGAGGGCCGCCCAAGCGGCGATTCTCGGGAAGGTGGCGCCCTTCAGCATCCGCGAGGAGGGCGCAGGTAACGTGCTCACGGGTGACTTCCGCCTGAACCCCGTGGGCGAAGGCGAGGCGCGATACCGTAATGCACAGGCTGGCGCGCAAGACGCCCTGGCAAGATCGAGCGATGCCTTGGCCGGGGAGCGGGGGGCGCGGACGCGGCAAATCGATGCCGAAACGCGCGCCGGCGTGCGGATGGGCGCCCCGGTTGTGGTGAACGACCCGGAGGCAGGGCCGATCTACACGGCGCCAAGCGCGGCGATTGGCCGCACGCCGGGCGCAAGGCCGCTGGATGATGCCACGGCCGCACTGCGCGCGTCGCAAGCGAACCTCGCTGACGCCCGTGCCGCTACTGGCGGCTTTGCGCCGACGCGCGGAGGCCCCGCGGCGCCGCAGGTGAGGCCGCTGTCCAGGGCGGAAACCGACACGATGGCGGGCACGATTCAGGGGCTTGCGGGCGGGAAGCTGGACCCGACCGTGAGCGCCCGAATCCTTGCCCGCGCCACGCAGATCGCCCAAGACCCGCAAAGCGAATGGTTCCGCAACCCGGCCGGCGCGGCGGAGGCGGCGGTTCAGGAAATGGCGCCTGGCGGCTTCCAGCCCGGCGGGACGCGGTTCGTGCCTTTCACCGGAAACGGCAGGGTGCTGGCGCCGCACCCAGGCATCGCCGCCGCGAAGGCGGGCGAGACTCCGGCCACCGCAGGCGCAGTCCCCCCGCCCGCCCAGCGCGTGAAAGACAGGGTGTACAACACGCCGCGCGGCCCGATGAAGTGGTCCGGCACCGGCTGGCTGCCGGCGGATATGTAAGTGGCGCGCGAACTCTCAGACGCCGAGGTGGGGCTTGCCGGCGGCCCGCGCGAACTGACCGACGCGGAGGTATTCGGGGGTGACTCATCTGGTGGGCCACCGAAGCGCGACGTTGGCGTGCTCGAGTCCGCGGGGCGAGGGTTCGGGGAGCGTGGTGCGCAGGCAGCGAAGGCGCTCAACCTTGCCGCCTCGACACCGTTCGTCGCGTTCGATGCCGTCGCCAACCTGTTCCGCAGCAAGCCCTCCTACGGCGCCTCCGATTGGGCCTTCCGCAACTTCGTTGACCCGGCGCAGGGCGCGGAGGACTACTGGAAGATCGATCCGCGCACCGAGCAGCAGACCATGGCGAGCAAGGTTGCAGGTGGCATCGGCGGCCTCGGCATTGATCTGCCGGTCATCATCGCTACGGGCGGCGGCGCTGCGTTGCCGCGCGCCTCGGCCACGGCCGTAAGCGACATCGTGGGCCCGGCCATCGCCGCGACTACCCGTTCGATGGGGTTCCCGGCCGTCGTGTCCGGCACCAACACCGCGCAGCGGCTCCAGGAGCAGGGGGTAGGCGTTCCCACGGCGACCGCAGCGGCCATGAACACGGGCTTGAACACCATCGCTGGCGGGGTGCTGCCGCTGAACGCTCCCGGCAACCTGGCAAGCCGGATGGTTCAGGGCGGCGCCTCCGGGGTGGTGCAGGGGCAGACCGAACGGGTGCTCGAGAACGCCATCCTCAACGCGGGCGGCTACGGCGACAAGGGGCGGCCATTTTCGATGGAGGAAGCGGCGACGCAGGCCATCCCGGCGGCCCTGCTGGCGGGGATCATGGGGCCGCGCCCGACCGCAAGGATGCCAAGCCGGGAGTCGATGGGGTACTTCCCTCTGGAGCCCGTGCCGGCCGCGCCGGGCGCGCGGGAGCGTGTGGAGGCAGCCCTTCCCCCCGATGCAGTGCCCGCAAGCGTGGCTCGCCAAGAGCAAGCCGGACGGGTCAAGGACCGTCGCAGCGCCTTCAAGGAGGCGCTGGATCAGGGCGTCGTCTACAGCCGCGCCGACGTGCAGGACGGCGCCTTGCCGCCGGATGCGCGGCCGGTGGAAACCGCCCGTGGCACGGTGCCGACAGGCCCAGAGGATCTTGCGGCACTGCGTCAAGGCGAACGGGTGCTGGCCGAGCGTGCTCTGCGGCAGTCCGCGCGCCGGGTGCAGGGCTTGCCCGATGTCATGGGCGTGGACACGCAGGGCAGGGTGGACGCCGGCGATCCGCGCGCCCCCGGGGTCAAGGCGTCCATGTTGTCGCAGGGCGGCGATGCGGCCAGGGGTGAGGCCGAGGCCCGCCAGGCGTTCGATGCCGCCGAAGCACAGCGCCAGAGGAAGCAGGGCGCCCAGGACACCTCCGCCATTACCGGCGAGCCCCGCGATCTGCGGGAAGCCCGTTCGTCGGGCACGATGTCCACGGAGGGTACGGCGGCGACGGCCCCGCAGCGGTTCGCCTTCCTCGACGTGAAGCGCGGCAGGGATGGCCGCCCCATCAGCACCGGCCCCGAGGTGGAGATTCGCGGCGAAACCACCCTGCGGGACGCGAACGGCAACCTGATCCCGGCCTATGAGGTGGCCTACACGCGCGAGCTGCCCGATGGCACGCAGGAGCGGGTGTACAGCACCGTGGCGCAGGCGAGGGTGGGGGCGCTGGAGCGTCCGGCCAACCCCAGGTTCTCGCAGGACGTGGCCGCCGACGCCTACGCGCCGCCAAGGGGAACGGGAACCGGCCCGGACCAGCCGCAGCCGCGCGCCGCTGCGCAGCGCATCACCACCGAGCCGTCGCCGGAGTTCATCCCCGGCAGCGGAAGCCAGCGCCCCGGCCCCCTGCCGTCCCGCGCGCCCCGCCGGGCGCCGGAGGACGTGACCAGCCAAGCGTTCCCGCTCGTCGGCCAAGACCCCAATACGCCGCCCCCGGCCGCAGAGCCGGTGGCCCCTGAACCGAAGCCCTCGGCGCCGGAGGCTGGGCCTGCCACTCCCCCCTCCTCCAGAACCCAGCAGGACGCCCCCGCGCCGAGGGCGGAGGCCGACCCGTTCCCGCCGCCGGCCGACGCGCCGCCTGCGCCGGAGCCGGCGGCCGATGTCGGCCCGGCGCCCAAGGCGACCAGCCTGATCGGCCGCATCCGGGCGATGGGCGGGATCGACCTGACGGAGATCCGCGACATTTCCGGCGAGGGCAGGGCGGGCGGCAAGGGCAGGAAGGGCTCCCCGCCGCCCGGCCTGTTCCGGCGCGACGGCACGACGCTGGACGACCTCGCAACCCAGCTCCGGGACGAAGGATGGCGGATCGACACCGAGCAGGTTGACGGCGGGGTCCAGCAACTCCGGGACATGATCCGGGACGAACTGGACGCCCCAGGCACGCATCTGCGCATGGAGGACGAAATGGCGCGGATGGACTACGATCGCGCCATCCAGGAGGCCGAGCAGGCTGCGCAATATCAGGGACTCGGCAAGCAGGATGCGCCCGACGTGGACATGGTGGCGCGCGCGAACGACATTGACCCGGACGCGGTTGAGCGCGCTGCTATTCAGCACGAAAACGACGACGCGGCCTTCATGGCGGCGGTGCGGAGGATTGTCGATGGCGACCAAGCAGCGCGGCAGGGTGCAGAAACTCGTGGCGGCGGCCAAGATGCTCAAGCGAATCCGGCAGCAGGCGAGCCCGCAGGACGCGCGCCGGGAGAAGATGGCGGCCAAGTACGAGCGGAGGATCGGCAGGCCCGCCCCGACTTCGGACTCGAGCAGCCTACCGAGTCAGGACTCCGGGCAAGAGCCGATGCCGCAGAGCGCGCCGATGCCGAGCGAGCCCGCGTAGAGGCGGCGCCCGCGCCCGAGGACTTCACGTTGACCGGCAGCAACCGATCGGCGGATGAAGGGGCGGCGCAGGGGCAGCAGGATCTTCTTTCTGTGTCGCGTCAACAGCCATCCGCTGACAAGCCGCTGTCGGAAGAAGCGTTTTACGACAGGTATTACCAACACATCGACATTCGCGGACGCTCTGGCGGTGATGCGCGCGAGGCGATCATGCGCGATGGTTTTAAGTCCACATACGTCAACGCGATACAGGCTCGCAAGTCGTATGACTCGTTCTCGTCAAAGTACAAGCCGCGCGATGGCGACACCGTGTATTTGGTGCCGCGGGAGTTTGTGAAGTCAACGGGCAACGGGCCGAAGATTAAAGATGGCTGGAAGCCGAAGCCCTACGAAATCGTCAAGATCACTGACGCCAACAAACCGCTTTACGAGCATTACCTGCAGAACTTCAATGAGGGCGGCGGCACCAAACTCTACGGTGGCCTGCCCCTCGACGCCATTGCCGAAGGCGTGCAGAAAGCCTACGGCTGGGCGAAGGGCGAGGCGCGGCAGTGGGCCGACAGCATCGGCAACTACGCACAGGCCGTTGGCGAAGCGGACATTCCGCGCGCTGTCACCAATTTCGTGCGTGCCGTGTTCGACTCCTCCACGGGCGCGGTGCGCGCGGCGGCCACCAAGAGCAAGACAGCGCAGTGGGTCATCGACCAATTCGCGGAGAAGCCCGGCGACCTGTCGCAAGCGCGCGGCGAAACCTTCGCTGCGGCATGGCAGGCGTTCACCTCGCGGCAGAGCAACCGCCTTACGCGGGCGCTGGAAGGAATGTCCGAGGCGGAGCGGC
>Ga0075472_10000083_pt1 | contig 36103 bp, 39 predicted proteins | sample DEB19_08_DNA_3_FD_77014 | JGI IMG/M metagenome (GOLD analysis project Ga0075472, IMG submission 77014) | Aqueous microbial communities from the Delaware River and Bay under freshwater to marine salinity gradient to study organic matter... | ecosystem: Environmental > Aquatic > Marine > Coastal ...
AAAGCCCGCCCCCAATAAATAAAAGAAACAAATACTAGTATAAATATCTTATATAAGATGCAATGGCGATGTATGTAGAAACAAGAGGAAAAAGGAACAAATACAACTATTAATGGGTACGCAATAGTGGAAAGCTCCAACATTGCTAAAGTGTCTTTCCTACCATAAAGAGTATAGACATTCACTATACCTAGCACTATAGAATGGCTTAGTAGAGCCATTTAATATAGAGTCGCACAATATAGATTGTCCGACATATCACTTTGGAATAGATAAAAGGGGTATACCCGAAAGAGGGGTATGGTATTGAAAAGCGGAGTCTCCCCCCACAAGTGCTACCAATTTTTTAAGAAAAAAGTGTATAGAAAGAGATGAAAGTAATTTTTTATATTATATAGGGGGTTTTGGATGGACATTGTCTATACGGTGGTTAGAATAATTGTTATGAGGAGGGGGAAATTGTTTACAATGAGACTTACTGAGGAGGAGATGGCTCAGTATAGGGAGTTCGTGGGTGGGAATGTTTCTTCTTTTATAAGGAGATTTATGGGGGCGCTGGTCGGAGACCCTCAATTTAGTAAGGTAATTGATGATTATTTTAATGAGAAGGAAAAATAAGAGGTTCCCGTATGGGATACCTTGGCCTTATTTTGAGGTTGATTGGGAGCATTATGAGGCGGCGAAAGTGGCGTTTAAGGCAGAGTTGAAGCAGGTGTTTTATTCGAGGAAGAGGTTTTCAGAGAAGAAACAGCCAGGTATTGGGAGAAGTCATCATGGATACTTCACTCCAGAAGGGTGGGAACTTATACTTAAATAGTAAATAACATGCGAAGAATCATTAAGACGAATTATGAGGCTAGGCAGCAACTTGCTGAGGGAGCGAGAAAACTTTCTGAGGCAGTTGGCTCCACATTTGGCCCGTATGGGAAGAATTTCTTTCTTGATAAGAAGAATACGGTGACGAATGATGGTGTTTCGGTGGCAAGAGAGTTTCAACCTGACGATGAAATTGAGTCGAGGGGAGCTACTGCAATTCGGGAAGCAGCAATTAAGACTGTTGATATATCAGGGGATGGAACTTCGACAGCTATTATCCTTGGATATGCTATCTATGAAAGAATTTCTCATTACTTGGGGGATGATGTGACGAGAGCAAAGATGACTCCTTCTGAAATTGTAAGGAAAATCGAGACTGAAAAGCAGGAAATCATTCAGAAATTAGAGGAAATGGCGACCCCAATTACTTCAGAGGAAGAGCTTGTGCAATCAGCTATTGTTTCAACGGAATCAAAGGAACTTGGAGAGATAATTGGAAAGGCACAGTGGAAAGTGGGGAAAGATGGCTATCTCCTCGCTGAACCTACTGCAGAAAGGCAGTCGTCGGTTGAAATGATTCATGGTATCCGGATTGATAACGGGTTTGGCACTTCACAGATAATCAATAATCAAGAGAAGCAAACACTCGAAATTGAAGATGTACAGGTACTGCTCACCTCATACACGATAAAAGATATTAAGGATTGGCAGAATATCATGCGCGTTTGTGAACAGGTCGCGAAAGACGGGCAAAACAAGCTCGTTGTTATCGCAAGGGCGTGGACGGATGAAACTGTTCGGTTTTGCCTTGAGAATATAAACAAGGGTGGTATGTCTATTTATCCGCTCTCAGCTCCTTATGAGGATATGCAGGAGAGATTTAAGGATTTGGTGGCTGTACTTGGCGGTAAATTCTATGATTCCGAGAGCTCTCGCTTAAAGGATGTGGTACTTTCTGATTTGGGCTTTGCAACGAAAGTGACAGCAAAGAGATTCGAGGCGATTCTCGCTGGAAAGAACGATAATTGGACTGCGGAGCGGATTGCGGCGAGGACAAAAGAACTTGAAGATAAGTACAACGGTTCTGAGTCTGAATTTGAAAAGAAGAAACTTAAAGAGCGCGCCGCTCAACTCAATAATGGTTTTGCAATCGTAAAGGTTGGTTCTCCATCTGACATGGAACGACAACGATTGTTCGATAAAGCAGAAGACGCTGTTCATGCTGTTCGTGCTGCTCTCCAGGAAGGCACTGTCCCTGGTGGCGGCCTCGCTCTCAAACAAATCGCAGAAATACTTCCTGATGATTACTTTCTCAAGATGCCGATACAGGAGCCATACAAACTCCTTATGGATTCTGCTCCAAAAGACTTTACAATTGAGTCATGGGTGAGAGACCCACTCAAGGTAGTGAAGGTTTCCTTGGAACAGGCTTGTGCCGCTGCTTCTACGTTCGCAACGGTGGCTGGTGTGATAACCGCGAAAAAGTCTTCCGAACTAGACGAGTTATTCCGAACTCGCACTCAACAATAGGCGTCGAAATTATTAGTAATAATGAAATTTCTCATGGCAACAAAGAAAAAGGCAAAGAAAGTAGTGAAGAAATCTGCAAAGAAAGCAGTTAAGAAGGTAATGAAATAATTATGGCCCCATTTGTGTCGAAGGCCCAGATGAGAGCAGCTTTTTCCGGTAAACTTGGAGAAAAGATGAAAGATAAAGCTGAAGAATGGGCTAAAGAAACGCCTGACATGCGCTCTCTTCCTGAGAGAGTCGGCGAGACACATGCTCAAAAAGCAAAGAAGCAATTGCTCCGCGGGATGAGGGGGAAGAAACGATAGGTATGGAAAACCCCCTCAAGGGGCTTCGCGTCCCAAAAGAAGCAAAGAAACCTAAGCGGAAACCAACTCCACGGCAGAAAGCTACTATGATGAAAATCATGCGTGGAGTAGAGCCGAAGAAAGCAGCTCTCGAAGCTGGATATACTGAACTAAGTAATGTCGTGAGAGCAAAGGGATTTGAAGAATTGCTTGATGAATATCTTCCTGAAGATAAATTGCTTTCTCTTCATAGAAATGGGTTAGATGCGGTAAAATATGTTGGCGCCGACCTGCGAGAGGTTCCCGACTACCAGACACAGAAAAATTTTCTTGAATTGGCTTATAAATTACGTAATCGACTAAAAACAGATGGAGGAGGAAACGGAGACACAATCAACATCACTCTCTTCTCAAGAGACCAGCTCAAAAGAGTCGCAGCAAGAATTATTGAACATGATGCGCTACCAAGCGCAGAATCATCTCATAGACTTCATGATAGCGACCAACCATCGCTACCAGCCGAACTGGCACCATGAGCTTCTTGCAGCGGAACTAGAGAACATCGCTAAGAATGGTGATAGGGACTTTAAGGTATTGATAGTTTCAATGCCTCCTCGCCATGGGAAATCACAGCTATGTTCTATAGGATTTCCTGCGTGGTACTTGGGAATGAGCCCAAATAAAGAGATTATAACTGTTTCATACTCAGCAGAACTTGCTCAGGATTTCGGTGGTAAAACAAGAGAATTGGTAGATTCTGAGGCATATAAGTTTATTTTTAATACAACTCTCAAAGAAGATGACGCCGCTAAGGCAAGGTGGCGTACTAATGAAAACGGTTCTTATACTTCAGTTGGTGTCGGAGGGCCAGTGACAGGGCGTGGAGCAAACATTCTCCTTTTCGACGACCCTGTCAGAAATAGAGAAGAGGCTGAATCCCAAATAATCAGAGAAAAACTGTGGAATTTTTTTACATCAACTGCGTTCACTCGATTGGAACCAGGTGGGGTTGTCGTTGTTGTTATGCAGAGATGGCATGTCGATGACCTTGTCGGGCGAATAATCACACACCCGTCCCTTTCAAAGATGACAAAAGTCATACACTTACCAGCAATCGCTGTTGAAAATGATTCCTACAGAAATGTGGGGGAAGCACTTTGGCCTAAAAAATACTCGATAGATAAATTGAATGAAATCAAGGAAACTGTCGGCCCGTATGACTGGGCTTCTCTTTACATGGGAGACCCAGTCCTGACAGATAACCAAGAGTTCGATATTGCTTGGTTCAAGCCAATTACTGAAGTTGAACTGCTCCAAAAAAGCACAAGGAATTTTCTCACTATCGACCCAGCAATGAGTAAAGAGAAATCTTCCGACTATACTGGATTCATTGATAACTCTGTAGATGTACAGAATTTTTGGCATGTTAAGGGCTGGCACCAAAAGTTATCCCCAGAAGAGCTTATTGAAACAATGTTCAATTTGTACCTACTCAGACGATATGAAGTAATCGGAATTGAGAAGACCGCTTACACATGGGGTCTCAAACCTTATCTCGACCAAGAGATGCGAAGAAGAAAAATTTTCTTGCCAATTCTTGAACTTTCACATGAACAAAGAAATAAGGAAATAAGAATCCGTGGCTTAATTCCTCGATATGCAAGCGGTTCCATTTTCCATGTTCAAGGTTTCACAAAAGAACTAGAATCTGAGCTCCGTGATTTCCCGAGAGGTCTCCACGACGATATCATCGACGCACTCAGTTACCAACTACAAGTTGCGGATTCTCCAAACATTTCAGTAGGTTCTTCTGCAAGAGTATTTCTTCCAATGGATGATTGGTGATTAACTTGACAAGTGCTTATGTTACTATTCATTCTATGATTGGGAAAGCCTTCTCTCCGACGAAAGATGGTGTTTTAGTTAATGGAGAAGTCAACCCTGTAAAGCCGTCTGAGTATAAATTCCCGAATTGGGATGTTGCTCAGCTTTTTGCAAAAGTTCAATTGGGCTATCAGCGTGCTTATGCGCTCCAACACAGAACATTTGATGAATTTGATGGGATGTCTCTTTTACAGAGGTCGAAACTCGACCAAGAGACCTTTAGCGCATTTGTTGGTGCTCAGTTTGTTGCTCAACATAACAAATGGCGTTGGAAAGGGAGGAAAAATACTGCTAGAAATAAGCTAATTGGGATACTCGCGCACATGCTTTCTGGGATGCTGTATCCTATGGTTCGAGCCCAAAACGATGAGAACGAAGACGACGCAACATCTGCACAAGTAATGCGCCTTATTGTTGAGGAACATCTCCGCAAGGCAAAATATGAAATTCGGTTTCTTTATATGGTGCTTTCTGCGTTGGTAAATCCAGCTGTTATTGTGAAAGTTGAATATGTAGAAGCAATCCAGCTTATTAAACAAAGGCTTGCTGATGGAAAAATAAAGATAACTGAGGCAGTTGATTCTCTACTTTCAGGTCTTAATTTGTATATAGAACCAATTGACCAAGTTCTTTTAGGTGATTTTTACGTAAATGATGTACAGAGTCAACCTGAAATTTACGAAGTAAGGAGAATCCCGTATGATACAGCGCGCAAAATATGGGGCAGCCATAAAGATTTCAAGTATGTCCAACCTGGTAAGACAAGACTTTTTATGGCTGGGAATGAGGCGGGAACATTGTTCGATATTGATTGGACTGAGGCAGATGAAACTGCGGTACAGGTAATCGCAGCATACTACCGAGCTGATGATTTACAGGCGACTTTCGTCGGTGGTGTTTTTGTAGGTGACGAGAGCGACCCGTTCAACTCTAATCCATTTGAACATCGAAGAATGGTTCCAGTCGGAGAAGAGTGGATGTCTATGCCTGTGTACCCTTTCGCGAAGACGTTTTTTGAACCGTTAGACACAAGTGGACGTTTTGCCTACGGCAAATCAGGTGCTTTCAAGGAGTTCTGGGATGACGCAACACAAAACAAAATGCACCAACTGCTTGTTGATGGAACGTATCTTGACGTCATTAAGCCTATATTCTTCTCGGGAATTTCAAAGATTGACTCTACTGTGATAGCCCCTGGCGCTGCGATTGGTATGCCGACAGGAGCAAAAACTGAGGCATATTCACTCGGGCCAAACCTCGTTTCTGCTATGCAGGTGACTCAGAAACAAGAACAGGACATGAGTGAGAGCACCCAAGACAAGATAATGTCAGGAATCACTACGCCTAACGTAACTGCAACGCAATCAATCCAGGCGCAACAACAAGCCCAACGTGTATTAAGTGTATTTAGCGTGATGATTGCTGACCTTATCAAGCAAATTGGTGAACTTGTTATAGATTGCACAATTCAATACACGACTGTTGGGGAATTGGACGCCACGACACCTGAAAATCTGCGACTTAAATTTGAAACCTTGCTAATAAAGAGCAAAGAAAACGGCCAAGACAAGGCGAATAAGATAGTATTCAATTCTGACTTAATTGGTAAAAAAATGTCCCAAACCAAGCAAGACGAATACGCTTGGAAATTGTGGAAAGACGCTGGAGGGGCTGACGCGAAGTACAATCTTTTCCATGTGAACCCTTATAAGTTTGCGAGGAATAAATACTCAATGTATGCCGATGCAGAGCAAATAACATCAGCTGCCGTTGGCTCTACGAGGATGAAGAAGATTCTCAATGTACAAATGCTCACGTCTCAGTTTGTATACCCATTCACTGACCAAAAAGAAATTGCGAATTACGTTATTGAGGAGTTCTCAGATGGAGACCCTGACCGATTTAAGTCGAAGCAATCTCCTGACCAAATGATGTCTGCTGTTATGGGCGGTGGTGCGGGTGGGCCAACTGGCCCTGGGGGCTCGACGCCATCTCCTATAGCGGCGGATGCCACGAAAAAGGTCGGTTCTTCAATGAACGAATTACCAGCATTAGGCGCGGGAGCGCAGTAATTTATGGCAAGTCAAAAGAAAGCAACAGTTTTACCTTTGCACAAGCGGATTGCGACTGGCGGTAAGCCAAGTGGTCATCCGAAACCGAAAGTGAAATAGGTCGTATTATTAAAATAATTGAAATCAGCTATGGAACCATATAAATGGGTATCAGAAGGAGGTTTGAGGAAATTTGACCGAGCGATTCAAGAATTGAAGAAGTCTAAACTAGAAGTCACTGAAGAGGCTGTTAAGGCACTTTATGTGAAATATGGTGGACTTGTGCTTGATGAGAATTTCGATGAAGCCGCTGAGGAAGAGACCGTTGAGGTCAAGCCGAAGCGACGTAGATTGAAATAAATATGAGAGCCAAGTTAGCGCATTGGCTTCTCAGAAAAGTTCTTTCAGGGAAACTAGAATTAAGCGAAAAGAATCTTTTGTTCGGTTTAATTATCGAACGAATGGACGCTTATCCGCTTAGTGCTATTCTTTATACAGATGATTTGGGGCAGTTGATTCTCAAAGGGGAGGTTGTCGATTTAGACAAAGCCAAGCAACTCTATATGTCGGCCAACGATGCTATAGATAACAAGGCAGAACAACTAATCGACCTCCAAATGCTTTGGGAAGCGACAGTCAACGGGATTCACAATGGTGATTCCCCTGAAAAGCTCCTTTTCTTCAGAGCAGCGATATGGTGGCATCAGCAGCGGCAACGCTACTTACGTCTCCTAGCGCAACGAGAAGGCTTGTCCAGCCAGTAGGACAGTTATTCGTCAACTTAAAACGACAAAACTTTCATAGTTTTTCGTAAACTCAAAACGATGTCAGAAGAAATTAAAGTAGTGGAAACTCAAACCACCGAAGAGTTGCAAGGCTCCGTTCCTTCACAAGAAACAAAACCAAAGTATTCCGAAGCAGAGACAACTGCTTATAATCTAAGAAAACAAGCTGAAAAGGCTAAAGAACTTGGCCTTAACCCAGTAGAAATTCTTGGGATAAAGACAGAACCTGCTCCGGCTCCAAAACTAGATGAAAATGAGCCATTAACTGTAGGCAAACTGAAAGAGATGCAGCAAACGCAAGCTCAACAGGAAGCCTTCAAGTTGCTCGATTCGATTGAGGACGAAATGGAGAGAGAGGCAGTACGTGAGATACTAAAAACGCGTATTGTTCCTTCGGGTAATGCTGCCGCTGATATTGCAATCGCAAGAAGCGCAGTAAACTCTGTGAGAAATGCTCGTATTGCCGAGGAGGCTGCGCGTAAAACTGCGGCTCCTAGAACTGCTGCAGGTGGTTCTAGCGACGCTCCGAAAGAAGTACCTTTCGAGCCGACTGAGCAGGAGAGAATTTTCATGGCTCCTCCATATAATCTTTCAAAAGAAGAACTCATCAAGCTGAGGAACAAAATGCAATAATTTGGCTTTACTTGGGGAAGGCCTTATTCAGGTAATTCTACCAATATGGCAGGTATACCAAACAAAATTTTCACAATCGACAAAGGTCTCTCGATGACTTTTGAAACGACGTTCATCGTTGCTTCAGGAACATCAGCATCGATTGCTTCAGGAACTCCATCTAAGTGTGTCACAGCTGACGGCTCTGTTGCCGGAGTTGTCGCCGCTATGGTGGACGGCGATGGACTCGTCACTGGAGAGCGCTTTACTGGACTCGGCAAGCGAACCTCAACTGAGACAGCCTCAGCAAACGGAACGGTTGGCACTTGGGCACCAGTCCCAGGCCTTGTCTACCGAGGCTATGCAAAGTCCGCAGCTGCTGCTGACACTCAATCAGAAATTAACGCCCTTATGGGTAAGAAGGTTCTTTTCGACCTCACAAGTTCTGATTGGACAGTTGACACTGCCGCGACTGATGCGCTTGTAAACTGTGTTGTAGTCGTCGGTGGAAACCCAAAGACGAGCGAGATAAGTTTTATCTACTCTGCAAAGGGAACCATCTTCGATACTTCGACAGCGATTTAGTTCTTAACAGATTAACAAACTAGCATTTAGCTTTGAGTCGTTCCATCTGTAAAGATGAAAGAGTTGGTAGGGCGAGTTAGTTCTAAGACCCCTACGCGAAACGACAGAAACTAACCAAAACTACATGCCTGGATTAAATTATAGTTCTTCTCCAAATCTCGAACTTGTAAAGACAGCTCTCGACAAGCTCCGAGATGGTACGCTTGCTTCCGTTGACAACAACGGTAAGGCAATAGCTACCGACCCGATGGTTTTCAACCAATCAACTGCTGACCGAGCTGCTGTCATTAGCTCTGTTATCGGTGGCGGTGGTTACTTCAAAAAGACCATTACTGGTGTTGCTCAAGACATCACGGCTAAGAAAAACGCGGTTAAAGCTGCATTTTCACCTAAGACGACGATAATCGCTGAGTTCAACTCTGACTTACCAATCTCCCGTTCGTTTATGATGGACCAACAGCATGAAGCTGTTGCAAAATCTGTTCGACAACAGGTTCTCTCTTGGACAGCGACTCGTGACCAAAACGCTTTTGCGTACTACGCTTATGGCTTCGGCACCACGCTTTCGACGACTGTAGGTGACAACGTCGCACTGTTCTCAAGCAGCCACGTAAACGTCAACGGAGACACGATTGACAACTACGAGACCGCAGCAATGAGTGTGTCAGCTCTCAATGCTGCTATCGTTTCTCTTCGCGGACAGAAAAACCAAACAGGTGTTATCGTCGGTTATGAGCCGAAGTTCCTCCTCTGCGGTTCTACTCTTCACATGGACGCGACTACAGTAGCGAAGTCTGTGCTTCGCGCAGGAACTGGCTCCAACGACCTTAACTATTTCTCGGAACTTTATCCTGGGATGAAGGTTGTGTGGAACCAGTTTATAGACAACTCTGGCGCAACAAACCAAGCGACGATGTACTTCGTAGGTTCCGCTGACCACGGTGTAATGCGCTTTGAGCGAGAATCTTTCTTCACTACCCTTGTGGGATGGGAGACTAACGAAAACGACCAGTATCTGTACAAGATGCGCGCTCGTGAGGAAGTTGACACCATAGAGTACCAGGGTCTCGTCGGCTCTGACGGAAGTGCCTGATTATTATCGTAATTCGCAACCAACTATGAAAGCATATATAGCTATCGGATTGGCTCTGGTTGCGATAGTAATCGCACTCCTCGGAGCTACCCCTAAATATGGGGATATTACAGGAACTTCGTACTTTGACTACTTCCAAGCATCGACAAATGGAGGTTTCAAGGTCGGGAGCAACACTATCATAAACGGTAGTGGAAACATCTCTCAACCAACTTCCAATTCGGCCACTTCCACAGCTGTACTTGGTTGTATTCAAATGTACGCCACGTCGACTGCCACAGCGGTTCGTATTGAATTTTCAACTACAACTGCGCTCGCCACTTATAGCGGCGGGTCAGTGCCAGCTGGTGCTGTCGCGTGGGACTACGGAACCTGTCCGTAATTCGTTCCCTCACCCCACCCGTAATTACTGCGCTAGTACTACGGGTGGTAGTGAGGTCGCGAAGCCTCAATTATTAAAAAGAATTAAAGTTTATGGAATCATTAAAAAATACAATTATAACTTTGGCTATTATTGCGCTAGTCATCGCAGCAGTAATCGCCTCTGGCGTCACTGTAGTGAAAGCGAATCCTTCTTATTTCGTGCGGAATAGCTCATCTTCTTCAACAAACTGTACGATGTCTGCATCAACTTCTGTCGCTTATATGACAGCAGGAAGAGCAACTACGACTCTAACCCTTAACGCAGTTGGATGCGGCTCCTCAAGGGCTATCGATTCAGCTGCATTGATGCTTTACAGAAATGCGAGTGCCCCTGGTACAAGAACAAGAATCAAGTTCGAGTTTTCAGATGACTGCGACGCTTCGACAGGCGGTAGTTGGTACGCGCCGGTTGCGACTTCCACAGATTACGTAGTTGACACTGACGCAGCTGTCAACTCATTTAACGCCATTACATGGCAGTTTGCTTCAACAACGATTGGAGGAGGTGTCGCAGCGTCTGATAGTGACACACTGCTTATCCCTATTCGAGTCCCAACTAAATGTGTACGTGCGGTGCTCACTGTTCCGATTGGGGCGGCTTCTTCCTCGATTTGGGGAGCACTTGTTGGGAAGCAAGAAACAAATTAGCAAACTTGTATGTCATTCAACACAGTCTCACAGCTAAAGGATAGTATTTCAGGACAATTACAGGGACTAAACCTGAACAATGTCAAAAATCTATATAAGGCATTAGAGCGCACCGCTCGTGAGACTTGTGTTGAACTTGATATACCAGAGGCTTCGCTCCAAAGTAATTTGATTCTTTATGACGGCGTGTATGATTACGGCGAACTGCCGAGTATCTTCGGCTCTGCGATAACCGACGTAAGACCTCAGGGCGTTTCTCGCTCTTCGGTAAATTACACCTACCGTAAACCACCGCAAGATTTTGACAGAGAAAAAGGATTTGGGACTACTGGTACTGAAATCGCTTTCGAGTATAAGAACGGCACTCCTGTAACGAGGATTTACTCAGTTTTGCCGAAGTCACGCGCGATACTCGATGCAATGTCAACAACATCTGGTTGGTCTGAGGGTGGAAGCGCGTCTGCTCCTGTCCAAGACTCAATCATCTATTACTCTGCACCTGCTAGTCTCAGACTCACAATGACAGGAGCATCAACAGGAACACTGACGAAAACAATTTCATCACTTGACCTGTCAGAATATGAAGATGTGGGTGTCGTTTTTCTTGCCGTGAGGATTCCTGACGGTGCATCAGCAACTGATATAACATCGATGACATTTCGTGTTGGCTCCAGTGCTTCAAATTACAATGACGTCTCCGTAACTGAAGGTTTCCTCGGTACATGGACTGTAGGAGAGTGGTTGCTTATTGCTTTTGACTTTTCGACAGCATCTCAAACAGGAACGCCAGATTGGTCTGCGATTACTTATGTCTATCTTAGTATTGCTCATGGGGCGACAATAACTAATCTTAGACTCGGTGGTCTGTGGATGTCTTACCCTTGCCCTGTGACAGCTTTCTACCAAACAAATGCCATTTTTATGGCCTCCTCTACGCCGTCGAATCGAATAACGAGTGATAATGACCAAGTCATCTTGAATGAAGCAGCGTATGTCATTTTTGAGATTAAAGCGGCCAGAACTATTGCCAAACAGCAAGGTGGCACAATAGCATCATCTTTCATATCTGACATTGATAGGCAGCTTTATGGGATACCTGGCGATATGAACAGACCTGGTCTTATCCCAATGTATAAAGCCGATAATCCTTCAAGAGAACTGAGAGAAATTGGCTCATGGTATGAGTAAAAAGGCATCAGGAATTATTGGAACAGATGATGTCGATTTCGGCATTATTTCTGGTTTCCCAGGATATAATTCTTCAGGAGACCCGACAGCTATCAAACCGAACTATCTAACTCAAGGTTCAATAAATACGTACCGCAAAACTTCAGGAGTGATTGCAAATCGCCCTGGTAGAAAGCTCTATGATGCGTCTACTGACGCAACTATAGCCGGTATTAAAGCGGCTTTTGTATGGCACACATCTCTTTCGAGCACGTTTGTCTTGGAAGTTTGCGATGGCAACCTTCGGTTTGAGAGTGATGTAACGGGGACAAGAACTTGGTACAATCTTCTTACCAGTCTTACGCTTACCTCTTTTGTTTTCGATACGTGGTGGGACAACACCGACAAAAAAGATAAGCTTCTCATGGTCAACGGTAGTAATGTTGTTTATGACTGGAGCGGTGGAATCGCTCTCTTCGTTTCAGCAACTCCGACGGTCATCACACTTGACAGAAACGCAGCGACAGCAGGGTTTGCATCCTCTGGGACTGTTACAATAAACGGAACCGATTACACTTATACAGGAATAAGTGGCAGTACCCTGACAGGGGTCGGCTCCAGTGCCGCAGGCGAGGCAGCAGATAGTGTTGTGGTACAGACTATCTACACACTCCCAAATTCATCTATTTCCTCTGGGCCAGGAACTGAATTTGTGAATGATTACATAAAAGTGATTAATAATCAGATGTACTTAGGCTCATATACTTCGAGACTCACATATATAACGAAAGATAGCGACTATAAATCATGCGCTCAATCATCTCCAAGATTGACTGGAGAAGGAGATACACTCACGCTTGACGACAATGGGCGTGGTATTGGTGTTAAAAAAGGTGCAGCTCACATCTTTGCAGGAAGTGGAAACTTGTATAGAGTGACCTTTAACCAGATAACTGTAGGTTCGACTCTTTCTGAGCAAACCAAGGTAGAGAAAATTCCACTTGGCTCGGAACTTTCAGCCAAATCACACGATTTTATCGACTCATTGTCGGATAACCTTATCTACCTCGACCAAACAAATCAAGTGAGAGTATTCGGTTCTTTCTCACAAATGGTGACTGACAGACCTGTGATTTTATCAAGAGATGTAATGGACGAGCTTTCTTTGACTGATTTTACTGGCGGACATCTCAAAGTGATTGCTGACAAACGTGGGGACAATATATATATAACTGCCCCGAACAGCTCATACGTATACTGGTTCCAAGAAATTGCGATGCTCAACGCTGTTGAAAACTTGTCGGTTGAAAGATTATGGCAGCCTCCTCAAATATGGGGTGTCTCACGTGTCCTTGCCGTTCCTGATTCAAATGGTGATGAGAAATTAGTTGGTTTTTCAAACATTAATCCACAAGCATATTATCTTTGGGAAACTGACCAATGGGTAGATGATGCTCCGTCTGACAGTCTGCCCTACATCTCAATCGCACTGTTCGCCTATCAAAATGGTGGGAGAAGACAGGGAAAGATTATCTTTGATAAGACATATTTTGAAGGATATTGCACACAAGGAACCAATCTTTACTCGGGCTTTTACTACGATTACCAGGGTTCAACTACTGTTACTTCTCCTATTATCTCTAATATAGATTCACGATTCCAAACTTCACAACTGTTTTCTGGCGTTGTTCCTCCGTCACTCGGAGATGCTTCTCTCGGTGAAAATCCTCTTGGCGATGGGCTAAATACGGCGTTGGACGACCATTTCACACTTCCAAAATTCAGGACAATCATCGGAACGCAAGTGAATGACTGCTATGAATTTGCCACAATGTTGTATTCGCAGGAGGCGGGAGATAGATGGGAATTACTTTGCTACGGCTCGAATATACGACTTTCGCAGTCGGAACCAATAGAAATAATTAAAATTTAATGGATAATTACTAACAAATTCTATGAATAGAAAAGCAGTAATCGTAGTTTGCATCTCAATCGTAATCACTCTAACGACAGTAATGCTTTCCTCATTCAAGAGCGCCACACAAACGTATGAAGGTTTTGCACCTACTGGCGGTGGAACGTATAGACTACAGGCATCGATAGGTACTTCAGACACAAGTTTTACACTATCCTCGTTTAAAGAGCCAGTCTCCAATATCAAATATACGATGTCCTATCTTAATTCAGACATAGTGTATGGAACGCTTGACCCGCAGACATCGAAGCCGGAATTTATATCTTTCACTGGCATAACTCAAAACGCAGATGGTACTGCGACTCTTACAGGTGTCACGAGAGGTTTGTCACGAACACCAGCTGGTAGTGCTTGTATCGCATCGACGACCCTTGCACAAGCGCACGCAGCACAATCTATCTTTATTGTTTCGGATTCCCCATGTTTCTTCTACGAATATCTTCCGACAAGAGCGAACGCAACTTCGAGTGCTTCTTTGGTTTTCTCCTCCACAACACCACCTCACTATGATTGGGCACTTACATCGACGCAGTGGAATGACGTAGCATCATCAACGCTTGTTGACCTCGCGAAACTTCAGGCCACTGCAATCGCAGGAGCATCAAATGCGACTGATGTTTTGCAGGGTCTTGTTGAACTTGCGACTGCGAGGGAAGCAGCATCTTCTACAGTAACTGGTGGCACTGGAGCAAACCTTGCTTTGTGGAGTAAGTATGCAACTGATACCCCTAATACTGCTACTCGTGGCTCTGTCATCCCGATGACAAGAATTACAGGGTATTTGGCACAGGCTTGGCTTGATTTGACTGCGTTGTTTACCTTTACTGGAGGTCTCACTTCAACTGGTACCACAACAATCTCAGCCTCAAGTCTTACAACTAATCCGGCCGTATTTAATAGTTTGGCTTATCGTTTCCCAACAGCGCGTGGAGCAAGTTCGACTGTCCTTTCTGAAGATGGCACAGGGAAATTAACGTGGGAGCCAGCACACGGGATGTACACACTCGCCACATCGACGACTCTCACTGCAGGCGCAGGTGTTTTTAGCACTTCTACGTTGATAACAATACCCGCTGGATTTCTTAACGCGAGCTCAAGTATTTCCGTCGCGGGCGGCGCGAGCTGTCTGGCGACAGGCTCAACAGGAGCTGATTGCAATGTATATTTGCGAGATAGCACTGGTAAGACACTTGGGAGTATCTCAATCGGGCCAAGGTCAACAAATACGAACGGTTCTGACGCAATAGGCAGCTTCACGTTCAATACTATTTTTGCTCCGTCGATGACAGCCGAGACGACAAATTATACGTGTGCCATTTTTGGTGTTTTCACGTCAGCGACCGCATCGCTAATGGGTTGTTCAGGAGGCGGCTCAACAGCAGGTACAGTCGATTTCACTAGTAATGTGACACTAGCCATTGTTTTGTACGGCGGTGGCTCAAACTCAAGTGCTAATGTGTATGGTCTTAGCTTAATTATCCGTCAATAAAAGTATGCCTGGAGCACCAGATTGGTCAAAATATAGCGGAACGACACCTGCGAATACTATCCCTCCTGTTTTAAGTATGCCGCAAACCACTCCGATTGATTGGTCTAAATACACACCTATTGCCCCTGCGTCTGGCGTAACCCAGAAAACAGTAGAACCGTCAGTTGTAAGTAGCACCGCTATTGAACCTAAGATTGCTGAATATAAGGACAAACTTGCTGAATACCAGGCTAAATTTGACCAGATAAAAACTCCCAAAACTGGTACAACAGCAACTCAGACTGATTGGCAGAAGCAACAAGAAGAAAAGGTAAAGAACCAAGGACAAACTGGTTACGACATCTTCGGAAATCCTGTTTCCGATACAGGGACGTCCTCTACGGTGCAGACCCCAACCCCTCAACTAACGAGAGATGAACTCATAACTCGCTCTCTCCAAGAGGCGCAGAACACTTACGCGAGTGTGCGGAATACTCTGAATCCTGAGCTGCAAATGCAAGTAGACGCTATAAACAAACAATTTGACGCGCTTCTTAACATGCAGAAAATGGCTAACGCTGGTAAAGAGGCAGCTGTTGATTCGGCCCTTCTAAGAACTGGCAGTTCACGCTACTCCCCACTTTCTGCGGCAGGGATATCTAACACAGAGATTAGTTATGGCATTTCTCAATTATCGAATATAGAAAGTCAGAGGCAGACTGCCATTGCAAATGCAAGAGCTGCTGCTGCAAAAGATTCTTGGGATTTGGTAGGTAAAATTCTAGGACGTGTTGATGAGTTAGAGAAAGAACAAAGAGACCTCCTTACTTCCCAGAATCAAAAACTACTTGAGCAAGTGAGAACTGCTCAGATAAGCCAAGCTGTTTCTGCTGCTATTGATAGTGGTCTTCAAAATCCAAAAGACATCTTCGATGCCATGTCAGGGAATCAAGTAATTGGAACACTGAATGTCTCTTCAGATGAGGTGGCAAAGGCTTACTCTGATTTGGTAGGTTCTCCTGCCCAACTTGGGCAAGACTGGAATATGTTCCAGAATCTTCTCAGTTCAGGAGAATTGCAGAGGGTTACAGGAAATGCCAACCCTACGTTTTTTGATTATTTGAAAGCGAAAGACGCGGCTACGACTAATCCTACCGACCCAACGCTTCTAGCACTTCGCCAAGCTCAACTGCAGCAGACACTTCTGCAACTTAAGGGATATATCGACCTCCCAACAAATCCAGATGGAACAGTTAGCGAGCAGAATGTGCAATATGGTTCAGCTATGAAATTTGCTCTTGCAGACGCTAGTGCGACTGAAGCTAAACTAAGAGGACAAACATTTTCAGAGCTCCTCTTACAAGGGGAGCAGCAAAAAGCAAAAGAGTTCATCTTCAAAACTGCGCTCGAAACATCGAACGCTGACACCTTTAGGAAAATACAAGGAGTAGGTGAAACAATGGCTGCTATTGATTCTTTCAAGCAATTGGTACGGGAGATGAAGGATAGGGGAATATCTACAGACATTATCTCAGGAACAGCAGAAGATTTGGCGAGGAAGGCTGGCGCGACTATTGACCCAATTAAAGTTGATTATCTTTCGAGAGCTTCACAGATACTTTTCAACTATCGTAAATCAATGACCGGTGTTCAGTTCTCGTATGCAGAAGGACAACAATATGCAAAACTGTTCCCTAATTACCAGAATACACTCGCAGTGAACGACCAGTTGATTAACTCACTTTATTCTGGTCTTGCAACGCAAGTAGAGATATTCTATAAGCAGAAACTCGGAACAGACAATTACAATTATCTACTTTCTGACCCGAAAGGTCTTAACCAATTTGGTATCGGAAACCAACAAGTGAAGACAGAAAATACTCTCGACCCTGACCTATTACAAACTAACTCGCAACCAGGCACTGCGTCATTCCTTGGTTTTTAATATGCCGCCCTTCATTCCACCACAGCAAAATACACCTACCGCTGGGTCAGCACCTACGAAGAAACCATCTCTCCAGCAATTTGGAGATAATTTGAAGGCAAAATACGGAAATGTTCAATTACCTGATGGGAGAACTTACAGCCAAATCGACAGTGTCGAAGCTGCTCAGAGGTACATAAAGGCTCATCCTGAATACGCGCAAGCAGTTGAGACACGCGGCTCAATTGAGCAAGGTTGGGATAAGTTTGCAGAAATGACACCACAGCTCGACTTCACAAGAGGTGTTCTAAAGGAGGGCACTAGATTGGGGGCGAGCTTCGGAGAGATGGGAGCTAAAATAGCCGATACAGTGACAACACCTGTCCTAAAAGCAATAACAGGTAAGGACATCCCTACAACTGGAACAGCTGAAGGATTTTCTGAACTATATAAGCAATCTGAGCCAAAAGGATTCGGGGAGAAAGCAGGTGCTTTCACCGCCCAGTTAGGTGAGTTTCTGTTGCCAGAAACTGAAATCGCCAAAATGTCAGAAGTTCCTGCTGCCTTGAGAGCAGGTCTACAGGTGATTAAAGATGTCGGTATCGCAGGGATGCAATCAGAAGGTGATAAGGGGGCGATGGTCGGGACAGGTGTCATTTCAGGATTGCTTCACGGAGTTCCGCAGATAGCTCAAATTCCTGTTGTTAAGCAAGCACTATTAAAGACATTTGGCGCTGTCTCAGGCTATCCAAAGCAATGGCTAGAAGTTGCTCTTCAGCGCTCAGAGGCAACCAAAGCTGGCGTTGAGGGCGGCGCAGGATATTTCACTGGAATGATTAAAGGAGCTTTCCCTAAATTTAGGGAATTTGTTAAAAGTGCAGCTGAGAATGGGAAACAATATGTCGGGAAACTATCAGAGGAGGCTGGTGGTTCTGGCATCAATATCGCAAAAAACCCCGAAACAAAACAGGCCGCTGAAACTCTCGTCGAGAGCATCGCGAGGAAATTGAATAGTGCCAATATAGGTGTCGGTGACGACCTTATCCTACAATTTGACCAACCAGATTTACCATCAAAATTTGTATCCGCTGCTGATAAAAAAGCAGTACAAGATGCTTTCTTACAAATTGCTAATCTGAAGAAAATTGGAATAAAGAATATCGACGCCACATATGAGAGATTACTCTCATATCTTGAGATACCGAGTGGCAATGATGCAGTTGGTGTGCAAGCGAAGTCCATCATTAGTTCGATGCTCAACGACCTTATAACCTTTACGAAGGCCGTTGGAACTGCTGCCGAAAATACTGCAGCGGCAAAAGGAATTGAATTAACTAATGCTATTCCGAAACAATTTGCCGATTACGCAAAATACAAAGAAGCGAGCATTTTGTTTAGAACTTGGGTAAGGAACATCGAAGAAACTTTCGGTTTTTCGACCAAGTACCCAAGCCCGAAAGACGAGGAAGCCGCCATAACTAGGATGTTACAAGTATTCAACGATAACAGAGTCCCGACTCAATCGTCGGCGGTTGAACTAGGACAGGCTCTTGGGGAAGATTTTGTAGGAACTGCGGCTGGAACAAAGATTGCATTGGGGGGGAAGAGTATGACCCCAAATATACAGACGTTCGCAAATTCAGGTTTCATGGGGAGGCTCGCCTCTATAGTGCAGACCATCCCTCAGTCACTCATCAAAAATTATATAAGTACCGGCACCCTTTCTGGCCTTGAGAAGCACCCTGTCGTACAAGGACTTGCCAGTCTTACCGGAGCGACAACAGCTGAAATCGCAAAAGAGATTGCTGAACTTGTCACGCAAAATAATCAAGAAGAATAATCCTTATGCCTACACAAGACATAAGCTCATTCTCAAATTCCATCGTACCGCAGGCGACTCAAAGCACCGTAGAGAATGTTAAAAAACTTTTACCTATCATCGTTACAAGTGCGAAAAACCTGACATATAATCCTGATTTACACTTTGAAAGGCAACCTGAACCGCAATCGTCGTTGCCGCCGATAAACGAAAATCCTATTGTAAGCAACGCGAGGAAAATCCTTAGTTGGGTGAATAAGCCGTCTATCACGCGAGAAGTTTCTTATCATTCTGCGGGTCGTGGACTCGACCCAATGGCGTTGCGAATGGCGATAGTCGGGCAAGAAAGTGGTGGCGATTATTCAGCAATAAGCACACACACTGATTCAAGAGGAAACCATTCATACGGTAAGTACCAAATACTTGGTTCAAATATACCTGTTTGGACGAAAGAAGCGTTAGGGAAGAGCATGACACCTTCACAATTTTTGAAAGATACGAGTGCCCAAGATAAGGTTTTTGCGTGGCATCTTTCAAATCTGATGCAGAAATACGGAAATATAAACGACATCGCATCTGTTTATTTCAGTGGCGGGCCTTACGAGAAGAATAAAATGAAGAAAGACAAAAGCGGTCTTACTGTAGAAAAGTACGCGCTACAAATTAGCGAAAAGTATCGGAAGGCTGTTTCCCAATTGAGACCTTCAAGCAAAGAGTTACAATCTTAGTATGTCGGTCTCCCAGATACACAAAAGGGCTGTTTTCTCTTCGAGAGAGCAAGCTAACGAGGCTCGGAATATATTGCAAAACGCATTGCTCGCGAAAGGTTTTGAATCAACGAAAATTGAAAAAATTATTGAAATCGAGAATACTCTTCTCGAAACGAAAAAAGCGGTTATAGAAGAACTAGCTTCACTTCGTATGAAGAACGAAGCCTCTTTTGAGGCGGCACTTTCTAAGAGTTTTGAAGCAGCAGAAGTTATAATCAAAAATTATATCGAGAAGATTCAATATGAGGTTTCAGCCCAAACTGAAGAGGCGACAGCTAAAATTAAAGACTCTGTCCATGACGCCAACGCTTTCCTTACGATGGCCAAAGAAGTATTCCGTTCGGTTACTTCTTCCATCGAGTCTCTCAAAAATGAGTTTACAAAGAAGATGACATTTGTGGAAACGCTGCGAAAGCAGGATATTCTTAACGAGGTAGAGTCTCTCATCGAAAAGAAAATTGCCGAAGAAGAGTCCGAAGCAGATGAAAGCGAGGAAGAGATTAAAGTTTCTGATATAAAAGGATTACAAGAGAAACTCGACGAAATAAGGCGAGCTTCAGTAGTTTACGGGAGCGGGATGAGGGGTGGTGGAGATACAGTGTCAGCCGGAAGTGGTATTTCAATAGCACGTGACTCAAATGGGAGGACTGTCATAACAAATACTTCGACGGGCGGTTTTACTGAATTGTCAGCAACTGAAACCCCTAATGGGGCTACGACAGTCTTCACTTTTCCGGCAGCATCAGCACAGCCGTCGTATATTGTCGCCGATGGGGTAACTTATAAAGCTATCTCAAAAGTAGGTACTGTGTACTGGACTTGGAACGCTGGAGCAAAGCAAGCTACATTAACAATACCGCCGACAGATGACATTTATGCGATTGTTTAATATGAAGAGAATTAGATTACTATCTGCTTTCAGTATTGGCGTTCTCCTCGCTATCGGAGGTACTGTTTATGCCGCAACAGGTGGAATACCTGTTTCCGTTCCTACGGCTACTGGTGCTAATTTTGTTCTTTTGTCAGATTCTACAGGGAGATACACGGCAGTTTCGACATCTTCGCTTGGAATTATTGGTGGTTCAGGTGTATGGCCGTTTACGACTGGTCTAACAAACTTTGGGACTTCGACCCAAGCGACGACAACACCCGGTTGGTTCAAAATGGGCATTTATGCTTCGTCAACATCGCAATTTGTTTACGCCAGTACGACTGCTTTAAGTGCGGCTACACTATGTCTTACTGGTGACACATGCCGTAGTACATGGCCGTCTGCTGGAGCTGGTGTGTGGCCTTTCACGCCATCAACTAACTTCGGTGTTCCTGTACAATCGACATCAACCCCAGAGTGGTTCACAAATGGCTTATATGCGTCTTCGACATCTCAGTTAGTAAATGCTTCAACTTCTCAAGTCTCTTTTGCTTCTCTTTTCGGAAACGCTCTTGCTACATCATCCGCAGGAACAACACTCGGAACACTTCTGTTTAACGGAACAAATTTTTACGCAAAACTAGGAACAGCCACGACATCAGTGGGTAACGGCGGCTGGTTTGACATAGCAAGTTCGCACGATATCGATGTATTTCTCATAGCAGGACAAAGCAACGCAGTGGGTGCCGCAACAGATAACACTGGCGCGTTAATACCAGTTGGTGACAGTGTATACAAATTTAGAAATGGCGTGCTTTCGGCAGTCGCTTCTGACCCTGTATGTAATACAAACAATGGTAGTGCATGGCCTCAATTTGGTATTACCTACTACAATCTCACGCATCATCGTGTTCTTTTGGTTTGTACCGCAGTGGGTGGAACAGGACAAAATCAGCTTTCAGATACAGGCAATGGCAACTGGTATCCGAATCAGACACCTCCATACGGAGGGTCTGGCAGTACGCTATATGCTGATTCTTTGGCGAAACTTTCAGCAGCTACATCAAGCGCGATTGCGGCAGGCTTTAATCCAGTTTTTAAAGGTATCTTATGGGTTCAAGGCGAGAATGACGGGGTGACAATCAATTCTGCGACTGAGACACAAGCAGAATACATAGCAACGATGGAGACGATGATTTCCCAGTACCGTACTAACCTAGGTGCAAATACGCCGTTTTATATATTTAGAACGGGGCGACGCGGGGACGGACTACAGGAAGAAGCGTTCAGACAGATACGAGAAGCGCAAGAACAAGTCGCCGCATCAAATATATTCAACTATCTTGTTTTCAGAAACGCGGTTGATTTCGTGCATCGTGGACTACAACAAGACCCAGCAACATCGGTTTACCATTATCTACAAGCTGGATATAACGAAATGGGTAACGTCGGAGCACAAAATGTCGTAACTGCACTAAAGACGACACCAGGGACAGGCTGGTATGTACTCAGTAAAAATGCTTACTTTAATCTAGCTTCGACTTCACAGTACATTCTCGCAGGCGTCGCCACGACCACTCCGACTCAAACAAATATCGCTATGGAATTACTTGGCGATACTACTCTTTATGCCCGTAATTCATGGCTTGCATTGACGCAATTTGCGTCTAATTCTGCGCTTCTTTTTAAACGTGCCGGAGGTACAGTACTCAACCCAACAGCTGTTTCTTCTGGAGATAAGATAGGGAGCATCGAGGCGGTTCCGTTTGACGGTGGAACACCGTGGGCTACTACATCTGCTTCAATAGGCTTCTATGCGGCTGAGACGCAAACAACTGAACGACATGGCTCCTATATCAATTTCAGCACGACACCGAACGTAGGCGCAGCGCAGACGATTGGCGTTGACGCAGGTACTTCTACAAAAGTAGGTACAGGTGTTACTGCGCTTTCAGCATCACAAACAGTGGGAAGCGGCAGTAATCGTATACTTGTGTGTGGACTTGCTCACTCAAGTGCAAACGATATTGTCCAAACTGCCACAAATACGACATCTGGCGTGCAGCTAACTCGTGCTGCTCGTGTAGGCGGGACAACTGTTTCATCAGAAATTTGGTACGAACTAAACCCGCCCACTGGTGTGAATAATGTAAACATCAGCTTCTCGTCTGCCCCGAACGCAGCGTGGGGGTGTCAATCATTTTCTAATGTTTCTCAGATTTCACCTTTCGGAACGAACACTTCAACCAGCAGTAACATGATAGGACAGCCAGTGCAGTCCATTACTACGACGGTAGGTGACCTTATGATTGACGTTCTTGCGAAACGAAGTGGAGTGCAACAAGTAACATTAGGGCTCACGTCCCAAACCGCATTACAGGCAACGAGTTCGAGTGCTCTCGCTTCCGCTTCTTCTCTTTATATGAGTTATACCCTTGCTACTACCACAACGACGTATTCAGGGTGGGATTGGACAACAACTGCTACTCAGCATGCCTATCTCCAAATACCGTTACAAGGAGCAAGTGCTAACGCTTCAATTCTTACTGAGGCGTTAAGAATCAATCAAGATGGAAAAGTAGGAATCGGTACAACATCTCCATATCTTAAACTTTCGGTTGCTGGCCCAATTGTGGGAGACTACTACATCGCCACTACGTCAACCGCTTCAAGTTTTCCGTATGCTTCGACCACCGCTCTCTCAGCTACAACATTATGTTTTACAGGTGATACATGCCGTACGACGTGGCCGTCTGCGGGAGCTGGTGTTTGGCCATTCACTCCAACTACTAACTATGGTGTTGCGGTGCAATCAACGTCAACGCCAGAATGGTTCACGAACGGATTGCACGCTTCCTCAACATCACAGATTCAATACGCTTCAACTACCGCACTTTCGGCTACTACACTCTGCCTTATAGGAGATACCTGTATCAGTACATGGCCTGTAGGTGGAGGTTCAGGTTTTTCGACGACATCGGCCGATTACTGGCAGACCCAGCGTAACTTTTTCAGCACAACATCAGCAGATTATTGGAAGACACAAAATAATTTCTTCTCTACCACATCTGCTGATTACTGGGTGTCGCTTTACGATAAAGGATACTTTTTCTCGACTACAAGCGTTGCCTATTGGAAATCGATTACTGACTTGTTTTCTACGACATCGGTTAATTACTGGTTGACTCAAAAAACAACAAGCAATCTTACGGAGGGTTCTAACCTGTACTACACAGACGCTCGTGTTCTTACATACTTGGATACCCTAAATAAAGGGTACTTCTATTCGACTACAAGCGCGTCTTACTTCCTCTCGCAGAATCAAGGTAATGCGTTCTCAACAACTAGTGCAACGTATCATCTGACAACTTCAATTGATACTTCGGCAGAAATTGCTGCCATATTAACAGACGAAACAGGAACAGCGGGTAATCTAGTATTTTCGACTTCTCCTACTTTCACTGGCACCATAAATGCTGAGGCTGCTTCTCTTTCTTCGACATTATCCGTTTCGGGGTTATCTGCCCTTGCTTCAACGACTATCACCGGCCCAGCGACAAGTTCTCGGAACTCTGCGGCTGCCGTTGCCACTACAACAAATATAGTTATCTATGACCCTACAAATTCGAACGCATGGAGTACCACTAACCCGTGGGGACTTGTCGCATGGGCGACAGGCGACCTTGGCTTTCCAGGTAAATCGTACAGCGCGGTTGGCCCCGTCATGGACGCGGTAAACGGTAATAATGCAAACCTTGGATTTTTCTCAGATGTGAATGGTGCTGGACTTCTTGAGCGTATGCGAATGACGTTAGACGGAAATTTCCTTATCGGCACTACTTCGTCCGCAGCAAAGCTCACAGTACAAAGTGCTTCTGGTAACCTACTGCGATTGGTGAACAGCGTTGGTACGATAATTCTTGGCATTACGAACACCGGCATAGCGACGATTCTTGGCGAATGGGATTTCGGTGGAGCGACCAGTCTTGAAATTCCGAACGGCACAGCACCTACCGTAGACGCAACTGGAGAATGTGCGTGGGATACAACCGACGACCAGCTCATATGCGGTGATAGCGGGAACACTGCACGAGTCGTTGCGCACGATGAATTTCGTATTATATCCACGACGATTCATGCATCTTCAACATATTTTGCATCAGGGCAGTCTCTCTTAGCCCTGCAATACAAAGATGCGCTTGAAATCACGCAATTTCTTTGCTCTGTGGAAAACGGCACATCAAAGGTACTTAACTTTACTGATGGAACGAATGACACCGAAACTATTACCTGTACCACAGGTGGCGCAAGTGACACAGATGTTGCAACAAACGACACATTTACCGCTGGTGAACTTGGTTACATCGAATTTGGGGCAACAACTGGCAACGTAACTGCAGTGCATATAGAGGTTTGGGCGAGAATAACAAGAGAATAATATGCGTAAAACTTCTGCCATTGTGGGAGCTTTATTGATACTCACAGTGTTGGTTCTTTCTGTGCAACCACAAACTACTCAAGCAGCTCCGACCGTTGAGATTTTTAGCACACCTGGTTCATTCGGTTGGACAGCGGCAACCAGCACAGTATTTGTTCAGTGTTGGGGCGCAGGAGGAGGCGGTGGCGACGGAGCAAACGATGGTGGAGCTGGTGGTGGTGGCGGCGCATATGCTGCTGCTACTGCTACGGTTGCTATTGGTGTTACATACACCGTAAAAATAGGACAAGGAGGCAACGGGGCAACTGTTAACGGGAGTGCTGGCTCGGATGGAGACGAAAGCTCTTTTGCCACGACTACAGTAGTCGCTGCGGCGGGTAAAGGAGGCGGTGGCACAGGAGCTACTGTTGGTGGTGCTGGAGGGCTTGCGGCCTCATCTACTGGGACTACAACAGCAAGTGGCGGTACAGGGGGTATTCCTAACACATCAGCCGACAGCGGTGGCGGTGGTGGTGGTGCTGGTGGCCCTGTTGGTGCTGGTAATATCGGACAAGATGGTACTGGCACTATAGGTGGTGCGGGTGGTTCAGGCAATGCTGGTTCAGGTGGCGCGGGGGGAGTAGGAAATAACACTGCTTATTCACCAGTCACAAAAGGTGGGACAGCCACAAGTTCAGGTGGAGGTGGCGGTGGCGGTGGAGATAACGGAACTCGTGGTGCAGATGGTGGTTTCCCCGGAGGAGGCGGTGCTGGCGGCGAATCAAACGCAACCGCTGGTAACGCTGATGGCGGTAACGGCGAGTGTGACCTCACCTACGACTTAGGAAGCGGAGGAGGCGGTGAACCACCTGTTAATAGCCAATCAGAATTTTTCTTTGGTTTTATTATTCCGTTTGCGACCCCTTATAATAGAAGAAGGAAGCCCCGGATATGAAGATTGGAAACTTCGACACTAAATTCAAATACATACCGTATTTTCGGAATGTCCCTGATGTCCCATCAGCATGGCATCCAAATGAGCGAGTCCTAACAAAAATTCTTCGTACATTCGATATCCCTAGAAATACCGCCGTCGATTTCGGAGTCGATTGGGGTTTCAGCACGGCGGTACTGGCGAATCACTTTGATAGTGTTACCGGTGTAGACGATTACCAAGAATACTCGGCGACACGTCCTAAAGGAATGTATGAAAAGGTGAAGGAGAAGCTTGCAAAATGGGACAACATCACGCTCGTTAAAAGTGATTATCAGACATTCATTGCAAAAGTAGGGGATACTCAATTTGATTTAGCACATATAGATATAATTCACGATTACGAACACACTTTCGAGTGCGGTTTATGGGCTGCCAACCACTCAAAAATAACCCTATTCCACGACACGCTACACTATTCAGAAGTATTCAATGCTGTAGTAGACATCGCCGCCGCCACCGGTAAGACCTATTACAACTTTCAGGAGGGTTTCGGGCTAGGGATTCTTGTAGCCACCAATAGACCACATCTATGACAGGACAAGACCAAATTCTTGCGACCATAAAACAAGCTGTCGATGACGCTGTTAATCGAACCGTTCCCACTGCCGTACAAGTATCGATTCCGATTTACGTTAATGGGAAAATAGATAAATTGACCGTCAAACTTGAAGAATATATGAACGAACAAGGGAAACTTAACCAAGCGCGTTTTGAGCTATTGACCAAGATGGACAACGAGCAACAAGTTCTGCGGACGAATCAAGCGTGGCTTATGAAGTTTATGATTGCTATAATGTTTGGCATAGGCGGTATGTTCGTTACATTTACGACAACACTTGCTACACGCGGTCTATGAAGTTCAGGCAGCAACCGTGGAGCCACGACCATCGCAGTAAGCGATTTACCACTAAGGCTCTCCAGTTTGCAGCAATCTCGCAACTTCCCATAAGTCTATTTAGAACTCGATATGAGTGCTTAGACCAGGGCGGCAGCACGAGATGTGCAGCTTATGCTGCGGTGATAAATGGGCAATACATTCATGGCCAGACATTTTCCATTGATTGGCAGGTGAATAAAATTAGCCGTATACAAGGGTATTCAGTAGACGGCACTGGTTCTGACCCGAACGCAGCAATGAACTCGCAAACTTACTCAAAAGAGGGTGGGTATCTTCCATCAAATATGTGGACTCTTACGGCTCCTGCTCTTTTAGACCGCTACGCGCAAGATTATTCTACTCGTGCGTTTGTGAAGCCAGCAAGCGGCAAAGATGTATTCGATAGTATTTGTGTCGAATTATTCCGAGCATACCACGAACAGCGCGGGGCTTGCGTTCAAATGTTTACAGGATGGTACGACAACTTTAGTCAGCCTGAGATACGAACAATCGGAAATTTACTTGGCTACCACTCATATCTAGCCATTGATTTTAACAGACAAGACCAAAATGAAGACAATCATTACCTCGTTCTACAAAACTCATACGGACGTAATATGGGAGAGAATGGTTATCATAAAATGTACCGCCCTGTGGTGAACAAATTGCTATCAGGTTGGGGAAGTAGTTGCAAAATCCCAGTAGAGCTTACCAAAGCACAGCTTGAACTCGCAAAACAAGAGACACCGCTAGGTAAAATACAGCGGCAGCTTATCAACGCTTTCTATACAGTCGGCGTGTATCTTGTACGTTTGTACGGTAAAATTGCAGTATGAACGTGCCTCAATCGCTATTAGTCGCACTACAAAACCTAGCAAAGTCGCTACAGGCATACGTCGATAGCAAAAAAACACCCTCTATTTCGCCAAATTTGCCACCACAACCAACGAAACCAACAGAAACGACATCTGAGCCGATTCGTGCGGTTTTGAACCCTACAGCCCCGTATGACTTCTCTACTCCAAAAGCAGCTTGCCACTCCGTTCGCGTCATCTGCGACGAAGAAGGGCTGACTGTAGCTCAAAAAAACATAATCGCACAAGTTATATCATGCGAAAGTGGATTTAAGAACACAGCCAAACTCGAAAACAAAAAGGACGGCAAGACATGGTCAACGGATTGGGGTATATGCCAGATAAATGACTTTTATCATATAGGCTCCGGCAAGTCGTTTCCATCTGTTGAATACGTCCTCGAGCGACCAGACAAGGTGGTACGTTGGATGATTCGTCAATACAAAGCAGGACGTCTTTCTATGTGGGTATGTTACTCAAAGGGAATGTACAAAAGTTTTCCACCTAAAATATGAACGTGTCGCATTGGTCGAACGGCACTTGGTAAACAAAATTTTATGTCTGAACTATACAGATTAGATAAAAACGACGTCGTTAAGGGTGGCCTTGTGGTAGTGTTGGTCGCTGTGTTCGCTTCCTTACAGGAGATGTTCACCGCACACGGCCTCGACTTCGCCGCTTTTGATTGGGGTTGGATATTAAATTGCGCTGCACTGGCCTTTATAGGCTATCTAGGCAAAAACCTTTCGACTGACTCAACAGGAACAACACATACCCCGTTTGGTAAAGTTAAAGCGCGGTAATACTTGTTTTTGCATATTGGTGTGCAAAAATACTAACGTGCGCAGGACATATCAACGTCGAAGAAGCCGCTCAACTTGATTTAGGCGGCTTTTTTCGTTATCTATATTAACTCCATGAATTGACGCTTAATCAAGCTTTTCACTCCTCCTCCAGCAAGCCTCACAAGCATATCGTGAACAGGTAATCCAGTAATTCTTGTTTTCGGAGCAAGAGCATACCGAAGGGACATAGGAGATTCTTCTTACTTGCCTTGACGGGACGTGTGATAAACTTTGACCCCACTTACGGCTGTTGTTTTTCTTTATTGTGCTTCTTTTACGTTCCATAATTATCTGTCCCAGACCTTGTCATAATTCCCATTTTTGAACAACAAATCCACGGCGCGGTCAAACTCTTGGAAAGCGTGTCTATACATCATTTCCTTGTCGTGGAGGCGGCGTCTTTTTTCGGCGGCGGAGTCCTCTAAAGGGTGAAACTTTTCGATTAAAGTGTGAACATTTTTCATGGTTGAGTTATGGGGAATTTTATGGGGAACCTTAGGGAAAGGGGATTCCTTCCCCATATCCCTGTTTTACCCAGGTTAAATAAAACTAAACCTACCCGTTCCCCATAATATATGGCTTATTTCCTTGCTCTCCTGACTTATGGGGAACGACTGGGGAACGTTATGGGGAACGAAAGTTATGGGGAACGGTTTTGGGGAACGGATTTTAGCGTTCCCCATAACTTGTTTTTGGGGTATCAGTAACGAACCAAACTGCACCTCTTTTTTCTCCCTTGACATCGACCAGCCCTCGTTTCTTAAGACGCTGTGTAGACTTCTTGACGACCTCGTCATTAAGTCCTGTAATCTCAATAATTTGACCCCTAGTGAGCCTCCCGTTTCCGCGGAGTGCTTCTTCAATAATTGAGTCAGTTGAGTTGATTTCGACCACGTCTTCTTTCTTCAAAGTGACTGGCCCGTAATGGTCTCCTATTTCGCCAATTTCCCACTTCTGGCGGTAGCAGAACGGCTCTACCTTACCCATGTTCGACTTTTTAGCTATTGTGGCCTTAATCAGCTTCCCATCCTCTTCAGACTCAAGGGTAAGCCTCCATGCTACACGTGTGAGTGCCCTCCAAAAAACTGTCCCGTAATAGGCTTTATCGGCTGTTTTAGCCAACGTATCCTTAGGTTCATGGTGAATAATGAGCTTTGTGGCAGGTATATTCTCCAGTGCGTTGAAGAAATCGACAACTTTTTGCTCATCATTAGGAGAGCCACCAGCAGCGTTTGACCCTGCGTCAATCACAATTAGGTCAAAACCACCCTTAACGACCATCTTGGCTATAACCTCAGATAAATCGCGTATAGAACCGTCTGGCTTGTACCAGCCCACGTTAGAAGCCAATGTCTCTTTCGAGATACCCATACCTGCGGCTATTTCAAAAAGACGTTTATTAAAGACACTCGGGCTATCTTCATAGTCAAGGAATAATGTCTTTAATGCTGTCTCAGATGAATACCCCATAAATGGGTATCCAGTCGCCAAAGAAGCGGCCATTCTCAAGCAAAAATACGATTTACCAACCTCAGAGTCACCAAACACCATATTATTTGCTCCTTTTTGGAGAAAGGGAAACAAGAGGAACTGGTCTTCTTCACATGGCACCTCATTGAAGTTGCGTACCACTTGAGAGTCATTGAACTTCTCAATAACGGCATTAAACGCCTTGTTTATGATAATCGCCCATTTAATCTTATCTTCGTAAGCGTTCTGTAGAGAGCGCCGGAAACCCTCAACCGCCGAATGAGAGTTAATATCAAGCCTTTGGCAGTAGGATTCAGATACCCCATCCTTTGTGGACTGAAGAAACACCTGCACTAACGCTGTAAAAGACTGGTGCGCCCTACTTATCTCTGAGAAAGAGAAATACACCCTCCCTTCTGGGTAAGGCACCTTAACAACAAAATCTCGACCCTCAACAACAACCTGTAGTTCATCACTCATATTCACTTCCTAAAACCCCCACACCTCGCAGGAAATGCGGGGGTTTTAATAAATGAATAAGTCCTGCGAGACATACAGGAACAATACATCAATATCGAAAAAAATTTTTCGATAGTTGGGGATAACCATCAATAGAACAAAATATAATTTGTTGAGATGCCGCCTAAATCAAGTCGAGGCGGTTTCTCGGCGTAGGCCCAAAAAAAGATTTATTAAAATCCGTACGCATGTATAGCGTACCATGAATTTAATCCTGCCCTGTCTTCTTCTTTTTCTTTTCTGGGAGTTTTACATATTCCCCAACGAAGCCTAACTTTGGAATAAATTCCAAATCAACCTTCGCCCCAACAAAAGCCCCCATATATTTCGCCTTTTGCTTTATCTCAACCTTCCTATACTCAATTTCACGAGAACCGTCGGAGCTTCTTTTTGGTGGTTTATCAGATTTGGAAACCCAAACAGATAATCCTTTAAGGTATTGGAACACTTGCCCTCCTTTGGATTTGTATATTGGGTATCGACTCATTATTGATTGGTCGTGGTACAGGTGGTTGATGAAAATAAGAACAGCATTTTGCCTATCAATAACAGGTTCTATCTTCCTGCAAAACTTCCCGATGATTCGGGATTGCAAAGCTCTTGTTTCTGCTTCAGTGGGTTTTTCTTGTTCGTCACGCCCTGAGATGCCGCCGATGGAATCAAGCACCACCACAGCATTTTTATGGGGCTTGAACTTTTCATCGCCGAACTCGCCGCCATCAATCCATCTCGCCATCCTTTCAAGTAACGCCTCCCCATAGTCCTGTTTATCATATTCGAGTATATCGCAGTCGATGCCAACAGCAGAAGCGAACTCAACAAAATCTATAGACCTCTCAGCATCAGCATAGTATGTAGGACGTCCGAGACGCTGTGCCTGTGCAAGAAATTGAAGGGCTAGAGTGCTTTTCCCTGTTCCCTCCATTCCAGCAATTTCAATAATTATCTTAGAGGGGAACCCGCCACCAAGAATCTCATTTAACGATGGTATTGATGTTGGTATTATTTCGTGCTTCTCAATCTCGGAGGCTTTCATGCTATTTATCCGACACCGCGTTGATAAGAGTTTCTTCTACAAATACGGAAATAGTCCACCTCTTAGAATCAGCCTTGTCTTTTACCTTTTTAATAATTTTCGGGTCTAAATACGCCGTTAGACGTTGCTTTTTACTCATAGAGTGTATTATGTATTTTATATAAATAATGTCAACATTTGCAGTTATCCCCACACCATTTGTTGACATTTGTTACTGACCACATATAATAGCCACATTACAAACGTTTGATTATTAACTATGAACTTAAATATGAGTCTTGATAATAGTGAATTAAGGGTGGTCGAGGACAGTTACTCAGACTTTGAGTATTTCCTCGAAAATAAACTGTGGGATGCGGCAGCATCAACGGCTAAAGCGATGCGAGAATTTTCTGAGGCTCACGCCGAAGAACTCTACGCAAAATTAGCTGAAGCGATGCGGAAGGACTTAGCAGATAAAAAGCAAATATAATATGCCACCAGAACAAGAATTTCCATCGGTTCAAATCGAAAAAAATGTGCGTTATATCCTCAGAATTAAAGGATTATACATCGGTCAATTTACCTCTGATGAATTGAGGACAATAAAGGATTTTATGACTTCTTACGAAGTCCCACAAGAATAAGTAGATTTGTTCTTTAGCAATAGAAATAGGTGGTGGAGGGACTGCTGGGTGCAAGGCGCAATAGTACCAAGGCCGGAGAGAAAGGTACTACCTCCCTATATTCGTCACGGAATATGGCATGGGAATAAGGTGTCGTGACTGCTTCTCTGCCCAGCCGCCCCTTCATCACCCCATTACAAGCAATAAAAACAACCATGAGTACAACAAGAGAAGACTTTATTGAAAAAGAAAAATTTAGCAACTGCTGCGGAGCAGCCATGTATGAACTTGGCGACTGCTACCTTTGCTGTGATTGCAAGGAATACTGCGAACCAGTAGACGAAGAATAAATTAACAGCACATACCTCTCCACCTCTCAAGCTCGTTATGTGCGGCTTGGGAGGTGCTGGGGATAACACGAAACAAGTATGAAAAACAAACTACATGAAATTTTTGATGATATCGAGGTGGTGCTGGAACACTTAAGAAATGACCTTACTGGTTGTTCCTTACCTGAGGAAGTGCTTGGAGCGATGGACAGAGTGGAGACATGGCTCGCTACAATGTCAGAAGATGATGAAAAGCGACTATGAAAGTAATCTATCGTCTTAGCCCAGGCCCGCAATTCGAGTATGTTGAAGTTCATTCAGAGGAACCGAATGAGATAGAGCCGAAAGAAATTGCGCGATACTATGAGGAATACTCTTCAGCATTTCGTCCCAAACCAATTAACAGCTTAAATGACAAGGAATACGATACATTCATACAAAATATGTTGGAGGGCGGCTCCAACCACGTAGAAGACATAGAAAGAATGTCGCCAGAGCAGCAAAAGTACATGCAGATAGTTAAGCGGGCATTAAATAGAATCGAATATAAACTAAGCAAAAACTAATATGAATCGAAACGAAATTAAATCAAAAATGGGTATTGGTACTGCAACGGGAAATTTTTATTATCTTGATAAGATAACGATGAGCGGCGATGATGGCTCGTTTAAGTTTGCAGACCTGACGACTGAACGTCAGAAGGGTGAAAGGGTTGTCATAAAAGATATTGGAAAGACCGTAGAGGGCGTTATTCTCAAGATGCGGTGGCAGCTTTCGAGGTGGGATGAGCCGAGTAGCATATTTTATAATTCTACGGAATATGACGATAAAAACACAGACCAGGTAATGATATTCCCACCCAAGAAGAAAGGCTCAGTATTAGAAATGAAGGAGGCGTTCAAACTATCAACGCAGCGTGTTATTTACTTCTACGTCCCATCCATGGAGAAAATCGTGCGTCTTATAGTGAAGAGCTCTGCTTTGAGTGGGGACAAAAACCCAAAGGGGGAATTTGGTTTGTTTGAGCACATGGATAATTTCTCTAATGACGACATTCTCCCTCTCGAAGCGATAACGAAATGTGTTGGTGTTCATAGAAAGGGGACAAACAAGGACGGCTCCCTCAACCCCCGCAAAGACCATTACGCAATGACCTTTTCAAGAGGAGCTACATTAACAGAAAGTGAGGTTGAAAAGATGGTCGCCATGCTCAATGAAGTGGACGAAAAAACAAGCAGACAGGCTCCTGCACAAAACATCACCAACGAAACTGAAGATGAAATAAACCCAGACGACATCCCTTTCTAAATGACCTATGAAACCAACAAAAGAAGAAATTCTTGCGGTAATTGAAGAAGAAAACCAAGCCCTCATAGCTTTCACCGAAGCAATAAACGAGGAGACAATAATTAGAAACAAAGTGCAGATGTGCCGCCAACGATTCAACGACGCAAGAGATGCAAAGCGCGCCCTTACGAATGACTTACTAGCACTGTAAATAACAAAGTATGAAAACAAAAATAAGAGTTACAACAGGACTACGTAAATACGCAACTTTAAATAGTGGCAAGAACGACTACCGCGCAGCGAGATTGGAAATTATGGAGAAATTTAACAGAACAACCGTATGAACAAATACAAAACATATGTACAGGAATTCGGTTCGGCTGAAAGGGTTTCACTGTGGATTGATACAGTTCTCACGAAACATCTTAAAACCAACCAAGAAAAACAAGATGAGATAGAGCACATAATCGACTATCTATCCGCAACCGACAAAGACATTAAAGGAATGTCTTATGAGGACGCAAAGAAAAACGCAGAGCTGTGGAGCAAGGCTCAGCAGAAAAAAGGAAGAGGTATCAAAGAATCTGTAACAGACACGGAAGTTGTGCTTGACTTTGGCGATGGTTTCAAGATTGTCAAGTTAATCGGAGAGAACGCATACAAGAGAGAGGGTGCGATTATGGGACATTGCGTCGCAAGCTACTATGGTAAAGGAAAAGAAATATTCTCTTTGCGAGACGCGAAAAACATACCGCATTGCACGATAGAAAAAGGACAGCAAATTAAAGGCCGTGGAAATGGTGATGTTGTTGGGGAATATGTTGGGTATATAGTCAGATTCTTAGAATCAATTGGAATGACCGTTGGAGACAATGAAATGAAGCACTTAGGCTACTTCAACGCAGAAAAATTGAAAGCAGAACTGCACAAGGATACAAAGTACTTTAATCAAAAGTACTTGCCATTAGGGGCTACTCTTATCGGAAAAGATGGAAAAGAGTTTTTCTCCTTTGATTTGTTGGACTATAAACCGTTAGTAAGTGAGAAAGACGGAATCCTCAAGCTCAACTTTGAGCTACCATCATTCATCAAGCTCTCATTTGAGCACCTATGGTCACAAATTAAAACAAGCGCAACGAACGCAAGCGTTGGGGACTACGCAACGAACGCAAGCAGTGGGAACTGCGCAACGAACGCAAGCAGTGGGTACGGCGCAACGAACGCAAGCATTGGGAACTACGCAACGAACGCAAGCAGTGGGTACGGCGCAACGAACGCAAGCAGTGGGAACGGCGCAAAGAACGCAAGCAGTGGGTACGGCGCAACGAACGCAAGCAGTGGGAACGGCGCAACGAACGAAATGGCTACAAATTCTATATCAGTGGATGCAGGAGACGGAGGAAAGGTAAAGGGCAAGGTAGGGTCATGGTTCTGCCTTTCAGAATGGAGTGAGGATGGGAGAACACCTCTTTGTGTGAAGGCAGCAAAAATAGACGGAATTCTTGTCAAAGAAGACACATGGTACACATTAAAGAATGGAGAGTTTGTCATTGTAAATGATTAAAATAATCGTATGAAAGACTCTAAACCAGAGAAAGCAGAGGAATGGCGCGAGGATTTCCAAAAGAAACTATTTGAGAGCACATTGGAGAATGACGCGTGGCTTCATATAAACGAAGATTGTAAATGCCAATGTTATATCGAAGATAAAGAAATTGAATTATTTATCGAGAACCAAATAGCCAAAGCCAAGCAGGAAGGGTACGAGCAAGGGCTGAAACAAGCAGCGGATAGTCCTACCTTTTAATCACCTAACCAATAGATAACAATATGATTACAATACTAGGCTTATCACTAGCAGTGTCACTAATACTGGCAAGTGCAAGTTTACTTCTCTTATCGGTCAGTTTTTTCATGTCTGCGTTAAAAGATAGAAGAAAAGATAGATTATAACTAACCAATAGATAACAATATGTAGTCGAAACTCAGGAAAGGAATAACACAAAATCACTATGCCAATAGGAAACCCAACATCAAATACGACTGGACCCAACAGAACTCTTACGTTCGGAGAAAAAGCAGTAGGACTGACTTTCAATCCCAGTGGCGACCCTACAGTAGCTAAAATCAAGCGACTTTACGCCGAAATTATCGACACACTC
>Ga0075472_10000085_pt1 | contig 35806 bp, 52 predicted proteins | sample DEB19_08_DNA_3_FD_77014 | JGI IMG/M metagenome (GOLD analysis project Ga0075472, IMG submission 77014) | Aqueous microbial communities from the Delaware River and Bay under freshwater to marine salinity gradient to study organic matter... | ecosystem: Environmental > Aquatic > Marine > Coastal ...
CCACCATAAGCAGCATGGTCGCCAGCCGGGTCAGCGGGCGGGCTATCGCGTCCAGAATGGGGAGCATCAGGGCCAGCCAGCCTCCGGCTGATAGCTTTCGATTTGCTCGCGGGTCGCGGCCTCCAGATACGCCACTTGCGCCTCGGCGTGGGCGTCGATCGCGTTCATGGCGCGGGAGGCTTCCGACAGCGCCCCGAAGCGGGCGCGGACATGCTCGTCATCGGGGGCGAGGCCCTGCGAAATACGCATCACATGGTTCTGAAGCTCGCTGAATTCCGCGACCGTCCACCCCTCTTGCAGCACGGATTTGAACTCGGCGGCGAGCTGGGTCACGCGGCCAATCAAGACGAGCCGCTGCATGGGCAGATTGTCCCCGAACATCGCCACGGCTTCAGCGATCTTGCGGCTCTCGTCGGGGTCGAAGTCGGCGGGATCAGGCTCGGGCAGGAAAAGCTGGTCGAAGTCGCCGCCCTCGAGCGCCGGCTCCTCAGGCGGGGCTAGCGCAAGTCGCTCAGGGTCCGCGGGGATGTCGGTGTAGTCGGCGTCGAAGATGTCCTCGTCGCTATGACCCGTCCCCTCGGGTCGAGATGGAGCGAGTACGTCTCCCCCTCCACCACTTGCCCCATCCTCAACGCTTCCATCACCGCTGTCGGTAATAGCGTCTGCTCCGAGATCGACAGGACCCGGTGCCGCTTCGGCGCTTGCGTCTCCGACTTCTTCGCGAACAGGTTCTTGAACATCTAGCGGCTCAGCGCCTTCTGCCGCTCCAAATATTCCCATTCCGGGATTGGCAGTAACTGCCGATATTCCCCCCGGCCATTGGTCTGAAGAATCCCGTTCTCGCTTGCCGAGATCGTGACCCACTTTGCTGCCGCTGCCGCGGCCTTCCGGCACAGTTTCGCTGTCGGTTTCATGGGTGGGAATCTGCTCCTGTTTGCGGAAGCGGGCAACCAGCCAATGCGCCGCCTCAACCGGGTCGTCCGGGTAATCCGGCCCGTGGATGTCCTTGCCCCAGTTCTTGACGTGGAAGGCCCGCCCGTCAGGCTGAAAACCCATGACCAGCGTTTGATAGGTGTAAACCTTCCACTCGTCGTGGGGCTTCCATCCCGCTTCGAGCAAGACGGCGGCGGCCTGGGGGAATGCTTCGTCTGTCATGTTACGGCACCGAGAAGTTGATGGTTGTGATCGTGTCGCCTGTGGTCACGTCAACGAGGTTGCAAGCCAAATCCTCGCCCGATGTGGCTGAGCCGATGCGAAACTGTATCGTATCGCCATCGACGACGGCGGTGAGCGTGGTTGGGTCGGTCAGGCAGTCGGTGAACGCGCCCGCGTTGATGCGATATTCGAACGTCACCGTGCCCGTGACCGCATGACCCGACACCCGCAGCACGCCGCTATTGCCGCCAGGCACGGTCACGGTGCGCGCCGTTCCGGTGACGGTCGGCCCAGCGCCAATGCCGCCCAAGACCCCCGACACAGTGCAGGGCTGAATCGGAAGCAGACCGCTGAACGCTACGGCGCTGAATTGCTGAACGGAGATCATGCGTCGATCGAATCGTTGGTTGTGATGAACAGGCGAATGGCGATCAGCTTGGCGTCGGCGTTGAGCGTGTCGGCGCCGTCCGCAGGAACACGCCGCACGCGGAACACCACCAAGTCATTCGCCGCAGGACTGCCGCCGATGGTGATGGCCGAGCTTTCCGCCGTCCAATGAACGTCACCCGTGGCGATCAGCGTATCGGTGACGACCTGTTCGGTCCCGAACGCTGTATCCAGCGCATCATCGTCGCTGAGCGCCACGCCCGCCAAATCCCACGCCACCCCGCCCGTGCCGCTCGCAGCCGTCCAACACGCTTGGAACGTGACCGTCGATTCGTTCCAACTCGAAGGCATGGGAATGAGAAACTGCGCCGCCTCCTGCGTGGTCTGGTCGAAGTCAAACGTCCGATACATCACATCGTTCGTGGCGGTTTCGTTCGTGCCGCTTGCCGCGCCATTGGTTGTGTTCGCCACCATTGCGCTCGCCGGGATCGGCACGGCTTTCTTGCCGACCAGCATCACGTCCACACCTTCGACAGCCACTCGTCCCGCCGCCGATCTGGAAAGCGTGGTGTCGGTCGCGCCGCCGCTGCCCAGTTCAACCGTGGTGAACTTGGGCGCGCTTGTGAGGCTCACCGTGTCTAAGGCGGTGAACTGGATCACCGGGCTATCGCTTGACCAACTCAGCGCTGCCAGCGCGGTCAGCGTGGCGTCGAGCGGTTGCGATCCAGCGCCGACTGGTCCGACCACCTGGAACTGCGTGCCATCGTAAACGATGCGGTAGATCGTCCCAGACACGATGTCGCCGCTGACCGTCGCGGTCGTGCCGTTTTTGGTGATGTTCTTTGCGCCGAGGCTGTCAACGTTGATCGTCGCCGCCGCGTTACAAGTGAACGACGCTTTGATGAGAAAGCTCTGACCGCTCACATACGCCGCCAACGATAGCCCGCTGGTCAGCACATAGGCCGCGCCCGAGCCCGTTGTGGTGATCGCGCCAAGCAGGGCGTCCAGATCATCCATGTCGGTGTTCAACTTCGTGCCCCAGGTATCTGAGGACGCGCCGACCTCCGGCTTCACCAGTGCGTAACGTGTCGTCTCTGCGTCAGCCATTTCTCAGCCCAAAGAAAAGGCCCCTTGCGGGGCCTGGGTTAGTTCACTTCTTCCGTTTGCGAGGCGGGTCTAGCCCGTGCTCGATCGCCAAGGCCGCGATGGCCTCCTCCGGCGTGATTGCGTTGCGTTGCTTCAGTGCGTTCAAGCCGGCCACTAGCGCAGCCGTCTTGCCGCCGTGCCGCTCGGCCATCTCGTCCAGCAATTCCAGCTCGTCCTTGCTGAACCGGACCCCGATCGGCGTTTTCGTGTTCTTGCCCATCCCCCGACCCTAGCAGCTATACAGCGTCTTGACAAGCGGCTAGACGGCGGCTATACTAGGGGCATGGTTAACAGAGGAGCGACCATGTCCAAACTGCATATCCTCCAACGGGCCGGCATCCTGCTTTTGCTGGCTTTGCTCTGGGCCGTGATCGAAAGCGTCAGCGCTTTTGGCGCTTTCCGACACGAAACAGACCCCGTTCGCGGCGCTCAGATGGCGGCCCTTACCGTCACCTGCGCCGCCCTCGCCTTCATAGCCTTCGGCCTTGCCGGCAGGCTTAAGGAGGACGAGAGGCCACACGTCAGGGCTCGCGCCAAAGCAGCGCGCGTCGTGGCCGTCTGCCTTCTCTTCATCGGGCCAATCCCGTTTTTCGGGTCGGCCCTGAAGGCAGAGAACCAAGCTCGCGCTTGGGCTGCTTACGTCGATTCCCCAGCGTACCTGTCTGACCAGCAAGTCGCTATGGACCCGATGGCCGATCGCTTTGAGCGGCAGTCGGCGCGGGATCGACTGATCCCGCCAGCAAATGCCAATCTCGACGTTCTCGACGCTGAGTTTTGGCTAGCCCTCACAATCCAGGGGCTCCTGATCTTCGCGTCGGACGCTCTCCGCGTTCCGGCGCCGATCACCCCAGAGGAGGCGAAACACTGGCGGGCCGTCGCCGCCGGTAAGAAGGCGGCGATCACGCGCAAGCGCAACGCCGCCAAGCGCAAGCAGCGCAAAGCCTTCCGCCTCATCAGCGGAGGAAAGACCTAACCAAGCGCCCCGTGCTAACGTGCGGGGCGCTTCTTTTTTGGAGCAACCCCATGCGCCTAATTCTCTGCCTCGCCCTCGCTGGCTGCGGCCTTGAAGCCCGCCCTGTCCATGACCCCATCACCGAGGCCCGCCTCGTCTGCTTCGATGACGAAGCATACTGGCTCTACATCACCCGCGACGGCGTCCAGCAGCCGCCCGTCAATACGGGCCGCCCCTGCGCGTCCATGCTGGAAACAACGCCGGTCGTCGAGGGGCGACGAGACTTGCCTCCTCTAGGCGAGCCCGCTCGCGTTCTTCCGGGCTTATGACCGGTTGAGGATTGGCCTGCGCCCGCCGCAGCGCCAGCATCAGCGCCGCGCCGTGATCGTCTGACGGCATGTTGGCGTCCGCAGGGCCGGGGTAGCGCGTCGGGTTCGGCAGCGCCCCCGTCTGCGGGTCACGCCATACGGGCTGCTGCTCGGCCATGCCTGATTGCGTCTGTAGCCCCAGCTCCGCATTGGCGTAGTCCGCGAAGGATGGATATGCGCCCAGCGCCGAACGCGGCGGTTGCGGCGAAGCTTGGCGCGGCTCCCACAGCGGGAAGGGGTAGTTGTCAGGCCGCGGCACATCCCGGAAGCGGGGGAACGTGCGGTCCGGCAGGGACGCCATGCGCTGCGTGATCGGCGCCGCCTGCTGCTGACCGCGCGTGCGATACGATTCCGGCCCATCCGCAAGCCGTACAGGACCGCGCTCGCCGCCCAGCACTTGGGCGAGCAATTCTTGCAGCGTCATGGCCGCCCCCGCCCCGGAAACATCGGCCGCCGGCTCATGTCCGCGCCCACGCTGTCACGCGGGTTGTGCGGGTCGGGGCGGGGGTTGCCGGGGCGCGCCGCTTCGGTCAGGTCTTGCGTGCCGCCCACGAAGCTCTGCCGGAACGGCCGCGCCTGCGCGATCGGCAGGCCGCCCGGCCCAATCTCGCGCGCGGGGGGGGTGATGCGCGGCGGGGCTTCGGGGTCAGGGCGGCCAATTGCGGGGCGAATATCCTCACTGCGGAACATCGCGACCTCGCGATCACCCCAGCGGATGCCGCGATAACCGATGCCCTCGAACTCGCGTTGCGCCTGCGCTGATGCCTGCTCGACCGACAAGCCTTGCTGATCCTGCAACTCCCGCGCTCGCGCCATGAAGCGCTCGCCGTCGAGCGTCATGCCCCGCGTCTGCACCGGGTAAATCGTGTCGCCAAACTGCGCGGCGATGTTCGGGTTCGGGGTCAGTGAAACAGCCGTGGGCTCTGGCAATGACGGATGGCGAGATGGCCGCAGCGGCCCCTCGATGTTCGCGCTGGACCCATGGAACAGCCGCCCCTCATTCCAGCTCGGCGGGGTCATCGCCGCTGCATAGTCCGCCTCTGGCCGCATGAACGGCTGGCGGGAGCGCATGATGTCATCAAAGCTGCCAGGCCCAACCTGGCTGCGGTATTGCATCGCCCCCGCCCGCATCGACGGCGGCAAAGGCCGGGGAACGCGCGGGCCAGGACGCCCGCCTAGGCCCAGCGTGCCGAGATTGAGCAGCCCCAGCGCCGTCTCAGCCGCCGCTGTGCGGTAGTCACTCTCCCGCAGCGCTTGGTTCGCCCTCAGGGCATTCGCGTGGCCTGTGACCTCGAGCGCCATCGGCCCCAGTTCCGCAAACTGGTTCTGACCCCGCCCCTGCGCCTGGCGCTGGAGTGTGTCCGCGTTGGCCTGCCGGCGCATCTCCATCTGCGCGAACGCACGCTGCCGTTCCGCATCCGCTAACCGCGGATCAGCCGCCCGCGCCTCAGGCGTCCGCATCGTCCGCGGCAACGGACGGCGGGGGCGGGCGGTTTCGGCAAGCTGTAGCGCCGCGCTGCGATCCGTGCGAACCTCACGCCACAAATCAGCAAGGGTGTCAGCCATGCGGCTTGCCCTGCGTCATTGGAGGCCGCTCAATGCGTTGGTTCATGATAGCACTCGCCATCGTTGGTTTGACGTTCGGTTCGGGCGCGCTCGGGCTCGGCTGGATGATCATCAGCGCTGTTGCCCTGCTGTTTCTGGTTGGCGTGTGGGGGGAACGCCAGATTGACGATCAGCGGCGGGAGATATCTCTGCTCCAAGCAAAGCTGCGACAGCGGGATCACGCGCTGCAAGCTCTGCTAGACGGCGCATCCACGCGCGAGCGCCTGCTGCTGTCTGACCAGCTTTGGGCGCTTGAACGAGAAGCCGAACGACGCGGGGATTCGTCAGCAGCGTCCCCGTCAGACGCAAAGAAATAGCCCCGAGCGCCACAGTGAACGCGGGGATAATATTCCCGCTCCCCACCAATGCGCCCACAGCCGAGGCCGCAGCCGTCATCGATGCGAAGTTCTGCGTCGCTTGCCCGGATCGGCTCCAGTTAGTGAAGCCGCGCACTTCCTTCATGTAGCCCGCGACGCGCTGAAGGCTCGCCAAGTCATCGGCCAGCGTGTCCAGGCCCCGCCCACCGAACAACGCCTGGCGCGCGGCTGGCGTCATGTCTTGGTAATTTGTAACGAACGCCTCAAGATCGAACTCGCCCAAGTGCGCCCGCCCTTTCGGCGGCGCCCCGAGGTCGTTGATGATCGACGCCGCCAGCGTGCGGCGCTGATCGTCACGAAGCGCCTCGGATAGCGCCTGCAAGCGCCGCAAGTTCCCGCCGCTGCGCGCGTCGAGAATAATCCGGCGGGTCGCCGTCTCACCGCCTTCCGCCCCATAATAATGGCTGAGCTGGTCTTCGATCATCGCCGACTCGCGGCGGTACCAGTCGTCAATGCGGCGCAAGTCCTGGGCCGCTTGGCCGCCGATGTTGTCGGCCGATTGGTAAATGTCAGCGGTCAGTGCGTTGTAAATCTGATCAAGCTCTCCCCGCGAAATGCCCTGGCGCAATTGGTCGTCGCCCTTCATCTCGCGGATGGTTGACCGCCAGCGCCGCATGTCGGCAAAGCTCAGGCTGCCGTCATCGAGGTCGGCGGTCATCTCATCGACCAGAGTGCGAAGCGTTTGGTTGGGCAAGCGCTCCCGAGAACGATTGCCCGATATGCCGCCGACGATGCGATCCATGACGCGCTGAGTATTTGCCAGCGTCAAAATTTCGCCCTGAACGCCGCCGATTTGCTGCTGCCGAGCGTCGTTCGCCAGCGTTTCAAATGTGTCATCGTAAAGCGCTTCTGCCTTCTGCGGCAGGCTCCAATCGCGCGTTGGAATGCTCCACGGATCGCGCTGCCCGCCGACAGGCGTTTCGTTGCGGCCACGCGAGTAACGCCGAATAGCGCCCTGCACGCTTTCGCCGGCCACCACGTTCGCTTGCGGCTCCCCGTAGCGACCAGCCAAGCGCTGCGCGCCACGCGCCACGTCTTGAACCGCGCCCGACAGATTGCGCCGCACGTTGCCGCCGACGATGTTCTCGGCAATACCCATCGTGAGCGGCGCTGCAATCGAATCCGTCGCGCCCTTCCCGGCGCTAGACCCTCGCACCGCAGCCAAGAACGGGCGCACGCCGGCCTGATCGAACTCCTGAGTGCGGCGGCGAATATTATCAATCGCCGCTTCGCGCCTTGCTGCGCCTTGGCCGAGGCGGTTGGCGCCAGCCTGAAACCCGCCAGAGATTGCGCCGACCGTCCCGATTTCCGCCAGCGCCGCCGGTAAACGCTGCTGAAGCGGCTGATCGCTGTTGCGGTTCAGGGCGAACGGCGCCGCCGCGCCAGCCCCTACGGTCCCCGCCCGCAGCATGGACGTAGAGCCGCCCAAAGCCAGCGGCGCGGCCACGGTCAGCCCCAGCGTCGCCGTCGCTTCGTTCGCGCGCCGGGCCGCTTGCCGCTCAGCGGCCGGGTCACCTTGGATGCGCGCCAGGTCGATGTCTTGCTGTGCGCGTTCTTCCCGCTGCGCGGACGGGACGCCAGTGGCTTCCCAAAGCGCGCCAGGAAGCGCGCCGAGGAAGGCGCCTGCCGATTGCAACGGACGCGCAGCGACGCCGCGCACGGCGCTTTCTACCGTCCCCGCCGTGTCCCGCGCCAATTGCGGGAGGTTCAGGCTGGGGATTTGCTGCGCATCCCGCACGAGCCGCCCCGTGGCTTGCCGCGCCTCTTCCCGCCGCGATGGCGTGGTGACGAGGTTTGTCAGCGCTTGGGCTGGTATACCCAACCCTAGCACGTTGCCGCCAGAGCGCCGCACTTGCCGCTCCAGCGCCATGCGTGCGGCCTCGGTCGCTTGCGCGCGGTTCGGGCCTGCCGGGGCTTGCGGCTGCGTTGCCTGTTGTCGGGCTTGGGCGTTCTGCTGTTGCACGGCCGGCGATGGGTACTCTCGCGCCAGAACGCGCTCGATCTCCTCGTCGGACATGCTGTCGGGGAAGTTTGCATAGCCGTCAGGCGTGCGGACGCGCTTGACCATCTATTCAAGCCTTCCCGTCTCGGGATTGAATGTGCGTTCGCGCTGGCCGCCGCCCTCAGCCGCAGGCGCCAGAGAAGCAATTTCTTGCCGGGCCGCAGCGATGGCATCTCTTGTCCTGGTCAGTTGCACCCGCAAGCGACGCACCGCCTGCCGCAATGCCGCAGGCGAACGGGCGATGCGGAGGTCTTCATAGGTCGAACCCAAAAGCTCCAACTCTCGCACCGCAATGGAACCAAGCGCGCCGCCGGTCGTGGAATTGCGCCGCATCTCCGCAAGGGTTTCAAAGCTCAGGATGGCGCGCACCGGCTCAAGCGCTGCGTCTAGGTCCGTCGCCTGCTGATTGAAGTCCCTCGTAGCGGAGCCAAACACGCCCGCGGACCCCGGCCCGATAAGCGGCTCTGCTTGATCCAGCGCGGCCAGCGCGCGGTTCAAGTTCTGTTCGGATGCGCCCAATTGGTCAGCGCGTGCGCGGCCTTCTGCTGTCGCCCGCACATCGGCCGGGCCACCCGGGACAGCCTCTAAGCTTCCGTCAGCCGTCCATCGATAACCAGACGGGGGCGCTCGCTCACCGGCGCCCGCGCCCGCTGGGGTAATGCTTCCCTGCCCATAGCGAATGGCGCCGCCTTGAATCGTGTATGGCCGCCCCGTGTGGGAGTCGATTTCCCATTCCGGCTCATCCGGCACAACGGCCCGACTGATCGCTTCTGGCGTCAGGAACGGCGCCAGCGGACGTAGATGCTCGGGCAGTGCGGCGAGGGCGGCTTGCCGCTCGGTGTTCTCTTGCTTCCCCGCCCGCCTCTGCGCCTCCGCTTCCGCCTCCGCGCGCATCCGCTCTGCGGCGTTCTCGCGCTGCTCAAGTAGCGATTGCATGTGCGAGGGGTCGTCCCGCATGGCGGCGGCGACGCGCTCCCAGTCCACACGCCGCAGCGCATTGCCGAGGCGGCCGAACATGCCGGGGCGGCGGTTCATGTCCTTGCCAGCGAACGCGACAGGCGCGGGCGCTTCAGGCGCAACAGACCATTCAGGCCCCATCACCGGAACGACCGGCGCGACAGCAGGCGCCTCGTTCATCTTGGACCGGCGGGCGAACGCTCCCCTCATGGACGCGCCTCCAGTTGCGAGTAGTCGACCATCAGATAACCGGACGGGTGAACATGAACCGCGTGCGCCGGGGCCTCGTCGGCCATCACGCCGTAGTGCTGTTCATCGTCCCACAGGTAACGGTACGTGTACCATCTGAGCCCGTTCTCATCGATGTGGCGGTGATCGATGTCGCGCTTCAGGCGGCGGTCGGAGGGGAACATCTTCGACGCCCCCATGGCGATCTGCATGATCTGCCCAATGGCGTCCAAACCGCTGCCGCTGTTCTTGGTCGTGCTCGTCGCCGTGCCGGTGCTGTTGACCTGCTGACCGATCAACTGGCTCGGATCGATGCCGAGGATTTGGCCGATCGCCTGCAACCATTGCGCCCGCTGCATCGCAGGGTCGTTCTGCATGGAGATGGCCCGCTGCTGGTCGCCAAGCCCCGATTGCGTTTCGATGTTGCCGCGCGCGTTGGCGTCTGCGCCGAAGCCGCCCGCCAGCAAGCTCTGCGCTCCGCCCAAGCGGAAATTGGCGTCGCCCAGTGCGCGGCTGTAAGCATTGTCGAAGCCCTGCGACCTCAGCCGCGTCGCCGTATCCGCCGCCTGCTGGCCGAAGCTCTCGTTCGTCAAAGCCCGCTCAACGCCCAGCCGCGAATTGCTGAACGCGCCTTGCCGCGTGGCCTGCGATTGCACGTTGTTCAGCGTGCGGTCCTGAAAGCGTCCGAGGTCGCCCATGGCCGCGTCGATCACGCCCGATTCATACGGGTTCATGTATTCGTTGACGGCCATGCCGGGGCGGAAGCTGAGCAGATCACGCAAGCTGCCCAGCCCCGCCTCGATGTTGGCGTTGGGCTGGTTCAGTTGCGCCGCGCCATTGAACGCCGCTTGCTGAAGCGTTGACGGGCCGTACGTCCCCGGCTGCTGACCGGGGTTCAGGAGGTTGCCGACCTGGCCGTAAAAGTTCTGCGCCGGCCCTTGAATGTACCCCGGCACAATGGGCTGCGTAGTGGCCGACGCCGTGCTGTTCTGCGTCTGCTTCTGCTTACTGGAACTGAGGCCCATCGAGGTGCTTCCTGAGGATTACCGCTGCGGTTTGGTAGCCAGAGGAGCGCAGCACCCGCGCCCAACCCTCTCGGCCAGCCTGAATATGAATTTCCTTGCAACCATGCTCGCGGCCCCAGCCTTCAATGGCGGGGCGGAACACACGCAAAATCTCGTCTAAGTCGCCAGCGGCGGGACCGCACTCGATCACCGTTCCGCTCACACGCCAGAACACCGCTGCATTCTGGCCCACCCAAATTTCGGCCTCGCCGCGCTGCACTTCCGCAATCAGGTCATCGATGCGGACGAACGGATGGCCGTCGATCGCTTGCGCCAGCCCGTCAATCACTTCCGCCTCGGTCACAGCGCCGTCACCACCAAGACACCGGACGTGTTGACCGTGATCGAGTACCGAACGCCGTTCGTGTCGCGCAGGATGAACCGTTCGCCTTGGGCGAGCTCCACGTCACGCCCCGCCCTGAACTGAACCAGATCGGCCCGCTCGAGCGCATCCCGCGTGCGCTGTTCGTTGCCCTGGTCGTAGGCCGCAGGCGCTTTCGGCAGCGATACGCCGGGGCGCGGCGCTGTCGCCATTTAGAGCGGCCTCCACGCCAGCACGCCGCCGGGGGCGACTTCCCACGCCCGCTCCCCGCCTTCATACGCCGCCCACTTGTCGCCGCTGCGGACGCCTTCATCCTCGCCGCCACGCCGCTTCATGATCCGCACCCGCACCCCATCCGGGGCCGTGCCGAGGTCATACGACCAGCCGCCGCTCTCTTCGGGCGTCGCCTGATAGTCGTCGGTAGGTTCAAAGCTCAGCACCGGACGGATCAGGTTGCGCCAGGGATAAGACGCCTGCGGGACCACCGTGGCGTGTTGCACCGCAAGCACGCGATCAGCGGCCTGGTTCGGGACCACCACGTCCAGATCGCCCTGCTTGTCCATGATGCCTTGCAGCGTCACGATGAGCTGGCTGATTTTCATTGCATTCGACGGCATCAGCGCTTCGATCCTTCAATCACATCAACGCGGGGGCTGCCCCACCGCCAGCCGGTCGCAACCTCGCCCGTCACCACCAGCCGCGTCTGCCGCGCACTGAAACGGATGCTGGTCGGGTTGGCCGGCGTATATGGCCCGTAGGTCGTCTCGCTGTCGTTCGGCCAATCCCGGACCTTGAAGGACACCGTCACGTCCGCGGTCGTCTTTTCGTCCGCGATCAGCCGCCGCGCCCGCATGATACGGTCGCCCTCGCCGAGCTCATAAGGCCCGCTCTCGGCATAAGGGTCAGTCGTCAGCGCGCCAGTGTAGGAATAGCCCGTCTCGTGGTCCCAGAGGTAGCCCGACGAGTCGGCCATGATCGGGTTGTTGAAGATGCCGCGATCGACGCCCGCCAGCCGCGTCAAAGAGTGCAGCGCCCAATGGCCTTCGAGGTAGTTGAACACGACAATCTTATCGCACTCGCTCGACGCCGCCGATGGGAAGCCCCACCAAATCTCATTCTTACCAGCCTGCGGCATCGCCCAAATCTTGCTGGCCTGGGTCGTGTTCATGTCGTTGAACACCGCTTCGTAAACATCGCACGCCAGCGGCAGAGTTTGCGAGCCGTCCGAGTAGAAGAAGCCCGACTTGCCCATCCAGAAGGCGCGGGTGTCAGCCACCGCCGCCGCCCCGCGCGAGATGATGCCGCAATTCTCACCGACGCGCTGGATCGAATAGACGTAGGGCAAGCCGATATAGGTAGCCGCGTGCACGTCCAGATCGGTGAACAGCAGCGTCACCGCCCGCAGGCGCTTGCCGCACATCAACTGACCCTGTGTCGCCAGTTCGAAGCTGCCGGCCTGGTTCGTTGCGGAAGGCGTCCAAGTCGATAGGCTCTCCTGATCGCCCCACTGCACCAGCCTCTTGTTGCCGCCCGCACCCAAAGCAAAGCAGAACCTCTCCGGCGTGACCACCACGCCCCTGTTCGCTGTAGGCGCTGACCCACCAAGAGCCGCCGCAGCCACTGCAGTGTTCAATTGCCATTGGAAGATGCGCCCATCATCGCTGAGACACGCGACGAGGTATTGCCCGAACGTGTCGAGCGTCCACACCGCCGCCTCTTGGATCGCCGTCGCATCGACGCGCGCCGTGCCATATGTGCCTTCGCCGTAGTCCAGCGAACCATACCCGCCCGCCGCCGTCGCATCCGCCGCGCCCGTCACCAACGCAGCCGGGGTGATGTCTGACAGCGCCACCACGCTTTGCGTGCCAGCGTAGAGCTTGGAATTGGTCCCCCACGCCATCCAGCGGACGGAACTGTCATCGCGCCAGGCGATGCCCGCCCGCGCCTTGCCGGTCATCGCGGACGTGGTCCGCTGCGTCCAGCCGCCAATCGGACCCATCACGCCCTGGTTCCACCTGATGAGATGGCTGTCGTACCAGCGGCCTTGCACTTCATAGACCGTGCCGCGACGAACCACGCCGGGCGGAATCTCGAGCTTAACTAAGGCCACGTTCATACACCGTCGCCACAGCGCGCCAGCCTTCGCTCAGATCGCGCTCCCAGCCCTTGCGGCCCACCATGACCAGCTTGTCGCAGCGCGCCGCCTTGGCGACCGCCTCCATGTTCGGCAAGTAACGAAAGAACGCGGCCGCGTCGGCCATGGTCGGGCCGCCCAGGTGCAGCACCGTGTAAGCCCGCTTGCCGCTCGGATACGTCTCAACGTGCGTGACCGCCACCGCCTGCAATGTCGCCGGCAAGCGCATGGCGCCCCACAGTTCGAAGCGCCCGTCCAGCAGCCCGTCAACGATGTTATCGACCGTGTAGCGCCCGTCGCTATGATCCACCGCACGCTTGATCAGCGGCAGGACAGTCCGTGTCAGCAATTCATTGCCGCGCATGTCCTCGAGCCGGATTTGACCGAAGCGGCTGTCGTCGGCTTCGACCGTCATGCGACAGACCTCGGCTTCGCAACCGGCGTGGAGCCTGACGCCCGCTGGCGCTGGTCGGTCATGTTCACCGCCTTGATGCCCGCCGCAAACTTCTGCCGGAACATGCCTTCGCGGTCGTCGCTCAGGTAAGCGCAAGCCTCCATCAAGCAGCCGTCCATGTAGATGTGCGGCGCGTTGGAGATGATCCAGTCAGTGTCGCTGTCGCCGCTCAGGGCCGTGAACTTGCCATACCAGCGGACGGTGACTTCGGTGACCGCAGCCGGGGCGAGGTAGATCACCCCGCCCTCAACCGTGTAATAGCTCTGCGGCCCGGTGTTCGATTGCAGTTCGTCGCTCATCTTGCGGAACTGCCAGGGATCGACGTAGTCCAGCGACACCGCCCCCGCCGTGGTCGGCGTGATTTCGATGTTCTCCAACCAGTTTGAGCCCAGCGCGGACGTGATGGTGATGGTCCCGCCCGATGCCGGGGTCAGCGTGGTTGAGCTGACCATCGCCCTGATCCGCAGCGGGGCGATATCCGTCCCGTGGCCGAAATACATCTTCGCCTGCATCATCGGGAAGAAGTCGTTGGCGATCGGCGTGGAGAGATCCGTTCGCTCCATGTAATCCGCGACCGCCGCTTTTATTCCAGCATATGTGCTAACCGACATGCGCCCACGACTTCCCGTTTTTGATCCAGCTTATTTGCGTTTTTGAAACACCGTACTTCTTGGAAAGTACGCTCAATGACTGCGGCGACTTCTTTATTCGCCGCACCTGCGCCTCTGTGAGTTTCGCGTTGCCGTTCCCTTGCCCAGCAAGGCCCCGCCCATTTGCCCGCCCTCTGACCTGCATGTCCCTCATGTTGTCAGCGTGACTTCCGACATACAGGTGCAGAGGGTTTACGCACGCCCGGTTATCGCAGTGATGAAGGGCCTGACTCCCCTTAGGAAGCCCGTAGGTAATCTCACACATGTACCTGTGCGCATCGACCTGGCGGCGCGTTCCGTCTTTCATTGAGCCAACGCGAATGCAGCCGTACCCCGTACGCTTATTGAACGTGCCCAACCACGGCCAACAATCATTCGGCCCGCGCCGCTCGATTTTTGACCAAAACCTTTCCGTGTCGTTGCCCTTCGGCGGTCCGTATGTGCTCATGGGGTAAGATCATAAACGCCTTGTCTAGCCAGTCAAGCCAATCGGCCACCTATGCCCCCGAATACCCTGTGTGAACCGCAAACGTCTTTTCGTCCTCGAGGTTGCGATACCGCCTGATCTCCTCGGGCCTGTAGTCCCAATGCTTCGCAATCCAGCCGACATGCGGCAGCTCATGCATCTTCCATTCGCCGTGGAAATAGCAAATCCGCATCTCGTCGCTGAGCCCCTGCGTGCGGACGTGGCGCTTGTAGCTCACCACCTGACCAGGGAAGAGGTCGTCAATCAGCGCCAGCCGCCCCGCCTTCCAGCTATCGCGTATCCAGTCCATGTCGTTCTGGCCGGGATACTCGCGCCACAGCCAATCGTTACCGCCGGGAACCAGCGTTACCCCGTTGCAAACCGTGTCCGGGTAGAACGGGTCGATTGGAACCGCAGGCTTGTCGCCACCCAGGCAATAGGCCGCCATGCTGTCGAGGTTGCCGGCGATCACCGTGTCGAGCCCCACCATGATGGTCGGCTCGTTCAGTTCGTAGCACTGCGTCAACGAACCATAGGACGGATGGCTGTCAGCCAAGCGCCGCTGCTCGATCGCGGGCTCTGCGTAGTCCCGTTCCTTCTCTGACCAGCAGATGAAGCGGAACGGGACCGTCAGGTGCTTCTTGAAGCCCCGATACAGCGCGCACACGTCCGCCTCAGTGTAGTGGCGGGAAAACTGCTTCGACAGCCGGTTCGCGTCCCACAGGGCGCACGCCACGTTAATCAACCGAACACCCTAAGCCGCTCGCCAGCAAACCGCATCCGCACCTTGGCATCCTCATTGCCGATCGGCCCCGCCGCGCCCGAAGGCCCCAGCAGATGCCACGCCGGCACGTCCCGGCACACCGTAACCCCCGCCGCGATCATCGCCCCCTCGCCAATCACCACCCCCGGCAGAACCACACAGTTCGCCCCGATGCTCGCCCCGCGCTCCACGATGACCACAGGGCGCTCTGGATAGCCCCAGCCGTGCTTATGCGTCCGGGGCCATGAATCGTTGCAGATGGTCACGCCAGGCCCGACAAACACGTCCGCGCCAAGCTCAGCGCCAGGATGCACGCTCGCCCCGTGGCAGATGATTGACCGCGCGCCCACCTTGGCCCCGTCCACGATCGCACAGGATGCGACCGTGACCCCATCGCCCAGCACCGCGCCGCGGATGACGGAAGCGAACTGCCACACATGGCAGTCCTTGCCGAGCGTGGCGCCTTCGACGTGCGCCTTCTCGTGGATCACAGTCGCCACACCCCGAGGATGCGGCCATGCTTGCCGTCATCGCACTGGTCGATCGGCTCGCCCAGGTTGAAGGGCGCCGCGCTCATGTTGACGGGCCGAAACGGACCCTCAGGCAATTGTTGCAGCGGCCCGTTCTCTTCGACGCCGTGGTCGGTGGCGATCAGATAATTGGCCTGCGATGCGCGGAAATTCTCCAGCACTCGCATCCCGTCCGCGTCGTCCAAATGCTGAAAAAAGTCCCGCGACAGGATCGCTGTCCGGCCAGGCATCAGCGGGAAATGCATGTCCCGCAGATCGGCCTGGGTGACATGCGCGCCGTCCTCCCGCGCCTTCGGCAGATGCGCCTCGTCGACCTCGATGCCCCAGTACTCGCACGGCAATTCCACATGCCTGATCCAGTTGCGGTCCCCGCACGGCGCGTCGATGAGTAGATCCACCTTCAGCCGCCGCAGCGCATCGGGCAACCAACCCCGGATCGCCGCCGTCGCCGCCATGGTGGAGCCCGCCCCGCATTGCGTCTCAGGGTCGCCGCCTGGGAAGATCATGCCGCCCGCGCCTCTTGCTTGCGCTTCGCCAGCGCCAGCGCCACATTCGCACAGACGCGGTCCCAGGAGCCGTTATCGTCGGGCTTCTGCCGGAACAGCCGCGCCGACTGGTAAAACCACATCGTGTCCTCGCCGGCCGCGTGCGCGTACCGCCACTGAGGCTCCGCATTGGTCAGCGCCCACACAGGAACGCCCAGCGCCCCGCAGAGATCGACCGTGCTGTTCGTGGCCGTGATGACCAGATCAAGCGAGCTCACCAGCGCGGCCATGTCGTCCATCTCAGCGCCCTTCTTGGTCGCCCAGTAGGGATTGAGCACCCGCACGCCATCGGCCTCGGCAAGCTCAAGCTCCGCATCGCGCGGGTCATATTCAAGGTTCACCCAGGTCACGTCCTGATGCTGGCCGAACAGGAAGCGCCGCACCGTATCGAACGGGATGGAGCGCTTCTTGCGCCCCGTCTCCCACGTTCCGCCGGTCCAGCTTATGCCCACCCGCAACGGGCGCGGGATGGCGCGGAACTGATGCCCCGCCTCGGCCCGCAGCCACGCATCCCAGGCCGCACAGCGCGACTTGCTGGCCTGTAGGTACGCGCCACGGCGGAACGGCTCTTGCCCGTATATCCGCCCCAGCCCGCCCATCTCGATATGGTAGTCCGCCTTCTCGTCCAGCGGCCATTCAAGCACCGGCTGCAACAGCGTCCCGTACACGGTCGCGGCCGGGAACGAACGCTGAAACAGCGGCGCATTGCGCGGATTGCAATCGATCACGCCGTCGAAGTCGGCCGGCAGCATCGACATGAACATGATCTCGTCGCCCACGCCTTGCTCGCCGTGAACGATGACCTTCCCCGCCTTCTGCCCGTCCCAGCGCGGCAAGCCATAGTGGCGGTCGGTCATCGGCCGCGATGGCGTCCCCGCCGACTTGTCGTAGTCCTCCCACGCCTCGGACCAGCGGCCCAAGGCGAACAGGGCGAACGAACGGTTATAGCTCGCATCCGAGGCCGACGACTTCGCCGCCCATTCCAGCGCCTCGGCGTGGCGGCCCAGCGTGCTCGCCACGTTGCACAGGTTGTCATAGCTCAAGGCGTCGTAGCCGTGCTCGATCGCCTTCAGCAGCGCCTTGTACGCCCGGTCAGGGTGATAGCCCTGGAGGCAGTACGCAATGTTGTTCCAGATCACGCCCAGCTTGTGGTCGTCGCCTTTGGTCAGCGAGCGGGCCACGTTGAGCAACTGGCAGGCAATGCCCTTCTGGTCGCCCCGCAGCAACGCCGTGCCGGCCACGAACAAGGCCGCGTCGTTCTCCGGGTTGCGCATCAGCAACTCATCGGCCGCCGTCAACGCGCGGATGTTGTCGCCCATCTCGAGCGCGCGATGCGCCTCAAGCAGGAGCTTTTCGTCCTCGGTCAGAATCTTGGTCACAGGTTCTTCGGCGTCGTCTTGAATTTGTAATAGTCCGACGATTGCAGCCGACGCCACATGAACGTCTGCCAGTCATCGTTGGGGTCAAGGTAGGATCGCACGCGATCAGCGCGCGGGCGGCCAAGGTTGAACTCCTTGAGCCAGCCCTGAAGCATGGTCAGCGGAACCGTCGCGACATGCCACATGGTGTTGTCTGCCCCACGCCACGCTTGGCCGGGGTCGTTGCGCACCGCCTCGTTCGCGTCGAGCACTTGCTGCACGTTCTCTGTGCGGCGGATCAGCAGCGAACCGGTCGTGTCGTCGTAGTCCATCTCTTCGATGGCGCCCGACAGCGGGTCAATGTCGAGCAGAACGCTCATACCGCCACCGCCGCGCCCTTGGCGATCAGTTCACGCGCGCGATGCGCCTTCAGCGTCACCGCAACGCCTGGCTCCACGTCCTGCGGCGCGGCCAGCGCGTCGCCGCTGGGGTTCCAGAACGCATCGCCGTTCAGGTGCTTCCGCTGAAACAGCTTCACCGTCATGTACGGCGCTTCCTGTGCAGGCGCTTCCGCCTTCGGCTCAGCCTTCGCCCGCTTGGCGCGGGGGATTTCCAGTTCGTCGTCCAAATCGCTCACTTCACGTGGCTCCATCGTTTCGCGTACAGCACCTGCTTCGCCACCCCAATGGTGACGCCATGCCGCGCGGCGCGCTCTTTGATCGTGCCTTCCTTGTCCGCCTTGAAGGCGGCAATTTGTTCTTCTGTATGCTTGGCCTTCGGGCGCTTTGAGCCGGGCGGACTGTACACGCGCCGGCGGCCCTTCTTGTCCATGTCAGCCACGTTTTCTTTCTGCGTACCCAATCGCAGGTGCGCGGGGTTACAGCACAAGCGATTGTCGCAAGTGTGCATTATGACGCCACCGTGGCCCTTGCCTTTGCGCGGCGGAATGGGGCCGTTCTCCAGCTCCCATACTGCACGATGCGCAAGAACCATTCTGCCCCTGCGAGTGCCCGTGCCTATCCAGCCGTAGCCACTTTGTTTGCACGGCGCCTTCCACTCCCAGCATTCGTCTGGGCCGCGCACATCAATCTTACCCCACAGGCGCGCCTCGAACGGAGAGCGCGCGCGCGGGCCGTCTTTCGTCACCCCCGTTCTGTAGCGGCGCATGTAGTGCCTATTGCATAGGCCATCGGCCCACACGACACCGCCACAGTCCGGTTCGTAGCAATTCCGGTTCTTGGACATCTTGTACTCCTTGGGACCGACCATAAGCCGATCCCAAGGTATTTACAAGTTCTAAGAAGTCCGGAGATCCCCATGTTTCCCTGACGCCGCCTCGTTTTTCGAGCACAGCGTCCATTCACACAGCATTTGCCGCTTTTCCGCGTCGCCGGTCTTGGCGATCTCTTGGATGAAGAACGGCCGCAGGTAGTGGATCGACCAGTATTCCCAGTCGATCAGCAGCGCCGTGCGGTCCCGCGAAAAGCGGTTAGGCACGACCTGCAGCTTGCCGAAGTCCGAGAGATAAATCTTTCTGTTACCTCCGCCCTTGCGGGCGGCGTGCCGGTCATTTCTAGTTCTGCCGGCCTCCTACGGTTTCCCGTAGGGTCGGACCATATCTTCACCCGATTACGTTCGGGGCCCTACATATGGCCTCTGAGGATTTTGCCGCCTTGTGCGTCCGGATTGAGCTTACAAGCTCCACCTCCGCACGGGTGTATCCGTCTCGCTGAATACGTCCGCGAGCGTCCCGCTTAATCAGGTGTTTGTCCCGACTAGCGAAGAACTCCAGCACGACCTCTGCACTGCGCCGCTTCTGATCTGACCTCAGATAGGGGAGCAATTGCTCCAGGACCGGCCTACACCCAACGCCGTCAACCCGGATCGTGATGCAGGGCTTGTTAGTCCCTTTGCTTTTGCAGATGCGTGGCTTGCCGAACCTGGCGTCTTTGGTCGCCATGTCCAGCCACTCTTGCGAGTGCTTTAGCACCCCCGCATCGGAATTAGTGATGCAGAGGAATGGAGTGATACGAATTAGGCCGCTGGGCATCGTATAGACCTGAAAGGATATACACCCTTCCCCGTCCAAGATACCTGCAAACCAGGCTGTCAATCTTTCCTGCTGATTGCCCATTGTTCCATCCTGCGGGATTGTCACCATAATCAGAGTTGTACACTGATTTGGTACCCGAGGCTTTAGGGGTTTCCAGCATATAGTAAGGTTTTAGGCGAACATTTATCAGGCCGCGAGGGCCCACTCTTGCTTATCCGCCGCGGCGACGATGGCGAGCGATCCAGGGTTAGCCGGATTGTTGCCAAAGTCGCTGTACTTGGTCGTGATGCCGCTGAACGCCGACACCGCCCGCTTGTTCCACGGACCCACCATCAGCGTTGACGGTTGGCCGCCCGCCGCCCAGCAAAGGGCGATGACCGACTTCAACCGCGCTTCGGTGAAGGTCACGAGGTTGGACGATGAGCCGTCAGTGGCCGCCGTGACCGTGCCTGCAGCGGTGTACCCGCCGTCCGCACCGTCCGTGGCGCCCGCCGTGCCGCCGTAGAGCCCGTTCGTGGTGATCCACGCTTCGAAGCCCGCCGAGCGGCGGCCAGTCGTTGCCGCAGTACCCGCAGACGACGCGTTGTTGCCCGTCATCTGCTTTTCCATATCGCGCTTCATCTCTTTCGAGCGCTTCGCGATTTGGTACGCCAGTTCCTTCTCGCGGCCGGCGGTCGTCACTGCGTTAGCAGTACCGGACACGATGATGGCCTTGGCGTTGATCTGGCAGTAGTTCCGCAGGCGAGAGGTTGGCGTTGCCGTGAGCGCAACCGCGTCCTCGCCTTCATACGCGAACGACCCGACCACCGTTGCCGATGCCAGGGCGTCCTTTTGCCATTCGATGAAACGGTTCTTGGCCGGCGCACCGCGGCGGCAAGTCGTCATAAACGGCGTTTCAGTCAGTTTGTTACCGCGAAGGCTCTTTATCCCTCGCTTCAACCGGTTTCCCGGCTGCTCAGACTATATCACCCGTTTCTGGTGCGGCGCTCGTGGAGGCGTTACTGCCTTGGGCGCTTTTGCCTCCCGATCCTGCCCGCCTTCACATTGAAGCTTGACGCACATGATTTGGAGCAAAAGAGGTTCTGACCGACCGCGCTGCTCGCTCGTCGTGAAACGAACGCGCCGCACTTCCGGCAGGGACCTTCAACGCGCCTGTAGGCTCGTCCTCTAGTCGTTACACCTTCCCGGACCTTTCGGTCTGGGCTTGGCTCGGGATTCCCACCACCCAATTCGTGCTGAGGGTTCCCCGAATTCACCGCATTTGCATTTGACGCAGAGTGTATCGCCCAATGACAGCGAGCGCAGAGCGTGAGCCCATTGCTGACCTGCCAGCGAAGTTCCGGGTGATCCTTGTACGGTTTGACGTGGTGAGCATGAAGCTCCACGCCAACCGCACCGCAGGTCCGGCACGTCGCCTTGTCCCGGCTAATGACCTGAGCCGCCCAAGCCGCTTGTTGGTTGGGTCGCTTCCGGTTTCCGCCAGTCCAATTTGGGTGTTGTTCACCTGAGTACCTGAAGCCGTGCTCGTCCGCACACGCCTTGGTGCAAAACTTGCGCTTCCGAAAGGTGGAGATCGGTTCCCCGCTCCATTCCATCGTGACGCCGCACCCTTGGCACTTCTTTGAGCGCTTGCCGCCAGTCCAGCGGGGGTTGGCCTCCCCCCGGTAATTGATCCGGCGCCAGTCGCCTCGGCACTCATAGCTACAGAACTTCGCCGTCGCCGCCCGATAAGGCAAAACGTCAAAGCCCTTGCCACACTGCACGCACTTGATTTCCATGCGTGCAATGTACGTTATTGTTCCTCTACGTCAATGGCCCTACTGATTAAGGCGAAATATCATAGATCGCGTCCGAGAGGTCTTCCCGGATACCGATCTGCTCGTAAGTGCTATAGGTCGTGCTGACCATTTTGGCGTCCCTTTCAGGAGCGCCGGGGTTGTTACTTCCGGCGCTGTGAGGCGCCAGCTCTCAGGAGGTAATTCGCGAACGCGTCCTCCGATCCCGATTTCTTCAACTCAGCCCGTGCTTCGCTGACGAACCGGCCATTGCCGGTGTCTCTCGGCGGCAGCTTGCCTTGAACAAGCTTGGCCGCCTTCTCTTGTACCGCCTTGCGCACTTCCGGCGCCTTCTGCACGGCCTTCGCCATGTTGGCGAGGTCGTTCATCATGCGCCAAGCCTTCACGTCCACGATGTCGTCCAAGTCTTCCTTGGTGACGCCGTAACGCTTCGACAGAATGTCCAGAATCTCGCCCTTGCGCGCCTCGCGCACCTCGGGCTTGTCCCAGCCAGATATAAAGCGCGCCGTCTTGGCGTGCTCCCGGCGTTCGAACTCTGCCTTTTCGTATTGGGTGCTCAGTGCAACGCCTTTCTCCGCTTCCTTCAGCTTCTCCACCACCTGTTCGCGGTAGGCTTTGTAGCTGTCGTAGTAGATTTTGGCGTTGTGATAGCCCTCGGGATCGTAGTACCCGCTATTTCGGTCGAGCATGATCTTGTCAGGCTCTTGCGGAAGATAAGCGTCCATCGCCGCCAATGTCACGCGGGCGTTTTGCGCCACGACATCGAACACCGACTTTGTCTCTCTCAACAAGGCATCCTGCTTGACGTATGCCTCTTCCTCGACGCGGGTAACCGCTGTCGCAATATCCCCCTGAAACTGGCGATATTGCTTGATCGCTTCCACGGCCTCGGCAAGCGGAACCCGCTCCGCCTCCTTGCCTTCCTCGTCCGATGGAAGCTCGATGAATGTTGCGGGCTCCTCCCCCGCGCCGGCGTCCTCGCCGTCCCCTTCGGCCTCCTCGGCCTTAAGCGCCTCGCTGCGCTCAATCTGTTCTAGGTCAGTGGTCCCCTGCTCATCGTTGAGATCGACCTCGCCGCTCGTGTTCTCAAGCCGGTCCAACTTGGACTCGTCTTGCACGAGATTGGCCATGCCGATGCCCATGATGCGGGCCGTAGCTGCGTCCAAGCTAGCGTCCTCGCCAGCCATCTCTTGGTTCTCTGCCATTATGCCACCGCATAGGGCTTGCGCCCTTCAATCAAGTCGATGTCCTTCTGCAGCGCATCGACACGCCGGCCCTCGTGTTCGATCGTCCGTCTCACATGCCTAGCCGTCTCCACAGCCACCTGCAGGCGATACCGCACGCCGTCATCCTCAGGCCCACACTTGAGCAGCCGGTCCACCAGCTCCCGCTCAAAATCATCCCACGCACGGCCCCACACGTCCGTGGTGGACATGTGCCGCGCGTCCGCTGCCGCAGCGAGCGCATCGCTCAGCCGCGCTAGTCTCTCATTCATGACGCCCGCCGCTTCTGCATCAACTCGACGGCCATCGCCGCCAAGCGCCGCTTGCGCTCCATGAACAGCTCGAGGACGAGCGCATCGTCCTCTTCAATCTCCGCATCCCGCAGCGCCTTGGCGCGGGCCTTGGCCTCCCGCACCGCCAGCAAGGCCGCATGGGCCTGCTCAATCGCCTCGGCGTGCTCGGCCAGAAAACGCTGCGCCGCCACCGTGGACAGCGAGGTCGCGGCCAATGTCTCGCGAAGCTCAACCACCGCCTCGGCTTGGCGGTCAGGCAGGATTTCCTCCACCACCGCCACGTCCCGCTTGGGAGCACGCAGGATGATTTCGGCCTGCTTCTCAATCGGCTTGCGCTTCTTGCCGGTAAGCGCCGCACGGATGCGGCGAACGTCCTCTTCAGTCGGCTTGCCGGCGATATGCGCAGGCAGCGACTTGCGACCACGTATCCAGTCCCAATAACGCTTGGAACCGCCGCCGCCCGAGTCAGTGCTTGTTCCAGCCGCCGCCTCGACATCGAATACCCCGATGTCAAATACGCCACCGTCGAAGACGGCCATTAGCCGCCCACTTCAGCCAAGCTCGTCGCCGGCCAGCCTTGGGTCAGGTCGATAGCCATCACTTCGCGTGATGTGGCCGCCGCCTGTATCTGCGCATCAAGCACCGCCTCGTGCGAGAAACACGCTTGGATATGGTCACGCATGGCGCTGCCCAGCGCGATCAGTTGCGCTAGGTCATAAGTGCGCCACTCGCCCGGCGCCAGCTTCCACTCCACGCTTGGCGGCGGCACCCGCGTCTGGATCGCCACCACAGCCCCGGTCAGCGCCGAGATGGCCGGCGACGCAGGCGTCACCACCCCGTCCCAAACCATCACTTGCGTCTTTTCCCAGCGTATATCCGCAAGCTTCGACAGCGCCTCGCGTTTGGTTTGGGCAAGCGGCTTGGTCGTTGCGATGTACGCCAGCGGATCGGCGTCAAACTGAGCACGCGTGACAATCTGATACGTCCCGTCCTCAGCGGTGACCACCGCACAAGGATATTCCGTCCAGCCCGCAAGCCGGGGGTCGTTCGTCGGCGCGCGTGATTTGAATTCAACGCTCATACCGCTAACCCGATCAAAATATACATGCGATTGAGTGCGCTGAGAGAGCTGAACCCCTCGCTGGCTGCGTTCGGCCACGAACCACCCGCAAACGTCTCCGCACTCGAAACGCCGATGTCTGTCGCGCCGCCCGCCGCCGTATTTGCCAAGGTGCTGCCCATCATGCGCATGAAATCAGTCGTGTTGCTTGACCCCACCATCGCTGTCCAAGCCAGCGCTGAATCTGACCAGAACGCTGCCCAGTAAATGCCCGCCGCAAGGGTCACATTTGCGCCCGTTATGTCTCCGGTAAACGTGCCCGTCGCGCCGCCGGTCAGTATATCGCCCGTCTCAGCCAACGGCGTGCCGGTCGGACGAGCCGTCGATGCATTGTTGGCGTAAATCGCCACACGGAACTTTGCGCTGGCTACAGCCGTGGTCACCCGCGCGCCCAGGTCGCTGACGGTGATCTGCCGCGCAAGCACGAAAGGAATGTAATAAATCGTATCGGCTGCAATCGCGGTGGCGCTAACAGTTTGCGACGCGCCGGATGCGAAGCCAACATTCAGGGGGTACCAATTTGCGGCGACAAATCCGGGATGAAGGATGTTCTCCACCCGGTCGTAAACCGCGTTCTTCGTCGGCACTTCCACCGACGCATTCCACGCCGAGCCATACGCCTCGTCAGGGACGCTCACATCGCCAGTGTACGTCCCGCCGCCGATGCCGATGAAGTCGGTGCCGGCCTCGAGGTCGAGGAATGCGCGCACGCCCGCTGCGGTCAGTTCCTCAACCGCACCTGTCCCCGCCGTGGTCCGGCCCAGAATGCGGTCGGCGGCCATCGTCAGCGTATGCGCCTCGTTCCAGGCATTGCTGGAAATCTTGCCGTCGCCGCTGTCGGGCTCGGCCGAGGTCGTTGTGTGGGTAAGGCTAATCGCCACTATTCAAGCTCCACCGCCTTGCCATCGCGACCGCGCTTGATCTTCGCCGGCCGCTTCATCTCCGCCAGGATGTCAGACAGAACCTTCGACGTGGACGGCTCGCCGCGGTCCTCGGCGTCCATGTCAGCCGCGTCCTTCGGATCGGCCGCAAGCTTCCGCTTGTTGCGGTAGTCGCGGTCCATCTTCTTCAGTTCGTGGTCCTTGGACGCCTCGGCCTCCTTGGCCTTGAACTCGATTTCCGCGCCCTTCAGTTCCAGTTCGCGCGCCTTCAGCTCCAGCTCCGCCGCCGTCTTCTGCCGCTCAAACTCAAGCCGCTCGGCATCCAGCGCAATCTTCTCCGCCGCCAGCGCCGCGTCGCGCTCGTCCTTGGCCGCCGTCACCGCATTGCGCTCGCGCTCGTCGATCTGCTGCTGCGCCGCAAGCTCCATGTCCTTCTGGTATTGGAGCTGCGTCTGCTTGGCCTCCATCTCCATCTTGGCGGCCTGCATCTGCATCTCGGCTTGTATCTTCGCCGCTTCCGGGTCGGGCCCAGGCTCAGGCGCCCAGCCCTCGGGCGGTTCACCGAAGAACGGATCAGCGCTGCGATAGCCTAGCGCCCGCAGCAATTCCTCAAGCGCGCGGAAGCGATGTTGCGCCGTCACCAGCGGGTTCGCCGGTCCCAGCGCCTCAATGATCTTGTCCTGCTCCATGATGACCATTTGCAGGCCCATCACCGTCTGCTCGCGGTTGCCCGTGCCCAGCCCTGTATGGATTTGCACCCGCAGATCGCTGTTCCATGTGCGCGGATCGAATTGCGCCCACTTGCCGCCCACCTTGGCCGCGCGGGGTTCGTTCTGGTTGCGGCAGACCAGCCGGTAGAGCTTGGAGAACAGCGTCATCAGGCCGCTCGCCATGTTGCGCGCGATCATCTCCTTGCGCGCCCCTCCTGCGGTCTGGAGCAGTTCGATCGCCTTGCCGCTGTGCGGGCCCTTCAGCAGAGCATCGGGGTCAAGCCCCTGCGTCTGCCGCGTGGCGCCGGTGCGGTTCTCCAGCGTGACCGACATTTGGTTGATGGCCTCAAACGCCACCTTGGACGTATCCAGCCCGCCCGTGAGCGGCATAATGGCGTCGCCTGGCGCTCCATCCACGCCGATCTTGCTGCCCGCCACCGTGCTTAGAAGCTCGTCCAGCGGCACGCGGTTCTTGTCGTATGCCTCGCGGTTCACCACCGCCTGATACACCGCGTCGAGCGCGGCCCGCGTCAGCACCGTTGAGCGGCGCTGAAGGTCAGCCACGATGTCATGCATCGACAGGCCCATGAACCGATGCGGCACGCGAATGGGCGTCCAAGACGCGAACGGCGTCTCCTCGACCTCATCGAAGTCCAGCATCAGGTCGCCGCAGCGATAGGACCGGATCAGTTCGGGATACCCGTCATCGTCCAAATCGACCCTCAAATATTCCTCGAGGATTTCCAGTTCGGTGCTGGCGTCGTTGCCATCGGCCTCAAAGTCATCGTCGTTGTCCTGGAAGCGCACAGCCCTCACGTCATCGCCGCGCCGGCCCTGGCCGTGGCCCACGCCCTTGCCGCTATACTCCCGAACCTCGTCGGCCTTCTCAGGCCACATGCGGGCGACCTCGCCGCGCATCATGCGGATCACCCGCCCGACATACCGGGCCTGGTCCAAGTCCACAGCACGGCCGTTAAACCGCATGTCCTCGGGCGGCACGGTCACGATCTCAGCCCGCGCTGGGCTCTTGGTGCGGCGCACAACCAGCGTGATGCCGCCAACCTCGGACTCTTGGTCGAAGTCCTGGCCGATGATCTCCACGCTGGGGTCAGCCATGAGCTGCTGCACCTGCATGATGTTCAAGCCGGTCAGCGTTTGCGGGGCGCGGTATTCCTTGTCGCGCCAGTACACCGCCAGATAACCGCGCCGATGCAGCAAGCCATCGAAGGCGAAGTCGTCCAGAATCTCGTAACCGCGGTTATCGGTCCAGAATATCCATTGCAGATAATCCGCCGCGTCCTTGGCGAATTGCCCATCCTCGGGGCTCGTCTCCTCAAGGAATACGACCTGCCCGCCTGAAGCGAACACCCGCATCAGATCGGGCCGTGTCCATTCGATGCACTCAAACACTTCCCGGGTGCAGACCTGGGAGCGGCCCTCTTCCTCGTCGCCGTAGGTGTCGCCGTAGTACCGCTTCAGCGCCTCGATTTGCTGTTCGGTTGTCTCCGTCTGCGCGTAGCCGAGGGCGTCCTCCTCCTCGCCCTTGAGCATACGGACGAGCTTGGCCTCCGCTTCACCGCGATCAGGTTCGCGGGGCTCGTATGCGACAGCCATCAGGTGAGCGCCTTCGCCAATTCGATTGCCTTCTCTTTGAGCTTTTCAACGAGCTCATACTTAACGAGCTCATACCCGTGCACATCAGAAAGCGTGCGGCGGTACGCCAGCAAGTCGTTCTGTATGCGTAAGCCGACCTCGCGCGGCTCAACGCCCAAGCGCTCCGCTTCAGCCCTGATCGCCATGGTCTGAGCAAGCACGTCAGCCAAGTCCTCGCGGATAGCCGGCGTCATGCCATCGTCCCGTAGCGCGGGCGCGGGGCGGGCTGCGGCTGAGCAGCCTTCGGCATACCCAGCGCCAGATAACGGAATGCATCCGCCCCGTGGCTCGCCCAATTGTGTAACGGTTTCAATCTGAACGCCTTCGTCTTGTCGTCGAACTCGCGGCAATAGTTCCGCAGCGCATCCACGCCGCGCTTGGTCGCGGCCCTGTCAAACCAGCACCGGGGCAACAGCATCCGAACGGCGTTGATGCCGTCCTCAACCCGCTGCGCCGGTACAATCTTCACATTGCCCAGCCCCAGGCTCTTAAGCGTTTCGGTTCGGGTCTTGCCCGTCCCCAGCTCCTTGGCCTCGGCATCGTGCGGCAGGATATGCCCGCCCCACACATACGAGCGCTTGTTCAGTTCGCTGACGTAGTAGTCCAGCGCCTCGCCGCTCGCCTCAATGTAGTCGATCAGGTGAATCTCACGCCCGACGAACTGCGCCAGCCATATCGCTGTGCTGTCATCGATGCCCAAGTCCCACGCCGTCCAGACCGGGACAGCCCGGTCATACGGCACGCCCGTCATGCGCCCCTGCGCATCGAGCGCGTTCATGTCCTTGCCGTAGTACGCCCCGACCAGCGCGGCCGTGAAGTCGCACTCAAATTCCTGATTGTACTGGTCGGGCGTCATTTCCCGACGCGCCGCTTCCAACTCGGCCGGCGCAATCAGCATGGTCTGGCTCGCCTTGAGCGTCAGGTGGAACCACTCCGGGTCATCCTTGCTGCGCTCGTTCACTTCCCGGAAGTGATTGTCCCCCTTCGGCGTACCGATGAAGGTCGCCGTCCCCTGGCGATCGGCCAAGGCGGGGCGGATGACCTCGGACCATGCCCGCGGGTCCATGTCGCCATACTCGTCAAGCGTCACGTCATCGAGGTAGATGCCCCGCAACCGGTCGTAATTGTCCGCGCCATAGAGGCGAAGGCGAGCCCCGTTCGGATAATCAACCCGCAGTTCGCTCTCATTGAAGGCCACGCCAGGTATGGGCGAGGCGTATTTCTTCATATAGTCCCAGGCCACGTCCTTGGCTTGGGCGTAGTACGGGGCGACGTAAGCCGCCCGGTAGTCGGGGCGTTCTGTGGTCAGCGCCCGCTTCTGCATATCGTTCAGCGTGGCGACGGTCTTACCCGCGCGCCGATGGCAGACCAGGCAGCTAAAGCGCTGCCGACGATTGTGGTAGGACCGAAACTGGAGCCGCGGCGCATAAGGGATTATGACCCTTCGGTCGTATCCGTCAGCCATCCGATCCCGACAGAGCCGCTAAGCTTCTGCTCTTGCTTTTCCGCCCAGCCAGCGCGGGCCTGTAGGTAGAACTTCGCAGCGTTCACAGCGTCGGGGCGATCGCTCAGCGCCTTATCGACCAGGGCATTCGCCACCCGCGCCGCGACCACATCCTGACCGTGGGCCAGTTCGTTGGCGTAATGTTTGCGCAGGGTCACGTCTGACACGCCCACGGCCTCGGCAATCACGTCATGCTTGATGCCGCACGCCACCATGATTTCCACGGTCTTCCGGGTAAGGTCGGTTGGCTCATGCTCTGGCCTCCCGCGCGTGCGCGAAGGCAAGTTATTGCCCCCGCCGTATCGGCTCGCCCGTGGCCGGCTCGCTGTTCCGGTAGCTGTCACTGAGTGACGGCACGGGGCCAGCGTCTAGCGAATGGTTCACGCGCTGGGTCGCTGTGTTCAATATCACAGCGTCCTTCATGATCCAGTATGTGCCCGCGATCAGGGCGGCGCTGATGCCCATGCCGAACACCACGCCCAGGATGCCGCCTTCGCGGAATGCCGCCTTGCCGATCAATTTGCCCACGCGCTTGATCTCAGCTTCATGCGCCTTGGCTTGGCCCTCAAGCTGGCCTGCGTGCTGGCCCTCGAGCCGCGCCAGCGCTTCGGCCTGGTCGCGGCGCTCGGCTTCGCGGCCTGCTTTGATGGCGGCCGCGCGTATGCCGTCCTCGCGTTGCTTCAGGCGGGCGCGGGCCAACTCTGCTGCGGCCAGCGGGGTGACGGCGGGGTCAGTCATCAGTTCATGACCTCGCCGCTTGTCTGCCACTCGATCGCTTCACACGCCATTTCGGTGGCGACACAGAGCGCGACCAGCATCAGGTCAACGGCGGTCCAGCCCTGTTCGTGAGCCCATTGTTTCAGGCTCTCGGCCATCTCTAAGGACGCGGCGTCGGCGGGCTCGCAGTAGAGAGACATTATGGGTAAAGCCTTACATTGTCGGCATCGACCAGCGCGGCGAGAACAGTCTCCATCGCCTTGATATGCCGGGCGGCTTCATCGTCGGTCGCGGTCGCAGGGTGTTTCCCGGTTAGCGCCTCAAAGTACACCATTGCCAATTCCGGGACACTCACCCGCTCGACCGGCCACAGGCCATCGACCTGCCTAATCTTGGCGCCCTCAACGAGGCCGCGGCTCACAGCCCAGCCTCCACCATCCAGCGGCGATAGCCCTCACGAAGCCACTCGTTTTTGACCTCTGGCTTGATCTTGCACAACCCCATACGGTTCGCCTTGCCAATGATGGAGCACGTCCGAGCCGGGAGGCCGCCCCATAGCGTGCGGAGGGTTTCTTCCTCCTCAGGCGTCCACTTCAAAATGAGCCCTGCCCGTTGCTGAAGATCGTGGTCTGATCCTGGGGCGTGGTGGCGCGTTCGAAGGCTTCGGTCACGCGGGCGTCGAACGCCTCGCCTGCGCTGGGTTCCTCGGCCTGGCGCAAGCCCTTGGCGAGCGCGGCCGCCTTGGCGGTTTCGAACTCCTCACTGAGCGCTTCGAAGCGTTGCAGCGTGTTGGCTTGCGTCGCCTTGGCCCGCTCAAGAGCCGCCTCGGCATTCTCGACGGCCACGGTGTTGGCCTTCAGGTCCGAGGCGCACTCGCTGATCAGCGCGCCCAGTTCTGGCAATGATCTCATTGTGACATTCCTCGCATATACAGCTCCAGCCCCGCCCTGGTGGGGTTCGGGGCCACGTCCTTGGCCGCCGGTCGGATTGAATCACCGGCGGGCGTTGGGCGGACGGGGCTGGAAAGGGTATCAGGCGGCCCGAGCGTGAGGGCCTTGCGTCGAGAGCGTTGAGGGGATGAACCCCGCGCCGGGTCGCCTGAAACGGAAATGGGGCCGGCGTTGGACCTGCCGGCCCCGCGTGCCTTTGGAACCACCTGGGAGGTGGGCGCACGAATGGAAACTAGTGTTTTGGTGCCCTGATTTGGTAAGTGCCGTCAATACCGCAATTGACGGACGCGATTAATTTCGTCGTCATAGTCCTGGGCGGCGATCATGACGAGCTGAACCAGGCGAACAAACAGCGCCCGATACCCGCCTCGGCCGTCCCGGTAGCCTGCGGCTGCGGCCACGGCCTCGTATTTCTCCCCGTTCACGATCGCCCAAAAGCAATTACCCGCCGCCCTGTGACCGATGCGGACCCTGACGGCGGCTTCGTATCCGTGCAGGGCCGTTAGAGCGTCGCAACGGCGATCCAGGGCAATCGCCGCCCCGTTGTCGGCGTTGTCCACGAACTCATGCCCCGACACGGTGTAGCCGAGGGACTGCGCCCGCATATTCAACAGCCGTTCGGCAAGGTTCCTGTGGTCGGGCGGCAGATGCTTCCGCAGCCGTGCAATGACCCAAGGCGACTTGGGCGCCTCCTCCTCCGTGCCGTTGTGGCGGGCGGCGATGGCGTCTTGCTCGGCCTTCCGCTGCTTTTCGAGAAGCGGCGTGGTTTGTATCAGTGCGGTCATCGTATTCCCCCCGTAATCGCGTCAGGTTCGTCCGTGGTGCGCGTTTCATGGATTGGGTAGGGCTCAGGCGGCATATGCGCGTCCAGCCACGCACGGGCTTCAGGACGCAGCCTGTAGCCCACCCGATAAACGTTCTCGATCGGATCGGCGGGCTGAGCGCCGATGGCCGCCCATTGCCGGCGCAGGTAGCAGATTTGGGACTTGAGCGCCCCGTCGCTGGCGTGCTCGGGGCGGTCGGAGGCCCATACCGTACCGACGCGGCCGCGGTGGATGAGTTGATCCACGGTCAACAAAGCCATGGGCGGGGCGCGGTAGAACGCAGCGAGCAGCATCCCCCGGCCCAAGGGGAAGCCGAGGCTACAGATGCGGGCGACAAGGACCGGCTCGCGTTCGCCTGAGAGGCGCAGGCGAAGGTCCGCGACCTCGGCCTCCAGTTCGTCCACGCGCTTGAGCGCGGCATACAGCTCGGACCGGGGGACGAACCCGCGGGGGGCGTCGATGGGGTAGGCGGTCATGTTCGAAATTCCTTCCGCACCCGGTGCCACGGCAACCCGAGGAAAAAACGCCACCAGCTATCTTCCCAGGCATAGGAATATAAACCCAACTCACCGGCACAGGCGACATATTCACGAACAGACAACCACTCGCCCCGCATGGCTTTCTCAGCGGCGGCAAGCTCAAATCTCCTGAGGCGCTCCGAGTTGATGCTCACATCGCCCTCCCCTTCAAGGGCACGCCGAGCGCCTTGAGGCCGTCCATGGCGAAGTCGGCTGACTTGGCGACGATAACCGGGCAGCCCTGCTTGACCAGCGCGTCGATGGTTTCGTGTTGGGCTGGGGTCAGCGAGCCGCCGGGGGCTTTGACCTCGATGCCGTAGAGGCGGCCTTCGCCGTACACGAACAGGTCGGGGATGCCGGCGCGGACGCCGAGGGCTTTGAATATCGCCCCCTCCACCCGTCCGCGGCGGCCGCCGTTCGGGGTGTGCCAGTAGAGCCACCCGGCGGGCAGGCGGGCGCGGAGGTGGGCGACGATGGCCTGGTGAATAATTTGCTCTGGGCGTTGGCGTTTCATGCTGCGGCCTCCGCTTTGTCGGCAAGGCAGCATTCCCGGCAGCGGCGAATGAGACGGCTCAGGTCTAGAGTTGGCTGATCGTGGTCCTTCGCGTTTTGAAAAAACTCAAACGGCTTTCGACACTGGGCGCAGGTCATCGACCAGCGAAATGTGCGAATTATCACATCGTCGGTTTTTCGGGTGTAAGTCCCCTCTCCCAGATAGGCGAGAACGATTCCGTCATAGGGATATTTCGGCATTTGGTTCCTCCAATCCGTTCCGGGGCGCAAAGTTGTTTGCACGGGTCTGCAGCTCCTGCAGCGGACCCGTGCAAGCACCCCCCGCATAATCGTGCACGGGTCTGCTCGGGTGTATGCCCGGGGGCCTCTCTGTAAGAGGGCCCCGTGCAACCCGTGCAACCCGTGCAAAGTGGGGGTGCAAACAGCGCCCCTTCACGACATGTCTGCACGGGTCTGCACGGGTCTTGCACGGGTCTGAGACCAAGACCCGTGCAGACATGGTTACGGTATTCATTGCCCGCCGCCTTTCATGAGTAAATCGGCCTGGATGACCTTGCCTTTTTTGTCTTTTGGGGCTTTGCGTTGCTTGCTCAGGGGCTTCTTATCGAGGGCGTCTAGGGCCGCCTCCAAGGCTTCGACCTGGTGGGTGAAGTGCTTCACCATGGTTACGGCGGTCCCGTAGGCTTTGAATGTTTCCCGATGGGGGGCCCTGAGGGCGTCGATGATTTCAGCGACCTCCTTTGATGATGCTGTCCGCAACGCCCTGTGACCGTCCTCCGTGGCGTCGAATTGCTCCCAGTTCCTATTGCCGTGGTGGCGGCCATAGAGGCGGGTCCAGAGCCCCCAGCGGTAATGTTCGGCCTCCCGTTCGATGGGCTCCACGATCGCCCGTAGCCGGCGCCGCTGGCCGTCCCATTCGGCCTGGGCCAAGAGCATCTTGGTCCGTTCAATGAGGATTTCGTCTCGTGTCAGGGCCATCAGAATGCCTCCCCTGCTGACGGTCGTTTCGCATCCACGACCCAGACGCCTTTGGCCGTGGTCCGGTTCGGTTTTTCGTAATCGTCCACCCGCAGCAGCCCGCTTTCGAGCCAGGCGCGGACGATGGCGGCGGCTTGGGCTTCGCCTATGGTGACGCCGTGGGACTGGGCCACGGAGGTCACGGCTACGCCGGCAAAGCGTTCCTTGGCATTCTTGGTGGGGCCCCAGCGGTGATCCTGGTCGTAACCGCGAGCCAGTTCGTCCAGGATTTCGTTCACGATTTCCAGGCTAAGCCCCTCGAACTTGGACGGGGGAGCCCACACCCTGACGGCTTGGACGTTATCGCCGTTAGGGATTTGCACCGAGACGAGCTGATACCAGTTCGTTTTGTCTGGGCGGGGGGCAAGGTTGAGCTTGGCGTCGTCAAACCGCACAAGCCCGTGCGCGGCCTCTTCCGAAAGGCCAAATAATTCCCTCTCGTTGGCCTGCATCGGGGCAAGACTTACCGCGGCGCGGGCGGCGTCGATCAGGGCGGAAGCGCCGCGGAAGCTGTCCTGCTCCCCGGATGTCCCGCCCTTGCGGAAATGGTGCGACAACAGGATGGAGCAATTGGTTTCGTGGGCGATCCGCCGCCATTGCTTGACCGCGAAGTTTACTTGCTCGTTCCGATTTTCTTCTAGCGTATGACTTGCAACGAACGGATCGACGATAAATAAGACTACACGGCGCTCTTTGATTTCTTGGATGCAGCGGTCAACGATGGGCGTGGAAACGATGGCCCCGTCACGGGTCCGCTCCGCGATAATCAGGCTTTGATCCCGCCCTGAGAGGAGGAGAATGCGGTTGGCGATGTCGGCTTGAGTCAGCCCGTGCAGGATCATGGCGGCGCCGATACGGCGCTGCATTTCTTCAAGCGGGTCCTCGAGGTTGGCGAAGATGACGGGGCCGGGCTCGTGGACCGCCTGCTGAAGCAAGGGCTTGCCGGACGCCACCGCCAGCGCGACGGAGGCGGCCAAGGCGGTCTTGCCAACCCCGCCGGGGGCGCCGAGCACCGAGACGTAAGACCGTATCAGGTAGTGCGCATAGACCCATTGGCGGGCCGGTATGGAGGCGAGCGCGCTATGGTCATAAGCGAGGAACTGGAGGCGATCGGCGTCCTGTTCCGTGGTCGTGTAATTGTTCCCGCCGGCTGGGTCGCGACGCTGCTTGGCGAACGCCCCTTCCACGGCTTGCTTGAACGAGGATTCCGGCTGCGGGAACAGCGGTTGAAGCGACATAAGGGCATCCATGGGGACGCCGAGCTCGGTCAGTCGCCATACCACCCGGACCATGCCGTCGTGACGGGAGCCTTCGCGCTGGGCCGCTTCGACCCATTCGCGCAGGGTTGGTTCGTAGCGGAGATTAAAGCCGCCCCCGCTGGCTTGTGATTTTTGTCCGCCGCCTTGGGCGCCGACGATTTTCCAGATTAGGGCTTCGGGGGCGGGTTCGATTTCGCCATCGCTGATAAGCCGATAGCGCTTGCCGTCGGGGGCGATAATGTAGCCACCTTCCCCCCGCCAATCCACACCAGGCCGGAACCGTCCTGCACCGATACGAACGCGTGGATCGTGACCAAAGTAAACGTGTCGTCCATGTCGGAGGGTTTCAACGCGCGGACCTCGAAAGCGTGCGTCGCACTCATGTTCCAGCTCCTCTAGGACATCATCAACCGAAGCCGGGGCGACGCTGCGGGCGTCCACGTCGAGGCCCCAGAGGCCATTACGTTCCCCCGTAGGAAGCCCGATCAGCGCCTGGGGGTGTTGCGCCCACCAATTCGCGACCACGATGGGATCGCTGCTGGCGTCCAGAAAGCCGTGCTTGGTGAGCGGGCGTTTGGTATGGGGGGAGCACGGGAACACGGCGAGGCCGCGCCTGGCATACTCCAGAGCGGCCGCGGCTGGTTCCGGCGGTATGTCGGCAAATATAGACATCGCTACCCCGCGACCCCCGAAAGCGCTTCTGATTTGCCGTAGCCGTCAAGCGCCATCTGAGAACCTCCCCGAACAGGCGAACAGGCATACTCTCACTTTATGCCACTTGACAAGGGGGACAAACGGGCCGAAGGGAGGGGCATGAGTGATGACGAAGAAGTCGAGACAGAACCGTGGATCGTGCGGATGAAGCGCGATGCTGTTTACAGCGGTCCGCGCATTGTCGGCGTTTGGGTGTCGTCCAACGATGGCGACCTGTGGATTTTGGCTGATCAGGTTGGCGACCCCACCTTGATGGAAGCGGCGCCGCTCATATACGGCGGCGTCATGATGGGGCCGCCGAACTACGCGCCGCAGTTTGACGAATATCTGATCGTCACCAAATGGCGGGCGCTTGTCCCACCGGATTACCTGAGAACAGATCAATGACATGGACAAAATCCCGCAAGCGTCTGTATGCGTGGCGCGAGTTCTTGACTGAAGCCGAGACGGCGCGCGTGCGTTTGCTTGAGACGCGCAACCGCCAGAGCGCGGCGCAGAAATTGGAACTGATACGGATTAGGAATCGCGCGATACAGCGCGCGCGGTATTAAGCAAAGAAACGTTGAGGAGGATTGAAATGGACCTTTCAAAATTCAAC
>Ga0075472_10000087_pt1 | contig 35289 bp, 53 predicted proteins | sample DEB19_08_DNA_3_FD_77014 | JGI IMG/M metagenome (GOLD analysis project Ga0075472, IMG submission 77014) | Aqueous microbial communities from the Delaware River and Bay under freshwater to marine salinity gradient to study organic matter... | ecosystem: Environmental > Aquatic > Marine > Coastal ...
ATAACAGAAATCACCGAATGCATTACGAAATCGGGGGTTTTTGATAACCACCCCTTCACCACGGTCGCCAAAGGATGACTTGCCTACTAGCTCATTTATTTGTTCAATCGTAGGACGTTCAAACATGCCGTGATAGGGGACCGTGTCGATACTATATTGCTCACCCACTGCAATAACCTTGTCCGCATCCATAAAATCATCACCCACTAAAATGTCGAATAGGTAAAATTTGCGATATGCCGTTTCATTGTACGCAATCGTATGCCGAACGAGCCACTCACCATATAAACGATGAGAGGGGTTAGCCATGAGATAGGACACAATACCCTCATGGGTACGGACATAATCGCAAAAACCGTTAAATGAGCCTTCAGTCACGTCATTATTACGAGAACCCATACGGATCGATCCATCTTCTTCCATCCAAATAGATGTATTAGCACCGTCAACTTTTTCCTGTATATACACAATCCCATCAAGAATACCGTCTGTCTCTTCTTTTCCTAAACGATGTATTTTCTCATATGTACGAAATGGCATAGGTCATTTTTTAGAAGTTAAATGCCAGGCACGGCATTGAGGACAGGGATAGATCCGACGGGGAATATCCCGTGCACGTGTTTTTTTATGTAAAAAGTTCTTCATGTACAGCGCGTCAGCTTTGCTGTACTTCTTTTTTAAGCATGGGGACATACATACCTAAGGCGTGAGAAGGTTGTTACACACCGCAACCACTTGAGTGACATCAAGGTCATCTACTCTTTGTTCAAAAATAGTCTCCTTTTTGTCGTATGATTCCTTCGTTGACTCTGCCAAAATCCTTTCAATAGTCACAATATAACGCATAGTGGTAGCGATTATTATTTATCCATCAACTCATCGAAATATAAATACAAACCTAGCATGGTACCAACAAAGATACCCATACCGATCTGACCAATGATATTCAGGTAGGGGTTAGGAGAGGTCCAAAAGATCAAACCAAGAAACGCTGACAACACCACAAAGTGTCGCCATTTGTGATGCGTTTACACTGACAATGAAAACATCGCATACATCATTTTAAAATGAATCAAGGGGTCTCCAGAACATATACACCATTGAGTTGTAACTGACTGCCTTAAAATAACGGAGTTCACGATGAAATTCCTCAGCAGAAAGCTTCCCTTCATCATAGGCGAGTTTTAATGCGTCGAGTCGTTTCATGCGATAAACATACACCTCACTATTTCGAAAATGAATAATAATGCTGAGCCATAAGACAATCAGGACAACTATTAGTAATATCCCTAATAGTACATTCATAGAATTAACATATTACGTCTTTAAGAGTACATGGATCAATGATATTACCATCCCTACCGTCCTGCGGGAGCGCTGAGCGGTTTTGTACGCCGCTCTGTGTTGTGGGGCGCGCATGAGCACCAACGAGTAGGGACAGAAATATAACAGTGATAACGAGCAACCCTACAATAAATACGATCATTTCTATTTTGATGTTTATTTTATCCATACGATTTAAAAAGGGATTGTTTCAAGACCCGTTGACTCCCGTTCTTCGACAGGGTCAGGGGTAGCACCGACGATACGACGTGACATGACATACTCAACAATACCGTCAATGACGTGGTCAATCTGCGGGGTGATAGCAATAGGCTTCTTTTCAGCGATGAGACCCTTAAGAATCTCAATAGTAACCCCAAAGCGTACCTTACCGCGTGCTTCTTCCTCGAAGTTGCGTCCACCAGAGGGCGCTGGGGCCACAGGACGGGGTGCTGACGGCGTTTGAGGCGCTGCTTGCACCGTTTGAGCCTGTACAGGTGCAGTAGCACCACCAGAGGGCAAAGAGACCATATAACGGAGTTTCGTTTTACCATTAACGTAATCGGGGACCATGGTAATGATAATAGTGGAGTGCCCTGCATTGATAAAGTGCTGTATTTCACCGTAATGCTCATCCCCATTTATCCAATATGTGTGCTCAACCGCGTTAAACAACACATCAGCAGGCCAAGACGGTCCAAACTCGCCTTGTTTGACAGGACCCACCCGTTGGAACGTCACCGTGAGAGGGACATTAGCGTTTGCTTTTAATACGTTATTAAACAGAGGTTTGACTTCGTATGCCATAGATTAGTGATTACATTTCTTACACTTGTCTTTTTTATCTTGTTCCGCTTTTTCGAGCGTTTGCTCGTATGTTCTACATGCAGCCTTTACCACTCGTAACAGATCAGCCTGGGAACGGAACAACTGATACATCATGATCGCCACCTGCTTACCCGTTGCCTCTAACTCAACTTTTCCTGTTGTACCCTCTTCGTCAATATCGATACGCATGTACGCACCTGCTTTTTTTTCCATAGGGGAGAGATAAATAATTAGTCGTTGTTTTCTTTGTGTGCGTCATACGCACGCTCACCGTCACATTGACGCTTGTCACAGGCACCACAGCCATCCTCAGGAGTCTCATGACAATCATGATCCTCACCATGCACCGCTGCATACGTCTCTTCTGCGTCATCACACGCCTCGGTCTCCATACGTTCCTGGAACTCGTCGATCATTCCCATAAGGGAGTCAAGGTGGTCCTGGGCACGAGCAATGGTGCGCCCTGTGTTAGCGGCCTGGAGCCATAGCTCATCAAGACCCTTTTTCATATTCATACTTCTATCGTTAATTATTAGCTTTTTTAGGGCGCGGCACGTTGAAGTACGGTGTTTTGCACTTAGGGCACAACCGTACATCAGATTGACGCGGAAACCATCTATGACCACATCGTAAACATTCAATTGTTGTTGTCTTAACTTTCATACCTACAGTATACCCTATAAGTAAGTTACGTCAAGTAAGCAAAAAGCCCCTAAATCACGGGGAAATAGGGGCCTGCAAATAAGTTGTGCACTATCAGGGTAAAAGGAATCGAACCTACTGATAGCGAGAGTATTCACTTCCTTTATGTTCTTTCCTGTGGCAATTAGCACATAATAGTATGCACTTTGTTGCTTCTTCTTGAATCTTTTTTACGCTGTAACCATGATTGATGGCGGTGCCTAAACTAAATTCTTTCGTGCGTCCATCTACATGATGAAAATCTAAGCAAACAGGATCAGTCTCTGTGCATCTTTCACACTTTTTATTGTTTTTTAAGCTTTTTAAAAATTCGAGTGTTCTGATCTTTCTTTCTTTGATTCGTGCTTGTTTCTTTTCTCTGTTTGCTTCGTACCATTTTTTGTTATAAGCACGATTGTGTTCTAGTTGTTTTTGCTTATCTTTATACGGCATATAGTTTTTATCAAGGTAGGACGAATCGAACGTCCGACTAAAGTATCCAAGACTCCTGTGATGCCACTTCACCATACCCTGTATTACAAAAAGACTCTCCCTTTGTTCCTCCACCCCTTAAACCAGGGGAATCCGACTACCGCACCACAGACTTGCATACCTAAAAGGGAAATCAGATGCATTGCTGTAGTGCACGGTGAGAGGTGGCCACCCTCTAAGAGTATTGATCAATCTGTTGCACTGCTTTGATCACTCTGGTATTACGCGAGGCGATCCTTTCGGACCCGCATGCTTGTACGTAATCATTCTGCCCATTAAGGCAACCGCATGAGGTTTTTCACAGGCACGTTTTACGTTCTTGCCTGTACACAACGGGGTTTGATGATAAACAAAAAACCCACTGAACTGAGAGGGTTGCAAAGGCCAAACTTATGCCTTGGTGATATGCTCACCTCCCACTCAATTCAAAGGGTTTGAAAGTTTGTTTATGCAATGGCAACTATAACATACTTATTTTTCTTTTGTGTAGTGGATAACTTTATTGCGGGGGTCGGATTCGAACCGACGACCTACTGGATATGAGCCAGCCGAGCTGCCAGACTGCTCTACCCCGCGTTAAATAACTCCCGTATAGAAAGGAATATAGCACATATTGTGCCTACTGACAAGAATAACCGCCAGATGATTCGTCGCAGGAACTTACCATCCTGCCAGTAGGTCAATACCTTATCAAACACAGTGATTATAGGGGAGATATCCACTCTTAGCCCCTCAATAGCGTTCGTATTGTTGGTTAAAGCCACCTGCATCGTGTCAATGCGTTCATGGATAAGTCGGTGGTCGTTGTGGGACTTTTCTATATGGTCCCGTAAAGACACGGTTTCAGGCATATCATTTGTTTTCAGGAGGGATATTTAAGCCCTTTTGGCCGAAATAAAATCCTACGATGAGCGTGGCAAGGCTTGAAAACAACGCAACAAAGGATGTAACGACGTTCGCGTCGTGGATGTTGGTGAGTACAATGGCCGTCGTAATGACCACCAGGTCCAGCACTATGATCGCAAGAACGAACTTTGTTGCCGAATTTAAAAAGTGTTTCATAGTATTAAAACTTACCCTTTAAGCGTGATTCACGTTTTTTATGACGCCAGGTAAACCACTTACGCTTGATGTTATTACCGATAATGCGCCAGATAAGAGCAGTGTATTCGGTCGTATGGTTATTATATAAGAGTTTTCGTTGTCCCTGGAAGGGGAGTAACGCCCTCTTTGAGTACGATAGACCCATCAGCTCGTTTGATTGTCTGATCGGGACGGTATCGACTCAGGTGTCGGGGGTCCGTAATCTGGTACACAGTGCCGTTGAGCAAGTCAGCAGCCCAGGTATCAGAGAGGTGGTATCCATAACACGACTTACGCGCAAACTTACGATGGGGATTGATATGTGCCTTGGTAATCCCGTATTCCTTGGATTTGGCATTTAAAAGCGATTTAAGAGCCTGTACCTGCGCATCCGTTGGTTTGGTGTCATGACCATCGTCGAACCATCCAGCGAGGCAAATTCCAAGACTGTAGGGGTTCTGTGCGGCAGCATGCCAGCGTATTTCAGAATCCTTTGCACATTGGATGACTCTGCCTGATGCTTCGATGAAATAATGATAGGTAATGTACCAGCCCAGAGATGACTTCGCAGCACGTGCTCCGCCTCCCCAATCTTTATCGCGGTGATACCGATCCACCGCTTTTGCGGTGGTGGTATCCCTATCACTGGCCGTGTGATGCACGATGATCTCAGTGATCTTTCGCATACTATTGTGCAGCTTCTACCCCTTCCGTAGGCTCATCAGCAGATGCGGAATCGCCAGGTACTTCTGGGATAACATCATCTTCAACAGGCTGCTCGGCAGCAGGAGTGATAGAACCGTCCTCATTAACGACAGCACCTGTTTCTGTTTCGTACTCTTCTTTTGAAGACTCCTCATACCCGTTTGCGAGGTAGTCAGCTTTCTTCGCGTCAAACTCTTCTTGTGTCTCCGCATCAATAGCAATGACGTTGAAAGGGTACTCACCTTCAGGGAGCTCTCCACTTTTACGCTGCTTCAAGAATCCGAATACTGCCATAGATTTGTGCAGTTAATAATTAAGTACTTACTATTTTAACAGAAGTTGACGCAAAGCCGCCATCTGTGTCTCCGCATTTACTCCCTTCACGGCATTTATTCCTTTTACCAGAAGGTTCCCAAAGTTTCGATTACCGACGTCCTGTGCAACGCCAACCCCCTTAGTGATGGCACCTGAGACACCCTTTTCAACGCTACCCGCTAATGCACGCGTTTGATTGGTACCGAATAATCCTTCAAGTAAGTCAGAGAAATACACCTGGTCCACGAGAGATACGTTTTTGTTGTAGCCCGTTGCTTTTGCAGTATTTTCAACCTTTAAGGCAGTATTTAATACATTACCTGAGGCATTACCCAGCATACGGTTTCCTACCTCACCTGCCTTAAGATTAAGCATATCACCTGACTCATCCGACCATTTCCGACCAATACTGGAATAGAAGTCATCCAAGGAATCAATGATCTGCGCGTATTTCGTAGCGTTAGCACCGTATCCTTTAGGGTCCAGATCCACTAATGTCTGACGTAAACCGCCGCGTACATCATTACCGATAGCAGCGGCACGCGTGGTAAATACGTTGCCTTTTTTACCCAGATCAAGCTCATCAAATAATGATTTGACCATAAGGTCTATTTGTTTTGGTGTTTTGTTGACTACAAAGTCCTCAGGTAACACATCACCAAGAGCCTGTGGGCCAATCTGACTGGCACGACGCTGTAATACACTATTAGCAATCGTTTGGAGCTCATCTCCTGACGCGGATGGCTTAAGTTTGTCGAATAAGCCTTGCAATAACGCCTGGTCTTTTGACCCTGATGCCGTATCAAAGATCGAATCAGCAAAGTCCAGCTTACCGTTGTAGTCCACCTTGACCCCCGAGTCATCCAACTTACTGACAAAATCAGAGAATACATGCGCCACATTTTGCGGCTTGTCAGGCATTGCCTTAATAGCATTACCCAACTCAGCGCCCACTTCCTTTTTGACATTCCACAAATGCTTTACCTGATCTACCCATGTTTCACCTGTAACCACCTCAGGGCGTGCCATTACCGCATCTTTACCACGAGCTGTTAGGCCTGTCTTTTTGAGATCGAGCATACGTAGTGCAGCAGCTTTATCCTCAGGACTCATCACCGCAACATAGGCAGCATCCTCAGGGGCGATATCCTTACTCACCGCCTGCTGAAATTGTTTACTTTGTTGCGATAACAGCTCACCGTTTTTCCATGCTTGTAGCTTTTCAGCAGCTTTACGGACGGTATAGCCGACTGCACCACCAACACCTCCCAATACACCACCTGCAACACCACCAACAACACCCCCAATACCACCTGCTATTGCGGTCTCTCCAACGGTAGGTGTCTTATCTTCAACTAACCGCGTACCAGCACCACCGAGAGCCCCAGAGACAGCACCAGACCCAGCACCTTGGAGAAAGCCCTGCCAAATAGCACCACGGACAGTGTTGACCGCAACGTTTTTGAAGAGATCAGACGCTCCAATCATCGAGCCCAGCTGTGCAGCCCGACCCCATGCTTCAGGAATCGTATCAATCGTGTTTGTTTTACCACCTGTCCATTTACCGCCAGGAATATCAAAACCCTCTGCAAACGCACCTGTCTCACGATTACGCGTGTCTTGCAATTCGGCTGCTTTCTTTTTGTCACCTTTAAGGTTTGCCATGCCAATCTCACCTGCACGTAAGCCTGTGTTGAGTGTTTCACCAGCAAGCGTACCTAATGCCCCAAATACTTGTGCGGCACCAGAGGTAACCCCCTGAGCAAGACTCTTGAAAAATCCTGGCTTTTTCTCGGCAGGTGCATTATTGGGAGATGCAGGGAACGGCGAGGAATACGGCGTACCTCCCATAGGACGCCCTGACGCATCAGCAGTGGGACCCGTTGTATTTTGTGCCTCACGATTAGCGCGAATCTCTGCCAAGGTCATACGCACACGTTCTGTTTTTTGTGGGTCTTTCAAACGATCAATATACGTCCCCCCGACATCATGCATGAGAGAATCGACAGATTGTCGATCAATAAGGGGGGCATATTTGTTATAAATGCTCCCTTTTTCTTGTGTAGTTGCCATATTAAGCAAGTTTAGTTAAAGCTTGGTGTAACTCACCATTTGCCCCGAAGAAGCGGTTATATACCGACTTCTGGACATCAGGAGTGCTACGCGCAAATTGCTGACCGCCCGACCAGCGATCACGATAGATTTGGGTGATAATCTTACTTTCAGGCGCGTCAGGTCCCAATCGTCTAAATACATTTGCCACGATATTTGTATTAGGACCATGCTGGACGGCAGTTGACCAAATAACGTCTTTCATAACAGGCGATAACCTATTTACATCAATGCCAATCCCCTCCAATTTCTTTGCCTGAGGTTCATAGTGAGTCCGCTCAATATAATCATGTTGCAGTGCCTCGAATCCATCAGGGTCCATCTTTGCAATTTCCTTCCACTTCTTCTGAAATGTAGCGGAATCAGGGGAAAGACCATCAAAGTATTTTGCATATGGTGTCTGATCAATAAACGTCTTAGCACTCCCATGTGCCAATTGATAGGTCCCAAACGAATACCCTCCTGTATTGTCGTAACCGATAGCACCAGGATCACCGCCTGACTCAAATTTCTGAGACAGCGAACCTATTCCGTCATTTTTTTTTTCTCGACCCATTGCTGTGTCGCCGAGTACTGCGGTTAAGTCTGCCCCATAACGATCAGCGAGGTATTGATACTCATCAGCCTTGTTTTGATAAAGCGTTTCAACATCCGCCCGCAAGCGATCAGCAACCGACACCATAGCTTTACGGTCTTCATCGGTTAATGATGCACCACCTTGTTCCAGTGTGCCAAGACGACCCTGAATCCAGTTCATTGCGTTTTGACCGTTCTCAGAACGAGCGTATTCCCCTTCACGTACGACGGAACCTGGGTCAAGCATTTTGTTAAACAACACAATCAATGCCTGGTCAGCAGGACCCTTTGAGTTCGGGTTAGAGAGTGATTCTTGATACGCCGAGTTCATGTTGACGTATGACTTTTCAATATCACCGTATTGTTTGACAATAGGCTCGGCACCGAAGTCCTTACGCAACTGCATTTCCGTTTTCATAATCTCGGCAGGATCACCTTGCATTGCTTTCAACGTATCAATCTTTAACTTCTGAGCATCCAGCTCAAAGTTTTGTTGAGCATTACGTAACATCTCAACTTTGTATTGTTGATCAAAGGCTTGTGATGCTTGCTGTGCAGCTTGGTCTTTTGCTTGTAAGTTCTGATCAAAAAGGATTTGATCCTTTACCACCTTCATACCTTCCGTCAGTACTTGAAATGGAATACCAACCTTAGCTGAAAGCGTGGCAAGTTGTGCCTGGCTGTCAGCGGACAAATCATCAATATCAAGACCTTTAAATTGAGTAAGAATAGCGGCAAGGTTTTGACGTGCATTGTCTTGTAATGATTGTGCTCTCGCAAATGCGCGATCTTCATTAGCTTGAATAGCGTCCTTCATTTTAAAAGCGACATCCAAATCTTGAGCGGCGTACTCCAACAATCCTTGTAATCCTGCAAGCTGCGTTTTGCGGTTGTCCTGTGCAATACCGAGACGTTCCGTAAGGTTTGCCTCCTGTCCTTGTAAGGTTTGTAGGATAAGATTTGCTTGTCGTTGTAATACAGCCCCTTGTCCGATAAGAGGTTCCATAGGGATAGCCTGTGCAGCGATCTTATTGATACCTGCTTGTGCAGAAAGGTCAGTGTCAGTGATTTGTTTATGGAGATCAGTAAGTGCACCTTGCAGCTGTTGTTCAGTGCTATTAGGAGAGAGCGCATTCATAAATTGCTCACGCAATGCAGCCTGTCTATCAAGAACATTTTGAATCTCAAGATCCATCCCCGCTGTAGAGTTCGCTGCATGGAGACCGAGCGTAGTACTGATGTCAGTAGCAGATGGTGTACTCCCATCAAACGCAGATGATACTGTTTTTGCACCAAATGTTGTGGGAATATCAGTTTTAAAATCTTGTGCTTGTCCTGCAACGTTACCCGCAAATGCCTGTCCTACAGGTAAAAAGGGGGAGCGTTCTCGTAGAACGATATTTGCAGCATCCTTTACGGACATTTGACCGAACTTGAGAAGTTCCGCAGCGGTAGCATCACGTCCAAATTGTTCTTTGAATAAAGCATTGACAAAGGCCGTGTTTGCAGGCTTATCAGGGGACGTAACTGCATCAGCAATCCCAGGGATCTTATAGTTCATCATTGTTTTAAGCTCGGCAGGTGTGTGGTATTGCACTGCCGCCGCTTGTTGTGCAGGAAGCGCTGCAATACTGACAGGCGCAGGGGTACCAGGTGCTTGGTAAGGATTAAGCTTAGCCAGCTCAGGGTTCGCTTTTGCAGATTCATTATAAATATCTTGCTGAGTCATTCCTGCAAGGCGGGTGTTATTTGCTTTAAATTGCTCAGGTGTCAAAAAGGAAGGATCTTGCTCATTCTTTAACGTTTTCATGTCAGTAAATCGCCCCGTAGAATCAATCACCATTCCAGAGTCTCCCGCAGTAGTCGAAGAACCCGATAATCCCCCATACTTTGTCACTGCATCGTTATAGGTAGCCAATGCCTTTGCTGCATCACTTTGAAAAACCGCGTTTTTTGTAGCCAATTGCTCGACACGTTTCGCTTCATTCTGTAAGCCAGTAATGTATTGGTCTTTTGTAACAGGAACAAAGCCCTGCTGAATAAGGGACTGCTCATTTGCCGCATCTTTAGGCGCAGCAATCTGATAACTGTCGATACCATTGACGGTCGTCTTGAAGAATTTATTTTGTACTGGGATTGGATCTGCCATATAGAATGATTATATCACGGTAGTGAATTACCAGATATTAGTTATAAGAACTTTATCCGTTGCGATAGCAATACACACCTTACGAGACGTTGACCCTGCGGTGGTAGCAATAGCCCCTGGTGTATTGGACAAATAGTATTGGCTTCCTATCGATACTCCTGTGACATCAGCCGCACCTGCGATGGTTATCTCTCCTTCTTCGTTTACTGCAATCGCCTCCCGAGCAAAGCCTATAAAGTTTTTACAGAGATAATTGTTTGTCGTTGCATTCGTTTTATATATTTTTCCCGCAACGTTTACCACTTCATACACTTTGAAATACAGCTTACCGTTTGATGCTGACCATGAACTGCCAGAATCTGCTGATGTATTGGTCCCTACTCCTCCACTATTGTCCCGTACCACACCTGTATTAGCGTCAGCTCCCGACGACGATTCACGAATAACGATGTGATAATCCGTATTCGCAGACACCGTAATAGGTGTAGAAAAGGTGAACGTTACCTCTGTCGTACTGGCGTTAGAGATTGAAGCGGATACATCAGCTGACCCTAGATCCGCCCCTGTAGGCGCTCCCGCAGAATTAGCACGAATTGAGCATCGAAGATTCTCAACACCCGTAGAAGTGGCATTAACAAGCCCTATGACGACGGAGGCGATAGTAAGAGCACTCGCGCTCGTCGTAAACTTCTGCGATGTCCATCCTGTGGTGGTAATAATATTGCTGTTTGACCCAGTGGTATTGCTATCAAGCAAATAACTGGACCCATCGGCAAGCGCGACCGCATCATCCTCAGCGATGGCCTCTCCTGCAACAAATGAATAGATCAATGGCGCATTGATACGTGATAAACCCGATACCAACAATGACAAAAATTCAGCATTACCATCAGAATCCATTTGCCACCCTGATTTTTTATGTACAAATTTTGGTGAACGAAATACACCGCTTTTAAGGACAGAGCCATCAGGCGTAGCCTCAATGTTGGATGGCAATGGAACCATTACAGGTAACGCCTCTTGTTTGAATATTGTCTCTTTGTCGGCCATATTAGTTATTGACGTAATCAATCTCAAACGTAATCGGTAGTCCAGGTACTATCAACGCAGTACCGCTACCTTTCAATTCAAGATAATAGTTATTGTATCCAATTTCTTGCGGGTAAAGCACAACTTGTCGTTCAGAACTGGCAAAGTTGGTGCTATTGATGACAGGTAGTACTCCTGATCCTCCTGTTTCGTTTTTAGAGGCATCATCATACAAAATCTTTGGGGTAATGGTCATATTTGATGCCATTGCTTGACCGAGAGGGATAGTGATCTTTTTAATTTGAAACGGTCTGCCAATGCGATACATCGGGCTTTGGAATAACCAGGCACCATACGTGGTAGAGATTTTATCCAGTCCCTTACCAGAGTCATCCGACCAACCAATAATAGGGCGTGTTTTTGCAGCACTCGCTTGCTCAAAGAGGCGTATCGCTGATACCCATCCATTAGTGCCCGATGATGATGCTTTAAAAGGCGTATGGATACCCATAGGAATAGCAGAACGCTTTGATCCAATAGACTTAACTACTGCTACGGCATCAGGGTCAGTCATAGATCCTCCAAAGTAAATACGTGAAAGCTCAGCCTCCACAGCATCAGGGAAAGGGGGGAGTGAGTCTTCATAGTACGCAATCTCCTGAACACTATAGCCTCCAGCAAATACCGACACACGGCAACCCCCTGATGTATTGCCAGAAAATACGTATAAATTACCGTTTACATTTTTCACCGCTGTGATAATTGGATCAGGAAACTCATGCTCAAATATCTTTGAAAAAGAATCATCAGTCGTATTCCAAAATGACAATTTCGCACGTGACTGCTTAACCGTAGCATTAAGACCCTCCACTAATGCAACACACAAGTCAGTACCATACGTCTCAATAGCGGTAGGCCACTCACCGTACGGAAAATCCAACGCATTAAACGTTGATGCATCGTTGGTATCCCCTTCAGCCGATGACTTGCTGGTACGGATGTAATGCAGTACCCCTTGATTTCCCACCACATCAGCAAAATACAACTTGTTATCGGTATGACGATGCATTACATGGTTAGGAAGCGTGATACCACGTAAAGATGGGTAGGTAGTATTGATAAGTGCCGCTTTGCCTAGTGTAGACGTCCAATAATCCTGTACCAGTGATGGTGAGCCATTTAACGGACCATAGCGGGCGACGTCAGTCTGTTTGGCGAGATAAAGATAGTTATCGTAGTATGCTGCCCCATTTCCGTTTGCACTTGATAATGCACTACCTGAGTTGAGAGCAGTACCCATAGCAAGAGAGCTATTAACAACGTGAACTTTCCCATCTGAACAGTACACATAAGCGTTGGTATCTTTAGGATTTACCACAATCCATAGCGGCACGCCTGTGATTTCTGATGCCGAAAACTTCGCCATGGAAGTCGGACGAATCATGCCTGACATTTTGACACCGCTATCTGTCAATGGAAAATCAGGATCAATGGCATACGATGCACGGAATTGACCAGGTGAAGAAAAGTATTCAGTAGGTGACTCACCACCGAAAATCGACTCCATTTTTATAGTGATGTCTGCCATATATTATGATTTATTTTGATTAGTCCATGTACTGGTGTTTTTTGTTTTATTAGTCCATGAAGCGGTGTTTTTTGTTTGTCGAAACCATATAAGATCTTGCACGGTACCATTCAGACGCAAAATGATTTGACCGATGGGAGACAGTACAGAGATGGTGTCTAAGACTACTTTAGTAAAACCTTTTACAATCGCAGTAGTGACAGTAACCGTATTAGAGATCGTACGCGTTAACGCTTTCGATAATGCGGTTGTATTGGTTGTAGTATTCAAAAATACTTTTGTAATAGAGCGCACGATAGGTGTCGTGGTCGTAATGCTATCGAGTACCGTTTTGATAGCAGTACGCACAACGGTAGTACCCGCTGTTGTGATCGTTGTTGTGTTGGAAATGATTCGTGTGAGACTGCGTGCAATGAGTGTTGTTGATGTCAGTGTTTGTGATAACACCTTTGTTGTTGCACGAACAATCGCCGTTGTTGATGTGGTAGTATCAGTAACCGTCTTTTCCCATGCCGTCGAAATGTTGTAGGTAACGACCAGCTTCGGGTCACTGCTGGTACCCGATTGATCAGCGTAATAACAATAACGGTACGAAGCGGCACTACTCGACCATGTAACAGAGTTATCAATATCACCTGAGCACAGTATGGCGAACTTAGATACGCCTGTTTTTGATACGTTTGATAATCCTGTGGCATTAAATGCCAAATCATTGTAGGCCGACGTGCTATATCCCGTTAGAGATACATCACTAGAATTTTGACGCGTATATGAAACTTGATTGTAATCTGCCGCCGCTAATGCTGTATTTGATGCAGGAGTAGATGTCGTGACCCCAATTGATTGGCTCAATCCATTTGACCCCCCTGCTTCACCTTTGACAGAAAGCGTTGCAGCGGTAACGGTAGCTGCATCATCAATAGAGGAAGTGTCAAACAAAAATATGGCACGATAATTGTCAGAGTATTGATCTGTTGTCGATGTAGCCTGTAAATACACTAATAAATCCATTGCTGATGTATCTTGCTGCCCTGCCGTACCTGCGCCCGCACGGATGTTAGTGAGTGTTTGATCGACTCCATCACGATGAACAAATCCATCAACCGTAGCAGACTCAGGGTTGGCATCAGGGTAGGCCGTTAATGTATCAAACCCATAGCTAAGCGCAGGGGCATAGCGATCAGCAAATACACTGTCCCAAGCATGAATAGCCCACCATAACGGTCGGAATGCGAAATAAATGCGCTTGCCAAACTTTGCATGGGTGCGAAAATCAGCGATCACCTCATTATCACTATTTCCTCTTCGTAAAAAGCGATTAGGTCCAATAGCAATGATACGTTCCGTCTTCAGACAATCAGACTCTAAAATGCGTAATACCCAGCGAAACCATGATTTTGTCAAGGTATTATTCAACAAAAACAGTAACAAGCGCTGGTTTTTTTCAAACCATTCCTCAGTAAAGGCCAGAAATGGCCCTCTATTTTTGTTCGTCGATTGCTTCATAACCATTTAGTGAACAATAGGACGCTAGTTGATCTTGCAAGGTATTCTCAATAAAAGGGCGATCCGTACCAACAGAGAAGTAAAGCGTATCAATATCAATACTTCCCTGTCGTACGTACGTGTTCTCCATTTCTTTGGTAATAGGGTTTTCAACCAACTCAAAATCTCCATAATAGAACATCGCCTTGACCTCGGTCTCTTGGCGACCTTCTTTGATATACGAAATTTTGTAGTCAGCACGCATGTTAAGCGACTTTTACTTTGTAAGTAACGGCCAACGTATCACCTGATACGACGTTGACCGCGGAAAATACATTGCGACCAACAAGGGTACCACTTGATGATGCATTTAATAGACCACATTCAGTGACTGCTTTTGTGCCAGAGACTGTAAAAGTCTTAGCAACTTGATGGGTGTCACCTGTAACGGTTGTCGTCACCTGTGAGATCGTACCCTGAGCACGCGTAAGCCCTGAGTCACTGATTTCTGTCTCAAGCGTAGTATCAGCAGCGTTTGCAGCAGTAGTGCCTGTGCCAACACCAATATAGTCAGCTACCGCAGAAGACGTACCTCCCATACGAAGTACAATTTGTGCAAACCCTGCGTTGGTAACAAGGTTTTTAACACCCACCGTATCGGTCATATACCCTGTAATACCTAACAGATTCGGTAACGCAAACCCTTTAAGGCGTAATTTATGCGCCCACTTAAATTCAGCAAACTGTTTACGAATCGAACCGTCTGCTTTACGCACTTGGAGTTCGAAGAATCCAGCTGCGTTCATTGTGTCGTCCATACTATTAAAATGATTAATAAATTATTCCATGTTTTCCATATGAATGCGGATACGCGGTGCGCGATCACGCAATCGTTTGGCCATGCGAGCTTTAATCAACGTGATCAAGCCATCAGGACCATACAACTCGCTCTGTAAATAACTTTTGATCTCTAACCCCTTACGCGCGGCAAATTCCAGTGCCACCATGTGAGCAATAGCACGGTCGCCTGGGTCATCAAACCCAATCTCCGTGGTGGTGGTAGCGGCGGTCACCTCATTCGCTTCACGACTAAAGTACACCTTGAGACCTGCGGTAGTAGTAACTGATCCTGATGCAGGGGCAGCGTCGAGGAAAATGGATCGTCCTTTCACCCAGTAACAGGTTGGTGTTCCTGTAGACTCGCCATAATCAGTCAATGCTGTAGGGCGCTCTGTCTCATCCATTGGATGAATGCGGTAGTAATTACCTGCACTGTCTAATACTTCCACACGTTCAATGGTAACAGCACTGGTAGGGAGTGAATAATCACGCTGACCAACCACTAAGTCAGTGGTGGCAATAGGGAGATCAGTAAAGCTGTTGTCATCAATCTCCCACGCATCAGACGCCTGAAATAAAATCATGACAAGCTTGTGTTTTGCAGTATTGGTAGCACGTGCCTTAGCGGCAAGAGAATATTGAGTCGTATCACCTGATGGGAGACCTACCAGGTCGTTGACGTAGTGGACAAGGCTGTTGTAGGCATTGCCTGTATCGTAGAAGGTCATACGGTTGATGTAGGTGAAGGATTAGCACCGCCAGCAGAGGCTTCCATCATCGGTGCAGCATTTGGCATAGCCGCAGGCATACCAGGTACGCCAGCAGGAGCCGCAGGAGCAGGCGCACTGCCCGCACCAAAGAGCTTGATAGGGTTCTGACCAGAGCGATTCATAATCATGTCAAGCAAGTTCTTCACAATAGGAATTTGCATTGCTTGAGGATTTGCAGAGAGAATCTGGAATACCGTCGTGAGTGACTCAACATCAGCTGATGCAACGCTTTCACCTGTAATATCAATTTCAATATGGTGTTTGAGATCTTTGTAGTACGCATCAGGAAGTTCACAATGCAAACCGTCCTTACCCATAACAGATTCTTCAACACGAGCACGTTCCCGTGCATATGCTTCAGGGGACGGATACTTCCCTGTTTTTTTGTAAAACTTTTGTATTGCCTCCCACATGTGCGCATCAATAAGAAAGCCTGATACTTTTTCTAGCTGCTCGGCTGTCCCATCAAACTGGAATGTATGGGATGCACGCTTCTTCTTCATAAACGCAGGCAATACAAAATCCCAAATGATCTCTTTAATGAAAAGCGCAAAGTTTTCACGCTTATAGGCATAATGAGAGTTTACGGCTTGAGAAAGCAACGCTCCCATACGGAACGGTGTTCCCGACGGTAATGCTTCACCTGTGTTGACCTCAAACGTAAATGATCGTTGATTAGAATTGTCATTGATACGATCAAATACGAGGTTGTACTGCGGTAAATTGCGCTCTTCCATTGATACAGGCGTGAGCTCAGACTTAAGCGTCAGCACTTGGCCGTTAGCAACATCGGAAAACAAGTTTGCGGGAGCCGTATCATCCCGCGTTTGAAAAAGCTTCTTTGAAGACCAGTGCAATGACTTACGTTCAAGATGGGTAATATCATTGTGATATTCCTGGTTAACAAACAAATCTTCCACAATACCCACGCCTAAACAACGTCCTTCCTCTTCCTCCCAGTGGTAAATCTTATAAGGCCACTCATCAACCTCAGCAGCGTCCAGCTCAATAGGGGTGATCGTACGGTCCGATTGCTTAGGATCAGTGCTGTAGAACTCAAGTCCCGCTAGGATAACGCGTCCTCGTGCAAAGTCTTTTGACTCAGTGTCTTTTGCATCTTTAACAAAATCAGACTTATTACCATATCCATACCACTCAATAACTTGTATAGCGGTGCATTTCTTTTGTTTGTATGTTTCTAATACATTCTCAACCGCCTCAGAATCCCACGCACGTTCAAGTGCTTCCTCACGAAATTCATCAGGCGAGTAAATGTGTTTTTCAATAACAAAAGATGATTTTTTGATATTTGACTGCGTAACATCCCATGCCATATTGCGGATATTGCACAACTCAGGTGTACCTTGGCAGTCTTTAACAATAGCTGACCCATACCGCGGGGCAACCTCAGCAATACGGTTAAACAACCGTGCAAAACCTTCATCCTTCATGAATTGCTTCAGCTCGCGCTCAAAAAACCATGCGCGATAGTATGATTCACCATCCTCCGCAATAACGCGTATGTCTTTTGTATCAATATCAATTGCTTTGGTGGCTGCATTACAGCGAAACTTTGTGATGTTTGAAAATAACTTTTTAAAACCTTCGGAGTCTGTGTTTCCCTTAATAAATTGAGAGTTGTAATATCGATCAATCTTATTAAGCGTATTCGGCAAATTAAATGTAACACCAGCAGTGATCACCGTCTCTTCACGTTCCACCTCATCCAGTTGTCGTTTTACTTTTGAGAGTATTGAAGTTTCCATAGAAAAACCGAGACAGAAATATATTCATGCCTCGGTCTCCCCGCAAGCTTAGTTATTAACAGTATATTAAGCGCTCTCAAGTGTGTCAATGTGACCAATCAAAAATGTTGTCACACCACGCCATTCTTTAAGCTGTGCTTGCGTACGGCCGAGCATCATCTCTGCTGACTTATCACCCATCACCATCTTACGCGTGTAATACGTTTCCATGAGTGCTGCACGTGCAATATCTTTCCTCATTGAAAGGAGTAAATCCTTTGCTACTTCCAGAGACAATGCATCATCTGAAATCGTTGATAACTTCACAGACATAGGCTTGATCTTTATGAGTTAATGAATGAGACGATGGAAGGTACAGGCCATGTGTTTGGAGATACTCCGCATTAGGTTGGGGATGGTGGAGCTTGTACGGAGGATTGTTGTGATAGGCCGTAAAGAATGGCCGTGACTCGATACCATACTGGTGCAGATGGTCCATCAGCTCACCACGACGGGCAGATAACACCCCAAACGCCCACCAGATAGGATTAGACTCCAAATCTCCGACTAATGGGATAACATTATTGGTCTCCAAATTGCGGTAGTAGTACGCAGCCATAGCACGCTTGGCTTCCAATATAGACTCAATACGCGAAAGCTGAGAGATACCCAATGCAGCGGACATAGACGGCATACACAACGAGTAGCCCATTTCTTCATGGTAATACCGCACAGGTCCCGCATATTGGTCCTTCAGCAACCGTACGCGGTTTGCGTACACTTCATCATCGGTAACCACCATCCCTCCCTCACCAGTAGTGATCGTTTTATTGGCAAAGAATGAAAACACACCCATATGACCAAACGATCCCACCTTTTGCCCATCAATATCAGCACCATGCGCCTCCGCAGCGTCCTCGATCACTTTGATCTCGTAGTCCTCAGCCATCTTCATGATAGAGCGCATCTTTGCAGGGAATCCATACGTGTGGATTACCACCATTCCACGAATATCGGACCATTTCGTAAGCACGCGGCGCAATTCAGCAAGGCTTAGATTCCCCGTTGTCTTTTCAACATCCACAAAAATAGGGGTATATCCAGCCTGTATGACCGCATTAGGCACGGCGATATACCCAAAAGAGGGAACAATCACTTTCGCGCCCTGGCCGAGGTCAAGGGCTTTTAAGGCCAAAAATAAAGCAGATGACCCCGAATTGACTGCAATACCATAGTCAGTCCCACAATAGCCTGCAAAAGAGGCCTCAAAGAGGGATACAACGTTGGTGCGGCCTGAGATCTGGCCTTCACGGAGGATATTGGTGACGTAGTCAACATCATCCTTGGTGATCTCAGGTTCAAATACAGGAATTTTTCTCATAAAGCATTTTTTCAACAAGTTTTTTATCGGTTATAACAGGCTTCCACCCAAGGGCGAGCTTTGCCTTACTGGCATTGCCTCGTAACAACGCCACATCGCGAGGGCGCTTGTATGCAGGATCAATGATCACCTTGAGAGGTTTTTTTGTTACCTGCTCAACCCACGATACAAACTGCTTCACTGAGGCAGTCTTCCCCGTCGCAATCACAAAGTCATCTGCTTTTTTATACTGCAACATTTTCCATGCCATCATCATATACTCAGGGGCATAACCCCAATCACGTTTTGAATCAATATTCCCAAGATGCACCTCTCCATCAGGCACGGCATTGATAATCTTTTTAGTAACAAAGTTATCACCTCGCCGTGCACTTTCATGGTTAAACAAAATACCGTTGGAAATAAACATGCCATGCGCGTCACGATAATTCTTTGCAATTTGAAATCCGTAAAGCTTAGCAGTGCCATACGGAGACACAGGATCAAACGGTGTCTTTTCGTTTTGCGGGTTTTGTTTTGGGTCACCTGAATACAACTCCGATGTAGAAGCCTGGTAAATACGAGGCATAATACCCAATACACGAATAGCCTCTAACAGATTAAGTACACCCACCCCCGTCGTTTGTGCGGTGTACCATGGCGTCTCCCAGGACACCTGTACATGAGACTGTGCCGCCAGGTTATACACCTCATCAGGCTGCGACTTTTTGAGCGCCCATAATAGTGAAAAAGGATCAGTCATATCCCCATAGTGGAGATGGAGCTGATCACGAATATGATCAATGCGTCCTGTATTAAAAGAGGATGCACGACGAACTAGGCCATGCACCTCGTACCCCTTCTCTAGCAAGATTTCCGCCAGATAAGAGCCATCTTGCCCAGTCAGGCCAGTCACAAATGCCCGTTTCTTAGGCGAACCGTCCTTGTTTGTCTCGTGTTGCATAGTGTATTTCAATCTTACGATGCTCACTGTTTGATACTAGCTGTAAGTTAGATATCTTGTTGTTTTTTTTATTTCCATCCTTATGGTGGACATGTTCAGTGTTCAGTAATCGACGTCCTAGTTTTTTCTCCATTACTAAACGATGTACATATCTATCTGTTTTTGAATCGCGTACATACCCATCTGGTCTTGTTTTTGTACCGCCCTTCCATAGTGGGTGATTCTTTCCACTGTTACCTTTAAAAAAGCATCCACGACTACAATACTTTTTCACTTTAAAGTCAGTGACGCTTTTACATGATGATCTATCAAAAGACGTTCTACACACTAAACAAAGTTTGGGGGGGAGTATGAGTTTTTTCATATTCCCCATTATACCATTAGTGCTCTTTTATTGTCCATACGATTAAGTATTTACGTCCAGGGAACCGTTCTGACTCGATAGTCTCCACGACAGGAGTACCGTAGGCAGAAAAAAACAAACGTAGATCGTTCTCGTCAAACTCCCAAAGATGCTCAGGATCATCAAACTCCAAGTGAGGCGTTGATAGGATCATAATACCCCCTACTTTACAGATGCGAGCCATCTCTGACACCAGTAATGCAGGGACCTCCATGTGCTCAAGTAACTCACCTGATACCACGGCATCAAACTGCTCCTTTGTGTAAATCGTGGTCGTTGCATCACCCACGTCATACACAATATGAGGATAGTCAATACGGAGACGTGCGATGGTGTCCTTTGCAAAGTCGACCCCATGCACATACGGATAGATATCCGCAGCTTTGGGTAAAAACGCAGAGACCCCGCAGCCTAACTCAATAACACTCTCAATGCGAGGGTGTGTAGCAAGAAGCGCTAGATAGCGATCCTGCCGCAAGGTGTTCTCCATGTCCACCTGCTTTCCACTAAATTGTTCGTCGAAATACTGTGGGGTGTTGATGTTCCCCTGTCTTAACCGTTTCATAGCTGAATAAACTCCTTATACTTCCGTTTCAGAATACCCCATGAATTAGCAGCTGCCCATTGCTTTCCCTCCTTGGAGTAGGCGGAAATGTCGGTGTCATACACCGCGTCAATGCACTGCGCTATATCACTTGCTTTAATAATAGCACTTTCAAAATCCATGCCTATACGCTTCCACTCATATCCAAAAACGGGAATCAATAAATCGCGGGGAAGCCATGCGTTAGTAGGGTAGCGGTCTGCTGCCATGACTGCTAATCCAGATGCCCACGCCTCCTGCATGGGGAGAAAGGAACCGCCAAACTTATCAGGCAATATAAATACATCACCCTCTTTCCAGAGATCCTCGTAAGGTACCGAGCCGTTTATGATGGTGATACGTGGGTCAGATGACTCATAACCACCGTTCTGGGCGCGTAGGATGAGCTGTGCGGGACTTTTGACCATCTCCCAGGCATGTAAGACCTCTAGGGTGCTATTACGGCCAAGTAATCCACCATGTCCTGCATTATGAACAAACACCTTCGCCTTTTTGCGTAGTTTCCACGATGCCTCTACAGGTATATTAAGACGAATGATAGGAAGCCCCACATCTTTGTACGTGTCGTAATCCAAATCAGAGGGTGCAATGAGCTTGTCAGGCCAGTAATACGGCGGATTGGGGGTGCACTCATAGTGGGTCACTAAGATCGTTTGCTTACCCAGTGCCCGCGCTTTTTTAATAACCTGCCAGTCAAAAAACGTTTCAAATGCAATGATAGTATCACACTTGTCGAGTAGCTCATCTATGCTTTTGCATGCATTGGGATACCAGTCTTGAGTAGGGTAATGAGAGTGTGGCACCACGTACATCTCGTCAATAAGACCATGATCAAAAAACGCCTTGCACTCAATGCCAAGGCCCGACTGGGTGGCGTAACAAATAGCCCCTACACATCCATATTGCTCGGATTGAACCATATATCATTTTTATTACCTTGTAATGACACAATAACTTGTGCATGATCTTTGTACTTTTCAATAAATGCCTCTGAAGAAATACCCATGGAGCCAAGTGAAATAACCTGAAATACCACCTCCCAATTACCGTGTACAGGATCGTTATAATCTCTCACTTCAAAGGTGTAATCGGGATGTAACTCATGTGCCAGTTCAATCATCTTCGGCGAGTAATCAAACCCCTTATACTTCTCAGGCTTAAAGAGGTGCGCAAATCGTCCATAACCACACCCAACATCAAGCACTTCCTTATCACGAAAAAATGACAGAATATGATTTGCAAATTTCTGATGCTGCACCGTGATACCACTATGCCAAATCATGCCTCGCAAATCATGACGATTCTCTTCTACACGCTTGTCCCAGTATTCAATGCTCATATATCTTTTAGATTATCTTCCCTCCATTTTTTATATACCTCAGGGTGCGCGTATAGCTCTCTTCTAAATGGACGCTGACCGCCAATGCCACAGAACCCATCCCATATCGAGCCAAGATCAAGGAAAAAGCTATCAGGGATCTTACCGTGTAACCTCTGAGCGAGAAGTGCCGCAGGAATGCCCGCAGCAATGATATAGACACCTGGTTTTGCATACGCCAGTGCTGACTCAACCGCCGCATCAAAGGTGCCATCCGTCCAGCAATTAGGATATCCAATCTCAATGAAATGGTCATAGTTAAGAAAGTCTAGTTGTCGAAGCGCCTTATTACTTATGATACACACGTTCATGGTGCGCAGTTGTTTGATAAGCGGCCCCAACGTCGCTGCCTTCATATGTTCATTCCACACGTTCTTCTCAACAAACTCAATCTCGACAGCCAGTTTATTCAACACACGATCTACCGCAGAGTCATACTCGAAGTACTCGCGTACTTTCTTGAATGTATCAGGTGCTGCAAAAAAGAAGTTGTCTCGTTTGAAACCCAAAGACTCGTACAGCAGGTAACACAGGTCAGGTACATACTTTGTGCCCTCGCAATTCTCAGTAAAGCGATCACCAAACGCATGATTAAAAATAGCTTGCCACTCTCCATCGCCATACATACCAAGTGAAAAGTAGTCATTATTAGCCAGACGACTAATATACCAATCAAGAGGGTGATTGATTAATGTCATAGATGAGCGGTAATAATAGGCTTAGCACCCCAATGCAGGATAGTTGTATCAACCTTCCAACCTGCCTTATTAAGCAAATCTATTGCCGACTCAACCGTACACCCGTAAAAGTGATCAACCTCATGGCTTTTGTTTTCATTGCACTGAACAACCAGGCGCTCCACCCTGTCTTTAAGCCAGATCAATAACGGTATCTGCTTTTCTCGTGGAATGTGATACAGCACACATAACAGTAATGCCACGTCGTATTTAGGGAGATGCTGCTGCACCGTGATATCCTGCTCCAAAAACGTAACAGGCAGTTTGCGCTGCTCGTAAAACTCCATAATCAGGCGGTGAAACTCAGCACCTTCAATAAACTCATGATCCACCCCGACAACATGGCGGGCAGTAAGCGCACAGTTGACCGTTATCCAGCCCTCATTACATCCAATGTCCAAGATATATTTGTCATCAGGTTGGATGATGTCTTTTAATACATCCCATTTCTTAGTGTTTTCAAAATACGTCGTAGGGAGATGAGCTTCAATGTTTCTAAATGAGCCATAATCCAGCGCGTAGTAGTTGGGACCAAATACCATCTCACGTGCGCGCGTCGTCCTTTTAAGGAAGTCCTCGTCAATTTCATTGTATGCAAATCGGTAAAGCTTTGCGGGGATAGTCTTATGACCCAGGTGTTTCATGATTGCGGCACGATGGGAGCCGTCCAGCTTTTGACCAGTTACCTCGACAGCCACGGGTGTCTTAAGACCGTCCTTTTTTATCCATTGGTACAGGTCATAGAAGCCTGCAATACGGTTGATGGTAGCTTCTTCGCCCTTTAACGCAGCCCAGGAACGAAAGTATGGCGTACGCTCGGCCAAAAGTTTAGGCTCTGCCATCTCCAGATCAGAAACTACCGCATCAAAAAGCGTTAATGTGTCCAGCATCGGCTGGTAATTCACCCAATATAACTCCCCCGTATCCTCATTAATAGCCACTGTATCAGCCAGGAAATCGTCAATGTTTATAGTGACATCCAGCGCAATGCGCCCTTCAGTCTCCAATAAGAGCTTACGCTGCTCCATGGTGGTCGTATGTAAAAGATACTTCATAAAAATGGGGTTATTTCTTTAATAAGCTGCTCGCATCGATGACGATAGGTGTGGTGAGCCTTCGCATGATCAAAGCCTGCTCTGCGAATAACATCACGTTCAGCATCATGGCGAACAAAATAATCAATTTTTTCTTTGATACCCTCAAAGTCACCATATTGATAGGGGATAAAGTGTTTGTAAGGGGTAAACTCCTGTGCAAAACCAGGTATTTCAGGAAATAACAGAAAACCACCTCGTCCTATGGTCTCATACACACGGTTGGACCAGTAGTAGGGTGAAAATACTGAGTCGCCAATAACCACCTTTGCCGAGGCATAGAGTGTATTCAGCTGAGCGTTACGTATTTCCTTACCCTTACCTCCATACCAGGCAAAATTGCGATCATACGTCTTCGTAAGCCAATCAAGTAACTTTCGTCTATGATCCCATCCAAACCATTCATCATGACAAGAGGTACCGACAAATACCACATCATGTGCATACGCAGGATCAACCTTTGCAATATAGGCCTCAGGCTCATAAATGCCCTGTCTCAGCGTTATATGACGTTTTACGCCCAATGCAGCATATTCCTTGTCGTGTCCTCCATCAGTGGTAAATACAATATCAGCCTGGAATAGGGGATGTGTGTGTATTTGCCACTCTCTGCGGGTATTGATCGAGAGATCCCAAAACCACCCCACCTTTAGACGCTTGTCTCTTTTAAGCATTGCTCGTATCTCACGATCTTCGCCATCACGAAACCAACCCTTTGAGAATAAGATCACATCATAATCAGCCTGCAATTGAACTCGGACCGCATCCTCAGTCGCATGAGCAGTATTTACCCGCTTTACCATGTGACCCATCGACTCCAGCGTATTAGCAATATAGACCTCAGTGTCATAAGGCTTTTCAAATACGCCAAAATAAAGGATTTTAAGCATGCTGCTTTGTTTTATGGCCTTTTAATGCGATCTCTGTTTTACCTTCCCAACCACAAAGAGGGCACGTTGGAAGTTTTGGCGCAACAGGTGTCTCAATTTTTACTCCCAAGTCAACCTCTCCGATATAGTCAAACATCTTGCTGACATGACCATCAACAAGGCAGGTGCGCTTTAATGTACTCTCAAGATCCGTCTCAGGTACATCAATAACGCGTCCATCTTTTACTCTTTTGACATAGTGAAATTTCATAGGCGTTCCGTTTTGTTTAGTAAAGTAGGGTGTTGCTCGAGGTTGGCAATCGACGGCCAATCGTAACTGAGCGAGGAGTCCTGGGCCATCAAAGGGGCGCATTTCACATTCACGGTCAAGGTCATCGTAATAGACTCGATCTTTGTATTCGGCCTTTGGGTCGTACTTTTTATAACGATCTGCTTTACGTTTTCGGTCGCTGGCAAGCATAAGGCCGAAATGACTGAGGTAGAAAGGAGCGTGCCACCCATATTCGTATGCAAAAGCTGGAGCCAGTCCACAATGCAGTGGGGTGTTTTGGAAGGCGAGAGAGAACTGTGGTGCGTATTTGAAGAATCGGACGTTCCAGAATCGCTGGATGCCTGCTCCATGGGCGAAATGTTGCTCATCATTGTAGTGGTTAACCACCAAGAAGTAATACGCGATTTCACCTGTACAAGCCAAAGCTTCAGCTTCTTGACGAGTAAACGCTGGAGCAAAGGCTTCGTCAGAATCAATGGCAATAATCCAATCAGGGCAAAGAACCGCGACACGCGAGAGCAGGTCTTGTTTGATGCGGGGTTGATACTTACCCCATTCTCGGTTGTCTTCATACTGCCAAAAGCCATACGAACGTATCAAATCTTTAGTTTTGTCGTCAGCGTTATTTGTAGCGATAACCGCATCATCACATAGTCGTGCAAACTCTTGTAAAGAATGGTGAAGGTAGCGGTCAGCTTCTCCAGGGCCACACACCATGAAGCCAATGATACGCATAGCTTATCGATTCATTGCCTGTCCCATTTTCTTCAAGAACGGATCATTAGGGTTAGCAGGCTTGATGGTGCCATCACGCATACCTTTACGCATATCAGAGTCCATACGATCAGATAACTCACGCTGTACTTTCTCATTGACCACCTGGTCATACTTTTTGACGGTCCCATTTTCAATGGTGCGAGCAGCACGCTCACGCAACTCACGGGAGAGCTTGGGATCGTTAGCCATGCGCTCCGTCATTTGATACACCTCGTTAGGTACATTTTGTACCACATTACGAGCAAGAGGATCATATTTCTTGCCCATTTTCTCTAAACGATATCGTGTCTCTTTATCCATATTAAATAGCGATACGACTTAGCATACTCTCCACTGACGAATTACGTTGACCTGTCACCGTCAGGTGATCGTTAGGCGGTAATGTCAGGTCTTTCTTTGCTTCCTCCAACTCAGCGGCACGCGCCGCATTTTGTGCAGCCAACGTATCTTTGATGAGTTTTTTAATAACCCCTTTGCGGCGTGACACTGCTGTCTTTTCCAAGATGGCGTACTGACGTGCTTGCTCAGCCATCATCATGTTGTAATACGTTTGACCAGTTGAAGTACCAAGATAGGTGAAACCAAATGTCACTGCCTTTTTGTATGTTGCGTACGCCTCTGATGCTTCACACGAAAACACCATCCCATCACGGCGTTGGAAAAAATAAACCCGTTTAGGTAGTTCAATGTTACCCACGATTATCTCATCGGTGAGAGGTGCGGGACCTGCTGGCATATTCATAAGATTGTTTCCTTTATGTTGCTCACCCCTCCCATAAAGGTAGGAAGGGCGAGCAAACAATCCTTGCAGCGTAGAGCGCTGCTATCGACTATGAGCCGATGAAGGATGACGAACCATTGACCACAACACCAGCAGCGTCACGGAGTTCTGCAACACCATAGATGATGTCAGAAACCGTAAGCATACCGAGGTTTTGGATAAGGTTATCAGCCTGTACACGAACCTTTGATCCTCCAGGAGTCTGTACGGCAAAACCGAGACATGACTTGTGGAGTAAGAGGTTACGGTAGGTCTGAAGACCTGACACAACGTTAGTGGTCTGGAAGATTGGAATACCGTAGAGGTGACCAATCAAACCACGTGAGACATCCATAGGTCCGAAGTTACCCTCACGGATAAATGACTGACCGAATACAGACGTACCACCAACAGCCTGGCTCATATCGTAGTACTTTGCGATTGCAGCGAGCTGCACCCAGAAAATATACGGATGGATGAACCATGCACACTCACGAATGTCGAAGTTGGCAGACATGAGCTTGTTGATAGCAACACGTACTTCAGAGTCATTCAACACAGTTGCGGTATCACCCGAGCTGTTAGTTGAAAGACCTGACCACAATGCAGCGATGTCAGCTTCAAGAGCGCTGGCAAGGATGCCAGCAGTCTTGCGTGCATATACTGCGTTGAAGTCATAGCTGCGTGAAAGCTGAGCCTTGTCCTTATCACCGATAATGTGCGCAATATACTTGTGCGTATTAACGGTAAGGGTGGTATCAACTTGTGCAGGACCAGCGGTCGTAACTTCTGCACCTTGTGTTGACTGCGTTTGAGCAGAGAACGTGTTGGTGTAGATGTCAGGAACGTGGAAGATATCACCACCATTCTGAGCAAATGGACTCAAGTCAGTGATGAAGTTTGCGAAGACTGTTTTTGCAAACAGTTCTTCATTGATGATCGGAGTCCAGACTTCTGGTACGAAGGCTGCAACGTCCGATGCAATGAAAGGATCTGATGTAACTGCCATACGAGGCTAGTGGCGGGAAGTTATTCACTATCACCGCGTGTGTTACCCCTTGCAACGCGATCATTGAAGGCCTCTCGGCGTTCAGCGTCGGTTTTCAGTTCACTATATTGCTTTCCCTTGTAAGAGATAGCAGCAGAGCGTCCTGTAGGGGTTGGGACGGCACTTTCTGCTTTTGCTTTCCTACGCATTGCTTCAATACCCTCCTTAACGATGGGATTCTTCAAGAGCTGTGAGATGGGAACCTTAAAGGATGATGCCTGCTCGTGCAGGTCAAGAATCTCTTTGTCGGTATATCCCTGTGATCGCAACTCGACGACTTCCCTCGTGTTAAGGTCCGATAGTGGAGCTTTTGTTTCAGGTGCAGCAGCAAGCGCTGACTGTCCCTTAAGTGATTTAAGTTCAATCTCGGCTTTTTTGGCTCGTGCAAACAAGCGCTTGTTAGCCTCTGCCAATTCTTCTGGCGATTGAGATCCGTCATCTTTCGGTGCAAGTGTCTCAATATCACTCGCGTCGTCCTGTTGTGAAGAGGCAGGCAACTCTTTTTTTTCTTCTTCCATAGGGTTAAGAGCCTAGGCTCAATGCTTTAAGGGTTAGCTCCCAATGCTTTGCAGCAGGTCAGCTCAGAGTTTTCACTCGGGAGCCAACCTGCTAGAAATCATTCCATGTCAGCACCTGACATATTGATATGGGCGTCTTCTTTCGCCCATCCGCGTAATGGTGCAATGATGTCACGCTCAATTAATGTTACTGCATCACGACGCACGTCATAACTCAAATCAGAACGGACATTACGTACATCTGCATGGAACTGCACGAACTCCTCAAGCCACTCAATCAATGCTTGCCCCGCTACCGAACGAGCAATAGTACGCAGCCGTTTTAACTTTAATTCTTTTGATGAGAGTGCCATATACAAAAAATGCTATCACTAAATGTCGTTGATTACAATCTTTTGTTCACGTACCACAATGAAATAATCAGGACGGCCATTCTGATCCTTCTTTATTTGAATATACTCAAACGGCCTCAACTCACGTAACAACTCAATGACACGCGCTTCGGCTTTTGAAATATCATTCAGAATCATACCCTGTTTTTTTTATAAGAGTTTTAGTACTTAGCATTGCCGAAGCACGGGATGGGATAGCACCAAGCTTTGTGCCAACATCCCACCATGCAAGCGCGAGAGACATAACACAGTCATCATGATACCCCTCAGGCGCACCGTAACGAATAAGACCAGACTTCGTAACTTCATATCCAAAGAGGTTCAATTCCTCAATAAGTTCAGGTATCTCAGGTATCTGTAGCTTGCGTTGTTCTATGCCAATCGCCAAGTTGGTGACAAGGTTTGATTTTGTAGCAGACGTAAACATCACAGGTTCAATGAACATACCGCGTGCATCCAGATCATCAATGATCGGCTGGCCCACTCCTGTAGCGTCAACCTTTGCTCTCCCTTTACCATGACGACGATACAAAGCTTCGATGCGTGCTTTCTGTAAATTGTAGTCAATCTGGTTATAACGATCAAATACTTCCAAGCGATGATTGTAGCGGTTGATACCCGATACCACTGTCCAGTCCACCAACTTTGCAAGGTCAATCCCCCATTCATACGTTGCTATCTTATCTGATCCTCTATTCTCCTGCGGCTCAAGATAGGGACCAAAGATAATATCTTGTATACCCCTAAATACCACTCCTCCATCATCAGACTCGCGACACATAAACTCCTGATCAAAGCCTGCCTGGGTCATGGTTGAGCGCGCTTGTGCAATCTGCTCCGTACCCAAGATACCTGACGACTCCACATCCAACGTCATGCAAAAGAAATTAGGATCACCCGCATTCATACGACGTTCAAAATCAGCATAGATATCACGCCAATACTTACCTGTAGGCTTAGGCGTTCCGATAATCCATACCCACATATCAGGATTAGCCATCGCAATAGGCAGGATAATCTCGTTCCATACCGCAGGCTTCATCATGTACGCTTCGTCTAAAATAACGCCCTTAGGGTTAGGACCACGCAGAGAGTCAGGCTTGTCAGCACCTTTGACCACCATTGATGAACCATAGAGGAAATCCACCAGTAACTCGGAATCATTCTTTTTGACCACAATCTCACCAGGTAGGTATTTGGAAAGCATTTCTGGATCACGCCAGACAATCTCCTTACCTTGGGAGTACGTAGGGGCAACATACCAGTACACGCCTGGCTTCTTTTGTGAGCCGCCATACACCGCCTGCTGGATAAGATGGTTGATAGACAACGCAGATTTACCCGCCTTGCGATGGATCTTCAAAAACTTGAACCTCGATGGGTTCTGGAGCACCTTCAACTGGTACGGCCTCACTTGGGGGTCGAAGTTGTACGGTATTTGGATCGCCATTGTGAAATAATAAGATATTAACAGTACCAGGCTCACCTAACAGGGGAGTAGCACCAAACTCATCCTTTCGTTTCTTTTCAAGATACCACTTAGCATGGTTAGGATCATCCAAAGACTTCACTACCGCCCTGCGAGCCTTTAAAATAGGCCTTTCTTTCAATAAACGCTTCCTCTCCAGGAATCCTGGATTTGCATTTTGATAGTTATAGAGCGTGGAAGTACCAATATCCGCGTAAACACACGCTTCTGTATCAGAGCAGCCTATCGCAAAAGCCTCCTCTAATTTGTGGAGTACCGCGTCGTCAATAAGGGGCGGTCTACCTACATCTGCCATATTAGCTTATTTTTACGGCCTTTTGACCTGTATAATCCTCCCAGCGTTTGATTATGACATCAACATATTTGGGGTCCAGCTCTACGCCATAGCATACACGGCCTGTCTTCTCACACGCAATGAGTGTAGAACCAGAGCCAAGGAATGAATCCAGTACGATATTACCAGGAAGGGATGAGTTAGTGATAGCACGCGTCATGAGCGCAACAGGCTTCATAGTGGGGTGCTCTTTATTTTTTGACGGTTTGTCAACTTCCCAGATGTCAGTTTCTATGCCGCCCTCTTCAATCTTGAGCCAGGACGTACCATCAACGTCTTCGCGCAGTGTTTCCTTTACCACATCACCCAGGTTACGCCTGCCAGACCAGTAATGAGAGGAACCTTCAAACCAGCCATAGAGAATAGGCTCATATTGACGCTGGTAGTTAGCACGACCAATGGTAAACGTGTTTTTGACCCAGATAATGAAGGTAGACCAGTGACCACCACATTCTGTGAAAGCTTTTTGCAAGGTATGCAGCTCAGAGGATGACATTGCAATGTATACATCACCACGCACAAAGGGCTGGTTGAAACCAAACTCTTTTATGGACGCCGCGATCTGGGCGATCTGCTTCTTGGGATGCTTCTTAGCGTTGCGCGGATAAGGGGTGATGTCATTGATATGCATAGGGTGTTTCCATACCACTCCCCCACTCAAAGTGAGGTGTCTCTCATTTCCCGATAAAACCAAGAAAAAGGGACATCCACAAGAGGGGAGGGGAGTGCGTTTATTGTATATTTAAAAGGTTTCTATGTTTTGGCATCTACCACTCCCCCACTGGGTTTTTGAGCAGATAATGACCCGTCTTCGTTAAGAGGGGAGTGAGCTGCGAGCAGTGCCTTATTAGGCAAAACGCAATGACCACCAATAGGACCAGGAATAGGCTGCAACACAGGGCGCACGTACTCAGGATATCCCAACTGTGTATAGCCTTCGTTGTAGGTGGTGTTAAACAACGTATAGACCTCATGATACGGCAAAGCGTATGCGTCGCACAATTCCTTTGCCTTATGGGCGAACTCTATACAGGCACGGTAGTATTCAGTATCAAGAAGTTTCCCTAGTTCGGTAGTCTCCGCCTTATCGACAACACATACCTTCATACCAGCACGACGGAAATAATCAGCCAACTCCCCTGCTTGTGGGCCTCCGAGGAACTTCACAAATGTCTTGATCCCCTGATCAAGGTTAGGGTGCAGACCGCGGATAGGACTGTGGACAGCACCTAATTGAGTACTGGTACCCACAGGAACCGTTGAGTGTATCACGGTATAGGTCGGAGTAAACCTGATCTGGTATGCCTTCACTATTTCAATAAAGGAAGCCTGATCAAGACAAGGGATGCAAATATGAATAATGTCATAGTGAGGTGCCCAATTTTCAGGGTGCTCACCATGTATGGCAGAATCGTACACATCAGGCTTATACTCCCCTCTCAGGTTCATAAGCAGACCCTTCCCTACCTCTCCAAAGCCAATAATGAGCGACGTCATACAGTTTTTCGTTTATAACGATTATTAAAATGCGTGGGATTGGCGCGTTTGAAGCTATCAGAGCAGGGGACAGAACAGAATTTGCGCGCTTTGGCTTCCTTGGGGGTAAGCTCCATTACTTTGGGACACACAAGACACATAACGCGGACGCGGGATACGCTCATATAATATCGTCAACGCTCCTGATAATGCGGTACACAAAACCAAGAGACTCAATAAATGATTTAAACTCTAACTGATTAGGGTTAAGTTTCCCTTTTTCATTTTTTATCTCCCAGAACTCAGTGCGGCCACCTGCATAAAACACCATAAGATCTGATGAGCCACGACGTCCAAAGCGAACAAACCGTCCTTGCTGATTCACCATCGCTCCTGTGTTATTGCGAATATAATATAATTTTCCCATATTTTGCTGTAATTGCAAGTAATGCATTACGGCTGTTTGTATCAAAGATTCACGCATAGGGTCATTGTAAAAAAGAAAAAGGGTCAATTAGAGACCCTTAGGCACTATAATTTTTCTCTTTCTGCTTCTTCATTGTTTTTCCTTACTTCATCAAAAAACGCTTTGAGATGTACCTCATCAGCCTTGCGTAATACTTCGCCAGAACACTCTAAACAAATAGTGTTTCGACTTAACGTAATATACGCAAATTGTTTCAGTTGGCCGCAACTACAACATGTGATCATATATCTCCTCCTATACCATCAATATACCCCTTAGGACCCATCTGCTTTGCCATGGTTATAAGATCAGCGATTTGACCGTCGATCTTAATACAATCAAGACAAAAGTGAAACGGTGGCTCCCTATCAATACCGATATGGATCACCGCCTTTCCTTTTTTGCACAGTACGCATTTCATGTCACCCTCCTGTCAATATCAATATGTAACACACTCCTGCGATGAGAATCGCCCCAATGAGCCATTCCATCATTGTCTCCGTTTTCATTCTTCCCGACTCCTGTTGACCGTGAGCTGAAACTCTATAAAATCCACACAGTTATGAGGAAAAATGACACCGCTGTCATACATTCGCTCAATAAAATCGTGGCACTTACGACATAATGTAATCCCATTTTCAACCGTATCTGTCCCTGTCTTCCATGATATGGGGATGATGTGATGGTTGGTGAGTATATTGTCAAAGTCATGAAGACTATCACACATACGGCATTTATACCCATCACGCGCCAATACGGCTAGCTTCACTGCCCTGCTCCTCCCCTTGCTCATCTCATCCCTCCTTATTGCGTGCCAGAAACTGACTAAGGCTTTGTACAGGTACGGTAATAGAGGAAATATCTTTGTGGACTTTGGCAGGTTTAGTCTCTTCACTGGGCACCTCCTCATTCCTGGAGTCGTTATACTCACGAATAAACGACACAGGAACACCCGCACCTTTTTTATTCTCCATCCACACATCAACCGAGGCACCCTTTGCAACATACAAAAGCGTATTACGCAAAGCGATCTCTAAGAACAATTCATCAAAAATAGGGTTCCAATAGATCTTTCCTTGCGCTACCAGTTCGTTTCTTTTTTCAAATGCCAGATCAAAACTTTTCTGGTTTTGATGGTATCCCATCTGGGCACGATACATATCAGGGTGGACCGAGTTCGGATCGCCCCGATGGCATGTAACGCACAGAGTAATACCATTAATAACTGTATTCACTTTTGACAGCGGCCATTTTAAGACCGATGTCGCATACCGAAAGGGCACTATGTGATGCACTTCCATTTTTTCATTGGAACCGCATAACACACATTGCTCAAAATCCCTCGCTCTGATAAATGCACGCTGACCATCCGTATACCCATCATCACGCCTTCTTTTCTTTGCCATCTTTAACCTCCTTTGGTGCTTTTGCACACCCATCACATATCGCCAATGCCGTGGCAAAACCGTACTGACCGTCAAGTATTACAAAATAGCGGTAGCACAGTAAGCAACTATATGTACTCATTGTCAATGTACCTCCTCAGTTCTCCAATCCTCATGTGAAGTATAGCAACTGTGAGAGTTGTGACTATGCGCAATCCTATAAATATGGAGCAGCCGTTGTGCCATCTCACGTTCCCGTTCTGACATTGAATCAGGACGCACCGCAAGGACATACGCTATATCTTCACAAAAGTCGTCGTCTACGAGATTCTCTATTGCTTGTAGTGGGTTTTGCATGAGTCGTCAGATTTAATTTTTATCGCATAGTCATAGTCGGAATTGCCTGTCCACTGATATTCCCAGATACCACACGCACAGGTATAGGGAAAAGCGAGACTACCATTTCCTTCAAGCTCTTGCTCACAGGTAGGACAATGGGGGACCAGTTGTCTAACACGTTTATAGATTGGTTTCATATAACAATCTCAGGTAATGACTTACCCATCTCTTGTCGCCATCTTTCCTTTTGTGCATCACGACGACGACGTACATAATCCGAAGCGGGATAGAGCCCTTCTTCTTGGAATTTACGACGCACACGGGTAATAGACTCGGGAGAGGGGAGTAACACAATATCCTTAAGCTTTACATATTGCTCGTTATCAACGCGCGCAATATGTTCCACGTGGAACAATGACCACACCGCAGGTACGAGAATCTTATCGTCATTGCGCGTTTGTGGGTACGTTTTCAAACAGTGCTCAACTTGTGCTTTTAGGTTCATATACTTGCTTTATGAGTTGATGAGTATCCTTCCCTGTTGCAGCACGAATAAGCTCGCGCACGGCCTCGCCTGTGTACTGCGCCATCTTAAGTTGCTCAGATTCAGGCAAATGTTTTATTTGTGCGAATGCAACGTCCATAAGGAAGTGAGAAAAAATATGTGTTGCATTAACAAGATCCCGATCAGAATACCCTTGTGGTGTTTCAGCATTGTTCAAGCATAAATCAGCAAGCCATTCTGCACTGTCAGAAATCATTTGTTTGCGTTCAATCATATTAAAAGTCGATCCCGTCACCCACATCAATCACATCCAATCCATTGTCACGCCACATACGGATTACACGGGGACGGTCGTCAATGACTTTATAAATAACAGAC
>Ga0075472_10000099_pt1 | contig 33239 bp, 28 predicted proteins | sample DEB19_08_DNA_3_FD_77014 | JGI IMG/M metagenome (GOLD analysis project Ga0075472, IMG submission 77014) | Aqueous microbial communities from the Delaware River and Bay under freshwater to marine salinity gradient to study organic matter... | ecosystem: Environmental > Aquatic > Marine > Coastal ...
CGAATATTTTGTCCTGCTTGGAAAAACCGGAAGTGGCAAGACTCTTCTTCTTGAAAGTATAGCCGGATTTGAGACAATTGAAGGGGAAATCTATTTTGAAGGTAAAGAAATTACAAACCTGCCTCCTGAGAAGAGAAATTTCGGATTTTTATATCAGGACTTTGCACTCTTTCCGCATTTAAACGCAGAACAAAATATCCGTTTTTCCGAAAAATACCACAAAAAAAACGAAGAGCTTTTTAATGATTTAGTAAAATTTTTACAGATTGAAAAAATCTTAAAAAGAAACATTCAGCATCTAAGCGGCGGTGAAAAACAAAGAATCGCCCTCGCACGGGCCGTTTATTCACAGCCAAAACTTTTACTTCTTGACGAGCCTCTAAGCGCGGTGGATCCTACTATGAGAAATGAGATTATGAAAAATCTAAAAGAACTGCCCGAAAGATACAACCTCTCGGTTATTCACGTTACGCACAACTTTAGAGAAGCATCATACCTTGCCGACAGACTCGGAATTATCCTAAAAGGCACCCTGCTGCAGAGCGGTGAAGCCAAAAGCGTGCTTAAAAACCCGAATTCCATTGAAGTGGCAAGATTTTTGGGCTTTAAAAACCTTTTTGAAATTTCACTTTTGGGATTTGAAAATTCGCATAAATATTTCTCAATAGACCCGAATCAGATTACTATTACCAAAACCCCTCTGAAGAGTGATTACTGTTTTGAAGGGATTATTGATGAAATTATGGGAATAACGGATCATTATAAAATATTCGTAAACGTAAAAGAGTTTCAGTTTTTTATTAAAACACCAAAAAGAAGGTTTGAAGAACTTTCAATCAATAAAGGTGAAAAGATCTACATATGTTTTAATAAAAAAGATGTAGTGTTTATATAGGGATAATGAAAAATGGAAAATAAAAAATTTAAAAAAGGTTTGGCATGAAAAGGATTTTCGTATTTTTAGCAGCGGTTATCGTACTTTTTTTAACCCTACCTTTATTAAAACTGATATTGGGAGTCGGATTTGATTCATATATGCAAACACTAAAAGATACGGAAGTTATTAACTCTATTTTTCTTACTATGAAAGTTTCTTTTCTTGCCACGCTTTTCGTACTTTTTACAGGCCTTCCCCTTGCGTATCTAATAGCCAGGTATGAGTTTTTTGGAAAAAGCCTGCTTGAGAGTCTGATAGACATTCCCACCATGGTGCCTCACACGGCTGCCGGTATTGCGCTTCTGATGACATTCGGAAGCCAAAACATCCAGGGTTTTTTAGAATCGGTAGGACTCGGATTTATAGATTCGACTACGGGAATTATGGCTGCTATGATGTTCCTCTCAGCCCCTTATCTCATAAACTCCGCAAAAGAAGGCTTTAAAAACGTAGACGTTAAACTTGAAAACATTTCACGTTCTTTAGGTGCGAGTCAGTTTGAGACATTTATGAAAATCGTAATCCCGAATGCAAAAAAAGACATAATAAATGGAATGCTGATGATGTGGGCAAGAGGACTTGGGGAATTCGGAGCCGTGGTAATTATAGCTTATCATCCTATGATAGCGCCGGTACTTATTTATGACAGGTTTATAAATTTCGGGCTTAATTATTCGGCTCCTGTGGCGGCTTTGATGATAATATTTTCGGTTATAGTGTTTTTAAGTATCAGATGGCTTAACAACAGATGCAACAAATGATTCTATTTCACGGGCGCATTTTTTCAAATCGTCGTTTTTAACTACAAAATCGGCTGGTTTTTTTCTGTATTTTTTATCATAATATTCCGTAAGCAGCATTTCGGCTACTTTTTGAATATCACCATTTAAAAAGTAACTTTTAAGTTCTTCATATATTGTCGTTGAAATAAAAGGTTTTATTTTATCAAGCGTGTTTATAAACCCTGTATCGTCAATATCCCCGTAATAGTTTATTATTCTTTTGACCCTGTCGTTAAGATCCGCAGTTACTTCTATCTGTATGCCTTCTTGCATTCTTTTGTGAAGAAGTTTCGGGATATACAACGATCCTATTTTTGGGCTTTCCGCTTCTATATATATGGTTTTTTCCGGGTCGGTTTTAATTAAAATGTCCGCTACTTCGTTTTCAAACTGCTTTTGGCTTGGCTGTGCGCCTTTATATCCGAAATTACTGCCGAAATGGTTTGCAAGTTTTTCAAGATCTAAAGACGGGTGCAGATGTTCTAAAAGTTCACTTTTCCCACATCCGCTGTTTCCTCTTAAAACGGCAAACTTTTTATGTGGAAAGTTTTGAAGATAATCGACCACCCACTTTCTGTAAGCCTTATACCCGCCTTCGAGTTTATAAACCCTATAATCCAATTGTGAAAGAATCGTATATAAAGCCGTAGACCTTTTACCTCCCCTCGCACAGTACACAAGAATTCTGCTTCCTGGTTTGGCGTCAAAGCTTTTAAGCTGGGCGGATATATTCTCAAGCATAAAACTTACTGCTTCTTTTTTTGCATGAAATTTTGAATGGTTTGTATACAGATTTCCGATATAAGCGTGCTGTTCGTTGTTTAAAACATAAAAGTTCTCACTTCCTGGGATATGCGACTCTTCAAACTCCCTCGGACTTCTCGCATCAAGTACATAATCAAATTTTTGTTTTAAAAATTCCTCAAGAGTTATTATCTGCATTTATTACCTCAACCTCCACACTTTTAAATCTCGCGGTTTTAACCTTATGGTCGTGTTCGTCACCGAAAAGCGCGTTTATGTTGCTCTTTGCAAAATGAAACGTCGTATATAGCGTAAAAGGTCTTACGGTTTTAGTAAATTTCACCTTTAAAACATTTGATTCCCCGTATTTTGAACGCAGTTTTACAAATTCGCTTATTTCATTTTTATGTATTTCGTTTACAAGTAAAATATCCTCACCGTATTTTTTGGTCAGTTTCCCACTCGGTTTTGTCTGCGCGGCATTGTTGTACTGTGGAAGCTCACGCCCGGTGTTCAGGTACCATCTTCTTTTGTTTTCAAGCAGGTCTTTTACTTCTCCTCTTAAATGGTACGGATGATAATGAAAATGCCCTTTCCCGTCAGGTGTACTGAATGATTCGGTGTGAAGTACCGGAGAGTCGCTGCCGTCAACTCTCACCGGCCAGCAAAGAGATTTTTTTCTAAGTCTCTCATATGTCGCACCTTTAAATCTCTCAACCTCTTTTTTGCAGCTTTCAAACACATCTTCACTTGTTTTAAATTCAAGCTCACTCCCGAGTCTTTTTGATATCTCAGCCAATATTTCCCAGTCATCAGGCATATCGCATTCCACCAAAGGAGTGCTTAAATGAAGTCTTCTTTCGGCGTTTACGTATACGCCTGTTTTTTCATATGCGCTTTTTACACCGAAAACTATATCCGCCTTTTCGGTTATTTCGTTTCTCATAACTTCCATAACCATTAAAAATTCAAGATTTTCAAACGCTTTTTTGATTTTATTTAGATTAGGATGTACATGAAGTATATCTTCACCCATATTGATAATCGCTTTTATTCTGCCGTCTATCAGATGATCCATCACATCGGGAGTCATAAGCCCTATCTTCTCAGGAATAGTATAATCAGGCCCGTAGTAAGGAAGACACCCCACATCGCATGCACCCTGAACGTTGTTTTGGCCCCTAAGTGGCAGTACTCCGCATCCTTCGCCGAAATTACCGCTAAGCATCGCAAGATTGCTGATGGCGTTTACCGCTTCGGTACCGTCGATATGCTCGGTTACCCCGAGTCCCCAGGCGAAAATTGTTTTGTTTTTAGATATTAAATTTGCGATTTCTTCAATCTGCCCTCTAATATGCTCAAAGCCTCTGAGTTTTTCAAAATACTCTTTTGAATCGGGATGTTTTATTATGTTTTCTTTATACTCATCATATTTTACACATCTGCTTTCGATAAAATCTTTATTTATCAGATCTTTTTCAATCATTTCCCTTGCAATTGCGTTTAAAAACAATAAATTCGATTCAAACGGAAGTATTACACTGATATCCGCAAACTTCATAATAGGAATTTCACGCACGTCCGCTACGATTACCTTAGCACCCCTTCTTTTGGCTTTAATTATTCTGCTTGCCACCATAGGATGCGCCTGAGTAGTGTTGGAACCGATTATAAATATAACGTCTGCTTTAAAAAGCTCGTCAAACTCCACACTGCTCGCACCCTCGCCTATACTCATCTTAAGTCCGGACAGACTCGGAGAGTGGCAGATCCTTGCGCAGTTGTCGACGTTTGGAGTTTTTAGAATATTTCTTGCAAAATGCTGGAAAAGCCACGCACTCTCTATGCTTGTCCTCGCACCTCCTATACAGGCGATGTGGTTCGGAGTATATTCATTTAAAATCTCTTTTATTTTCCACGCCGCAAGATCAAGTGCGAGAGAATAAGGAGAGCGGTAAAACTTTTCGTCGTATTCGTACAGATTTGCAAGCCTGATTGAAAGCTCAAACGGGAATTTGTCTTTATTTTTTTCAATAAATTCATAACTTACAAGATGAGTGTCGATTCTTTCATTTAAAAAATCAAACCCGTATTTTCCTTTTATACAAAGCTCTCCTCCGCTTGATTTTCCCTCTTTTACAGGCAAAATTTTTTCAATCTTGCCGTCGGTTACTTTGGCGTCTATCTCACACCCTACTCCGCAGTACGTACATACGCTGGTTTTCTGCATATTTTCAAACTCCAAACATTTTTTCTTAATATATCTTATTTTGATACTTTTTGCAATAATTTGTCCTGAATTGAAAGAGGCAACAGGTTAAAGAGTTTAATTAAGTAATAAAACCTTTTAGGAAATGCATACTCTTTTTTATTGCTTTCTATCGCATACATGATTCTGTCAACCCCGCTTTTTAAATCCATCAAAAACGGCATATAAAAATCATTCTTATCTGTCATATCAGTTTTAATAAAACCGGGCAGGATATTTATAACCTTAATATCCGGTGCAAGCAGATTTCTTAGTGACTGAGCATATGAGTTAAGAGCCCTTTTGCTTGCACTGTATGGCATTGAACTCGGAGCCCCCACAAGTGATGCGAGAGACGAAATAAGTACGATTTTGCCTTTTTCCATTTTAGACACCACACCTTCAAGCATTGCGTGAATACTTAAAAAATTAACATCAAACGTCTTTTTAAAATCCTCAAACGGCGTAAATGAAGGCGAATGCGGCAGGGAAATTGCGGCATTTGCTATAACGATATCAAATTTAACGTCCAGATTTTTAAAATACTCCCTCACACTCTGAATATCCGCAAGATCAAGACTTACGGGAATTATATTATCCATACCTTCTAACCCTTCAACATTCCTTGCAACTGCATATATTTTATTGATTCCGTTATCGAATCTATTAACAAGTTCTCTCCCTATTCCTCTGCTTGCCCCAGTAATAAGAATATTCATATATTTCCTTTAGTGTATTTGTTATAAGTCTTTTATTTTTATATTAAACCCAATATATTAATAACTGCATCAATTTTAATATAATTATAAAAAAGGCATTCTATGTTTATAATTTCTAAACTATTTACCTATATTTTACTGCCGCCAGGAATTTTTGTAATTATACTTTTTTTAGCTGCAATTTTTGCAAAAAAGGCTAAAATTGTCTTTTTTTCTGCAGCAGTGTTACTATGGGCCATATCTACAAAATTCGTAGCAAACGCACTTTTATATCCGCTTGAACACGGCTATAAATCGGATACGATTACACCAAGTGCAGTAGTTGTTTTGGGAGGCGGCACCAATTCACGTGATGTTTTAAAAGCGATGCCTGATGCGTTTAAACGTGAGGTTTACGGACTTTTAATAGCAAAACAAGAAAGTCTGCCATATATATTTACAGGTGGCGGTATACAAAATATAAAAGAAGCCGAAAATATAAAAAAAGATATAGATATGATATTAAAAACATGTAATTGCGATATTGAAACTTTCTATGAAAACCGTTCGTTAAATACGTTTCAAAACGCAAAATATACTGCGAAATTATTTGAAAAATTAAATCTTTCCAAAAAAATTTATTTGGTTACAAGCGCATATCACATGAAAAGAGCCATAATGATTTTTAATAATTTTGGATTCCAAATCATTCCGAAACCAGTTGGATTTTATTATGACAATGAATATACATTTTGGGATATTTTCCCAAATGCAGGAAATTTTTATCATTCATATAAGGCCATACACGAATATTTTGGTTTAATTAAAACATACTTAAGAATATGAAAGTACAAATTTTTCAAATTCTTCTTTAGGAAGAGGTTTTGAAAAGAGATATCCCTGAAAATATTTACATCCCAAAGATTTTAGAATATTAAACTGCTCTTCGGTTTCCACACCTTCGGCTATAGTTTCCAAATGTAAGTTCTCCGCCATATTTAATATAGTTTGAACGTACACTTTACCCTCTTCACTATATATTTCATCCACAAAAGATTTATCTATTTTTAACACGTCTATTTCAAATTCTCTTAAAAATGATAAGGATGAGTAACCCGTACCGAAATCATCAAGACTGATTCTAATTCCGTAATCTCTTATCTCATTTATAATAGTTTTTGCTTTATCTTTTTCCTGAATGAAAACCGATTCCGTTATTTCCATTTCTATTAGATTTCTTTGCGATTTTTTAAATATTTCTTTTAAATCGTTAACAAATTTTTCATTTCTAAATTGTACGGCAGAAACATTAAAAGAAATTTCAAGTTTTATACCTTTATTTAACCATTCCTGCTGAACTTTGGCAACTTCTTCCATTATCCAATTTCCAAGTTGAATAATAAATCCGCTTTTTTCGGCAATAGGTATAAAATCCAATGGGGAAATTATTTGACCGTCTCTTATCCATCTTATTAAAGCTTCACATCCTATTATATTTTTATTTTTATCAAATTTAGGTTGATAAAAGAGTTTGAACTCATTATTTACCAACGCTTGGTTCATAGTTGTTTTAATCTGTATTTCTTTATTGATTTTATTTTTCAGATTTTCATCAAAAATTACATATTTGTTTTTACCCATTTTTTTAGCTTCATAAAGTGCAATATCTGCAAACTTTAATAATTCTTCAACACTTTTTGCCGTTTTTGGAAATTCAGCCACACCTATACTTACCGTAGTCCCGATGTTTTGATTATGTATAGTCCAAGTTCTATGTAAACTATTTAAAAGTAAGTCCAACCTCTCTTTTAAATCTTCTTCATTATTATATTCTTGAAATACCAGTACAAATTCGTCCCCTCCGATTCTTGCTACGATTTCATGATTTTTTACATGCTTTGATAAAATCGAAGATATTTCAATAATAATTTCATCTCCTACAGAATGACCAAAAAAATCGTTTATATCTTTAAAATTATCGATATCTATAAAAACAACCGCAAACTTTTGATTTTCGCTAATTAATTTCACCAAATATTCGTTTAAAAATTTTCTGTTCTTAAGTCTTGTTAGTGAATCGGTTATAGAACTTATTTCTAATTTTTCAATATATTCTCTTATTGTTGCAAATGTTTGAGCAAGTGTTTCTTTAATATCATCAAATTCGTAAATAAAAAACTTTTTAGGTTTATTAATTTCCCTGTCGGCGTATTTTTTCAGTTTTACAAGAGGTTTAACTATAACTGCATTATAGATACTCTTCAGGAAAAAAAATACGAATATAATTGTAAATAGGAAAAGCAAAACATATTTTATTTTTAAATATGTAAAAATCTTTTTTAAATAATCTTTATTCGGAAAAAGATAAAGCTTCATAGTTTTAAATCTATTTTTATCAAAATATTTTATATTTATTACATACGCATCCTTATTAAGAAGAGTCCGCAGGTCAATATTATTTAATTTAAATTGTATTTTTTGAGGTTGAGGAATTTTTAATTTCATATTCCCGCTTTTAAACAATACTTCATCATTAGATGTGGAAAGAATAAAGCCATCAAAAAAATCACTCGTACTTTTTCTGTCTAAAATCGGTTTAAGAATCATATAATCGGAATTATTATTCATAGCTTTGCTGAAACTGTAAGAAACACTATTTAATGTTTGAAAAATATCATCGGATATAATATTTACAAGTGTCTTTTTCTGTTGAAGGTATATAAAATAAAAAATACTTATAAACACAATCACTATTAACATATTTATAAGCATTAAAAAATTTTTAATTTTCATTTAAGCTCTTTATATGGCAATTTGATTATTTTTAAAAGTTTCTTAATATTATCATCAGGATTGACTATCCATTCGATATTATTCAAATCAGCTTCAAAATCAGCGTAAGTATATCCCGGCAGATAATCTTTAATAGTATTAAAAAATTCTTTTGGGTCTTTTTTAAGATGATTTAACGCTTCTAAAGTAAAACTTTTTAATTTTATAAATTGTTGTTTATGCTTTTGGATATTTTCAGCGTCACTGAAAAGAGCATCGATAACTATTAATGATTTGGAGTTTTTTGTCGATGCGATAATTTTAAAATTATGCTTTTTCAATTCCGCATCATATGGAGCGTACGTTACGATCAACGTCGGAGAATGGTATTCTTTTTTTACTATTTGTCCTTGGTCTAAATTATGGATATTAAAAATATTCTTACTTAAATTATTCGATTTAATAAAATACTCAAACAATAAATAATTAACTGAATTCACTTCCATAAAAGCGTCGATTTTATTTTTATACTGATCTGTTTTATTAAAAGGAAAATTTATCATTATCATATCGGCACCATTTGATTTGTCAAACAGCATAATCGCATATACATCATTTCTGTTTAACAAAGAATATTCATACTGAGTAGCGGCAAACGCATCAATAAAATTATTTCTATATAAATCTACACTTTCAGCTAATGAAACGGTGTTTATTAATTTTATATTTTCATTCTTTAGCCAGCCTTTTGCATCCGCATAAAATAACGGGGTATACCCTATCCATGAATTTGCCGCTATTTTTAACTCTTTCTTTTCGCTGCATGATATAAAAAAAACGGCAATTAATATTAAAAACATATTTTTTATAAATCTTTTCATTGCCTCCCCTTCTAATATATTTTTAATTATACATTAATTTTTATATTAAAAAAAATATCACACCCAAAAATAATAAAGAAGTAATAATTACAAGCATCGCAACTTTTCTTGGATAAAGATCAAAAAGTGCAGCCAAATTTACATTTGTCACGGCAAGAGGCGTTAAAATTTCAAGCATTACCGCTTTGAAAAAAAGTGGATTTAATCCGAAAAGCTTTAACACCAAAAACCCCACTGCAGGGAATACTGCAAATTTGTTAATTACCGTTATACTTGTGAGTTTCAAAGAAACTTCTCTTGTTTTAATCTCCGCAACATAAATACCGAATATCAAAAGCTGAACCACAATTGAAGCAAAAGCTCCCATTTGGAGTATTTTCATAATATCTTTATTAAATGTTACACCTGAAATATTAATTATCAGTGCAAGGATCCCGAACCACATAACGGGAATCTTTAGTATCTTTGCAAACGCTTCTTTAAAATCATACTTCCCGCTTGCAAAGAAAAATATACCGAAACTGTATATAAAAAATATATTCGCAAGGTTAACCATCGTAGCTATACTCGCCCCGATATCACCAAAAAGTGCATATGAAAGAGGTATTCCCAAATTACCGGTATTTCCTATAAGCGGTGTAAGGGAAGCGATAATTTTTTCTTTTTTATCTTTAAGTAGTATAAATGTAAGGATAAACGTAAAAATTAAACTCGCAAAAACCGCAGCAAGATACGCCACCGGAGAAATAATAAGATCAAAATTCAATGGTACGAGCATGATACCCCAGAGGGTAAGGAAAGGCTGTAGAAAATAAGTGGAAAGAATTACAAGTGTTTTGCCGTCTATTTCATTAAATTTCTTTTTAGACAAAAAGCCTAAAACAATAAAAACATAAATACCTATAACTGTAATCAAATTACGCCATTAAGTTTAAATTCGCCCCGATTCCCGTCGCCATTGCGGCTTGTTGTTGAATCTGTTTTTGATTTTGCTGCTGTTGCTGCTGCTGTTGCTGAAGTTCCGTTTGTCTGTTTTCCTGCAGTCTGTTTTGCAGTCTTTTTTGCTGCTGCATCTGCTCTTGCTGCGCCTGATCGATTTGCTGCTGTTGCAACTGCTGACCCTTAGGACCACTCCCATCTTTTGGTCCTTGGGAGCTTCCTACAGGAATATGCTGAGCAGGATTTGTAAACATGTTTCCTGTATTATTAATTGTCATTTCATTTCCTTTTTATAGAACTTCATCAATTATAACATATAGTATTTAATCAAATCTAAACCGGAAAAAAATTAATCTCTTTTTATAAACTCTATAATTTTTTCTTTTATTTCGTCTTTGTTGATAATTGTTTCGTTTATATCTTTTTCAAACAGCTCTCTTATACACTCAGGCGCTTTTACTTCATAATGCGTTTCGATATAAACAATTGCATCTTTGTCGCTTAATGTTTTTTCTTCAAGTTCGGCTATTTCACGATTAATATCTTCTTTTGTAAGCGCTTCATACACACTTGGTGCAAATTTAGTCCACTCGGCAGTAGAGTATGCAACCACTTTATTGTTAATTTCACCTTTTTCTTTAAGGTACTCATACGCTTTAATTGCCGTAGCGGTATGAGCATCCATTATGTAATTGCCTTCTTTCGCATACTTGGCGATAATTTCTTCACACTCTCCGTCCGTTGCGAAATCCGCCAAGAAGTCTTTTTTTATTTTTTCGTGTTCTTCAGGTGTAAGCTCAAAATAACCGTTTTCTTCAAGTGAAGTCATAAGCTCTTTTGTTCTCTCTTCTCCAAACTTATCGAAAAGCACCCTTTCAACATTGCTTGATTTTAATATATCCATCGCAGGTGAAATAGTATGAATAAGACTTTTATCTCTTAAATCGTATTTACCGTATTTAATAAACTCATATAAAATATTGTTTTTGTTTGAAGCGATTATTATTTTATCAATCGGAAGACCCATTTTTTTAGCGTAATATGCACCAAGGGCGTTTCCAAAGTTTCCGCTTGGGATAATTACGTCGATTTTATCCATCATATCGATTTCAGCGTTTTCCACAAGTTTTAAATAACTCCAGAAATGATAAATAATCTGAAAAATAATTCTTCCGAAATTCACGCTGTTTGCGGCTGAAAGTTTGATATTGTTTTCTTTTAACGTGTTTCTGAAATCCTCGTCTTTTAAAAGAGCTTTAAGCGCAGTCTGTGCATCGTCAAAATTTCCGATGATTCCGAGTACTTTTTCATTTTCGGCGTCTGTTGTCACCATCTGAAGTTTTTGAACTTCACTTGTGCCTTCATGAGGATAAATACAAACAACCTGAATGTTTTCTTTATTTTCAAACGTTTTAAGAGTTGCTGGTCCCGTATCTCCACTTGTAGCCGCCAAAATAAGATAGTTTTCACCTTTTTCCTGAGCAAGTGCCGAAAGGATTACACCAAAAGGCTGAAGCGCCATATCTTTAAACGCTCTCGTTGGACCGTGCCAAAGTTCGCCTACAAAAAGATCCTTATCGAGCTTAACTACAGGCACTACATCCGGATCGTCAAATTCTCTTAAATATGTATATAAAGCTTTTTCGATAAGTTCAGGGTCTATATCGATTTTAAAAAGTTTTAAAATTCCTCTTGCAAGGTGTCTGTATGTTTTTTCATCTTCCACATCATAATATCTGTTTAAAAATCTCTCATCGATACTTGGGATTTTACTCGGAACGTAAAGTCCGCCGTTCGGTGCCGCAGGGTCAAGTATCACTTCACTAAAAGTTTTTTTCTCGTCTGTACCGCGAGTTCCAATGAATTTCATTATAAAACCTTTTTTTAATGGAATTATACATTAATTCTTTAGATTGGTGAATGGCAGTGGTAAAGTAGACAACTTCGCTTCTTCGCCACTTATCCACTTCACTACTTATCCACTTTAAAATTTTTTAAAATTAAAATTAAATTTTAATTAATTTTGAGCTAAAGTAGTTCATAATACTTGACATATATCGACTTAATTTATTATAATACTGCTACTAAAACATTTAAGGAGGGACAAATGAAAAAATTACTCACATCAGTAGTGGTTGCCGGACTCTTGGTTAGCGGTTCTATGGCAGCTGATACTAAAACAAACAACGTTTCAAAAAACGCTGTTGTAAAAGCAGAGAAAAAAGCTGAAAGTACACAGCTTATCAAAGAAGCAATCAGAGCTATTCAATATACTCAGGATGCTTTAATTTATCTAAACAACAAAAAAAATGACAAAGCAAAAGAATCACTTAAAAAAGCTGTAGGTGAGCTTGCAGTTGTTTTAAATTCACCAAATGCACCGTATTTATTGCCGGTAGATGTACAAATTAATGCATATCAATTTGTTGGTGACGTTAAAAAAATTAAAGCATTAACAACTGAAGCAAAAGATCTTTTAAAAGAAAACAAAATTCCTCAGGCAAGAGAAATTTTAAACACATTAAGAAGTGAAATTGTTATCAAAACTGTTAACCTGCCTCTTGCAACTTATCCGGCAGCACTTAACCTTGCGATCAAATACATCAACGAAGGTAAAATCAAAGAAGCAAAAGACGTACTTGCAATGGCGCTTTCAACACTTGTAGAAGTTGATAACGTTATTCCGATTCCGTTGATCAAAGCTCAGGCACTTGTGGAAGAAGCAAGCAAAATCGTTGCAAAAGACAAAAAACAAGCGCTTAGATATCTTGAAGAAGCAAAACATCAGTTAGTTATCGGAGAAGCTTTAGGTTACACAAGTACAAGCGACACAACATACAAAATGTTAAAAGACGCAATCTCAAAACTTGAAAGCGAAATCAACAAAGGTCACAAAACAGGTTCAATCTTCAGTGACTTAATAGCTAAACTTAAAGAATTCAAAGAAAAAGCTATCAGCGTTATTCACAAATAAAAGGGTTTTACCCTTTTATTCAATTGAATCAAATAGTGCTTGTAGGATATTGTAAAATTTCATATTTAGTGTCAGGCACTAAAATACAGGCTACTCTGACACACTTAATACACTCAGTCATATTAATGTGTAAAAACTGTTCCTCTTTGCTATTTAGCCTTCAATAAATTTTATTATAACATCTTCCACGCTCAAATCTCTATCAACTACCTTAAAAACGTTAAAATAACCGTCTTTTATATCTTTACCGCTAATTACGTTTTTAATCATTACCGCTTTTAAAAAATTAATCAAATCTTCAGGGTTTTTTGAATAAAAAGATGGTGACTTTCTTGATGCGTACTGTTTTGTTTTCGTATCGTAAATAATCAGATATTTGCATTCTTCAAAATCCGGGCAGTATTTGGAGGTTATAAATTCTCCTGAAGAAGGAACGGCAAGTTTCATTAAAAGACCTTTTTTGTTACAATAATACCAAAAAATGCCGGTGGCATTACACAAAGGTTAACAATGAATCTTTTTAGACAAATCCCCAAAGTAGATAAAATTGAAAAAGCCCTCACACATATCCCCAAAAAAGTTCTAACTCCCATAATCCAAAAGACACTTAACGAAATAAGAGAAGGCATAAAAAACGGAAAAATCACACAAATAAATGAAGAAGATATTGTTAAAACGATTGAAAAAAGATCTGAAGAAATACTTTCCCCTTCAATTGTAAACGTTATAAATGCTACGGGTATTACGGTTCATACGAATCTGGGCAGAAGCCTGATTGATCCGGAAATTTTCGATTACGCAAAGAAACGTTCAACTCATTACTGCAACCTCGAATACGACCTTGAAAAAGGAAAACGGGGCGACAGATACCACCACAGCGCAAAAATATTAAGCCACCTGTTTGGAAGTGAAAGCGCTCTTATTGTAAACAATAACGCCGCAGCCGTGTTTTTGATACTAAACACATTCGCAAAAGATAAAGAAGCGATAGTCTCAAGAGGAGAACTTGTGGAAATCGGAGGCAGTTTCAGGGTACCTGAAGTCATGAAAGCCAGCGGTGCGAAACTTGTGGAAGTCGGAACCACAAACAAAACCAAAATCCAAGACTATGAAGACGCTATTACCGAAGATACCGCAATGCTTATGAAAGTACACAAATCCAACTACTCAATAGAAGGATTCAGCGCCGAAGCGAGCCTTGAAGAAATTATAGAGCTTGCACACAGAAAAAATGTGCTTGATTATTACGATCTGGGAAGCGCATACATTCCTAAACTACCTTACTCTCTTACGAACTACGAACCTCCTATAAGCGAAATTATGAAATTAAACCCGAGCTTAGTGAGTTTTAGCGGTGACAAACTTTTCGGAAGCGTTCAGGCCGGAATAATACTCGGCAAAAAAGATCTAATCGACAAACTCAAAAAAAATCAGATTTTAAGAATGTTCAGGGTTGATAAAATAACGCTATCACTCATCGAAGCCACAGCCCTTGCCTATATCAAAGAAGAGTATGACAAAATCCCGACTCTTAAATCGATTTTTCAGACAACCGAAGCACTTAAAGAAAAAGCAAAAAAACTTCTCTCACTCACACCAGGACTGAAAGCCGAAATAAAAGAATCACACACTTATGTCGGCGGCGGAACCATGCCGAACCGAAAAATTCCGACTGTTGTTGTGGAAATTAAAGGAAATGCCAAAAAATGGGAAGAAGATATGCGTAAACACCTGGTAATCGGAAGAATAGAAAACGAAAAATTCGTACTTGATATGAGAAGCGTCCAGGAAGACGAAATAGAAAAATTAGCCCAAATTATAAATTCAATTATTACATGCGAGGTGAAAGATGCGTAATATTATTATAGGTACAGCCGGTCACGTAGACCACGGTAAAACATCCCTTATTGAAGCTATGACGGGATACAACGGAGACGAGCTTAAAGAAGAAAAAGAAAGAGGGATTACGATTGATCTTAGCTTTACAAATATGAAAAAGGGCGATACCAACGTAGCGTTTATAGACGTCCCGGGGCACGAAAAACTTGTTAAAAACATGATCAGCGGAGCTTTCGGGTTTGACGCTTCGCTTTTTGCGATAGATGCGAATGAAGGCGTAATGCCGCAAACCGTAGAGCATCTGGAAGTATTAAACATTCTAAAAGTCAAAAACATTATCGTAGCACTTACCAAATGTGACCTGGCAGACCCTGAAACAATCGAAAAAAGAAAAAATGAAATCAGGGACTTGATAGCAAAATACAAAAACCTGCATCTTCTTGAAATTTTCGAAACGTCGATTTACGACAAACAAAGCATAGAAAAACTAAAAGACTATCTTTTCAACCTGCCGCCGAGAAACATTACCCATTCTAAATTTTTCAGATACTATATCGACAGGGTGTTTTCACTAAAAGGTATCGGTACGGTCGTTACGGGTACGGTTTTAAGCGGTAAGGTGAAACTAAAAGACAAAATTTACATCAACGAAACCAAAACCCTAACAACCGTTAAAAACCTGCAGGTCCACGGTGAAGATGTGGAAGTTGCGTATACCCACCAAAGAGTTGCTATAAATCTGAACATCAACCATAAAGAGCTCAAAAAAGGATACCTGCTCTCAACCAAAGGATACTTAAGAGGTTTCAAACTGATTGACGTATTTGTAAAGCCTGTAGAAGGAAAAGAGCTTTTCCATAATATGGAAGTTTTGTTCATAAGCGGTGCAAAAAGGATTCCCGGTAAACTTTTAATGTTTAATCCCGAAGACAAAAAAGGATACGCAACCGTAAAACTTGAAGAAAAAGCGTTTTTGGTTTTTGAAGATCCGTTTGTAATCCTTCATAACGGACGTGTTATCGGAGGTGGAGAGGTATTAAACCCTATAAGCGATCCTATTAAGAAAAAGAAAAAACTGGCCCTTTTAAAAGCGCTTAACAAAAAAGATTTTAAAACCGCATTTGAAATACTCGTTCAAAACCACAAACGCGGATTCGGACTGCTTCAAAGCTATCAGAGATTCAACCTGACCCCTGCCGAAGCTCTTGAGATCGCAAAACAGCTTGATAACGTATTTATTGATGAGGAAAATTACAATATTTTCTCAATGGATGTTAAAAAAGAGATCGAAAAAGTAATAAAAGACACCTATGAAAAAAACAGATTCGCATTTCTCTCCCCTGCATCCCTTAAACTAAGACTCAAATGGGCAAGTAACGAACTTATACAAAGCGTGCTTGACGAGTTTGTAAAAGAAGGGTATCTGATAAAAGAAGACAACATCTATAAAAGAAAAGACTTAGGAGAAGTGGACGTAACCAAATCGGTAGAACACAGACTCTATCAGCTTCTTGACAATTCGGGACTCACACCGGAAGCGCCGTACAATATATATGAAAAATTAAATATCGACAGAAAAGTCGGCGACAATGCTATGAAAAAACTCACAACATCCAAAAAAGTGGTAAGACTTGCGCATAACCTTTTCGTAACGGATAAAAACATAAACATAGCCCTTAAAAAAATGAGGGAAATTATGGAAAAAGAAGGATATATTGATATTAAAAAATTCAAAGAGCATATGCCTATGAGTAGGAAATACATAGTAGCGTACCTTGACTATTTGGACCAGCTCGGAGACGTGGAAAAAAGAGACAACAAACGATATCTTAAAAATTAAGAATGGAGAATGAAGAATTGAGAATTACTATTAAAAATTCATTGTTAATTTTATAAATTTCAACTTCATTTTTTCTTTAAAATTTTTTATACCGACAAAAAACTACATTACATTTAGAAAATCAAAAAAATCCTACAATTATAGGGGTATTCTCTTTTTAATTCTCCATTTTCCATTCTCAATTCTCTATTCCTTAAAGGTTTCTTAATTTAAGGATAGTTTAAGAATAAATATGTAGAATTTCGAACTAATTTTTGAATAAACAATAATAAAAGGATAATGAATGAAAAAAGGTATCCATCCTGAATACGTAAAATGCCAAGTTAAATGTACATGCGGACATGAATTTGAAATTTTATCAACTAAAGAAAGCTTAAGAGTTGAAGTTTGTGACAAATGTCACCCATTCTACACTGGACAAGAAAGAAACATCGACAGAGGTGGTAAAGTAGATAAATTTAAGAAAAAATACGGTCTTGCTTAATTGCTAAGTCTCGTTCCGACTCCCATTGGAAATCTTGAAGACATCTCACAAAGAGCCCTTGAGGCTCTTAAAAATTCTGAAATAATCTTCTGCGAAGACACAAGAGTAACCAAAAAACTTCTAAATCTTTTAAACATCCCTTTAAATAAAGAATTTATATCAATGCATTCCCATAACGAAAACGATGTTATTTCCAAACTTAACCCTGAAATTTTGAAAACCAAAGAATGCGTATATGTAAGTGATGCCGGGATGCCTGGAATCAGTGATCCAGGAAGCAGACTCGTACAGTTTTGCCAACAAAACAATATACCTTATACGGTAATTCCGGGAGCAAACGCTGCACTTACCGCATATGTAGCAAGCGGGTTTGAGGGCGAATTTTGTTTTTGGATGTTTTTGCCTCATAAAGGAAAAGAACGCCTTGATAAACTAAATGAAATAATAAATTCAGGTAAAATCGCAATCCTTTACGAATCACCTCACAGAATTGAAAAACTTATAAAAGAATTAAAAGAACTGATACCTGAGAGGGAAGTGTTTTTGGCAAAAGAACTTACAAAAATGCATGAAACCTATATAAAAGCCAAGGCGAAAGACCTGGTAGTTCCGAATACAAAAGGCGAATGGGTTGTAATAATCGATAAGGGTCAAAAAAACAAAGAACTGAAGCTTACATATGATGATGTTTTAAACCTTCCTCTTCCTGATAAAGAAAAATCCAAAATGCTTGCTAAACTTTCAGACAAAAGTGCAAAAGAAATCTACAAAGAACTGCAACAAAAATAATAATTCATTTTAATTAATTTAATGTAACAATCACTCAATATTTTAATTTATACACAACAATATAATTTAATATTAATAAAATATTATTTTCAACATTTAGGTGACAGACACTTATTATTTTAATACAACAACTCTTTTTTATGCTAAAATATTTCAAAAGGTAAAAAGGAGAGAAAATGAAAAAATCACACTTGCAAAAATTCCCGGACAGTGAAGGATTTTTCGGAAGATTCGGAGGTGCGTATATTCCCGATGTTTTAAAAGATGAATTCGAAAGAATTACAAAAGCGTATATGAAACTAAGACGCTCACACGATTTTTTGAGTGAGCTTAGAAGAATCAGAAAACACTACCAGGGGCGCCCTACCCCAGTATATCATGCCAAAAGACTCTCAGAAGCACTCGGAGGAGCTCAGATATACCTCAAAAGAGAAGATCTGAACCACATGGGTGCACACAAATTAAACCACTGTATGGCGGAAGCCCTGCTTGCTAAATATATGGGTAAAAAGAAACTAATAGCCGAAACGGGAGCAGGACAGCACGGTGTGGCGCTTGCAACCGCAGCGGCATATTTCGGACTTGAGTGTGAAATACACATGGGGGAAGTGGATATTGCAAAAGAACACCCGAATGTTGTCAGAATGAAAATATTGGGAGCGGAGGTAATTCCTGCCACTCACGGACTGAAAACACTCAAAGAAGCTGTCGACAGCGCGTTTGAGAGTTATGTAAAACAGATAGATACTGCACTGTACGCAATCGGAAGCGTCGTGGGACCTCATCCGTTTCCTATGATGGTAAGGGATTTCCAAAGTGTAGTCGGATTTGAAGCAAAAGAGCAGTTTATGGAAATGGTTGGATTCCTGCCTGATAACGTTGTGGCGTGTGTAGGAGGCGGAAGCAACGCCATGGGGATTTTCAGCGGCTTTATAGACGATGAAGTTGAGTTATACGCGGTTGAGCCTCTTGGAAAAGGCACCAAACTCGGAGAGCACGCCGCTACACTTATGTACGGTGATGAAGGTGTAATCCACGGATTTAATACTATTATGTTAAAAGATGAAAACGGAGAACCAGCACCGGTACATTCAATCGCAAGTGGACTTGACTACCCGGGAGTTGGACCGGAACAAGCGTATCTTAAAGAAATCGGAAGATTAAACATCGCAGCAATTACAGACGAAGAAACGATTGACGCATTCTTTGCTTTAAGCCAATATGAGGGTATAATTCCGGCGCTTGAAAGCGCACACGCAGTAGCGTATGCCATGAAACTCGCAAAAGAAAAACCAAACGATACTATTTTGGTAAACCTCTCTGGAAGAGGAGACAAAGATATCGACTATGTAGTTGAAAACTACGGGGTTAGAGAAATTAAACTGTAAGGAGATTAGATGGACTTTTTTAAAATCATTCAGACGATCGAAAGCGTACAGCATCCCGCAATCGCAACAAGCCTTGTAAATTTAGGGATACTGCAGGATATCGACTTTGAAGACAATACCGTAAAAGCCACATTCGTATGGCCTTTTGCAAACATTCCTATTAAAGATCAGCTCATTAATTCTGTAAAAGCACCGCTTGAAAACATGGGGCTGAATTTCGAATATGACGAAAGAATTATGGACGAAGCCGAAAGAGAAAAATTTTTAGAACTTGAGAAAAAATACTGGAAAGGCGGTCCCGCTGCTTGCGGGGCTTAAGCCTTTTTTCTTTATAAACTTTATCCTCAAAATATAACTTACTTCCCCGCCTACCTTAGTAACTCACATTAATATAATCAAAAGATCTAACACTCCACTAAAACAAAAGCACTATTCTTTAACAACAGCTAAAATTTATAAATTATATTTAAAATAATAAAAAAGTTATCAGATATAATAGCCACTTAGTGTCTGGCACCAAATCCGTAGATCTTTTTTACCCTCATTTTCCATTTTCCACTGTAACATTATCCATTTTCCATTTTGCCTCCTCTCTTCCCTATCAATTAGCGCCTGACACCAGATGGTTGATGGTTGATGTATTGTTGACGGCTTATTTATCAATATATAATACAATAACAAAATAATCAATTTGAATCTTCTTTGATGTCTATCACCATACAAATGTGGTTGACAATCAAATATTGCTCTTAAATTGTACAAATCGATTTTTTTATTATTCTTTATGTTTTATTTTCTGTTGCCGCATTTTCCATTGTATATTTTCACTTTTCACTGGTCATTGTTAACTTTTCATTAATTTTATGCCTGACACCTAAATTAATCAAACTTATAAATTAAAATATTTTAGTTTGAATACTTGAATAAAAGTTTTCGAATAGAAATAAAAGTAAAAAGAAAAGCCTTAGTCGATTTTAAGGACGCTTAAAAATGCTTCCTGAGGAATGTTAACCTTTCCGATGGCTTTCATTCTTTTTTTACCTTTTTTCTGCTTTTCAAGAAGTTTTCTTTTTCTGCTTATATCCCCGCCGTAACATTTTGCGGTTACGTCTTTTCTAAGCGCTTTTACCGTTTCACGCGCTATAATTTTATTTCCTATACTTGCCTGGATTGCGACTTCAAAAAGCTGTCTTGGGATAAGCTCTTTCATAACTTTTATAAGCTCACGCCCTCTTCTTTCGGCTTTATCCCTCGGTACAATTACGCTTAGAGCATCCACAGGCTCACCCGCAACCCTGATATCCATTTTTACAAGGTCACCCTCTCTGTATCCGATAGGCTCGTAATCAAAACTCGCATAACCTTTCGTAAGGGTTTTAAGTTTGTCATAAAAATCGGTAACTATTTCATTCAGAGGAATTTCATACTCAAGCAGCACCCTCTCAGGAGAGAGATAATCCATTTTTGTCTGAACACCTCTTTTTTCGTTTAAAAACTGGATTAAATTTCCTACAAATTCATTCGGTGTTAAGATTGTAGCTTTTACATAAGGCTCATAAATTTTATCTATTTTATTAGGCGGTGGAAGTTCAGAGGGGTTGCTGATTTCCATCTCTTCACCGTCTGTCAGTTTCACTTTGTACGTAACACTCGGAGCCGTTGCGATGAGTTCTATTCCGAATTCTCTTTCAAGCCTTTCTTTTACAACCTCCATATGAAGCATGCCCAAAAATCCTACCCTGAATCCGAATCCCAAAGCCTGTGATGTTTCAGGCTCAAATGTAATGGACGCGTCGTTTAGCTGCAGTTTTTCAAGCGCGTCTCTGAGGTCGTCGTATTTATCGGTGTCGATCGGATAGATTCCGGCAAATACGAAACTTTTAGCTTCTTCAAACTCATCAGCGGGTTCATTTGCGGGATTTTTGGCATCGGTAATCGTATCACCCACCCTGATATCCGCAACATTTTTAAGTCCCATTACAACCACGCCGATTTCACCGGTTTTGATTTCGTCTGTTTTTAGTTTTTTGATAGGATGCGGGTAATAAAGATCTAAAACCTTGTGTTTTTTACCCGTACCCATGACAAGCACTTCCTGGTTTTTTTTGATACTTCCGTCAAACACCCTGACAAGACATACCGCCCCAAGATAGTTATCAAACCAGCTGTCGTAAATAAGCGCTTTCGGCGGTGCTTCCGGATCACCGTCAGGCGCCGGAATTCTTTCAACGATTGCGTCAAGCAGCTCTTCAATCCCTATTCCGGTTTTCGCACTCACCAGGATTGCGTCGCTTGCGTCTATTCCTATAGTCTGTTCGATCTCTTCCGCAACCCTTTCAGGGTCGGCACTTGGAAGGTCGATTTTGTTAATAACAGGGATGATTTCAAGGTCGTTCTCAACAGCCATATAAACGTTTGCAAGTGTCTGAGCCTCAACCCCCTGGGTGGCGTCCACAACCAAAAGCGCACCCTCACTCGATTTTAGAGATTTACTTACCTCATAAGAAAAGTCAACATGCCCCGGTGTATCGATAAGGTTTAGGATATGCCCTTTATACTCAAGCCTAACGCTTTGAGCTTTGATGGTAATACCTCTTTCCTTTTCGATATCCATTGAATCAAGCAGCTGGTCTTCCTTTTCCCTCTCGCTTACACCGCCCGTAAATTCTATAAGTCTGTCCGCCAGAGTCGACTTCCCGTGGTCGATATGTGCGATTATAGAGAAGTTTCTGATTTTATCCTGTTGCATTAAGCACCTTTTTTTAATGAAATTATACTTTATTTATTGATATTATTCTTAAGATATACGTTAATCTTTGCCAATAAATTCACACTTGTACCGCCGGCACCGATTTTCCTGAGATCCCTGACATATTTATCCATCATCAAATATAAATTTTTTTTAACGGCTCTTAGATTTTTTATATTTTTAGATCTTTTTATTTTATCAGCCATTTTCAGTACTTTTGAAGATGCATAATAAAACTCGGCATTTGAAGCGCTTTTTTGAATTTCAGCAATCAGTTCACGGCTAAGATCAAGATAATAACTCCCCTTTTTATTTTTGAGGGAATTGTAAAAATTTTTATCGCTTATAACTGAATAGATCTTTTTAAGAAGATCCAGCGTATAAACTTTCACTTCACCCTGTTCCGCGAGTGTAGAATAGTTAACAAAATCTTCGTTTGAAAGAAGTTTTTTAAGCATATACTGAAGCTGCAGCGTTTCTTTAACGGCACATGTGTAGTTGTAAAACTTTAGGGCCGAAGTTTTATTAAGCTCAAATTCTATATTTCCTCCAAATACCAGCACCGTAAAAACTAATGTTAAAAATATCTTTTTCATATTACGCCTTTTTGTCACATTATATAATAACTTTTGATAAAATTTCATAAAAAGGTTTGACTTGACGCCGTTTCATATCCACAGTGATTATTCCCTTTTACACTCCACCATCCGTATAAAAGATCTAACCAAAAAAGCCAAAGAATACGGATTTAACGCGCTTGCAATAACAGAGCTTGACAATATGTTCAGTGCAATTGAATTCTACGAAAGCTGCCGCGCCAATGAAATAAAGCCGATAATCGGAAGCGATGTGAGCGTAATTAGAGATGGCAACATCCACAGGCTGATCCTTATCGCCAAAAACAAAACGGGATACGACAACCTTATGTATCTAAGCTCCATTTCATACCTTTACAACATGAGAGGCGACAAGCCCTACCTGCCTTTTGAAGAAATCGTAAAAAACAAAGAAGGTTTATGTTTTATACTCCCGATACTGGAGAGTGAAACGGGCTTTCATTTAAATATCTTCAACGAAAACAACATCCTAAAAGGCGCCGCAGGATATGAAAAGGCAAAAGAAATCCTTGAAATTTACAGGCAAAACCTAAACGAAGTATATCTTGAAATTACACGCGACAGTAAAGAAGAAAGGCTGATTGAAGACGATCTTATAAAACTCTCAAACGAAACCGGCACACCGCTCCTTGCATCATCAAACATATTCTTTTTAAACAAGCTCGATTACATCTACAAAGACGCGCTTGAATGTATAGAAAACAACAAACAGTTTGACGACCTGCACAGACGACCAAAAGTAAAAGAAAACTATTTCAGAAGCAAAGAAGAATTTGAAGAAATTTTCAAAGACCTGCCGGAAGCTGTGGAAAACACAGATAAACTGGCCGAATCCATAAACCTTGAAATACCGCTTGGAAACCCGACTCCCCCTACGTTTAAATTTACAAAAGACTACGCCGCCGAAGAAGGGCTTGATATCGATAATGATGTTGAGTATTTTGAGTACAAATGTAAAGAGGGGCTTGAAGAGAGACTAAAACACATTCCCGAAAACCTGCATGAAGAGTACAGAAAAAGACTCGATTACGAAATAGACATTATCAAAAGAATGAAATTCCCGGGATATATGCTGATAGTCTGGGATTTCGTAAGAGAAGCCAAAAAACGTAAAATCCCGGTGGGTCCCGGAAGGGGAAGCGCCGCCGGTGCGCTTGTTGCATACAGCTTACAGATTACAAACATCGACCCGTTAAGATACGGGCTTTTATTTGAGAGGTTTTTGAATCCTGAGAGGGTGAGCATGCCCGATATCGATATGGACTTCTGTCAGGAAAGAAGGGGTGAGATTATCGAATACGTACGTGAAAAATACGGAAAGGTAAACGTCGCCCAGGTTATTACGTTCGGTTCACTGCTTGCAAAAGGTGTACTAAGGGACGTGGCGAGAATTTTCGGAATAGACTATTCTGAAGCCGACAGATTTGTAAAACTAATCCCCGACCAGCTTGGAATCACGCTTGAAAAAGCGAAAGAACTTGAGCCTAAAATCGTGGAAATCACCGAAGAAGACCCTCTTTATAACCGGCTCTATTCTTTCGGTGAACACCTTGAAGGCCTTAAAAGAAACACAGGAATGCACGCGGCGGGTGTGGTGATAAGCGATGAAGAACTTTGGAAAAAATCCCCGCTTTACAGACAGGACGAGCATGACGATACGATTGTAACCCAGTATTCCCTAAACTACCTCGAACCGGTTGATTTGATCAAATTCGACTTTTTGGGACTTAAAACTTTAACGGTAATAGACAGAGCCGTCAAAAATGTAAAATTTAATAAAAATGAAGATATAAACATAGATCTTTTGACTTTAGATGACCCGAAAGTGTTTGAGCTTATCCAGTCAGGTCACACGCTTGGGCTGTTCCAGATAGAGTCCGACGGTATGCAGGATCTTGCCAAAAGGCTAAAACCTACAAACTTTGAAGATATCATCGCTATGCTCGCCCTCTACCGTCCGGGACCGATGGACAGCGGAATGCTTGACGATTATATCGACAGGAAACATGGAAGAAAGCCTGTGAGTTATTTCTTTGACGAATTTGAAGAAGTATTAAAGCCAATCCTTGAGCCGACATACGGGGTTATCGTTTACCAGGAACAGGTAATGCAGATCGTTCAGGCTATTGGAGGATTCAGCCTCGGTGAATCGGATATTATAAGACGGGCTATGGGTAAAAAGAAATTCGATTTAATGAAAAAATACGCAGAAGAATTCGCCCAGAGAGCCCAGCAAAGAGGTTTTTCGTACGACAATGCAAAATCTCTTTTCGAATTAATTGAAAAATTCGCCGGATACGGGTTTAATAAATCCCACTCCGCAGCATACGCAATGATCACGTACCAGACGGCGTACCTCAAAACATACTACCCGACTGAATTTCTAAGTGCACTGTTAACTTACGAAGCGGAAAACACAGATAAAATAGCCAAATACATCGAAGAAGCAAAAGTACTCGGAATTGAAGTTTTGCCTCCTAACGTCAACAAATCAAACGCAGAATTTACTCCGATTGAGGATAAAATCCTGTTTGGTCTCAGTGCCATAAAAGGTGTGGGAAGCAAGGCTATTGAGAGTATTGTAGCCAATAGACCGTATGAGAGCCTTGAAGACTTCATACTTAAAGTCGATACAAGCAAAGTAAATAAAAAAGTGCTCGAGCAGCTGATAAAAGCCGGAGCGATGGATGATTTTGGACTTAGCAGAAAAGCGATGCTAAGTCGCGTTGAAGAGATACTCGAATTTAAAAAACGCGTAGAAGAGAAAAAAAATGCCATAAACCACGAGCATTCTCTTTTTGCGGATATGGAAGAAAACGAAGAGATCGACGAACACCTCGATATTCCGAATACAGTGGAGTTTGATATCAAAACCCTGCTTGAATATGAATATCAGACCCTCGGATTTTACGTATCCGCCCACCCGCTTGATCCGTATAAAGACAGGATGAAAGGCATTAATTACAACCTCTCAAGCGAGGTGGAGGAGATTATTTCCCAAGAAGCCCTGTTTGTCGGAAAAATAGACGCTATGAAAGTAAGGATTTCCAAAAAAGGAAACAAATTCGCAATTGCTACGCTTATGGACTTCCACGGTAAAATAGACGTTATGATATTCGAGCGTGATCTTGAAAAACTAAACGAATTCAACCTTGACGAACCTATTGCAATCAAGGCCCAGGTAGACAAAGTCGGTGAATTTTTAAGGGTTACGTGTAGGAAACTTATGACACTTGAAGAAGCCAAAGAAGAAAAAGGCGCCGTCAAAGACGAAATTACGGTTATTCAAAGACAAATAGGCGAAAACTACGAAGAAGATCTTTTAAAAATCCACTCCGAACTTACCAAAAACCCGGGTAATAAAAGAGCCGTTTTATTACTGACCACACCGTTTGGGTTCAGCCTCAGAATCAATACGAATATAAGAACTTCTCTTTAATTTTTCCAAATTCTTCTCTCAAGTGAAAGCGTTTCGACAAGTGAGGAAATAAAATAAAAGTTTTCAATCATTTTTTCTACATATTCATAATCGGTTACGGATTTAAAAACAGGGGCTTGAAAGTTGTTGTTTCCGCTTACAGCCACAAACACCATATTGTTTTTAAAAGAAAGATACAGCGGTTTATTTATAGATCTTTTAAACTTAACTATTTTTTCCATAAGTGAAGTGCTGAGAACGTATCTTGCCAGTATCTGATCGTTTGAATATACCTTAAACTCTTTTTCAAATTCGGGACTGTCCATTTTGACAAATTCAAGCCCGTGGGAGTTTAGTTTTTGCAGAGTATTTGCAAACGGACCTAAAAGTTTTTCGCTGTAATCGGGATATACGAGCACCCTGCCTTTGAACGATTTGTTAAACTCACTCACAAAAAACGTTCCTTTGAAGATCGTATGCCAGTGGGTCCTGCCTTTTGAATCTGTGGTTTTATACTGAGTATGCAAGTCGGAAAACTCAAACGATATTCCGTTTAACTCCCCTTTTACATAATCTTCACCTTCGTATTTATCGTAAGTTGTTAAAAAAAGTCCGCTTAAATCATACTTAACGGGTTCGATTTTACCTTCTGGATTATATGTAAACTTTTCTCCAAGCAGCGATATTAAGGATGCTACGACGTTTTGTTTGAACTCTTTTTGGTAATTTTTGGTAATAAAATAATAAAACACCGTATAACCGCCCACAAATATGGCAAACAGCTGTAAAGCGCCAAAAAAATCAAGTTTCATGTAATAAGCCAAAAAACAAAAAGCCGCCAAAAAAGCCACACCCGCAATCTTTAGGACGGTCAAGAGGAATTTTCTTTTTTGCTCTAAAGCGTCAAGATAAGGGTTGTTGTAATATTCAAGTATGAGATCGGAGAGTTTTTTCATTGTTTAAACAAATCACCCACGTCTATATTTTCTCTTTCACTTTCGCTTATTTCAAAAACGTTTTTCCTTTGATAACCCATAAATTTAGCCATAAAGTTCGTAGGTATCATCTCAATTGCGTTATTGTAATCGGTTACGGCCTGGTTGTAAGCCCTTCTTGCTGCACTGATCTGCTCTTCTATTTCGGTAAGAGTCATTTGAAGATGCATAACATTTTCGTTTGCTTTCAGTTCCGGATAATTTTCGACATTAACCAAAATTTTTCCAAGAAGAGATGAAATCTGATTTTCATAGTTCATTTTTTCATTTTCATCACTGCTTTTTTCCGCCCTGCTTCTCAGTTCCGTAATTTTTTCAAGAATATCCTTTTCGTGTTTCATATACGCTTTTACACTTTCTACAAGGTTTGGAATCAGATCCCTTCTTTTTTTAAGCAGCACGTCAATAGTTCCGAAAATGTTTTCAACCTGGTTTTTTTTAGAAACCAGCGAATTGTACATAAGTATCAAAACTAAAACTATAATTCCTGCTACAATATAACCTGTATAAGCCCCCATTTATACTCCTTCTACTATATCCGGCATCGGTTTTGCTAAATAAAAGCCCTGAAAATAATCGATATCCAATTTTTTGATAATATCAAAAGTCTCTTTACAGCATACGAACTCCGCAACGGTATTCGCTCCGATTTTTTTGGCGAAATCTATAATCGTTTCTACCACTATGAGGTTTTTTTTATGTTTATATACTTCCTGAATTAAAGAACCGTCAATTTTTATACAATCAATATTTAGAGATAAAATATGTTTAAAGTTTGAATATCCACTCCCAAAATCATCAAGTAAAACCTTTGCACCGAGTTTTTTTACTTTATCGATAAAATTTTTAACTATGTCATAATTTTCAATACCTTCGGTTTCAAGTATTTCAAAACCTATTTTTTTACCGGTATCGGTATTTTTTAATGTTTGTAGTATAAAATCCACAAGTTCGGGATCGTTTATATCATCTATCGAAATGTTTACATTAAATTCTTTGCCAGTTTTTGAAAATTTTTCACATGATTTTTTTATTACTTCTTTCGTAATCCTGGTATAAAGTTTAGTAGTTTTTGCAATTGGTAAAAACTCCCCCGGTAGTAATATTTTTCCGTTTTCATCTCTCATTCTTACCAAAACTTCATATTTTGAAATATTTTTATTTCTATCAAAAATAGGCTGATAATGGCAAATAATGCCGTTGTTTTCCAAAGCTCTGTGAATAGCTACCGTCATTGCAAGATTTTTTTTGTATTTTTCCTCAATTTTTAATGATTCGTCATATATTTGAAACGGTATTTTTTTCATTTTGGCTTCTCTTACCGCCATATCAGCATGTGTCAAAAGCTTGTGACCGTTTATTGCCGCACCTGCTCTGATATGAATATGAAACGGCTCGTTTTTAGCCAAAAATTCCATTTTTTCAATTTTTTCAATTATTTTTTTTATAAATTTTTCCAAATTTTCATAAGTCATTTTTTCATTAAACAACACAGCGAATTCATCTCCTCCGATTCTATACGGATTAATATGTTCTTTTTTTAATTCCTCGGCAAATTTTACAAGAAGTTTATCACCTATTTCAGAACCGAACAAGTCATTAATCTGACCGAATTTATCAATATTAAATATAACACAGGCATGAACATTCATATTATTCATATCCGAAATCATTTTTTGTCTGTTCGGTAGGTTGGTTAATTTGTCATAATATGCGATTTTGTAAATTTCTTTTTCTTTTTCTTTCAGTTCACTCAAATCAATAACAGCTGAAATTCTAATTTTTTTATTATTGATCAATATATCTTTACCTCTTAACATTGCGGGAAACTTTGTTCCGTCTTTTCTGATCATCAAAGCTTCGTAAGGAGACTGATCTTTTATAACTATTCTGTTTTTAACGAGATCTCTTGATTCGGGAGCAACGAATTCAAAGGCAGGTTTGCCGATCATTTCTTTGGGCTTGTATCCAAAAATCTCACATGCGGGTTTATTGGCTCTTATACATTTTTTGTTTTCATCAAAAATTATCAACCCTTCAATAGTTGAATTGATAATCTTATCAAGGAAATTAATAAGTTGCTCTTCACTATTAAATGAAGTGTTTAAATTATTAATAATTCCCGATTCAAACAATGACTCTAACATTTTGTTTAATCTGTATTCAAATTGTTCCATAACCCGCCATTTTTAATCTTATATTAACATTATAGCATTTCTTACTTAATTAATTCTTTAATCTCTTCTTTGAAATTGCAAAGAAACTGAGGGAACTCTTCATCAACTTTACTTAAATCTACATATTTTTTAAAAAACGTATCAACATCCAAACCTGCTTGCATTCCGAGTGAATATCCTTTAAACATTTCTTTAAGCTTTGGTGAATCAACCATTTCAACCATGCTTTCGGCAAACCCGATTCCCTCTTCCAGCATTCCTTCTTTCCAAAAACCAATCATATTGTCAAATAAAACAACCAATGCAAAAAGTTCATTTTCATCGTTTAAATTAAATTTCCCTCCTTCAGAGAGTTTTTGCTGATATAAATTAAACGCCTCTTCAAACGCTTTTTGAAAAAACTCCTCGGCTTTTTGAACATCTCCTTTAGTCAACGCACTTCTAAATTCGTAATAATTGTTTTTAATTTCCATCATATTTCCTTTTTTTTTAGAAATTTTAACATTTATTTGCTTTTTTCATATAATGGTGTTACAATGTCGATGCAAAATTCACAATTAGGAAAGATCACATGAAAACAATTTACGTAGGAAACATTAACTATCAAGCAACTGAAGACGATTTAAGACCAGTATTCGCAGAGTATGGAGAAGTAATTTCAGTAAAAATTATAAACGATAGAGAAACAGGAAGAAGCAAAGGATTCGGTTTCGTTGAAATGGAAAGCGGTGCTGATACAGCAATCGAAGAATTAGACGGAAAAGATTTCCAAGGAAGAAGACTTAGAGTTAACGAAGCAAGACCAAGAGCTCCGAGAGGAGAATAATTTCTTCTTCTTTTTAATAATATATATTATTTAGTGTCTGTCACTTAAACACAATGTTATAGTAAGCATATCCTATGTATGTATAATAAAATTATTAATTATTATATTTAGCAAATTGTGCCTGACACTATTATAAAAAATGGCGGAAGGGGGAAGGAATCGAACCTTCCGGGCAGACAGTCACCTGCCGCCCCACCGGGTTTGAAGCCCGGGGTGTCCACCAGGATCACATCCCCTCCAAATAGGAATATAATAATATCATATTTTTAAAAAATAAAAAAATGAATAAACAATCATCTTCTAAAATAGTAACAAAAACTTATAACAAACACAAAATTTTTCTTATATTTACCTTTTTTGTGAACTCTTATAATAAAATTTAATGAAATTAAAAAAAAGGAGCTTAAATGAAATTTTCAAAAATCGCATTAGCGGCATTATTAGCAGGAGGATTATTCGTATCAACTGCATCAGCAGATTACAATAAAGGGTTTAAATATTACAACAAATACGTAAAGAAAAAATCTGGTATTAAATCAACACAACTAATTAAGATTTTAGGTGTAAAAAACGTTGATGAATTAAAAGAACTTTTTAAAGACAACGGTAAAGGCCTAATAGAAAAATTAAAAGCGGCTGGAAAAGATAAAGCAGCAAAAGCAATGGAAAAAGTTATAAAAAAAGGAAAATTAAAAGACGTAGAAGATTTTCTAATCGGAATTATGAACGGAAAAATCCCTGCAGGATGCTAATTCCTGCTTTTTCCTTTATTTTGTGTATCAGTGCCAGACACTGTTATTAATAATAAAAAAACGTAAGGCACACCCTGTGCCCTCATTAGCGTTATCAGCCAGCTGGAATTTTACCGTTAAGAATACCTACTAAGAAATCTTCTAAATCTTTAAGTTTATGTTTCTTAGCGATTTTCTCAACAGCTTTTGCAGCTTTTTTATGGCCGCTTTTTTCAAGTTTTTCAATAAGTGGTTTTGCATTATCTTTAAATAATGCTTCAAGTTGATCCGGTGTTTGAACTCCTAAAATTTTAGGGAATTCACTACCTTTGATTCCTGATGCTTTTTTTACATATTTTTGATAATACTTGAACCCTTTGTTGTAGTCGGCCATTGCTACACTAGCGCTGACACTTGCAAGTAGCAAACCTGCTACAACCATTTTTGCAAAGCGTCTCATTTGCTCTCCTTTAATGAATATAGGTTCATTTAAAATACACATAAATGAACCTTCATTGCAATTATAAATCTCAAACCTTAAAGAAAACTTAATATAAGATTAAATTATAAAGTATTTTTAGTTTATTTAGCAGAGCAGTTCTGTCACATAATTATATTGACATTAAAATTTTATTAAGTTAAAATTCAACTAAAAAAGGAGAATGCAATAAATAAGGAGACTCTTGAATAATATATATTCCCCATATCTACAAAACAAAAATCCTCATTTACACAATTCTTCATTATATATAAAGGAATTTTAATGCAACAAGATGTTATTGCTTTAAAAATAGACGATAAAATTATTGATTTACAGACAGCGGAAGCTCAAGGTATTGAAGGTGGTGAACCGGTTTACTTTGATAATTCACCCGAAGCTCTTGAAGTTATAAGACATTCGGCTGCACATTTAATGGCTCAGGCTATTAAAGAGCTGTATCCGGAAGCCAAATTTTATGTTGGTCCGACTATTGAAAACGGTTTTTATTACGATCTGAAAACCGAAACACCAATTACGGATAAAGACCTGAAAAATATAGAAAAGAAAATGAAAGCCCTTGCCAAAAAGAAATTTGATATTACAAGATATGAAATTTCAATGGAAGAAGCAAGGGAAAAATTTAAAAACGACGAACTTAAACAAGCCGTACTTGATATGATTCCGGGTGATACCGTTTCGATTTACAAACAGGGAGATTTTGAAGATTTATGCCGCGGTCCTCATGTACCGAACACAAAATATCTTCATAACGTAAAACTTCAAAAAGTTGCAGGCGCATACTTAGGCGGCGATTCTAAAAACGAAATGCTAACCCGTGTTTACGGTACAGCATTCGCCACAAAAGAAGCACTACAGGAATATCTAAAAATGCTTGAAGAAGCGGCAAAAAGGGATCACAGAAAACTTGGAACCGAGCTTGAGCTTTGGATGTTTGACGAAGAAGTGGGAGCCGGTATGCCTATATGGCTTCCAAACGGTGCACTTCTTAGAGGAAACCTTGAAAAACTGCTCTATTCCGCACACATCAGACGCGAATATCTGCCTGTAAGAGGTCCTGAACTTCTAAGAAGTCATATGTGGAAGATTTCTGGACACTACTATAACTACAAAGAAAACATGTACTTTACTGAAATAGAAAACGATGATCCGGAAAAACCTGCTGACGAATACGGTATTAAACCTATGAACTGTTTAGCCCACGTTAAAATTTTCGGACATAAGGTTAGAAGTTATAAAGAACTTCCTCTTAGACTTTTTGAATTCGGAACAGTCCACAGACATGAAAAAAGCGGCGTACTTCACGGACTGCTAAGAGTTAGGGAATTTACTCAGGATGACGCACATATATTCTGTAGACCTGACCAGATTGAAGAGGAAGTTATTAAGGTACTTGAATTTGTTGATTCAATTATGGAGAGATTCGGATTTAATTATGAAATGGAAATCTCCACAAGACCTGAAAAATCAATCGGAAGCGACGAAATATGGGAAAAAGCTACCGAATCGCTTAAAAAAGCCCTTAATTCACTCAACAGAGAATACGGAATCGACGAAGGCGGTGGAGCGTTCTATGGTCCTAAAATCGATATCAAAATCACTGACGCGATAGGCAGAAAATGGCAGTGCGGAACTATTCAGGTGGACTTCAATCTTCCGGAAAGATTCGACATCACATACGTGGATGAAAATAACGAAAGAGTAAGACCTGTAATGATTCATAGAGCCATTATAGGAAGTTTTGAAAGATTCATAGCGATTCTTACAGAACATTACGCAGGTGAATTCCCGACATTCATAGCACCTATAAAAGCCATATTCGTACCTATTGCGGAATCACACGTTGAATATGCCAAAAAGCTTCAAAAAGAGCTTCTTGAAGCCGATATTAATACTGAAATATTCGCAAGCA